>Ga0074199_1000032_pt1 | contig 334996 bp, 305 predicted proteins | sample EPASupsiteSAE347_FD_64528 | JGI IMG/M metagenome (GOLD analysis project Ga0074199, IMG submission 64528) | Bioremediated contaminated groundwater from EPA Superfund site, New Mexico - Sample SAE3-47 | ecosystem: Environmental > Aquatic > Deep subsurface > Groundwater > Contaminated ...
GAAGCTGCTCAAGCTCCTCTTATTTTGGCTTGTAAAAGAACGGGCTATTTTCGGGTGGGGAAGGCAACTCCCCCTACAATTAAATGCGGTCTGAGGAAAAAGACGACTTTTTCAGGGACGACTCATTATCGGATTCGTCTGAAACACGACAGAAGCTATCAGTACATCAAGCATGGAAAATGGGTTACTGAAAGCAGTAAACTTAGCAGGTACGCTAGATGCAAGCTTGCATTTTTCGGTTTTATTACTGTCTGCCTGATTAAGCTGAATACTGGAAACATAATGCGGGCTCTCCAGCATTATAGGCGAGCGATTCAACGGCACCGCTCAAATAATAAAGAGCTTTAGAATAACGGGATTACATTAGTATATGAGTAAACATTCATAATTGTTCGCAATCTTATCACAGGATTTTCATTATGCGGTTGTAGTGTGGAAACAACCGGAGAACAGTCTCCGGTATAACCCCCACAAGGAGGATACACCCATGAAATCGATCATCACCACCGTTGCACTGACCCTGGCCTTTGCCATGAGCTTTGCCATTGCCGAGGCACGTCCGTACCGCTGGCAGGGCAGCCAGCAGAATACCTACGGCTGGCAGCTGATGACCGCTGATGAGCGGACCGAACATCAGGCCAAGCTGCGCAGCTTCACTGAGTACACCGCCTGCAAAGAGTATGTGGATGAGCATCACAAAAAGATGGAAGATCGTGCCAAGGAGAAAGGAATTACCACCCCGATGATCAAGCGTAATCCCTGTGATCTCTTGAAGGCCCGTGGCGTGCTGAAATAACAGATCCCCGACGGCGTGCCACGTTCATGCGAGGTACGCCGTATTACTTCCACGGAGCGCAGATGGAACGTAAATATCTTGAGCTGATCGGTATCGCTGCCTCTATCGGTAGTGAATGCCCAGATTGACTGGACTGGCACCTGAACGCCGCCCGTGAGGCAGGCGCAACCGATAGTGAGTTGAAAGAGACCGTCAGAATGGCCCAACGGGTTCGCACCGTCACACTGGATAGCCATACCCGTTTTACCACAAAAGTCATGGAACTGTTGAAGCAGTTACCAAATGAAGCAACCGCTGAAGAGACGGCGGATCATACCAATCAAGGAGCATGAATCATGAAGCTGGAAGTATTGGGCACCGGTTGTGCCAAGTGCAAGACCCTGTTGGAAAATGTGCAGAAGGCGGTTGCTGCAAGCGGTAAAGAGGCGGAGATTATTAAGGTTGAGGATATTCCTTCTATCATGAAGTACGGCGTGATGAGCACTCCGGCCCTGGTGAAAGATGGTAAGGTGCTGTTTTCCGGCAAGCTGGCAACACCGGAAGAGATTGCGGGGATGCTCTGATGCGGATCGTCATGACACTCCTTTGTCTCTTGCTTGCAAGCAGTGCCTTTGCTGAACTTCCCTCCGGCAACCAGTTAACCATTCAGGCGGCTCTGGCATCGGGCCGTCCTACTCTGGTGGATTTTGGTGCCCGCAGTTGCATCCCCTGTAAAAAGATGGCACCGATTCTGGAACAGTTGGAAAAGGAATACAAAGGACGTGCCAATGTGATCTTTGTAGATGTCTGGCAGGACAACAAGATCGGCGGCAACTATCGGGTGCAGATGATCCCCACCCAGATTTTCTTTGATGCCAAGGGCAAGGAATCAAGCCGCCATATCGGTTTTCTGGATCGTCAGCCGATCATTGATACGTTCCAAAAGCTGGGCGTGAAGTGACCTTTCTGGACAATATTGAACAGATCGTTACCCTCTATCCGATCCTGGCCTTTGGGGCGGTCTTTCTGGCCGGGGTGCTGTCATCGGCTTCCCCTTGCGTGCTGGCCACCATTCCGCTGGTGGTCGGCTTTGTGGGGGGCTATGCCGATGGCGACCGTAAGAAGGCATTTCGCTACTCTCTGTCTTTTATTCTGGGACTATCACTGACTTTTACCGCCTTTGGTATGGCTGCCGGGCTACTGGGCACCATGTTCGGCACCATGGGGGGCTGGTGGTACGTGGCCGCCGGGATTGTGGCCCTGGTGATGGGGGGGCAGATGATCGGCCTGTACGAGATCAGACTGCCGATCAAGCGTGAGTTCAAACCAAAACAGGGGGGGATTGTTGGTTCGTTCCTGCTGGGTCTGTTCTTCGGGGTGGTTTCCTCTCCCTGTGCTACGCCGGTGCTGGTGGTGATCCTGACCTATGTGGCCACCAAGGGGCAAATGTTGTACGGTGCTTCCCTGCTGTTCACCTATGCGGTGGGTCACTGTCTGCTAATGCTCTTTGCTGGAACCTTTACCGGGTTTATCGAAGCCTTTGTCAAGCGGCAGAGGATTGTCAACTTTTCCAGTTTGACCAAACGTCTTGGCGGGGTAGTGGTGGCCGGAGTGGGTGTCTACCTGCTCTGGATGGCCTAAAAATCTGCTGTGCTGAAAACTGATATTGAGCAAAGAAGGCCTGTACGTCATACAGATACTGTTTGCTATCTTTCCGGAGTTTCATCTTGATCAGGTTGCAATTGTTAGAAAGACCTTCAGTGCACAAGACCCGCGCTGCACCGGATGATGCTCTGGGAAAAGTCTGTGATGCGATCAATAAAATACTGACTGATAGAATTTCTGAAACTTATACATATAGGAGAGCACGAAGCTGATTAAAACCGTGTCTAGAGGAGAAACTGTTATGAAACATAAGATCTGTCTTATCCTATTTGTTATTGTGCTTTCTGTGTTGCCCGCCTTTGCTTCTGAAGATGCCTTTGACCGTTTTCTGACCAGCTTTGACTACGACACCCGGGCCGACATGAAGACTGACAGTAAAAAGCTGATTAAGTTACTTGAAGAGAAAAAAGCGGTGCTGTTGGATATCCGATTTTCTGAGGAGACAAAAGCCTGGAAGATGGGGTTTGGTCTTTTCATTCCATTAAATGAGCTACCAAAACGCTATAAGGAGCTTCCCAAGGATAAGATCATTGTTACCGCCTGCCCGCATAAAGACCGCTCTTCAATTGCCATGGCCTACCTGCGTACGAAGGGGTATAATGCCCGCTATCTGACCGATGGTCTGACTGGGTTAGCTGAGGCGTTGCGTGGAGACACTGCTAAAGATTTTCTGGAAGATACTGGCCTATTGCCGACTGGGGGAAAGTGAGTATATGAATCCAGAACGCATTAGTCATGACTAGCCGAAGTTTTAGGCTGTGCGGAGACAGTATTTACCTAAAAGGTATTCGATTTTTAGGTTTGGCTCCATAGAAGAATCACTTTATCTCTTTACAGCATACAATAAGCGATTTAATGGAGTTGATTTGTATCAAGCATTAGCTCCTCATCCGGTACATACTCCATAATCTTCTCAACCGGACACTTGAAATATCGACACAACTTATCAATATTATCGCTGGTGGTATTGTAGCCCCGGACAGACGAAATTCTTGATAACGTACTCTTATTAATCCCCGTCTGGGCAACCAGATCATCCAGGTTAATTTTCCTTCCTTCACGAAAAGCCTTTTCAGCCATCATTTCCTTCAGCTTAAATCTGATCATATTATACCTGCCTCCTGTATGGTTTTAATCTACCATCAAAAGCTATATGTCGCAACAAATTGCTTGTGGTGATTTTATATTGCAAATATTGCTTGACATGCAACAGATTTTTCTGTATGACTATATCATGCTTTGAAAAGAAATTTAGCGGGAGGGCAGCATGTGTCAAATAAGCCAGCTTAAATATCAACAGGATAATACTTTTACCGGAACCTATAGGCTCAGAAAACCAGTTAAGGCCATCAGCAGGAGTAATACCCCCTATATGGCATGCACTCTTGAAGATGCAACCGGAAGCCTTAAGGTCTACTTATGGGGGGAGGAGAGTACCTGTGCAGTATCTGACATGGATCTTGTAACGGCCACCTGCAGTATGCGCAGGTTCAACGATGAATGGATAGCAGATATAGTCAATGTTGAGAAGTATACAAGTATACCTGAAAACCCTCTTGACTTGATCCCTGATAGTTTCTGTCCAAAACCAGAACTGCTTGTAGAATTACGAAATCTTGTTGATTCACTCAGCCACAATGGAATCAGGCAGTTTGTGATATCAGTGCTGACTGATGATGAGATACTTTTGCCTTTTGTTAGGTTGCCTGCGAGTAAAAACCATCACCACGCACAATCAGGTGGGTTATTGGAACACAGTCTTGGCAGTGCAATAAAAGTTGCTGATGTTATGGGTAAAGACCATGAGCAAACTGAGCTGGCAATTGTCGGTGCACTTTTTCACGATGTAGCAAAAGTCCGCACGTTGGCAGCAGAAGGGAAGTTGACACCAACTGGATACCTGATAGGGCATGACTTTATGACTCTTGAGGTGTTGGCCCCTCATCTTAAAACACTTGATAAGACATATCCCGATATTGCCATCGCGCTTCGTTATATCTGGTCATGGAATATCAATCCTAAAAAAAGTTCTAAAAGTTCGATATCCTGCACTGCTCTTGCAGAGATAGTAACAGGGATTGATAGATTTGATACGGCCTTACAGGTTGATAAAGAAGCATTTCAGGATAAACCAGAGTGGCAAAAATCAACCAAATACAAAGGCACCTCATTTCGGTGGCGGCCATCAATGGAGGCCAAGAGGGTGGCAGCATAAGGTTGCCCCTTCATTAAATGTGAATTGTCGATTTGAGATAATCAGGATGAAATAAAAATGAATCATTCAACTTTTTGCGCTTGACGAGAAAATTCAGAGGCGTATATTTATCTTAATTATTAACTGAAATACAGAGATTAGCGTAGCTAATTAGCTGTAATTTCAGTCACCTAACCACCTTAAATTGATTTAAGTGGCAGGCTTCGGTGTTGATCCGGAAAAGGTTCGGCACCTACCAAGATTTCCACGAATGCTTCAGGTATTCGACTACCCTGTCAGACAGGGTGTGTCCGCATGTAAGATCAAGGATGGGTATGCTATATGCTGCCATCCTTTTTTTGTACCTGCCGAACACCCGGCCTGACAGATGAAAGCCTGGATTGAATCACCAGACGCTCCTCAGCAGTACAGCTCAGGACCACACAATACCATCTGCGGCACAACCGTGCCCCCTTATACCTCAATAAAATTATCCCTTGCAAACGTATCCTGCAGTCATGCGGGCTTAACGCTCATCTCCTTCGTAATTGTGCATACAGGAGTACACTGCACAATCACGAACCACAAGTAACAGCGCCAAGAAGAGAAGCTTCAATTCTTGCCAAACAATGAACGGCCTCACGTTGCAGACGTATGTCTGCAGTGAGGTCGTGACCCACCATGTGCGCTGAGTAATCAGCGCATTTACATATTCGTTCAGGTGCGTCACTTGCAGTCTATGCAAGTGACGCACCTGCAAATCCAGAATTGACGCGGCAAAGCGTCAATTCTGCAAATGCCCGTCCCGTGACGGAATTTGCAAAACCTACCCACCTATCTCTTGCCCCGGCTTCAACTCCTCCCATACGCGCATACACGATCAGTCGGTATGCTCTGTCAGCTATGCTGTCGTAATGACGCGACATGGTGCGCCATGTTGAAAACTGCATAGTATCAAAACTGTCCATCGGTGCGCCGACGGATCAGTGAGATGCACCGTGCCTGCACGGTGTTGGCGCCTACACTCAACAAATTTCGGACGCCGCGGACGTCCACATCTCACGATGGAAGGGAGTAGAGAATGAAACCACTGTCAGTACAAGCGCTAGAGAAGTTGGGTAAAAATTGGAGTGTCGGAGGCCAGACCCGAGAGGCAAGGATCCAGCACGTGAAAGAATTCGCAAACTTCGTCTCCCAAAAGTTCCATCTGGAATCGATTGCGAATCTGAAGCCTGGCCATGTGGAAGCCTATGTCGGGCATCTGGTTGCCAAGGGACTCGACAACGGCACCATATGCAATCGCATGGCAGGAGTACGGGATTTGGCTGCTGCTATCGGCAAGGCAAATATCGTCAGTAAAGACAATAAAAGCTACGGTACTCAGCGTGGTTGCAGGCAGAAACCAATAATAGCCAACCAAACTGAGGCAGACCGAATAAGAACAGAACTGGCACAGCGTGCAAATAACGGCGACAGGGTGGCAATGATGTGCCATGCCGCTGCTGAAATTCGCGATGCCTTCGGACTACGTGCAAAAGAATCGTTGATGTCAAGCAAGCTGGTCGAAACCGAACGGGGGGTGGCACTCCAAATTGAGGGGGCAAAAGGAGGGCGTCCACGTAACCTCCTGATCCAAAATGATTCACAACTGCATGCAGTCCGTCAGGTAGTTGCCGTTTCAAGGGAACTTGGCAGTACCACCGGCCGGATTATCCCGCCTGAGATGACCTTGAAGAAGGCCTACAATGCGCAACGGACACTCTGGGCTAAACTTGGTGGATCACGAACCAACAATAGTCATATGCACGCGACCAGACACACCGTTGCGCAAGATATGTATGAGCGAGGGTGCACAAAAGGTGAGATTATGACATGGCTTGGCCATGGCGAAAATCGCTCGCCATTCTGCTACATTCCTAAAGCTTGATAAGAGAGGCCTCCGTGTCCTGCAACTGCATAAACATGCGGCCACCATTACTGTGGACAGCCTCCAGATCTAATGATTATGAGGTGGTGATGAAGAACCTAAATCTGTATCAACTAGATCTGGTAGCCACAGATGGTCATGGTCGTAAAGAAGTAGTCGGGTGACGTTACCACCCAAATAGAAATCAACTCGCCGGAGTCGCGACCGGAGGTTATGTATCAGCGATTTAAAGCCCCCCAGTTGGACGTCAGTAAAACGTCCGGCTGGGGGGCTTTTTTTGTGCCCAGTTACCGTGGACAGCTTCTGGAACATATATAGTATGAGGATATTTTACGCTGAGGTTACCGGACAAGAATGAATAATCAGGCCTTACACTACCGACCAGTTTTCCGAATGAATGCAGATCAGAATCTACTACTTATATCTCAAAAAACAGCAAAGACCTGTTTGAGAGGCTTGATACTGCAACCATTGATCAGGAACTGGCTTATGAAATTAACACAACTGATGATCTGCTATTCTAGGAGGGCATATGCACGGATCTTATAATAATAATGTACTTCCAGAAACAGGTCTTGTAAGGTTATCACAGATTTTAGGCGATAAGAAAAAAGGTATACCGCCTGTAATACCTGTTAGTAAGTCAACCTGGTGGGCTGGGGTGAAGTCGGGGCGTTATCCAAAACCTATAAAATTGGGAGAGCGGACGACCTGTTGGAATGTGCTTGATATACGCAAATTAATAAATGCAACAGAAGGCAGTTCTCTTTTATAATTTACAGGGTGAAGTTTTGGTGGTCCTTTTGGGGGTATATTTAAAAATGTGGAAATAACTGCTTTAGTTAAAACAGTATGTTATTACGTCAGTTGTATGGACACCGCCCCACCAATTAAAAAGGCAACCCATTAATTACTGGGTTGCCTTTTTGCGTTTTTTGAGTGGGATTAACTGCCGGTTGAGCTGGTCCATAGTGTTGCCGTCCGTTCAATTATCCTGCTTTACGCTCCAGCCATGTATTTGCTTGATAGGCTGGAGTCTGTGCGGTGAATCCGGCTGTCAGTTTTGTTAAGGCGTTACTGGTGGCGATTGCTTTGTAAACCTGCTGCATCACCGGCTTTACCTCCAGCCACAAGCCAAAAGCAACGATTATCGCCCCCACTAAAACTATCGGTTCCATTTTTTGCCTCCTCATAATTTACTTTGAATTATTTAAATTAGTTACAGGCTTCGGTACACGCCGATGACCTTGCCAACTATGCTTAGTTCGCCGTCTTCAGGACGGATAATGATCGGTTCCATAGCAGGGTTTGCTGGTTGCAGGCGTATATGATCCTGCTCACGGTAGAACCATTTAAGCGTAACCTCTCCGTCGATCATGGCGACCACGGTGTCCTTGTTACCAGCGGTCTGCTGAGGCCGTATCATTGCCAGATCACCATCGAAGATGCCCGCGTTGATCATTGAATCGCCTCTAACCTTCAAAAAGAAGCAGCCATCCCCTTTTACCGCCATAGGATCCACAGAGAAGTGTCCCTGAATATCTTCGATAGCAGGGGCAAGGTGCCCTGCACGTACAACCCCTACGACCGGCAGAGATACTGAACGGTTAACCGGGCGCATCAGAGAGATTCCCCGGTTTACACTCTCCCGCTTGATGTATCCCTTCCGCTCCAGCGCCCCCAGATGCTTCATAACCGGCAGCGTGCCTGAGACATTCAGGTGGCTGGCTATCTCGCGCTGGCTGGGTGGAAAGCCGTTGTCGTCGGTGTATGAAGTAATGAACTGCAGCACCTGCTTCTGGCGTTGGGTCAGTTCATTTTGCTTTTTACCTGCATAGGTAGTCATATGACTACCATATAGTATTTTGAGCAGGTGTCAACAGGAAAAACGGCATAAAGTGTTTGGCAAGGTGTTAAAATTGTTAAGGGCAATTGGTTTTGCAGGTGAGGAGGCAGGAGACTTGGTCTGTTGCTTCTAAATATAAGATAAGCCGCTGATGTTCAGGGGGTTTCCTGTCTGCAGCTGGTAGACAATCACCATCGCCTGTGGTACAGGTGTGGCATGAAACAGGTCGCTATTTTTGCAAAAGTACATGATCCCCGCTGTCAGGGGGTAGCCAGTGAGCTGGTTACCTGGCTTGAGGAGCGCAAATGTCAGCCGTTGGTGGATACTCATCTTGCGCGTCATGTGGGGTATGCCAGAGGCTTGACTGAGAAGCAGATCCGTGACCGGGCTGAACTGGTGGTTGTGCTTGGTGGCGATGGCACCCTGATCTCGGTTGCCCGTCTGTTCAGCAGCCGTCAGGTGCCGATTGTGGGGGTCAACCTGGGCAGCCTGGGCTTTCTGACGGAGATTACGGTTGAACAGTTGTATCCGGTACTTGAGCAATGTCTGGCCGGTAGCCACCGCATTACTGAACGGATGATGCTTGATGTGACCGTTACCAGAGGGGATCAGGAGATCTCCCGCTGCCAGGTGCTGAACGATGCCGTGATCAACAAGGGGGCACTGGCTCGGATCATCGAGCTTGAGGCCAGGGTCAACGATGACTTTCTGACCACCTTCAAGGCTGATGGCCTGATCATCTCCACCCCCACCGGTTCCACCGGTTACTCGCTATCTGCCGGTGGCCCGATTGTGCAGCCACTGATGAAGTGTGTACTGATTACCCCGATCTGCCCCCATACCCTTACCAACCGACCAATTGTGCTTTCCTACCAGTCGGTGATCAGGGTTACGGTCAAATCATCCTTTGATGAGATGGTCTACCTGACCCTGGATGGTCAGGTGGGGGTAGAGCTACAGGAAGGAGACTGCATTGAGATCAAGCGTGCAGAGACAACCACCGCTCTGGTGACCTCGCCTGAGAAAGATTATTTTGCCATCCTGCGTGCCAAACTGAAGTGGGGGGAGCGTTAACCCTGCATGCTTACCGAACTGTCCATCCGTAATGTTGCCATTATTGATCAACTACAGCTTTCCTTTAAAGCAGGCCTGAATATCCTCAGTGGTGAGACCGGCGCTGGTAAGTCGATTATTATCGATGCTCTGACCCTGGTCTGTGGTGGTCGTGCATCAACCGACCTGATCCGTTCCGGTGAAGATGAAGCCACGGTTGAGGCGATATTTGATCTCGGCACGCTGACATTGCTGCAGGCCCAGTTGCAGGAGTCAGGCATTGAGGTGGCTGATGAGCTGCTGGTGAAACGGTGTCTTTCCCGTAACGGCAAAAACCGGGTCTATATCAACGGTTCTCTGGCAACCCTGGCGCAGTTGACCGGGCTTGGGCGGCAACTGGTCACCATCCACGGCCAGCATGAATCCCAGGGGTTGCTACGGCCTGAGTACCATCTGGTGCTGCTGGATGCCTTTGCCGGGACCTCTGAGCTGAGACAACGGGTGGCTGTTGCATTTGATCAATGGAAACAGATTACAGAACGTCTGGCCCACTTTGATGAGCAGGAGCGTGATACTGCCAGAAGGATTGACCTGCTGGCCTATCAGGTGGAAGAGATCAGTGCAGCAGAACTGAAGGCGGGTGAAGAGGAAGAGCTTGAGGAACAGCAGCGTCTGCTGGCCAATGCAGAACGACTGGCCTGCACCACCGGCTCTGCCTATGAGGCGCTGTATGGTGGTGATCAGGCGCTGTTGGGTGAACTGAAGCGGGTAACCGCTGCCATGCGTGAGGCTGCAACTATTGATGCTGCACTTGTCCCTCTGCATAGCATGCTGGATGAAGGCTATCTGCAGTTGGAAGATGCGGCCCTGCAGCTGCGGGACTATGCTGCGCGGATAGAAGCAGACCCGGAGCAGTTGAAACAGGTTGATGATCGTCTGGATCTGCTGACCCGCCTGAAACGTAAATATGCCCCAACTGTGGCTGAGGTGATGGCGCTGGGAGCTGCCCTTGCCACAGAGCTTGAAGAACTGCAAGGCCGTTGCCGGTCCCGTGATGAACTGCAGCAGGAGCAGGCTGGACAACGCGCAACTCTTGAAAAGCTAGGGGCAGAACTGAGTAAAAAACGTCGCGCTGCTGCTGTAGAACTTGAGCAGCAGCTTGCAACAGAGACCCGTCAGCTTGCCATGCCCCATGCCGTGGTGCAGGTGGCGTTTGAGCCACTTGCTGAACCGCGCAGCAATGGTTTTGAAAAGGTAGAGTTTCTGTTTTCACCCAACCCTGGTGAACCGCCGCGTCCGCTGGGCAAGGTGGCGTCCGGTGGTGAGCTTTCCCGTCTGATGCTGGCCTTTAAACAGGTGTTGCCTGAAGGTGAAGCACCAACCATGGTATTTGATGAAGTGGATACCGGGGTAGGGGGGGCGGTTGCCGGCGTGGTGGGGCGCAAGCTGCGCAATCTTGCAACTGATCAGCAGGTCTTCTGCGTGACCCATCTGCCCCAGGTGGCGGCCTGGGCCATGCAGCATATCCGGGTTGAAAAGCAGGTGGAAAACAACAGAACCATCACTACGGTGCAGGAGCTGGATCAAGACGGTCAGATTCAGGAAATAGCCCGTATGCTGGCCGGAGAGCAGATAACCGGAGCTGCCAAGGATCATGCCCGTGAACTGATTACGCAGGCTGTATTGAAACCGTAACCGCGTTGTTACTGAAACAGGCTTGACAGCAGATCGCTATCTGTGCTTTTATCCCAACCCATGAACTCCTTCTATCGTTTTGCATCTTTTTTCGGGTTTTTTTGGTACGGCTTTTATTTTACGCCGTCTGCCCGGGCAAGGGTGTACGCGGTTTAGGAGCAAAAAACCGATTACACAACCAAAAGCCGGGGCAGACGAAAGAGTCTCCCCGGCTTTTTTCGTTTAACGTGGTAGAAACGATACAAGGCCGGGGGACTCCTTCAGGCCTTTTGCTTTTGGGAAAAAGGAGCGAGAAATGATCATCGTCATGAAGGCAGGCGCAGGCAAGAAAGACAGGGATGAAGTGGTGAAGCGGATCAAGGAACTGGGGTACAAACCTCATATCATTCACGGTACCACCAGAGACGTAATCGGCGCCATTGGGGATGAACGGGGCAAACTTGTGCTGCAATCGCTGGAGAATATGCATGGGGTCGAGAACGTGCTACCGATCCTGCAGCCGTACAAACTGGCCTCAAGCGAGGTAAAGCATGAACCCAGCCAGGTTAAGGTTGGAAGTAACGTGGTGATCGGTGGCAATAAGGTGGTGGTAATGGCTGGCCCCTGCTCGGTTGAGAGTGAAGAACAGATTATTGAAAGTGCCAAGTTGGTAAAGGAAGCTGGAGCAACCATGCTGCGTGGTGGCGCTTTCAAACCACGTACTTCGCCCTATTCATTCCAGGGGTTGGAAGAGGAAGGGTTGAAGATGCTGGCCAAGGCCCGCGATCTGACCGGTCTGCCATTTGTAACCGAGGTCATTAATCCAGAGACCGTTGATCTGGTGGCTGATTATGCTGATATGCTGCAGATCGGTGCCCGTAACTCCCAAAACTTCGCACTGTTAAAGAAGGTAGGCCAGTGCGGCAAGCCGATCCTGCTTAAGCGGGGCATGGCCATGACCATTCAGGAGTTTCTGATGAGCGCTGAGTACATTATGAGCGAGGGGAACCAGGGGGTCGTGCTGTGTGAGCGGGGGATCAGAACCTTTGAGACTGCTACCCGCAACACCCTTGATCTTTCGGCCATTCCGGTGTTGAAGCTGAAGACCCATCTGCCGGTGGTAATTGATCCGTCCCACGGAACAGGCAACTATCACTACGTTGCGCCGATGTGCTATGCCGCTGTGGCAGCCGGGGCTGATGGTCTGATTGTGGAGGTACACCCTGACCCGGAACGTGCCTCCAGTGATGGCCCGCAATCACTGAAGCCAAAGAAATTTGCTGCTATGATGGAAAAGTTGCGGCTGTTTGCCGAGGCGGATGGACGGAGTCTGTAAAATTATCGCGGATGGTTGCTTCATCGTTCAACAGCAAAGGCTGCCAATAATCAGGCAGCCTTTGCTGTATCAACCATGTGCATCGGGATCATCGGGGAACTGAGCACCCAACTGGCGGATGGCATCAATGTTGTCCAGAAAAACCCCCATTAACTCAGGGTCAAAAAAAGTTCCGGCATCTTTTTTCAGGGTTTCAAGAACTTCGTTCTGATCCCATGCCTCTTTGTAGCAACGCCGGTTCGAGAGGGCGTCATAGACATCGGCAATTGCCACAATCCGTCCAAAGAGTGGTATCTCTTCCTCTTTTTTACCCCGCGCTGTGCCGTCTTCTTTTTCATAGCCTGGTAGTGGTTTCAGGGTGGCCAGACTGATATGGCCGGGGTAGCCGTTGCCGTCCCAACGCTCATGGTGATTCAGGGCAACAGCAGCCGCAGACTCGTCAAACTCAGAGTACAGGTCAGGAAACAGCCGGGCACCATAGACCGTGTGTAGTTTCATGACATCGTATTCTTCCGGGGTGAACTTGCCCGGCTTTTTCAGGATGTTGTCGGAGATCGCCACTTTGCCCACATCATGCAGCATGGCTGCCATCCGCAGGATATCGCGGGTGCGGTCTATCTCATCCTGCTCCAGCCCCCTTTTGGCTGCCCAGCCTTCATAGAGTGCCACCGAGTAGGCTGCCACGCGATTAACATGGGGGCCGGTCTCTTTGGGATCCCGCAGTTCTGCCATCCGGTTCATCCGCAGGATGATTTCACGGGTCATCTTGGCCCGTTCAATGGCGTTGGCAGCGGTAACGGCAAAGTAACTGATGCCACTCTCATCATTACCGTCAAAAGCAGTAATATTGCCAGCAACATCCTTGGCATTGATTAGCTGCAGGACTCCCACCGTTTCTCCTCGCATGCTGGTCAGTGGCAGTACCAGCTGGGATATGGTGCGGTAGCCGGTAAGATCATCAAATGAGCGGTTAAAAGAGTAGGGCAGGTTAGGGTCCAGTTGATAGACGTCCGGGATATTGAGCTGGTTGCCGGTGGCAGCGACATATCCGGCAATAGAGGTGTTGTCTACCCTGATAGTTATATTTGAATAGACTGATTTTCGATGGGCTGCCAACTGGGTATTAACGGTTTCATTTTGTGAATAACGGGCTGATAACCAGTTGCCGTCTTTAATATAGATAGTGCCAGCATCGCAGTCAGTAAAACATCGGGCTTCAGAAAGGATTTTTTCCAGCAGGAAATCAATATCCTTGATCTGCGAGATATCAAGGCCAAAGTTAAGAAGCTGCTGTAATGTCTCATTATAATCTCTCATATGCCACCTCCGTACATGTACCCCAAAGAATTCATTGTAACTGAAGAAGAGGGATTGGCAAGGCTCAATTCATGATAAATTTGATTGCTGCAGCGGCCAGGATGCACTACCATAGGTCACTTTTTGGGGAGGTCTTTGCGTATGTCCCGCCTGTTTTTTCTATTTTTTCTAGTTATTACGTTCACTTTTACTTCTCTAAGCAGTGCTGAGCAACGAAATGATCCCAGGGAGCAAGCCTTGTCTGATGCCCTTGACCTTTGGCGTGAAGGACGTTTTGAGCAGCTGTATGATTCCTTGTCCCATCGGAACAGCATGACCAGAGAACGGTTTGTTCAGACCATGAAAGATGCCGGGATCAAGCCTGCTTGCTGTTTTAACAAACTGAACAATTTCCGTTTAATCAATGAAAAGCGGACAACGGCCAAGGTCTATGCCAGACTGGGGATGGAAGGCAGCCCCGGTACTGATGAAAGTCAAAGCCGTGAGTTTACCCTGGACCATGAAGAAGGGCGCTGGAAGATGCGGATGCCTGATATCAAGGCGCTTTCCGGTAAAGCCGGCCACAAGAAAAAGAAACGATAGATACCAACAAGGAGTTGTTATGAACGATCAGACCGAGACACTTCAGGTTACCCCCTTGAACCAACAGCATCGTGCCTTGGGTGCCCTGATGGCCCCCTTTGGCGGCTGGGATATGCCGATCCAGTACGAAGGGATCATTGCCGAACATCGCTGGTGCCGTGAGCAGGCAGCCCTGTTTGATATCTGCCACATGGGGGAGTTCATTTTTAAAGGTGATATCGTTGCCAGCGGACTTGAGGATCTGTTTACCTTTTCCATTACCGCCATCCCGGTTGGCCGCTCCAAGTACGGTTTCCTGCTGAACGAACAGGGTGGCATCATTGATGACCTGATTGTGTTCCGTATTGCTGCTGATGAGGCCATGATCGTGGTCAACGCTGCCACCGCCCCTAATGACTTCAAGGTGATCCAGTCCCGCCTGAAGGGTGGTCAGTTCAGTGATATCACCGCTGCCACGGCCAAGCTTGACCTGCAGGGCCCCCGTTCCCGTGAGGTTCTGGTAGACCTGCTGGGTGGCTGGGTGGCTGAGATCCCGTATTTTAAATTTGTGCAGCAGACGGTACTAGGTGTTTCAGCCATTGTCAGCCGCACCGGCTACACCGGTGAACTGGGCTATGAGATTTTCCTGCCAGCCGACAAGGTCGGCGAGTTGTGGGAAAAACTGCTGGCGGATGAGCGGGTAAAACCTGCTGGTCTGGGGGCGCGGGATGTGCTGCGTCTGGAAGTGGGCTACTCGCTCTATGGCAGCGATATTGATGAGGCAACAACTCCGCTTGAAGCGGACCTAGCTGCCTTTGTCAAGCTGGATAAACAGTTTGTGGGCAAAGAGGCTCTGCTGAAGCAAAAGGAGCAGCCTTTGAAGCGGGTCAAGGTGGCCTTCAAGGTCACTTCACGCCGCACGCCACGTCACGGTTTTGGTATCTTTGATGGTGAGAAACAGATCGGCGAGGTGACCAGCGGTGTCTTTTCTCCCATGCTGGGTTGCGGCATTGGCCTGGGCTATGTAGAGCCCGGCTATGCGGCGCTTGGCACCAGCCTGACCATCAAGCAGGATCGGGCGGTGATGGAGGCTGCAGTCTGTACCGTGCCGTTCTTCACTGAAGGATCTGTCAGAGGATAGTCTGTTTATGTCGTCTGCTTGACTAATAAAAATCATACTGTAAACTTATGTTAACCAGAGAACCATAAATGTAGGGCTGAGGCTGGAGGCATTATGAGGCGACTTTCACATAGGTTGATTATGGTGCTGTTGGGGTTAGTGTCTCTTGTCTGGACTGCTGCTGCCTGGGCTGCAGCTCGGCCAGTCATTACCAGTCACACGCCCCAATATACAGAGGGAGCCTTGGTTGTTACGGTTCAGTGGCAATCTGAAAACCCTGTATTGCGTGCAACCTTAACGGCTGGGCAGGAACAGAAGACCGTCAAGCTGGATGACGATAATCGTCGCATTCCAGCTGGTTACACGGGAGAGGCAGTCATAAGCGCACCAGCTCAGCGTCCTATGGGTAGTGACCAGATGTTCTATTCGCTTCAGCTTGAGGATGAATATCGACAGAAAAGCGAATTGGTCCAGGGGCGTCTGACTATGCCCAAGCAGATGATGCCCGGTATGCCTGGCAGTATGCCGGCGGATGACGGGTGGGGACAGAGTCAGGGGCGTATTCAGCTTCCCCAGAATCAGCAGAGGCAGGCTGGTCAGCCAGGTCAATTGCCACCAGTTCCCCAGGCGGGCCAAATGTTTCAACAGCCGATGCTGCCGCAACAACCAGACATGGCTCCGGGACAATCGCCTCAGTCAGCATACCCACAGCAACAGTATCCTCAACAGCCAGGGATGGCTGTGCCTGTGCCAGCGCAGCCGTATCCGACAGGTGTGATGCCAGCTCCTCAGATGCAACCCGACATGGTTCCCGGATCAGTACCACCTCCGCCATTGCCCTCCCCTATTGATCCCGGCATGTTACAGCCTCCACCGGTTGGCCCTAACCAGATGCCAGCGCCAGCGGTACCTCCACCGCCTGTTGATTCTGGTGTAGTTCCGCCGCCAACGGTATATCCGCCACCTCCAGTGCCTTAATAATGCCCGAGCCCATTCCTTTGTGAGTGGGCTCGATTGGTTTGAATTTTACGTGACAAGGAGCGAGACAATGAATTTAGTAAAATTTCTGGTAATTGGAGCGGTTGTCGGTTTGTTGGCCCCGGTCTGTTGTGTAGCCGCAGAAGGTATTCGTGACGGGCTTTGGGAGGTGACGACCAGCATGGAAATGCCAGGAATGCCGACCAAGATGAAGCCAACGACCATGAAACATTGTTACTCAAAAGAGGATGTCAAGGACCAGAAAAAGGTCGTTGCTGGTAAGAACAAGGATTGTAGTGTGAGCGACTATGCAGTTTCCGGCAACAAGGTGACCTGGAAAATGAAATGTACCGGCCAGAGTGCTGGTACCTACAGCGGTGAAACTGTTTTTGGCAAGGATAGTTATAACTCAATCATGAAGATGAAGACTCAAGGACACGTGATGACGATGAAGATGGCTGGCAAGCGAGTCGGAAATTGCCCGTAGTCTTTGAGCTGCTCATGTAAACCTGCTGCTTTTGTAACCAATCCATGAATTGGATTGGAAATTAATTGCAATAAAGGAGCCTGTCATGAAAAAAACAAAACTTGTAAGTGTCATCGCCGGTATGCTTGTCCTTGCGCCGTTAGTAGTTTTAGCTGCTCCACCGGTGGTTGACCCAGGTGCAGCCAAAAATTTCCTTCGGCAACGTCATGCTACCCAACCCAAAATTGTCTTTCAGCATGATGCCAGCCTCGCATCCTGCGGTGCTTATGTTCAACTAATCACCAAAGCAAATAATGATTTCAGGGCCTGTACGAATCCAGACACACCACCGCCTGGTAGTCCGGTGGCCCGCTTTAACGCCTACAGCAATATGCAGTTGGGGCAGTATTGCGGTAATCTGACCATGCAGCAGTGCGTGGACAAAGTTAACGGGGAACAGCAGCAGTATTGTCATCAAGCTGTAATGCCAATCAGGCAACAGGCTGAGCGAGCCAAGAAGGAGTGCTCGGAAGCCCGTGTTGAATGCACCCATGCCAAACAGAAATTAGCTGTTCTTGAACATAAGATTCCGGCATTAGATGCGCGTAAGAAGCAGCTGGAGGCTGAACTTGCCAAGGTGAACACAGATATAGCCACTACAAATCAGGCTGTAACAGCTGCCCGACAAGACGTACAGCGCCAGTGTGTTGGTGGAGTACCGCCGAAGCCTCAGCCAATGCCTCGTTAATTCGACTACCTTAGACGCCGTAGGACAACGCCTCATCCGGTTAAAGACGGATGAGGCGTTGTTATATTGTATTATTGATTTTTTAATGACGCGCCTGATCAGTCATTCCTGGCTGATGATAGTAAAAAGCAATGTATCGCAGGTACGTCACTCTCCCCACCGTTAAAGGGCCGCAAATTAGCAAAGGTTTGCTTGAGTGCCAGCCGGTTTTGGTTATATCAAAAAGTCGTAGCTGATTAGTATTGCAACAGTTTGGAGCCTATTGTTTACATCAGCTTATAAATTGGTTTAGAGTGCGTCCATATATTTTACCCTGAAGGGAGCGTCAATATGTCGTCGATCTATTTTACCAAAGAGCATGAGTGGGTCAAAGTGAACGGTACCAGTGCCGTCTGTGGTATCAGTGACCATGCTGCCCACGAACTTGGTGATATCACCTTTGTTGAGCTGCCTGCGGTTGGCAAGCAGGTTAAGCAGTTTGATGTGCTGGCTGCCATTGAGTCAGTCAAGGCTGCCAGTGATATCTACGCCCCGGTCTCCGGCAAGGTGGTTAAGGTAAACAGTGAGCTGGAAGATGCGCCTGAAAAGGTGAACGAGTCGGCAGAAGAAGCGGCCTGGATGGCAGAGCTTGAGCTGAGCGATGCTGCTGAGCTGGCAAACCTGATGACCAAAGAACAGTATGAGGCATACCTAACAACCCTGTAGGGAGATTTTATGAACACCAGTCACTATTGCCCCCATACTCCTGAAGAGATTCAGGAGATGCTGGCCGCCATCGGCGTCTCCAGCGTTGAGGAGCTGTTTGCCCCGATTCCGGCTGAGCTGCGTTGCACCACCTTTAACCTGCCTGTTGGTATGTCGGAATTTGAGACCTATGCCAAACTGCAGGCTGTTGCAGCTGATAACAGTCAGAACCTGTCCCTGTTCATCGGGGGCGGATTCTATGACCATGTTATCCCGGCAGCGGTTGACCATCTCTCCGGTCGGGCCGAGTTCTACACCGCCTATACTCCCTACCAACCGGAATGCTCCCAGGGTACCCTGCAGGCACTGTTTGAATACCAGACCGCCATCTGCCGTCTGACCGGCCTGGATGTCAGTAACGCCTCGCTCTACGATGGTGCCACCGGTCTGGCAGAGGCCGCACTGATGGCCATGCGGGCCACCAACCGGACCAAGGTGGTGGTGGATGGCTGTGTCTCTCCCATTGCCCGTCAGGTGCTGGCCACCTACCTCTCCAATCAGGATGCAGAGCTGGTGGAGCTACCACCTCTGGATGGCCTGCTGAACCGGGAAGAGCTGGCAAAACAGCTGGATGCCAACACCGCTGCAGTACTGGTGCAGTATCCCAATGTCTTTGGCGGGGTGGAGGATTTCTCCGGCCTGGCTGATCAGGCCCATGCTGCTGGAGCACTGCTGGTGGCAGCGGTTTATCCGGTTGCCCTGGGAATCCTGAAGTCACCGGGCGAGCTGGGGGCTGACATTGCCGTGGGTGATGGCCAGTCACTGGGCAATCCACTCTCCTTTGGTGGCCCTTCCTTTGGCTTTATTGCTGCCAAGAAGTCACATATCCGCAACATGCCGGGCCGGATTGTGGGGGAGACCGTTGACAAGAACGGCAAGCGCGGTTTCGTGCTGACCCTGCAGGCCCGTGAGCAGCATATCAAGCGTCACAAAGCCACCTCAAACATCTGCAGCAACCAGTCGCTCTGCGCCCTGCGTGGCCTGATCTTCCTGGCGGCCATTGGTAAGCAGGGGCTGGCTGATCTGGCCCGTCTGAACCGGGACAAGGCTGAGTATGCCAAGGCCCGTTTGGCTGAACTGCCTGGCGTGGTGGTGCTGCAAACCGCTCCAACCTTTAACGAGTTCACCATCAGCCTGCCAAAACCGGCGGAAGCTGTGGTGGCTGCCCTGTTGGATAAAGGGATTGCTGCTGGTATGCCGCTGGGCCAGTTTTATGTTGGTTCAGAAAACATGCTGGTGGTGACGGTAACCGAGAAACGCAGTAAAAAAGAGATTGATCAGCTGGTGAAGGCGCTGGAGGTGGCACTATGCAACTGATTTATGAAAAATCCGTCTCTGGCCGCCGTGGTGTGATGCTGCCGCTCTCTGATGTCCCTGCAGCCACTGACCTGCCGCAAAATCTGCTGCGCTCAGAAACAGCAGGGTTGCCTGAGATGTCAGAGCTGGATATGGTGCGTCACTTCACCAACCTGTCCCGGCGTAACTTCTCAGTGGATACCAACTTCTATCCCCTGGGTTCCTGCACCATGAAGTACAACGCCAAGGTGCTGGAAAACGCATCCAACCTGTTTGCTCCGCTGCATCCCTTAACCGCCTTCCTGCCCGGTGGGGCAGAGCTGTGCCAGGGGGCCTTGGGAATGCTGTATGACCTGGGCCAGATGCTGGCTGACATCACCGGCATGGATGAAGTCACCACCCAGCCGCTGGCAGGCGCCCATGGCGAGATGACCGGTATGCTGCTGGTTGCGGCCTACCACAAGGCCAAGGGCAACAAGAAGAAATACGTGGTGGTGCCTGACTCATCCCACGGCACCAACCCAGCCTCGGCAGCCATGGTGGGCTATGAGATCATCACCATCCCTACGGCTCCCTATGGTGACATGGACCTGGAACTGTTCAAGCAGGCCATGAATGGTGAAGTGGCAGCGGTCATGATGACCTGCCCCAACACCCTGGGACTGTTCAACCCCTACATCAAGGAAATCGCTGATATTGCCCATTCCCACGATGCCCTGATGTACTACGATGGCGCCAACCTGAACGCCATTATGGGCAAAGTACGGCCCGGCGATGTGGGCTTTGACGTGGTACACGTCAACCTGCACAAGACCTTTGGTACCCCCCACGGTGGCGGTGGTCCCGGTTCCGGTCCGGTAGGGGTCAAGAAAAGCCTGATTCCGTTCCTGCCGATGCCCCGCATTATCCATGACGAGGTCAGCGGCAAGCTGCAGATCCAGACTGATAACCCGCTTTCCATTGGCCGTACCGCCAATTTCTTTGGTAACTTCGGGGTAATGGTCAAGGCCTACACCTACATGATCATGCTGGGACGTGAAGGCCTGATTCAGGTCTCTGAGCAGGCAGTGCTGAATGCCAACTACATGAAGGAAAAACTGAAGGACTGGTTTGATCTGCCCTACAGCCAGACCTGCATGCATGAGGTGGTCTTCTCTGCCTCAAAACAGCTGGCCCAGGGTGTCCATGCCATTGATATCGCCAAGTTTCTGATCGACAAGGGCTATCATCCACCCACGGTCTACTTCCCGCTGATCGTCAAAGAGGCGATCATGATTGAGCCGACCGAGACCGAGAGCAAGGCCACCATGGATGCCTTTATCGAGGTGATGATCGAGGCTGCCAGACAGGCCGAGGCTGATCCTGATTCCTTTGCAGCCATGCCGGTTACCATGCCGGTTACCCGGCTGGATGAGACCAGGGCAGCCAGGAGCCAGACTGTCTGCTGCCTCGGGTAGCACGGTAGTTGCTGTCTCAAACGAAAAGGCCGACTGGAATGCTTTCCTGTCGGCCTTTTTTGTTTAGAAAATGGCAGTTCATATCCACTAAGGACACGAAGTATCACGAAGATTTGAAAAAATACAGGAAACAAGGGTTTTACCCAAATGCTGATTAGCGGTTTTCTTTAAATAATCGATTTTTCTTGGTGTTACTTCGTGCTCTTCGTGGATTATTGTATTTTTAAGACTATAACAGGTTAAGTTCTCTGTGTTCCTTGCGTTCTTTTGCGGCCAATTGCTTGATTCTGGTTTCCCTACGGCTTGGTTGCAATAAAGATCGCCCGCAGCGGTGCAGGATGACCTTCAATGGTCTTTGATTCATCATCCGGGTCAAGATAATCCGCCAGTGACTCAAAACGCATCCACTCAGTCGCGTGTTGTTCCCCATGGCTGGTATAACAGGTGTTGATGCAGGCAATCTCAGTAAAACCACAACGCTGCAACCACAGGATCATGGCCGGTATAGATGGCAGGAACCAGACATTGCGCATCTTGGCGTAGCGTCCAGGTGGCATGAAGATCGTCTCCAGATCCCCTTCAATAATCAGCGTCTCCAGGATCAACTGCCCACCAGGGCGGAGACAACCCTTCAACTCTAAGATATGGTCGAGGGGCGAGCGGCGATGATACAGGACCCCCATGGAAAAGACGCTGTCAAAGCAGGCAAGGTTGGCAGGCAGATCTTCAACACCGATCGGGATGACCTGGTGCTGCGGGTCCTGCAGGTAGCGCTGCATGACCTGAAACTGCATCACTGAAACCAGAAACGGTTCAATGCCAAGCACAAAGTCCGCACCGACACCACGCATCCGCCAGCCATGGTAGCCGTTGCCGCAGCCCACATCCAGGACCCTGCGTCCGGCCAGCGGCTGGATATGCGCTAGCAGGCGATCCCACTTCCAGTCAGAGCGCCACTCGGTATCGATCTCAACACCAAAAAGAGAATAGGGGCCTTTACGCCAGGGGTGAAAGGACTGGAGTCGGGCGATCAGCTCTTCGTGTGTGATCCCGCCAAGATCACTGCCGGAACCGATGGTAACAGAGTCCTGCAGCTCAATGTGGGATGGTCGTATCTCCGGCAATGCTTCCAGGGCGCTGAGCCACTCCGGCATATCGCCGTACCGTTCAAGCAACAGCTGTTTGGACAGGGTGGTTTGCAGCTCTTCAGCCCAGCGTTCCTGCCCCATGGCAACAAGTTGCGGATAGAGTGCATCGTAGTAGTTCATTTTATCGCAACCAGAGAGGCGAAGTTAAAGCACTGAAACCACAGCTCAGTGCAGCTGAAACCGGCTGTCTGCAACCGTTTTTGATGCACCGCAACGGTCTCTGGGATCATCACATTTTCCAGGGCCGATCGCTTCTGGCTGATCTCCAGATCGCTGTAGCCATTGGCCCGTTTGAAGTCATGGTGCAGTTCAATATGCAACTGCTGTTGCTCCGGTTTGCTGAATGCGATCTTCTCTGAGAGGATCAAAATGCCACCCGGATTAAGCCCTGCATAGATCCGCTGCATCAGCGCCAGCCGTTGCGGCGGGGGGATAAACTGCAGGGTGAAGTTAAGCACCACGACTGAGGCGTTCTCAACCGTTACCTCCTGCAGATCGCTGCAGAGCAGCGTCACCGGAATGGCCGGTCCGGTGTCAAGGGACAGCAGCTCCCGGGCACGCTCAATCATTGCCGGGGAGTTATCCACCGCAATAATGTCGCAGTCCGGCGCGGTGATCCGCTGGCGCATGGCCAGAGTTGCCGCCCCAAGGGAACAGCCCAGATCATAGCAGTGACTTCCGGGCTGGGCGTACCTGGCAGCAATGACGCCGATATTGGCTATGATCATGCCGTAGCCCGGCACCGAGCGCTGGATCATGTCGGGAAACACCGCTACAACTCGCTCATCAAACTGGAAATCGATTATGGTCTGGAGGGGGGCCGCATAGAGGGCATCGGTTTTCTTTGTCACAGTTTTCTGGTCCTGTTAAGCGCTGCATACGAATAGGTTTACTGAAAAACAGCCAAAGGTGCCACCATGGAAACTGCCGGGAGCAGAGTGGAGCCGGGTTGGGCTCTACTTGAACGTAAAAGGCTGAGACTTCCTGAACTGTCCTGACAGATCCCCCGCTTGATCAAGGTCGTTTGCCAGGCTAAGCTTTAAAACCGGGCTCCCGTTCTGTAACGGCAGCTTGTTGAGAGAAACCCGGATAACGTTCAGGTTTGTGGTGGATTCGAAATAGTAGGCCTTATTGGTAAGATCAGCTACCGTCCGCCAACGGGTAGTGGAGATGTTGGGCCGCAGCGGGTCGGCAACACCAAAAGGTGCAGACACGTTCCGCATAACGCTCATAAGATAGGCCACGGTTTCCTGTTTGCTTTCCGGCTTTGGAAGACTCTTCAGGTAACGGGCGGCACGGACAAAACGGTCAAGGGATTGCTCCGAGCCGGGCAGATCCCGGCTACCGCCAAATCCTTTATAGAGCTTCAGGTTGGCAAGCTGTTTGTTGAAGGGGGGCGAATTCGTCATGACCGTGTATTTCCGGTCATGATAGATTTTCGGCTTGCCGTTGATCCACTCCACCACCGCCGAATCTCCCGTTGAGTCAGCCAGAGCCACATGTCCTGCCGCCTGTCGGTTTGTTGATCCCATGGGGCCGGAGACTATCTGGAATGACTTTGTTTCAATGAATCTGACCGCTTCTGCCACAGTGGCAAAGTTATCAAGGAAATACTGGGTAGCAATGCTGAACGATATCCCCGGAACTGAACTGTCCCGCTTACCGTAATCTGACTCGGCAAGCCATAACGGGTTCACTGAAAGACCCTTCTCGTTTATACCGTCAACCGTCATCATTTCATAGCCGGAAACAACGAGGCTGCCATAGCGGGATACCCACTTCAGAGAGTTCCTGCCTGCTCCACCATCCCGCGAGATCCCCCGTGGGAAGGCCCACAGGTTACTTTTCATATCTTCAAACCAGTCCATATTGCGGCCGACAACGACTGCCTGTCCATTGTCGTTCCACAACACGCGTGAGCAGGGATATGCCTGGCAGGTAAGCGAAAGCAGAAGAATACAGGTTACGGTAGCTCTAAGCCATCTGTGGTGGTAATGCATGGTCATAAAATCACCTTGTCAAAGTTGTTGGTAGTATGGCGCTGCCGGGGCGGTGTTGGCTGTCAGGTGAATACGGTCTCAGTACAAAACTGTTCTTACTTATGGTTGTTAAGATAATATTCAAAATTACTTTCAGAAAAACCGGACATCCTGTGTGCGCCAATGATGATTAACGGCACGCCGCGACCGCCGAGTTCTTTGTAGCGTTGCTTGGCACTGTTGTCATTTTCGATATCGTAGGCAACGTACTGAATCCCTTTGCTCGACATGTAGCTCAATGCCTGCTTGCAGTAGCCGCACCAGTTGGTGACATAGATCTCTACCGTTCCACTGAAACGTTCTCTTTTTGCTGTAGTCGGTGTTGGCTTGGCAATACTCTTGTTGCCATGCCCCCCTGATACCGTCTGTGGGGGCGGCGCAGTAGTCGAAGAAAAGTCGCTGTCGTTGTAGACCTTCACTTTCTTACGTTTTTTAGATGCAGGAGGAGGTGTGTCCTTGAACGTCACTGAACCATCATCGGCAATCCATTGGTACATTTCGGCTCCGGCAAGAGAAACTGACAGTAAAATGGCAATGACGATGGCTAGGCATTTCATAAGGTATCTTACTCCTGAAATTCTTTAGTGGCAGTCTAATTCCGGTTCCAGATCAGGGATGAACGCACATACCCGCTTAAGATTTACTTTCAAGTTGCCTGATTTCTTCTCTTAGCTTTTCAATTTTAGACTGAAGTTCAGGTCTGGGGTCCTGTGTTATGTTCATTTGATTTGGCTGCCCCGTTATAGGGCATGTGCCGATGTTGGCTCTTGCATTGGCGAACTCTGCCTCAATACTTTGCAAGGTGTTTTCGTAGGCCTGTAATTCCGCTTTTTTGTTGGCTATCAACTCGCTGTTGTCTGTAGATGAGAGGCCTACGCTGTTTTTAAGTGATGGATTATTGGCTATGGCATAACCAAAATAACCAACGCAGCCTATAACTGCGATCATTACCAAAAATTTCAAGGTGCCGTACGAATGAGCAGTTTGGCCTGATATTGCGTTGGATTGAGCAGTCATACGGGGCGGCTGATAAATATTCTGTTGAGCTGCTTTGTTGTAAGCGATTTGACATGATGGGCACTGCCAATCTGGACAGAGATCTTCCGGTTTTCTGACATAACCACAATTGGGACACTTCATGTTAGCTCCTGTTTATCTAGTTCTATCGTGGTGAGGCTGACCAGCCCTCGGCGGGTTCTATCGATGGTTGGAAACGAAATAAGGCTATTTCCGGAGTTAATAGCGAAAATAGCCTCAAATCAATTCTTCATTTCGTTGATCTGCTATGCCACTCGTATGCCCGGATATTACCGCCCAGACAAAACCTGCAATAACGCCGAATGTCATCCAGCAGTACTTTCTCATGTGTTTACCAATTTACGCATTTTTGAATTCCAACGTTCACGAGATAACCGGCTGGCGATGCCGGAGCAATGCTACCTGAACTGCCGACCAACTGACGATTTGGAAAATGCTAAAATTCAGCACGCTGTAAGCCAGTCCGAGTTGATTGTCTTGCCGGTCTCTCCACCAATTTGCCGGATACATACTTATGGAGAATGCTGGCTATTAAGGTCTGATATGGGAGACCTTCTTCTGCCGCCTTTTCCTGGATGTCCATAAGGTCGGGAGTAGATAGGCGGATATTGACACGACGGTCTTTTATAAACGTGTCGCGGGCAGTAGCACGGTATTTTTGTAAGTCGTCTTTTGAAGTAATGACCGAGGCCATCTTGTCTTGGTCGAATGCCTCAAGCAGGTCTTGTTCATATGTGTCCAGTTTGGCTTTTTTCATAATGTACCTCGATTCAGGTAGTCCCGTTTTGCTTTGCGGCTTGGAATAATGGTTTTGAGAAAGTAGTATTCCAACTCTTCAACAAAGGGCACCAAGTAGACATAGCCCTCGTATGCAACGACAAAGATAAGCTGGTTTGGATATTTGTCGATGTTTGGATGCTGAACCACGTCCAGCAGACCATCTGCCTCAATAGCAAGCACCATTTGTTCAAAGGTGATGTCGCGTTCAGCCTTTAGCTCTGTATTTTTCTGATGATTCCAACGGAAATGTTTCATAGTGGCAGGATACTATAATGTGTGCCTTTTGTCATCATAAACGCCTAACGGCTTGACAGAACAGCAGCGGTTTTGGCCGCTGCTTCTGTCTGGTTGGACATTTTGTCTCGTGCCAAGGTCTGACCCCTCATGTACTCTCGTTGCACAACTTTCGGAGTACTTCAGGGAACAGCTAGCCTATCGAGCGATAACCGGACGCAACACCGGCGCCAGCCCGTGGTTAAAACGGTAGGCATTGTCCCAGGTTGCCGGAATCGCCATATGGCCGGTTCTGTCGATGTAACCCCATTTGTTCCCGACCTTGACGGGTGCGCGATTGGATTGATTATCGAAGTCTCGCGCATCGTCGAAAGTCGGATTTATCACCCATTTGCCATAGGGATCGATGTAACCCCATTTCCCGGCGGACTTGGCCGGCGCGAGTTCCCAAACCGAATTCAGGGACCACTCTCCCCACCATCCGAGTTCTTCAACTTGCGGTGCAGGCCTGACGACTATGTTTCCGGATTTGTCTATCAGATTCCATTTGGCTCCGATCTTGGCCGCGAGCAGCCCTGATTTTCCATGGAAGCATTTTCCAAGACCGTCAAATTGCGGCTCGAGGATGGTTTGTCCGGTTCCGTCGATCAAACCGGCCTTCGCATTTATCCTGACGATTGCGAGTCCGCAGGAGGGACTTCGTTCCGATATTCCTTCATACCGTGGCGGAATGACCGTATTTCCTTTCTGGTCAATGATTCCGTAGCGTTTGTTCGTTTCCACTATGGCATGGCCTGGGGAAAATACAGACGCTGATGAGAATGTAGGCGGGATGACATATTTGCCGGAACGGTCGATCAGGCCGCACTTGCTCGGTACGTCGCAGGCGGTTGCCCAACCGGTTTCCTTGTCGAAGGAGAATACTATAAAAAAGCGCGGGGGGATGACGACGCGGCCGTCTCTGTCGATGAACCCGCGCTTGCTTCCGTAGGCTTGATGATCCTCGAACGGGAACAAGGATGGGTCACGGCCTTCTCCGGGGTGGTCGAGGACATCGTAGCGCGGTGGAATGATAAAGGCGCCGGAACGGTCGATGATGCCGGATTTTTTATCGAGCTTGACCGTTGCCCATCCCGTAGCAACTGAAAACGGGTAGGCCTCGTCGGCACCGATGTCGATAACGGTCTTGCCGTCGCTATTGATATACACCCACTTTTTCTTGCCAGGTACGTCAGTCGTGGCAGTCGCCGGCGCGGCACTGGCGATCTGGACTGTGGCGGCAAGGCGAAAGCCAACAAAGAGAGAAGTAGATTCTGGTGCATCCCCATTCTCACGATGTGATGACCTGGAATATCTAGAAACGGAGTGATAGTTACCACCGCGTATCACACGGTGGTCAATAAAGCCAAATGATGGTGATGACAATGGCCCTTGAGGGTTGTGCTGACTATTTTTCTGATATGGCGCTCGCCAATCCTGAACCCACTCAGAAACATTTCCTGTCATGTCGTAAATGTTTAAGCCATTCGGTTGTTTCGTGCCGACTCGATGGCTCTTGCCTCCTTTATAGTTTCCCATGTACCATGCTACAGCATCTATATTATTGCCACCGCAATATTTTTCATGCTTGCCGCCGCTTCGACAGGCATATTCCCATTCCGCCTCGGTGGGAAGACGGTACTGCTGCCCTGTCTGTTTATTCAACTTCTTGATGAACTCCTGCACATCGTTCCAACTGACAGTTTCCACCGGGCAATTATCACCGCACTCTACATTGTGTGAGGGATTATTTCCCATGACTCGTTTCCACTGGGCCTGGGTAACCTCATATTTGCCTATGGCAAAACCGGACAAACAGACCTCATGAACTGGCTTCTCAAATTCGTGACCATCCCCGAAAGTGTCTCCCATTTGAAAACATCCACCTGGGACATTAACAAACTCCATGCCTGTGATCGGGTCGGTTAAACCTGTAGCAGGCTTTATCGGTTCAGCAACAACTAGCTTGCCGGGTAGCTGTTTCTTCGGTGACGTCTCCGGCCGTGGAGCCATTGCGACGTTGCTATCGCTCTCCAATTCTTTCAACTTCAGTCGCGCTGAAGGTGCGTATTTCCCTTTCGGAAATTCTTTTAGAAAATCGCGCACAACTTCGACTTTTTTAGTTTCCTTTACTATACTCCAAGCCTCTGTTTCAGAATCCACTCCTGACGATGGCGCTGGAACCGGTAAAGGTTGCCTGTCACCCGAAGTACAGCCGCCAAAGCAGAAATCACCCTCAATGCTCCCCTCCATCCACGGTTCCTGTTTCCCTTTTGAGGCTGTCTTAACTTCGGTGACTACACGCTTAAGGGCTTTCTCTATCTCTACATTGGTATCCATCTGCGCCAGCAATTTGCTGGTGTATAGTCCATTACGACCTGTTCCGTCTGCGGCTACACTACCGGGTTTTGTGGCATATGAAATTAGAGTTCCAGAGGGTGCATTTACTCTTGCTAGTCCTCTATCAGATGATCGAAAACTCCTTGCATACGGATTGTTGCGGCAGGCATCCAGAAAGACCAAATTAAGGCGGGATCTTGATTCGTCCAACACATCCATGATTTGCTTTACGGCGAGACTTTGATTCTGCACATCTTCTTCTGAATTGATGTCAGCATCAACGGCGGGCAGATAGTTGTCTCCCTTGATCTGGAGTCCATGCCCAGCATAGAAAACCAAAGCCACGGCACCTGGAGCAAGTTTGCTGCGAAATTCTCTCAGCGTTCCGCCGATCTGTTTAATTTTAAGATTACTACGTTCGATTACTTCAAAGCCGAGTTTGCGGAGTTTGGCGGCAATATCCTTGGCGTCATTTACCGGATTTTTGAGCGGTGAAATGGCGTACTCGCTATTGCCTATCACCAGAGCGACACGCTTCTCAGTAGCGGCATGAACTGGCATTGAAAGAAAAATAACGAGGATTATGACACTTAAGCAATAACGCATGATCACCCTCCTGTAGCCCCCTCCCCATCAATGAACGTAAACTTTAGTGCCGCCATCAACTAAATTTTGTTGTCTCAACGGGGCCGAGGCGCACCGGCGGAGCTTTAGCGGAGACCGTGTGCCGCCGAGTGGTTATGCGCTGTGCTCACCAAAAACACACCGCTCCAATTCACTATATATAGCCATATTTACACTGATAAGTTTTGATAGGTTTAGCTTAAAAACCTCTGCGTTAATACTGGTGTTGATCCCGCAAAGGTTCCTGATACGTGCAATTTCACCTTTAATATTTTGATTTGAGATGTCGGTAAAGAATTGATCATACGATACTTCATCAAACTCCAAGCCTTCGGTTTCGCAGTATTTTTTTAGGACTTCTTTATCAAATAGGTAATTCTCAATCTCCCAGCGCTCCAGTATTCGATGATTACGTGGGTTGTTGCGTAAATATCGTTCACGATCCTCGGCTGTGGTTAAACGTCCTGACGATATATCCCGGTCTTTTAGTACTAAAATCTCAATGTCCTCAAAAACCTTATTCAAAATCGCAAGCGCTATTTCACTCCTTTGATCTAGTTCAGTATTGCCACCGCTAGAAACGAACAAAGTATCATGGTGTTTTTCGGAAAAAATATTGTTAAATACCTTCGCATCGAAACCTCTCTCGGATCCCGATGATGTAGGCTCGGCCCTTCCTTCACAATATACGATTCTTTTAGGGCTCAATAATCCGGTTAGGTCCTCTAGAGCGGTGCTAAAAATTCTCTGCCAATTAGACCTGGAAGGCACGATGGGTAAAACGATATGTTCTCCTGTGAAATAATTCTTTTCAGAGAAATCGATGATTTGTGCTTTATTCTTTAACTCCTGTTGAAGAGCTCTCAAGAAACCGATGCTGTGTGTGGCGACCCATAGTTGACAGTTGTCAGGTATTAACTTTTCTATTTCAATGAGGAGTTTTCGCTGGACTGCTGTATTTAAGTGAAGCTCTGGCTCATCTATGCAAATTACAGTCTCGTTGTATTCTTCAGTTTTTATAATTAAGTCGACTATTATATCTACAACTTCTTTCTCGCCAGATGAAAGATTGGCGTAAGGGAAGTTGATTGAGTTTCCCTTTTTAAAGTACAACTGTCCTCGGCTAGCCAAAATATCTCCAAGATCAGATATTTCTACATCTATAATCTTATTCAATATTAAATTTATTTTGCCAAGCAATTCATCTCTTACTTGAGTTCCTGTCTTATCTCCCTTAAAAAACTCACTGTATGAAGTGCCGAGTAGTCGTTGATAGTTAGACTGTAGTCTTTTGTCGAGGGCGATTGAGCTGATTGGCTCATCCCTTGTTTCCAGTATTTTAGGTGTGGCTTCCAGCTGTGTAACATTTAGCTTAGATGTAAATCGATATGCTGTTCTTATGTAGAAACTTTTTCTTCCAATTACGCCAGTTGTTCCCTCTATCGTGATTGCTTGGTTTTTATTGTAAGGTTTTATCTCAATGTTTTCGTCTTTTTTGTCATAATATAAGGCCTTTGATAAGAACTCATTTCCTTCAGTCCCATAACTTCTATAGTCTTTAAGTTTTTCTTCAAACGCATCAAATACTGAACTTTTGCCACACCCATTGGGTCCAACCAATGCAACTATCTTCTTTGGGTCATCACCAAGATCGATGGTTAAGTCGTCAAATCTCTTGAACTGGCGTAGTCGAATTTTCTTGATTCTCATGTTTGCTCACTTGTCCTGTATATTTTAGTGCGAATAACGGTGTAGAGGGTCTGCGGGCTTCACCGCAGCACCCGATGGTTATCCATTTGCCTTCGGCACAGTTGCATGCGAAATCGGTGTTTCCTTATCGTGAAGCATGACGGAAGCATTATCTTCCTCAAGTACAATAAGCACTTCCCACTCTCTTCCACTTAACATAATCTCGTAACAGTCTTGCCGTTGTATTGATTTTGTCAGCGTCAAGTCGCCTATCCAAAGCTCATCGTTCTCCGCCGCAACAGTTCCGGAGAATCGCCACTCTACTGACTTTACGCTACTTAACGTCAATTCTGATTTGCAGTAATGAAGCTCAGGTGCATTTTCACGCACCAATGTTCCTACTTCCCAAGTATCACGTTCGATTGGAATTTTAATTTTGCCTTTTCGCAGTTGAATGCCACCTCGTGTAAAACGTGCGTCATGAATCAGACTGCCTAGGAAAATTACGTCATGGTGGAGATTGCTCGTTCCGAATCTAAGCTCATACCGGTGGCGACGCGGTTTACTTCCGAAATAGTCGAAGAATATTGACTGAAAATCAGGTTGTATGATCGGCTTTCCTTTTTGCATTTCTATCGCCTTTTGTTTCTGGATAACGGCTGAGAGCACAGCGGGTTCACCGCTGCTGCGCTTTGTTGAATTATTTTATTTCTTCAAAGTCATCATCACTTTTTCCATTTGATCCTTTCGTTGCTGCAAGAACAGCCGAAAATATCATTGTCTCAAGAACACTTTTACGTCCTTGATAAAGCTGAACAAAAGAGATGACGAATGAAAATATTAATGCAGTTATGGAAACCCAAAAACTGAAAGTAGAATCTTTTAAATATTTAGATACAAGTGAATTTTTATTAAATAATTCATCTGATATTTTATGCAAATCATTCTGAATCAGATCATAATTGTTCCCCAACTTTATTCTTATATTTTCAAAATAATCTTTTTGATTAAAATCAAGCTTGTCAAATGGGTTTGTTGCATAATATGCCTTAATTACTTCATCTAATTTAACAATAAAATCAGAACTCTTCTTTTCAGAAAGAAAGCTATCAGCTCTGATATCTTCTAATATAGTTGCAAGCGGTGTATCAGATTGATAATAACCACTCTCATCTCTAAATAATTCAAGTATTTTTTTCTTTTCAATCAGCCTGTTCTTATATATTTGCTTTATTGATCTTAAATCTGATCCATTATTTATTGCGCTTATAATATTACCTTTGATGGCCTGCTTACTAACAGTTGAACCATTTTTCTCTGATGATAATACAGTAGAAAAAAGCAATGAGGCTACGATCCCTATTAGTAATGTAGTCGTCATTGAACTCATTATCGCCTTGCTTCTTGTTTCTTTTTTAAGCAATTCTTCTAGCGCTTTTGAGCGAGCCTGCATCATTTTCCTTATTTCATCATTAATAAAATCATCTGATTTAGTCTTTTTACTCCCGTTTTTTTCATTTGTTTTATCGTCCATTATCTAATTCTCCTGTATAGATTCAACTTTCGTCTCTTTTCTTGCTGGCATCAAATAACGGGGTCCGGCCTTGACCGGCGGCGTCAGCCGTCCGTGTCTGAGGCCGTGGTTAGGACATTCATCTCCAGTAATAGAACATACTTCCATTGTAGTTCTTGTCTACATTTTCCTTGCTGTCGAACTTGAGGGTAAAGTTCTCGGGGCAAATGTAGTCAAATTCGTCATAACCTTTCACCGCTTCATAGCACCTCTGATAAATCGCTGCACTTCTCCCATTCTTCTGGCACTGAGTAATCTCTTTTTCTTTTTGATAGAAGACTACGATCTGAGTAGAAAGGCCTGAAATGTCCCAAATGTTAGCTTCAGGATAACTCTTTATAACGCCTCGCGATTCTTTAAGGAGAAATTGCTCTGCTGCTCGTCCCATCGCTTCTTGAGAAAAATTGTCGGAGATGAGATGAACATTTTCTGTGTTGTAATTGGATGGGGAATCAGATTCTGCGACAATCCGTGAAAACTTGTTGAGGATAGACCCTTTAATATTAGGTTTCAGCGTGAAGATATCCTTGTGAACTTGCTCGTAATCTTGAGTTGTCTCGATTATCAAATTGAGTCTCGGTCTGTCTTTGTGTGGGCCAATATCAATAAAGTCATATACAACATAGATGACGTTGATGGAGTACTGTGAATTCACCCAAAGGCGAAGATCCTCAAGAGGGCCAGAGAGATCGGATTTACCGAGCTTCGCTTGGCGAGCACGTGCATATAGTTTTTTGTCACCGAATAACATTCTATTCCTTTTGGTCTAACGGCTGAGAGCGCACTGGCAAGCGGAGCGCAGACCGTGTGCCGCGCTTGGTTGTGTGTCAGGCATTGAAAGCACGTTATTTGATGCGATAAACTCTTATATTCTTCACAGCATGTTCTTTTGTTAAATGAGTTTGAATACCTGCTAGCATCCCTACAGCTGCTTCAGCTACTGCTTTTTTTTCCACTTGCAGTGATTCTACAAGCTGTTCTTCGAATTCTACAGGAAGTTCAAAAGCAATTCTGTCACCGGTCTTCAATGACGATTGTTGCATTCTCACTCCAACCGCTCCAACTTTAGCCCAATAATCTTCAATTACTCCAATGTACTCGTAGTGCTCAGGGACCGGTTCAATACGTCCACTTTGATAGAAAATGTTTTTTATATTTTCATGGTTCCAATTGTTTTTACGAAAACTTCGTAATAAACGAAACAAATCCCAACTTGTCATTAATCCAAATTTCTGTTCTTGTGCATTAACTAACAAGTCATCTCTAAACGGAGCTTCGTTTTCTCTGTCTAGTGCTGGTAAATTTCTTTGATGATTGATGATCGCTAGACCTTGAATGTCTGTTCTGCCTGTTTCACGCATGTGCGGAGCAATATATTTCCAGACCTGCAATGCTGCGGCATCACGTGGTAAACCAGAAATACCTTTGATTTCAACTAACAGCAAAGGTGACAAATCTTGCACTTGTAAATCTTCACGTTTGGATTTGCCACTAGAACTTTTTTCCAAATGATCATCCATGTCGACAACTTGGTTAAATCCAATTTCTTCAAATGTCTTTTTTACAGATGCAACGAGATCGTCACCAGTTTCTGTAATCAGTTGAAACATGAATTTATTATCATTACGCTCTCGATCAATAAGTTGCTCAATTTCAGCAATTTGCTTTGCTGCTTCCTCATGAATTTTGCTGATTCTTGATTTTAAGTCCAATATTCGAGGCAATTCATAATTATCTCTTTGAATCCATCGACTTCCTTCGGAATGAGGGAATAAAGCTGGCGATAGTGATGGTAAGACTTCTTTTAATAATTTGCATAAGAAGCCAGCTTTGTCGCTAATACGAGGAAGCAACAAAATCCAGCCTTCTTTGTTTTTGGGTGTAATTAAACCCGCAATTGGTGAATTGAACTTATTTGTAGCTAACGTTATCCATCTGTCATCGAATGTATAGCCTGCCTGGAAAGTGCATTGAAAACTAGACTCCTTTGCATATTGAGCAAGCAAACTGGAGACTATGTTATTATCTGGAATTACTATTTCTTTTCCGATGTCGTCATGTATTTCAAAATAATTAGGATGGAAACTTGACAGGAAACTCCAGTTATTGAATGGAAATTCATCATCGATATCCAGCAAATCATATCTTCCAATATGACCGATCACTTGTCTTTGTCTGAATATTGAATCGGAAAAAACAACAAATATTCCGCCATGTTCATAGATCCTGTCCAAATTCTTACGAGAAGCTAACATATATCGTGGCCTTGGATCTATAACGCCACGATTACAACTAGCCCACACATCTTTCTCTTTTGGCGATGTTTGTTTGTCGCCGACAGGATTATGGTAAATTTCATTAGGAGCAAGATCAATAATTACGACTTCCTGCTCGGCATAATTATCAGGCAATGCGCCATTAATAATGACAGGGTTAAAACTGTCACCCATTTGCATTTTGTATGGTGTACCGAAACTACCTGATACAACATTGTATCCCTCTGCCATTAAAGCAATTTCTGATTCTTTGCCTGTGTCGATTAGTAGAATTTTGGGTGATGGATATTTAGGGGAAGCAGGCACTTGAACGGCACTATCTATTTTGGAAGTTTTATTAGCTTTGGCCGCTGGAAATAACATTTGCACCTCTCAAGCTGGAACTAGGTTAGAAGTTTATTTAACTCTCGTACAACTCGTTATTGACCAGCTTAGACGTGGTTTATACATCTATAAACTGGCATGCATATGTATAAACTAGTTTGTAATACTATAAACCTACTGCATTTATACTATTATAAACTTTGACTCGTGACCTTTGTCGGCTTGGTTTCTATTATTATAAGCTTTTCGAGTTCTGTACCGGCAATACAACCAAACGGAATGTGCCAAACTTTCTGGGCAGGGTCCCAACGTCCGCCAACTGCTTTAGCCTGTTGCTGGAGCGATTTTTCCTGTACCCCGATCTTTACGGCTACAATGTCACCCTCTGCAAAACGAGGTGGAGTCCGGCCTGGTGGTGTCCATTCCTTCTTACTTACAATAATCTCAACAGTTTTCAATTGTTTGCCATTTATTTCGTCATATCGGTAACGGACACACACGAGTGCATCTCCGTATTGTTTCTGCAATGATTTTGTACCTTTTTGTCCAGGCAACAGTTTGGCGCGTGTTTTCATTGGGGGTACCTTGTCGGATGCAATTGCATTGCTTATAGCAGCAATTTTCGCAAAAACAACCGTTGTACGAGATGCCTTGCCGATACTGTTGTGGTATGATGCCGATTGAAGTGGCACTTTGATTTTATGGTCAGGAGTACGTATCATGCTGCTGTATCCGGCAGTGCGCAAGGCAAAGATACCTAAGCGGGTTACCTCTCACACCTTCCGTCATTCCTTTGCCACCCACCTGTTGCAGGCAGGGTATGATATCCGCGTGATCCAGACATTGTTGGGGCATTCCAGTCTGAAGACCACCATGATATACACCCACTGTGTACCGGTACGGACCATTCAGGAACCGAAGAGCCCGCTGGATTTGTAACAGCCCTAAGAACTGGACAGGATTAGATGCACAGACAAGCTGAACATGGTGTAATCTGGCGGGTCATTGATACCGGCCCCTGCTGTGGCAGGGAAAACATGGCGATTGATGAGGCGCTTTTTCGTTGTTTTGATCCAGCCGTATCCCGGCCGGTGCTGCGGCTGTATGGCTGGCAGCCGCCTGCTTTGTCGCTGGGGCGGTTTCAAAAGGCCGGGGATGACCTTGATCTGGCCCGTTGCAAGGCTGATAACCTGACGGTTGTGCGCAGGATTACCGGTGGCGGGGCGATCTGGCATGCCGATGAGCTGACCTACAGCCTGGTCTGTACGCCTTGGCAGATCCCGACTGCCAGTTCAGTGAAGGATTCCTTCCGGGTGCTGACCTCTTTTTTGCTGGGCTTTTACCATGCCCTGGGGCTGCAGGCTGATTATGCCGTTGATCTGGCCCCGGCAGGCAGCAGGTTGGGGCAGCGCACGCCGCTCTGCTTTGCCGGCAAGGAAAGTTACGATATCATGCTGCAGGGTCGCAAGATCGGCGGCAATGCCCAGCGTCGCTCGCGGGAGATCATCTTTCAGCACGGCTCGATCCCGCTGCAGAACCGGGTAGGGCAGGGGATGCAGTACCTGAAGATCAAGCCGCAAGGGATTGAACAGGCAACCACCTGTCTGGTTGATGAGGGGATTACGGTTGCTTGTGACCGGTTGAAACAGGCCCTGCTGCAACAGTTTGCAGGGCAGTTGGGGGCAGAACTGCAGCCTGGTGGATTAACCGGGCAGGAACAGACTTTGGCTGAACAGTTGATGACTGAAAAATACGGTGATGATTGCTGGAATCTGGAAGGTGAAGAACCATGAAAATTCAACGCAAGCCGGAATGGCTGCGCAAAAAAGTGCCGCAGGGGGAGCAGGCTGCCATGCGGGGGCTGTTGTCTGAACTGAAGCTGAACACGGTCTGCCAGCAGGCGTTGTGTCCTAACATATCCGAGTGTTTTGGCTGCGGCCAAGCCACGTTTCTGATCCTGGGCAGGGATTGCACCCGTCAGTGCAGCTTCTGTAATGTGGATAAGGCACCCAGCCCCCAGGCACCGGATGCTGATGAACCGCGCCGCCTGGCAGAGGCGGTGCTGCGCCTGAAGCTCTCCCATGTAGTGATCACCAGCCCTACCCGTGATGATCTGCCTGATGGCGGTGCTGCTCACTATGCAGCCACCGTGGCTGCGGTGCGGGAGGTCTCACCTGTCACCGCGGTGGAACTGCTGGTGCCTGATTTTGGCGGCGACCATGCTGCTCTTGCAACGGTGCTGGCTGCACAACCGGCCATCCTGGCCCACAACCTTGAGACCGTGCCCCGGCTGTATGAAGTACGTAAAGGGTCTGATTATCAGCGTTCCCTTGACCTGCTGCAGCAGGCAGCGCTGCGTGCGCCGGCCATCCCCACCAAATCAGGCATCATGTTGGGGCTGGGTGAAGAGCTGGATGAGGTGCGGGTGGTGCTGCAGGATCTGCGCAGGGTGGGTTGCAGCTACCTGAGCCTTGGCCAGTATCTGGCCCCCAGCAAACGGCATCAACCGGTGGTGGCCTATATTCCGCCCCAGCAGTTTGACCAGCTGCGGGATGAGGCACTGGCACTGGGATTCAGGCATGTGGAGAGCGGTCCCTATGTCAGAAGTTCGTATCATGCGGCAAACTATGCATGACTGAACGAACGCTGCAATGAGATTTCTCGAAGATAATTAGACTGTCTACAAGATAATTAGATAATATCTACAAGTTGGTTAGACTTTTGGAGCGTTCGTGGTTCAAAAAGCCATTAAGCTACTCTTCTTTCCGCAAGATGATCAGTATTGGCGGATTGACTGGTTTGGTGACATTAGTTATCCAAGCCAGTTTGTCCGTCGTTCTACTCCCTCCATTCGAGTCGCACTTTCCCCATTGCCGGATGCTAATATTGATGCTGCAGGTGTGCGTGAAATATCATGGACAAAACAGCAGCAGGTCTATGCTCCGGTTGGCTATCTGGGGAAATTGAAGATCGGTGATATATGGCGTAACGGTGAATTAGTCGCCTCTCTGGATTACTGTAAAGAATGCTTCAAGGATGTTTCGGTTTGCCAAGATACTACCAGCATAATTAAGGCCGGGGTGAGTACAAAGGTCGGCCACCGTGACGTGTTTTACCTGCCTTTGATCTTACATCCATGCCATACCTTCCATACCGGTTCTTTCTGTGCCCTAGTTAATCTGGATGATGGTAAGCGGTTGATCATTCCTGCTGTGGAGCTGATACGTTTTTACTTTGGCAGTTCCAGCGGGCTTATTCATGCATTATTTCATTTTCCTCTAATGCCAGGCATGCTGTGGACAGATGCTCAGCGCGGTGATGGCCATAAAAAGGCAAAAATCAATTTGGCTCTGGGCATATCCGGGTGGTCAGCAAGTGACGTAGCGAGAATTGCCTTTAATCCCTACGCCTGGAACGCAGCTCAACTAGTTGGAAATTCGTTGTCAGCAGCAAAGGCTTATCGTCAAGCGCTTTATCCCAAGGGACATTTCCCGTTTGTCGGAATTACCACTCTGAAGGCATCGGGTATCTGGTTACCCTTTGGTAACAAGGCCGCTAATACGTTTCTGGTGTTTAAGCTATTAAGCTGCTCACACCACTTTCCATTTCGTGGCTTGGAATACCTGATGGCTGGTGCTGCTCGTAAGAGTGGTGCAGGTGACACTAATCGGGATAAGGGGGCGGTGCAGGAGGACAATAAACCTCAGATAGCTAAGCGCACGAGTAAGGAGTGTGTTCAGGGGGATCCAACTAAAGGGCTGGCTACCACGGAGGTAGAACTTGAAAAGACGCCGCAGTTTCCAGATCTGAAGAAAAAAACGGTATTCCGATCTGAAGAAACAAATGGTTCAGCATCGAAACCTTTGCGTTTACCGGGCAAACCAGTAAATGCATCTTCAGTCGGAGCTGATGGGAGTGAGCAGCATATCCGGCCTGTTGATTTTGTGAGAAGGATTGGACGTGAGAAAGTTGAAGTCATTCCGGCTCAGCTAATGCACGATCTAGTAGCCGAACTTGATAGATCTGGACAGTTTGATAAGGTTGAAGTGATAAAAGTCGTGCCTGACGAAGAAGAAGCGCTTCTCTCATGTTTTGCTGATGCAATCTGGAGGCATAACGGGGGGGCGATGGATTTGGCACTCCGAAAACGTCTACCCGCGTATTCAAATATTCAGGTTGCGGCTTTAACAAGTGGAAATATGGCAGTTTTTCTCTTGTTTTCAGAAACAAATAGGGCGTCCAGATTTTCTCCGCTTTGTGTTGCCAGGAAACCCCAGAAATCAGAAATGACTTGGAGCATTATTGAGGATGTTAAGGCAGCGCTTATCCAACCGAAGATTGCTGGTGCAGCAAACTTGACAGCCCATGAATCTCCCCCACATTTTATATCTATTCAGAATCATGCTTTGGAAAAAGATTATTATCGGACACTCAAGCTGCTAAGCTCTTTGGTGGAACTATATTGCGGGTTTCTGCTTGATTAGGTAGCAATGGAGTAAATATTATCTGGCATTTTTCGCAGCGAATAACTAACGATTTCTTCCCCCAAACATTAGCACCGCACCCTTTGCAGTGATATTTGATTTTAAGTTTTATATTCCTTTGACGTGCGGTCATGTGCTGCGCGTCAAAGTCTTTGGCGATCTCATCGAATTTTAAAGTTAAATAGTCTTGAGGTAATAATTCTGAACATTTTTTGTTTTTACTAGCGGTATAGGCTTTCGCGACACGTCGATCTATCCAACTCAGCATGAATCCCGTCTTAATGAGTTGGATGCACACCTTTTCAAAATCTCCACCTATCACAGGGTAGTCAGCCATTTTTTGGCCGACTTTACTCCCCCCAGGTTTGCCAGTTGCACTTGGCATTAGGCCAATAGACGCCATTAGATCAGCCCACTCCTTGTTGTGATACCCAACACGGCTTGGGGTACCAAATTCATGCTGCCAAAGATGACACTGTTCATGAACAAGAGTTTGGAATACCTCAATTAACTGTCTGCCTGCGAAATACGCTGGATTTAAGGCGATTTCATGTGTTTTTTCCCCTTTTGTATTGCTCCATCTGAGAGGGGAAAAATATCCGTAGGAGTTTTTTTCACGTTGAACTGTGATTAGGCATGGTGGGAGCTTGTTGCTAAACAGATGTTCATTGAAATACTGGTAAGCAGCTTCAAGCTGCTCATATATCTCAAGTGTTGAAAAAAACGAGGTGTTTGGCGTTGACATGGCATGTATCGTACGATACACTAAATTAGATTGTCAAGTATTTACAGTGGCCATGTGGCGAACACCTGCTTTATGTGGTAAACAAACATGGAAGAGGATGGAGTGTGTTATGATTGCATTAAAAAACATCAGCAGATTTGATTTTGGGACAGTGCCAATTGACTCATTTTGGAATACGGGCGCTGAAAAAGAGTCAAAAATGCACAGAATACATGCTTATCCAGCTAAATTCCCATCATTCATAACTACAAAGGCGTTAGAGTATGCGAAGAAGCATAATCATACGGTAAATGCAATAGCGGATATTTTTTGTGGATGTGGGACGACTGCTTTCGAAGCAAAACGAAACAATATTGATTTTTGGGGTTGTGATATAAATCCAGTAGCGACCTTAATTGCAAAAGCTAAGAGTCGAAAATATCAGCAGTGGAGGCTTGATAAATATTTTTCTGCAATTATAAGGCGTTTTGAGTCGGCTCCAATTTCTGATATGTATCCATCTGCCAACGAACGCCTACAATATTGGTATAAACAAAAACAATATAATGATCTTGCGCATCTGAAATCTGCTATTCTCTGTGAGACTCCTGCAAACAGCGATTATAATTTGTTTTTTTTATGTGCTTTTTCAAACATATTGAAGTCGACTTCAGTCTGGTTGACAAAATCAATTAAACCTCAGGTTGACCCAAATAAGAAACCAGCTGATGTGCTGACCTCTTTTAAGGAACAGTGTAGTTTTATGTTTGCTGCAAACGATGGAAACGATGGGCTAGGTAATGCGTCATCAGAAATTGTTACAGGTAGTTTCCTCGGTAGTGATACTTGTGCCCCTAAGGTGGATATGATTGTTACAAGCCCTCCTTATGTTACCTCATATGAATATGCTGACCTCCACCAGTTGTCATCGTTATGGCTTGATTTTGCCACTGATTTTCGTGATCTTAGAGAAGGCGCAATTGGCAGTCTTTACCATGAATACAACTTTACCCGTGAGTGGAAGCGGTTGAATGATACTGGAAATAAAATAGTTTCGCTGTTCTTGGATCAACATAAATCTAAGGCTCGTTCAGTAGCTAAATATTTTCTTGATATGCAGAAAGTTGCAGAAAAATCATTCGACATGCTAAATGCAAATGGATTGGCTGTTTTTGTAATTGGGAATACGGAATATAAGGGCGTGAGAGTTGATAATGCAAAACATTTGGCAGAATCGTTAAAATCTGCAGGTTTTAAGGAAGTGCATGCTACAAAAAGAAAAATAAGTAATAAAATTCTTACGCCTTACCGTGATGAACTTGGTAAATTTTCTTCTGATGCAAGTGGTAGAAAAGTTTATAGTGAAGAATTTATACTAATTGGGAGTAAATAAGATGGAAAAGCCCGTTCAACATCAAATCAGGCCTTACGCACGTCTTTTAACTATGCTTGGTGAACAACTTATTAAAAATGAACGGATTGCTCTGATAGAATTGATCAAAAACTCCTACGATGCTGATTCAGCGTGGGTTAAAATATCATTTGAAGGTTTTGGGGATGATTACGAAATTACACATTCGGCTAAAATCATCATAGAAGATGCTGGGCATGGAATGAGCTCCGCTACAATAACAAAGCATTGGCTCAATCCTGCTACTCCTATTAAAATGTTAGGTAAAGAAACAAAAGAAACAACTGAGAAGGGTCGGATAATACAGGGTGAAAAAGGTATTGGTCGATTTGCTATTCTTAAGTTAGGTCGTAAAATTAATGTGGTTACGAGAGCAACAGGAGAACCACTCGAGAATGTTATTGATTATGATTTTACTCAATTTGACGATGATTTTCTTAAGGAAGCAGGGAATAGTAAGGAGCTCTTTCTTGATGAGTTGAGAGTGTCATTACAATCTCGTAAACCTGAAGTCATTATTGATGGTAAAGTTAAGTTAGGGATTCGAACTGAACAACGTCTGGCCCAAGGAACTCGCATTGAAATTTCTGGACTTAAGGGTAGCTGGTCTGAAAACAAAATTAGAGCTGTTCACCATGACATTACTCGGCTTCAATCTATATTTACTAATAGGGGAAATATAAAAAATAAAAAACTAAAAACAGATTTTGAGTTTTGGATCTATAAAAATGGTCAGTTACAGTCGTTTCATCAAGACTATATGGAAAAATTAAATAATTTACTCGATCAAAAGCCGGTTTTTAAAATTGAGAATGGAGTGTTTGACGATATAAATATGGAGTTTAGGTTTTTTTTGAATGGGAAGCCTAAAGTATTGAAGCTATCAGATCCGAATGTTACTGGATTGAACGTTTTTAAATCTCAATTTGGTAAAGCTGGGTCCGTACTCTCAAAAAGAAAGACAGAATGTGGACCATTTGATTTTGGTTTTTATATTTTTGATATAAGTAAAGATGCACCATCTAAAAACATACTTGATTCTGAAGACATAAAAATAATCAAAGATAATAGAATTTATTTATATCGTGATGGAATTCGCGTTTATCCTTATGGAGAACCGGAGGATGATTGGTTAGGTATTGATATACATAGAGGTACTGTCAGCGCTGCTCAGTTTCTGAGTAATGATCAAGTCGTCGGATATGTTAATATAACACAACGTAATAATAAAAAGTTAAAAGACAAAACTAATAGAGAAGGCCTTATAGACGAGGGTAATGCAACTGATGACTTTAGGGCTCTTTTAAGAACGATACTCAGGTATATACGTGCGCATGATTACAAACATTATCGCTTAAATATTACAAAAAAATCATCACTAAAAATATTTAAAACTGAGAAAGTTCAAAAAGAATTTGATGAATTAAAGGAGTTAGTTAAGGATAATAAAAAGGCCTATGAATTAGCCAAAAGAGCTGAAAAGGAATATAAGGCCGAACGTCGTTATTTAATGCAGCGTGCCGAAACTACAGAGGAATTGGCTGGTGTAGGACTTTCAGTAGAGACAGCTTCGCATGACATAATGGCAATTATGGAGAAGGCCAAAATTAGCATAGATACTTTAGTTAAAGATGTAATGCATAAGCAATTGGATCAAAATGAATTACATAAAGAGCTACAGTCGCTTAGAGGAATGCTTGCATTTATTGAAGCGCAGCTCAAAGACATTCAACTGCTTTTCACATCAACAAAACAGCGTAGAAAAGCTATAAAAGTAAAAGAAATAGTAGATAAAGTTGAGCGAATATACAGACACTTGCTGAAAGATGAAAAAATAAAATTAACAGTTCATGAAACTGGATCTCCTCTAGTAGTAAAAACAACTGATGCAATTTTACTGCAACTACTTCTGAATCTTTTTGATAATGCAGTCTATTGGTTGCAACAACATCCTAATAAAGAAAAGGAAATTGAAATACAGTTGGATGGTGTTAAAGGCAAAATGACTTTTTCCGATAACGGGCCAGGAGTTGATAACGATTACGCTCCCTATATTTTTGAACCTTTCTACTCGGGGAAAGGAGAAGATGGGCGTGGTCTTGGACTATATATTGCTAGGCAGCTTCTTGAGCGCAATGATTATTCAATTAATCTAGCCGAGATAAAATCTGAAAAGATTCTTTCGGGAGCTAATTTTGTGATGAACTTTGTTTCGGAGGAGAATTAAGTGCCAACCACCAATCTGTTTAAAGGAATAGCAGTTGTCATAGATGACGAAATTGATAATAAAAGTGCCAATGTCTATAATATTATTAAACAAATAGAAGCTAAAAAGATGCCTTGTATTAAGTACAATGAAATTCCTCACGATGATGTTATTTACCATCTTGAAGGTATTTCATTCTTACTTCTAGATTGGATGTTATATCATAAAGAACATACTAAATATTTATTAGCTGGAAGCACTGTTCCATCGACACTTAAGCAATCAATTATCAAAAACAATATCTCGTTTTTAAAAAAACTTAAAGAAAGATATTTTGTGCCCATTTTTATTTTTACTGACGAAAATATAAATGAGGTTATTGCTGAATTGAGAAAAGCGAAATTATATTTCGACGACAAACCCAATTATATATTTGTTATGAATAAAAGTGAGCTAAAAGGTAGAACTAAATTAACAAGAAAAATTGAAAATTGGGCTAGAACTTCTCCTTCTATATACGTTTTAAAAGAATGGGAAAATGAATATAATAAGGCCAAAAATTGCCTTTTTCATGATTTTTATAATTTAGGACCGTCTTGGCCTTGTGTTCTCTGGAAAAATTATGACGAAGATGGCGTAAATCCTTCAAGTGAACTTGGTGAAGTTATAACTCGTAACATTCACACAAGAATGGCACCCTTTGCGTTTAATGGTGGCATACTTAACAAGCGCCGGCGTGCTGTTGGGGTTGACGAAGTTCGTAAGGTTCTAGAGGGAGAACGCTGTATTTCAAAAGATAAATTGTTACCCGACTCTATATCAACAGGTGATATTTTCAAAGTTGGTGACAAAATTATGATCAATATAAGACCTGATTGTGACTGCATACCTGACAGAAACCAGCCTGGTTCACTCATAGATGAAGTAAAATTATATTTACTAAAAGGCAGTAAAATTACTGGCCCAAACTTGAAAAAAGCATTTGTCAAAGATTATGGTCATTTTTATGAGCAGGATTCCCAATCTATTATTTTCAGCATAACTAATGGTAAGTCATATGACTTAAGATTCAAAGATCTTACTATTGAAACATGGGGCCAGTTGAAGGATAAGCGTATAGGTCGCCTACTTCCTCCTTACATTACTAGGATACAACAGCGTTACGCACTTTATTTGCAAAGACAAGGGCTTCCTCGGACACCACCAAAAGCTATTTCATAAGATATGCGCTGTAATGGTATACTGTTTTAACTCATTTTATAAGCGATCCTTTGCATGTTTATGAGGATGTTTTTTGAATTACTTTGTACTATAAATCAAGCAAAAAAATGGGTTAAGTTTGGTAATGACACGAGTTGTTCCATGGATCTCATTGTTTGCTCTTGTAGATGATGCAACTGCATGATCAAGCTTACTCAGTGAGGTTACTTAAAAAATGAGGGGAGAGCATCAAGGGTAGGAATAGCTCTGTGGGGGAGGTTTTTTAGGATTTCTCTGTACCATGATGGCATGATTCTAAAGTCTTTATATAATTTGTTAGTTAGTAATGTATTTGATTTTAAAAGATAATTGAGCCGTTTTTCTGGATTTGACAAAATCCAAAGTGCCTGTCCAAGGAGATAATACCTCTCAACGATAGAGCACCTCTCAAAAAACATCGTATTTGCTGATGTTGCGCTGGCTTTATGATTAAGTTTTATCGGAGAAATTTTTGTTTTGTCAGCTATCAAATTCCTAACTCTCTCTCCGTAATCAGTCGCAAGCAGAATTTTGCAAATTTGATGCAGAACCTCAAAAAAAGATTCTGGACGCTTACTATCGTTACCAGTCACTAACCACATCATGGTTTTGCCTGCCAACTTAGCTGAAGATTGTTCATAACCATCTGACATTAATGTTGTCGCTAGTCGTAAGTCATGATCACACTGGTAGCAAAGCGACAGTGGTTGAACATCCAATTCCTCGGTCTTCCCCAATTCTCTCCTGTAAAACATGGCTGGTGCTTCACAGGAGGGACATCGGTCAAGTAGCAATCCTCCATGATGATGGCAGACGTTATATAAAGCTAGCCGCCAGTATTTACGAAAATATGGTTCCGCATCCTCTTTCAGGCATTCCGGGCAGAATTGAAGTCCTGGCCATCTTCTCTTTCTGTGATACATCTGCACTGGTAAGATCCAGGGTGATATCCCGGTTTGACGAATTTTTGTGAAAAGTTTTCCTTCATACGACTTGAGAGTTGTCTTCCATGCCACATCAAATGATGTGCCTGTCCTGTCAGCCAACTCTTTTACCAACCATTCAGGTGATAGCCTGTCAATATCCCGATTCCAAATCTGATGCTGTCTTCCCCAAAGGACCGTGCAGAAGGTTTCAGCCTTCAGATGGTTTGCATGGGCAAGTCGGACATACCATGATGAGAGCAGTTCATCAGGTGCTGGCGGAAAGTGTATCGGCAACAGATGGCCACTCAGCATGACATGGTCCTTGGTGTTGTCATCAGGTTTTTAGTGACTTTTTGGCGAGTTCGTCAAGAATCTTTGGCGTAATCTTTTCCTCCTTGGTCCTTATGGCAATTTCAGCTGCACTCTTGAGCGTGTAGGCGATGTCACCAATCATGTTGCTGCCCATGGCCAGAACGCGCATGGCAATGTCATTAGACTCCAACGTTGATGGATTTTTAAGAGCCAACTGTTTCTCAAAGCTTTTCAGAAGTCTGGCCAGCTCAACATCATTGGTCCACGGCTTAAGTTCTTTGTGTTCGAAACGTCTGTAAAGCTGTGTATCTGATCGTATGACCTGAAAGGATGTCTCGATGCCTGCCGCGACAATAGGTATCTTTAGGCCAGTAGAAAGTGTACGCAGGGCATTGAGTGTTTGACGCAGCTTTACTGCCGTCCCTGCCAACAAGTTGCTGACATCGTCAATTATCAGTAATTTAACGCCAATTGCTTCAAAGGCATTGAAAATGATCTTATACTTGTTGTCTGGATGGTCTTTTGTTTTATAGGGGGCGAAAATTGCATCGAGAATGTTGTTGTACAACCTGCCTTCATCAGGGACGTTCGGGGCGCCAGTCACGACAACCGGTGCAATTATCGTTCTACCGTCAGGGTTGTCGTCTGCCGGATGTAGAGAAAGGAAGCGTTCAATAATGCTTGATTTGCCGTTATTGCTTTCACCAACAATCAGTAGGCAGGGCATCCGGGGGGTCTTAGGAAAGTTTAGCAAAAACTCCAGATGATCCATGATCTCTTTTGCAGCACTGTAGCCTATCCAGCGGTTTGTCCAATTGTACCTGATCCTTTCTTCATCAGATAGTTGAAGGGCTTCAAGTGCTTTGGGGCCGAGGTGCGGGTAAGTATTCATGCGGTCATTCCTTATGCATCCAGATCGTCAAAGGCCTCAACATCAGTATAAATACTTGGAGCCGGAGAACTTGATGTAGGTGGAGGCGTATTCTCAGCTTTCGGTTTTGTCGATGCGCGATGCATATCCCGTCGTTGTCGTTCTCGCCGCTGATGCTTGGTCTCTTTGACAGCATTTTCAGAAATTGCACGCAATTTTTTCCTGGTAGAAAAGATAGCCGTTTCATTCACCTCGGCAGCTCCATCAGCCCTCAATTTGAGTCGTGCCGTGTCACGCTCCCACTTGCTCATGGGAGGTTGCGACGGATCTCGGTAAGGTACCCGGAAGTAGCGCTTTTCCTTGGGATCGTAGAAATATAGTACGCTTATGTCTCTTGGGTCGTAGTGAAATCTGAATAAGAGAGAGTGCTTGGGGTTCTTTGGGTTTTTATGATTATACCATCGCCTCAACACGTCGTCATAATAGTGTATATGCCCCCATTGAATGCCGTCAGACTGGATAGTGCGCTCAGTATAGGGCAGAAAATCCAATCTCAACCTGTTTTCATCGACAAGTATGGGTGGGAGCCCGCGCCCTGGTATTTGAGCAGTGCCAAAGACTCCTTCCCTCCACTTGGCAAGCGGTGGAATACACAACTCTGAATGAACACGTTGGTGGTAGTCGCCAACAATAAAGTTGATGAGGTATGTTTCAAGCTCTGAAAAAGTCAGGGCGGCATGTCCCTCGGAGTCGTAACAGCCGCGTTCGTCGGGTGTAGAGAACGTGGCGCCGGGAAGCGATTTGAGTTCTTCCGCAACAGTACCGAGGTAGCGTTCAATATATGCGCCGTAGCGGGGCTTTTTAACAACCCGGAAAAAAGGGTCAATGAGATGCTCTTTGCATGCACGTTCAATGGTCTTTCCTCGGAATTCCTTGGCATTATCCATCTGAATGGTTTTCATTTTCCCCCAGCAGGGCCATTCTATGTCAATGCCGAGTTTATAGAGCCACTTGTTTTTCGGCAGGATGGCATTCACCATGCACATGCCGGCAGAGTGTGCAGACGGCGGGTCGAGGCCGACGTACATGCCTACGACACATCTGCTGAAGACCTCAATTGCCAAAGTCAGCCATGCCCGGCCGATCGGTAGCCGGTCACGGTCATCGACAATCTGAATGTCCAGATACATGTGATCGATCTGGACCATGGCTAGAAGCGTATCAGCGTTGATAATTAAGCCAGGCTTTGGCGAGCAGATTTGCTCAGCCAACTCTTTTCCTTTGGTGGCTACAATTTTGTCGTACGCGGTAACCCAGTTAACCCGTCTGTAGAGTGTGTTAACGTGAGGAATCTTGAGCCCTGCATTTTGACAAAGCTTTTTAAGCTCTTCGAATGTTTTCTTGACGCTCTTCCGCTTTTTTAAGTGGAATTCTTTGATCACGCTCTCGATCAATTTTTCCAACTCGTCACCAAGTCGTCCCTCGCCTCGTCCACCGTTTCGGTCTTCATCAAGCAACGCAGAAGTCACACCGCTATCCTCAAAACGGTTGAGCCAGTTGTGGATGGTCGCCCTACACACGCCGGCTTCATTTGCGGCAGCTTGCAGTAATTCGAGTGGACGTTGTCCCTTTGGGTACGCAAGAAGCGGTTCGATGTATTTCATTTTCTCCACGGCCTTGTTCCATTTATGTTCGGGAACTGCCGGCATGGCCTTAATGGATGTAGGCGCCTGTCCTTCTTCTGGTGTGGCAAGTGCTTTAAGCTCCAGGATAGGGAGAGTAACATGTTGTTGAGTGCCGCATTTGCGGGCAATAACTTGTTTGAAGTCGACAAGGCGAGTTATGAGATACTCCGTGCCATCATGAATGACTCTTTCTCCAGAGGCTATGCGCAGTTCGGATGACATTGGGCAACTCCTCGTTTATTCAGGCTGCATAGGATAAATTGGGCTTTCCATATGCAGTTTGACATGGATATCTGTACCAATTTGCCGGTTTGCGATGAGGTTCCAAAGTGACGGTATCAATTCAGCCTGGCGCCAGATATCGTTTGTTATGCTTTTGAGTAGTAAATTGGGAGTTGTTGGGCCAGTTTGAGTGATGGCGTGCAACAGCAATTCAATATCAGCGTTGGGTTGGGATAGGAACTTGAAGGAGCGCAGAAAGCGAGCGTTGTCAAGGAATGGTGTGAAGATCTCCTTGTCTGTAATGATCTTGAAGCTCATGTTGTTTGTTGCTGCGTGATGGATACCGGCCCGGAGTTTAGGTTTTAGTTCTTTCCATTTCTTGAAAAGATAATAGCGTGGTTTTACTTCAAACAGGCACGGCAGTCTACCGTCACGGTAATGTACAAGCGCATCTGGTGTGTAGCTGCGCTGGCGGTTTGTCTGTTTGTCTATGTAGTTGATTTTGACCGGTTGCGTTTCATAGCGGTCAATTTCGTTGTTCCAGTCGAACTCCAGCAGTATTAGAAATTGCCACTCAAGCGGGCCTTCAAATTCTGAATGATTTTCAGCGTTATTGCTGGAGATTGAACCAGTAACAACAGTGTAGCTAGGTTTTATCTTGCGGACAGGCATAGAGAGGCCCCCCGAAAATAATGCAATTGACCAACATTGGTATTTCTGGCAACTTTGTAAAAAATACTCCAATTTTAATCGGTTATCAATGGGATGTGCAAATTGGCAGGGAACATTTATGATAAAATTAGAATTTAATGGTAAGCCGTTCAATCCCAAAACTTTTACTGAAACTATTCTCAAGGTCGCTATGGAAAACGCTGCCGAGCAGGTGCGAGAGAAGGTGAGCTCAATTAGGCATCCCGTGACAGGAGAATTTCCGACTATTGTCGTGTCAGGCACGTCACTCGATGACATCAGTTTGAAAATAGAGGGATCTCCTGAGTTGCTTGAGTTAGTCAACGAACGTCTTGGTCTCGCTTGTAGTGATGCCGAGAGTGGAAGAGACACTGAACAGGCAAATATGTTGCCGCCGAGGGTATTCCTTAGCTATGCTTGGGAAGATAAGGCCTTGGCATCAGAAATTGCAAATATTCTACAGTCCAACGGCATAGATACGTGGTGGGCAGAGTGGTGCATCTCTGCAGGAGATAGTTTGCGCCAAAAAATAGATGAAGGATTGGGAGACTGTACCCATTTCATTGTGCTTCTTACGCCCAACTCAATTGGGAAACCATGGGTCAATCAGGAGATGGATGCGGCTATAGTCCGTAAATTACGGTCGCAAGCATCGTTTATTCCGCTCCGATATCAACTTATTCCAGAGGATTTACCCCCTCTTTTGTCTGGCATGCTCTCGCCCTCTGTTGAAGATCCTGATAGAAACATAAATGCTCTGATTAATGACATTCACGGGGTTACGAAAAAGCCTGCTTTGGGGCCAGCACCAAAGGTTGTCGCTGAAAAACCTTCCACGGGTTACTCTGCCGCAGCCACTGCTATTGCTAAAGAGTTTGTGCTGGGCACCAAACATGCTAGAAAGTTTGACCCTTGGATCAAAATTGACGAGCTGATGATATCAACAGGGCTTTCAAAAGAAGATGTGATGGATGCAGTCCATGAACTCGGAAGTTTGGTCGGCGACCATCACAATGCTACGATATATCCAGAAAATGAACTGTTTGTCATATTTGACAAATACTGGAAGCCATGGAATCCAGAAAAAGATGCACTGCAACTCGCAACAGATATGTTGAATTCTGACGATTTCCCAGCATCTCCAGAAAAAATTGATAGCATGTACGGATGGGGTGCACGACGTATGAATCCAGCAATGGCTTATTTGGCAAACAGAAAGCTTGTCAGTAGCACTCAACTTCTAAATTCAGGGGATTGGTTGTTGGGGCGGATTCAACGAACAGATGCGACTCGCAGGTTTGTAAAGAGCAGAGCGTTGTAAATGCCTAGAAAATGAGGATAAAGAGGTGGTATTTCAGTACAGTCATAATGATTGTTTCGGCAACTGCACAGCGGTATTTGATTTCCGCTCCTCTCTGCTCCCTTGAACTAAGTAAAAGGAGGATTATTTGACTCCAGACAGCATCGTAACGATAATTGGCACCGTGGTCACTTTGCTTGGAACAGCTGTCACCATTTGGCAGACATCTCAAGCTAGAGGCTACAAAAACCAGATTAAGTTTGATATTCGCAAGATCAATCTTTTACATGTGACCGAACGACTAAAAAGAGCACAAGACGAGATCAGGCGCCTCCCAACGTCTTCTTCAGCGGTACTTCGTGGCATAAAACCGAACGAATTGATACAAAAAATTCGGGAACAGTTCGATATTGCGTTGAGCACACTTGATGCGGCTGGGCCTGATGCAGCCATTAGGACACTGTTGGTTCAAGGACAGGGCAATCTTAACTCGTACGAGATCTCATGGAACCAAGGTAATCCTAATCCTCAAGACGTCCACGACCTTCAATCAAAAATGCAGGATGCAGTCTCCATTTTGAGTACTACAATTTATCAGCTGGAGGGAAAGGCATGAATCTCGAAGAATTGACGGCAGAACTGGAAAAACTCAAATATCAGGTTCGTACAATTGCTGATACCATAGACTATCAAGCACACCCAGTTGAGGCACTAATACTGTCAATGGATTGGAATGAGGGAGACATAGAACATGCCCACGATATATTTGAAAAATACGATAACAAATTGCATGCTGGAGAGTCGATCAACTGGCATGAATTTGAAATGGAACTTAAGAATGAATTCAATATAGACTACCAAACCGTAAAATCCATCATTCTTGCATTCTTTAAGAATCACCAATGGACAGAAGTGTGCCACGGTTATGCAATGAGCTTTGAGCCCACAACTCCAATTGAATTCCACCAGATTACGCGTGGCAGTGACTAGCTTTAACGCTGGACCAGGAGAGTTGAATGATGTGTTGTGATATCGAAAAGGAGAAACTGCGCCTTGCACAAAACAAGTTTATTGAATGGGTAATGAGGCCAATCCGGCCATCTGAAATGGTTACGGTTTATCTCAGCGACCACTCGAATGACGACCATGATATAGGAATATACTGCTGTCTTCTTCCAAATGATAACATTGATCGGAGCCTCGATGACGTTTCATGGGACTTGAGTTGTGGCGAGGGACATCCGGGCTCAGTAATCAAGCATGACGGAGAAAAAGAAATCGTCGAATACTTGCGGTACGGTGACTATTCGGGGATTGAGCCATTGGTAATCTATCGTGAATTTTATGGCATGCGTGAAAATTATCTAGAAATCTCCGAGGAGTTCCGCCTGTTTCACCAATTGTTCTACGATCAAAAACAAAATCAATACATTAAGATCACTGATTCTGGCAGTGAACATCCGGTGGTAATTGTTAAGCCAAAACAAATCGAAATCCGGCTTCAAGAAATTCAACAGTTCTTGGCAATCAAGGAAATGCACTTAGCAGTATTGTTCGACTCTCGAGAAAATTCACCTCATTCTCTTCGTGATCTTGGATTGCAGGAAGGAGAGAGTCAAAATCATCGTGACGAGTTATCAGCATACATGCTTGGTTATGGTGACTTTCATGGGCTTGCCGACGGACGCGGTTTCTCTCGTTTGCTCGGTAAAAGGCTATTTAAGCCATATCCAAAAGAAAAAAGTGGCCTCTGGGGGTTTACACCTCGGGAATCAAAGAAAACCATAGATTTCATTATTGAAGCAGATGAGTACGGTGAAGAAGTTGCTAATTCGTCAAATCCCGACGACTTATCAAACTATTTTGGTGCAAATCCTGGAGAACCGCACTATCTCACCCCTGTCCATTTCAGAAAAGAAGTACTGAATAAGTATTATCAACAGCCCAATAAATATTCTGTAGAAGATGGTTATCTCCGTTGTGGGTCGTTGTGGGGCATGCAAATGGATAATCATCATGCTGATCGTGTAGTAGCATGGCTCGGTGACCTTGGTCGAGATTTGCCATATGAGGAACAACTACACTGGAGAAGCTTCAATGTCCCTCCTTCAGGCAGAGTCAGCAAAACATTTTATAAACGACAAATTCTGGCAGAGTTTGCAGATTCGGACCAACCCGAGCATGTATTCAAGTCAATGTATCGGGAACTTTCAGAAATAAGTCAGAAGGAACTAGGTTGGGCTTTTCTTTTGCCGCTTGGGAAGGGCGATTCTCATTTTTTTGAAGCTGTCAGGATCCCCGCAACCGATGAGCAGAAGGACTTTGACGAACTAATTCTCGGGCTTACAAAAATTCTTGTTGACTCGCTGAATGAAAAAAAGTTGAACGAGTTCATTTTAGCATCAGAAATCGGAGAGATAAAAGGAAGTATCGCTCGATTAGAAAAAGTCATTTCCGCAAAAGGTATTACGGGGTATCAGGAAAACATCAAATTCCTTAGAGACCTTCAGAATTTGCGGTCGAGTGGCGCTGCGCATCGTAAGGGATCCAACTATGGAAAAATTGCAGAAGAGTTAGGGATTGACAGTCAATCACTACGAATGGTTTTTGAAGGAATTCTTTTGAAGGGGATAGAATTTTTGAAATATCTGATAACAGCGATTCAGGCGGGTTTCTTCGGTGTCAATAACCGCAAATGATCCAAGCGCAGACGAAGAATATAGTCGGGAACTAAAAAATATAGTTGAGAACTGGCAGCGTCATATGAGCCATGCAATGTCTATTAAGGCATTGTATGGCTTTTCTTGTTTTTTGATCCCATTTTGTTCTCACTCTTGACCAAACCAACCAGCATGAGCACCTGATGTTGTTCCTTCTAACGCCACCCAAATTGACTCTCACATACGTGTTAACAAACACCACTTGACATACTATGCGTAGCTTTATATGGTTATCATATATAAACCACTTTATTGTGTTAACCGTACGGAGCCGCAATGCTACCCCTCACCGATCGCCAGGAACAGGTCCTGCAGTTCGTAACGTCCTATATTGACAACAGTGGCTATCCTCCCTCTCAGCGAGAGATAGGCGATCACCTCGGTATATCCAACCCCGGTGTCATGAAGCACCTTGAGGCCCTTGAGAAGAAGGGATTTATCAAGCGTGATTCCAACTCCCGCTCCATTGCCTTGACTACCCCCTTGACCGAGACCGTCTCATTACCAATTGTCGGTACGGTCCGAGCTGGACAACTCACCCATGCTGTGGAGGAGGTCCTTGGTTACTTCTCTATCAACCGGAACCACCAGCGTGGCGGCAGATTCTTCCTCAAGGTTAAAGGCGATTCAATGATTGAGGCTGCGATATGTGATGGAGATCTGGCCCTGGTCCGTACGCAACCAACAGCAGAAGATCGGGATGTCGTGGTGGCCATGCTGGATGGTGAAGCAACACTCAAGGAGTATTACCGGGAGAATGGTCAGATTCGCCTCCAGCCTCGAAACAGCAGCATGGCTCCGATCATCATCCGAGAAGGTGATGGTGAGGTCAGCATCGTTGGCAAGGTTGTCGGGCTTTACCGTGCCCTAGAGTAGATCGTGGAGCGGATTTGTGAGCAGATACGAGTGGCAGTAGTATTTGTCCCGGGCAGAAAAATCAAACCGGTCTGGTTTGAGTGGCGCAAGCGTAAGCATACCATAAGTAAGACCACCTACACCTGGTCAGACAAAGTAGGAGAGGAAACCCGCCTACACTTTGCGGTTAGTGATGGAGAGGCGCTGTTTGAGCTGATCTATTTGGTTCAGACGCAGAGCTGGAATTTACTTCAGATGGAACCAGAAGGCTGTGCAGCATAATTTGGCAATAGAAAGGGACATCGCGCTATGGAATTGTCACAACTGCTGGAACAATGTATGTTGGTTTCGTGAGGGCAGGAGATTGATTTCAGCTTAGAAGTTAGCATGCAACATGTTTGTTCCTAGCAGTTTAAGCGCCATAAAAAACAGGGTATCCGTTAGGTTGGACTGATCCTTTTCTCCACGTTGCTCAAACCCGACATAAACCCGACAAACCCGTCATGGCAGGTATGGGGTTAAACTCGATTCGACATACAAGAGCACAGGCACGTATGCACCGCTCCATCATCCACCTCGATATGAACGCTTTTTTTGCCTCAGTAGAGCAACAGGCAAATCCTGAGCTTCAGGGCAAGCCCATTGCCGTAGTGGGTGCAAGTCATCGAACAGTCATTACCACCGCCTCCTATGAGGCCCGCGCCTTTGGTGTTAAGACCGGCATGGCGATTTGGGAGGGACAACGTGTTTGTCCGGAACTGATTATCGTCCGTGGGGACAACAGGAAGTACACGCATACCTCCAGCGAAATCATCAAGCTGATGCAGGAATACACCCCCCTGGTAGAGCCATTTTCCATAGACGAAGCTTTTATGGATGTCACACACTCACTATCTTTGTTCGGATCTGCTGAAACGATCGTTTATCAACTGAAATCCCGAATCAAGCACTCCTTTGGTATTACCTGATCCGTTGGGATAGCCCCCAATAAACTGTTGGCCAAGTTGGCATCTGACATGATGAAACCGGATGGCCTGACAGTGATCACCCCGGATAGGGTAAGGGATATTCTTGAAAAGATCCCGGTGGGTGACCTCTGCGGGGTAGGCAAGAAACTGCAGAAGCAGCTGGCCTTGTATTTTAACATCCATACCTGCGGCAAGCTTGGCCGAGCGGACGAAGAACGTCTGGCCAAGAAGTTCGGGATCATTGGTCGGCAGTTGAAGATGATGGGCCAGGGGATTGACAATAGTCCGGTAGTGCCTATGGAAGAGGAAGAGCAGGTCAAAAGCATCGGCCACTCTATGACTCTGCCAAGAGACATTGATGATCGTGACCAGATTCTGAAACGGTTGCTTCAACTCTCAGAGATGGTTGGCAGGCGCGCCAGGAAATACCGTTTGGCCGGTAAAACCATCAGCGTCTATGTGAGACTGGGCGACTTTTACAGCAACTTTCAGAAACAGACTACGCTCACCACCGCAATCAATCTCAGCGATGACATCTACCAGACTACGGTCAAAGTATTTGATACCATGGGAATTGATCAGCCGATCCGACTCCTGGGAATCAGTCTGTCAAACCTGCGGGAAGGTGAAGACTCTCAACCATCATTGTTCGAGGATAACCGTAAGAAAGAGCAGTTGACGAAGGCCATGGATGCGGTGAACAATAAGCTGGGTGATTTCAAGGTCACCTTTGGCAGTTTGTTAGATGCAGAAGAGAAGGGAAATCATGTTATCAGCCCGGCATGGCGGCCGGAAGGTGTCAGGAATGTAGGGGTTGAATGACCAATGCCATGCAATATCTATTCAGGCGCTGTATGGCTCGTCAACTTGCTTTTAGAACCCACTGTGCTCTCGCTCTTGACCAACCCAATCTGCAAGAGTACTTTCATCTTAAACCTGAGTATGACCTACCACACGATGCTATATTGAGGTGACCATGAAACGTCCCAAAATTGCCCTCTTCGATCTTGACGGCACTCTTGCCGACTACGATGGCCAACTGTTGAAGGATCTCCAGAAGATCGCATCACCACATGAACCATCACCGGTTCTTTACCAGGACATCCCCTATCTTGAAGCCCGGCGCCATGTCATCACCTCGCAGTCTGGTTGGTTTCGTCATCTTCCCAAATTCAAGCTTGGCTGGGATGTATTGGAGATAGCCAAAGAGATCGGATACTCAATCTCAATCCTCACCAAGGCTCCTTCGCGTAAGCACGCCGCTTGGTCGGAAAAGGTTGAGTGGTGTGCCAATCACCTGGAAGAATACATCGACGGTGTCACCATCGCCCATGACAAAGGTATGGTCTACGGAGCCTTGCTGGTTGATGACTGGCCAGAATATGTAGAGGCTTGGCTGAAACACCGGCCTCGTGGGTTGGTCATCATGCCGGCGAACGGTTACAACGTCGAATTCAGTCATCCGAATATAGTGCGATACGATGGCAGTAATCTGGAGGAAGTCAGGCTGAGAATGCAGGAAAGATTTAATGCTGCGTGACCTGCTGTAGTAGACTGATATCAGAGGATTGTTTGGATTATCCAAAACAAATAATTTAAAATCAATAATCAGCGGAAGGGCCATTTCACGCACGACACCAGAGAACAATTATCCTTGCAATTACGGACTTCCATTCCGCGATTTGCAAGGACTATAACAGCATGTTTCGCCATCCTGTTTTCAAGGGGCCACATCGAAGTCAAACAGATCAAGCCAGATTTATAGCAATTTATTCGGTATTATACGGTCTAAGGCGTATAAACTGATATAAATCTGTAAACTGTTTATCTGCGCCGCACAAGAGACCGATATTGCAGTGTTTTCCGTGTAAAAAACACATAATGGAAAAAATACCGAAAAACAATTGGCTTAAACCGTTTCGATGGTATCGAAACGATAGCATCGAAATGCCTGCTTCGATACTGCTGAAGTAGACACCAGGCGATAGCGTCTTTGGTGAGTCCATATGGCAATAATCATATCTAACATACATGGCGACAGCAAAAAGGCCAGAATGTTTCTGGAATACAAACCAGAAGTCGAGCATGTCATCCTGGGCGATCTCATGGATTCCCGTGACTACGGCGTTACTCTTGACGTTGAGCTAGAATGTCTGGAACTGATCCTCTCTTCCAATGCGGCCCTTCTCTGGGGCAATCACGACCTTGCTTACACCGACAAACCATGCTGGGAACCGTACGCACGCTTCAAAGACACCTACGTACCTGTCTCCGAACTGATCATCCCCCATCAGAACCGCTTTAAAACAGCACATGCTATTGACGGTTGGCTCTGCACTCACGCCGGCGTATCAACCAAACTGGCCAAATATCTGTCTGACATGCAGTTGGACAGCACTGATCCTGAAATGGTTGCGTCATGGCTCAACGCGGAGTTTCAGCGACAATGGTCTGTTCCCGGGAAGAAAGCTGGTAAGCAGCAGTATTATGGTGCTGGTCCGTTGTTTGCCATACACTGGTCCAGAGGAGGCGATGATCAATATGGCGGGATTTTCTGGTATGATCCGCAGCGGGAAGTCGCCAAACCGGATCCGAGGGTAAAACAGCTCTTTGGTCACACGCAGGTATCTGGACCATTGAGACGAGACTTGTGGAACAACATTAATATTGAGGGCGGGTGCTGGGCGTTCGACACTGAATTGAACGACTTTGTGGTGATCAAATAGGTTGTGTGCGTTCAAACGGCAGATATGCTTGACGGGTAGAGCCTCCAAAGGAATTCCTGATTGATTTTTAAAACTACTACTTCCCCCGACGGACGTATGGAACTAGTCAGAATTTTCTGAAAATTATAACCAAATTATGTTTTTTGGCCCACCATTTGCTGTACCATCCTTGGGTTTTTACGCACTACAAAACCAATCTACATCTTCTGGGTGATTCTCTGACCGATCAGTCAGCGGGCTTCCAGGCACTAAGGCGAAACATTATGAATCAACTACGCAGAGCTATTAGCCACAAGCTTGGATACTCAGGATTTGCTGATTATGAAATCCGTGAAAAGCAAGTCTATAGAACGGTTTCACACCCAAATGGATGGAGTGGCTTGCCCGAGTATGAGATCAGAGGCAATCAAATTTACAGAACCGTATCACATCCTCTTGGATATTCAGGTTCGCCTGATTATGAAATTAGAAATAACCAAGTCTTTCGAGCTGTTACCCATCCTGATGGTTGGTCTGGCTTGCCAGACTATGACTTAGTGTAACTGCTGTAGCTGAAAGCGTTTAAATGAAGTAACAGGGGGAACGGTGGCTAAACGAGGTAGAAGAGGTAATGAAAGTTTTCTTGAAACTCTTGTGTACGCTCCTTGGTGGGTAAGCTTGGCGCTGCTGATTGTTGGTAATATTGGAATTCGGCTTATCGTACCATCTCTTTTTGAAGCTCGAGCAGGTAGTGGGCCGCTAGGTGGAGCAATCTCAGCAGGTGTTAATGGAGCAATGCCCTTTATTGCAAATATGTTCACCCTGGTAATGCTTGCTGCACTAAGTTTTTCATTAATCAGGACATTTTATCAAGCGCAGAAGGAAAGAAGTCTTGAGGCTGCAACATGTGGAGGCGGCTATCAGAGACAATCCGTCAAAGAGCCCACATTTGATTCAAATAGCTCTTCTGTAAATAAGCCCAGAGTAAGTCACCAAGTCTCTCCTGTTTGTAAATCCGATAATTGCAGGCCAACCAAGCTGACGCAAGATCTGCTCAATGAGATAGAGTGGAAGCGGTTTGAGGTTCTATGTTCAGCAGCGATTAGCGCATTGGGGCTTGTTTCCAAGGAAACACAATACGGTGCAGATGGCGGAATTGATGTCGTCGTAAGTAGAGATGAAGCTGGTGAGCCGATCGGAGTCGTGCAGTGTAAAGCCGGTGAAGATAGAGTTGTTGGCATCAAGCCAGTTCGTGAGCTTTTTGGGGTTATGGCTCATGGCAGCTTTAAGCAAGGTATGTTCATAACCACAGGCAGATATACCCAAGAAGCGATAGATTTTGCACAAGGCAAAATTGTACTCGTTACGGGCGAAATGCTGATTTCTAAACTTAATGGGCTGGCACAGGATCAACTACAGAATATTCTTAATGTTGCGTTTGATGGTGACTACCGGACTCCGACCTGTCCGAAATGTGGTGTGAAGATGGTTCTGCGAGAATCTGGCAAAGGACGAAGTGCAGGTAATTCGTTCTGGGGGTGCGTACATTATCCGAGGTGTCGGCAGACATTGGTTTGCAAGCCAGGGTCTATCTAGGCTTCCTGCTACAGTTCAAGTACATTATTACTGCAATATTAGCTTGGTTATTTCAAGAGACGAGATAGGAGATTCACCAATTGGGCAATTCGACTACTGTCACAGCAACAAACATCGTGGCTGGCACCATTTTATCTCAGATATTTATTTTCACAATAATGTTTGCGGCCTTACTCTTAATTAGGCGCAATCCGAGTTTTTCCAGGTGGTCAAAAGGGCTTACCAATCACACCGGTTTAATATTCATAATATCTACAGCACCACTCATATCAATAGCAGCGCTTGTGCTATCAGACAATTATTCTACAACATGGACTCCACTGTTTAATTATGTCGGTTATTATGGATGGAGCTGGTCTACTGCTGTATGCTTTACATTCATTGTTAACATCATTGCGTTATCATTGTTAGTGGCATATACGGGCGGAAGCATAAATAGTCCATTTCAACCACTTTACTTCCTTATACCTACTTTAGCATTGTTTTTACATGAAACAGATATGAAAATAATAATTTATACAGCAATTGTAGCTATATCATTTGCTTTACAAGTATATGTTTATGAACCAATAAATCTATCCGAGTCAGATACCGATAGGCATAAAATTGCATATATAGTTGTTTCATTACTTTGTTTGTGCTCAGCATGCATCATTGGAATATTTACACGGCCACAAATATAGCAATATCACCTGCTCAAGACGAAATATCTTGAATGGTCTGCGCGGATAAATAGCTTATTCTGATAACTTACAAACAGCCGTATAGATGCAATTATCAAGTGGCAGTTAAATGTTGACGGCAGTAGATTTATACAATAATTTTGTGCCTTTAGTATGTTTGATTAAAGGAGAAATTTTTGATGCCATCAACGCTCATCGAACTCACCGCTGATATCGTATCATCCCACGCCTCTACAGTAGAGTTGACTTCTGAGGAACTTCTAGCTGAAATCAAAAAAGTACATGCCATGCTTAAGGCTCTGGAAGAGGGCTCAGCCATGGCAGTTGAACAACTCGCAGAAGAAGAAAAAGTTGCTTCTCCGGTCACTAACCCAAAGAAGTCTATTCAAAAGAACCAAATCGTCTGCCTGATTTGTGGCAAGAACGGCTTCAAAACTCTCAGCCGCCATCTCAAGCAAGCACACGATATGACAGCTCCTGCCTACCGTAAACAATTCGGACTACCTGCCGGAACCCCGCTCGCGGCAAAAGCCTACTCAGAGTCTCGTCGTGAATCAGCCATCAAGAATAACCTTGGCGAGAAGCTTGCCAAAGGACGTGTAGCGTACCAGGCTACCAAGAAGCAGGCTAAAGTTGTAGCACCGAAAACAAAGAAATCTCCTGTAAAAAAGGCTGCCTCCAAATGACCAAAGCTGAACTTACCAGAAAACTCCATGAAACTATTGGAATTACACATAAAGCGTCAACCGTAGATGTTGAAGCGGTACTTGACCTGATCAAAAGTGCCCTTGGGTCAGGTGAGCAGGTAAAGATATCCGGTTTTGGTGTTTTTGAAGTTAAGCAGAAAAACGCTCGTCAGGGACGAAATCCCCAGACCGGTGAAAAGATGACGTTGGCAGCTCGCCGAGTCATAACGTTCAAGCCGAGCAGTGTACTTCGTGAAGCAATCAACAAGGCAGAGTAATGATACGCAAAGTTGTCTCAGGTGGCCAAACCGGTGTCGACCGTGCAGGCTTGGATGCTGCAGTTAAAGCTGGAATTCCGATCGGAGGTTATTGCGCAAGGGGGAGAGCTGCTGAAGATGGCACTATTCCTGAGCAGTACCCTATGACTGAGCTTGAATCTCCAGAGTCATTTTATCGCACCGAGCGAAATGTGATGGAGTCCGATGGCACCCTTATCATTAACATCGGTGAACTGACGCAAGGTACGATGTTAACGTATGATTTCACTCTGCAGTATGGGAAGCCGTCGCTGATTATTCAGCTTGACGCTGAAGAACTGATCAAACCGGAGCATGTGGTCCGCTGGATCAAGGCTCAGTATGTACGAGTGCTCAATATTGCCGGACCGCGTGAGTCAAAGATCCCGGGTGGTATATACGGTAAGGCATTTGAATATCTGAATCAGGTTTTTGATTCTTTACGAGAAGAATCGTAGAGCGGAGATTGCAGCATGACCAAATCAGAACTGATAACTAACCTGTCTGAACAGGGGCGGACTCCACATATAACCGCTGAACAGGTAGTAAACGTTGTTTTCGAATCAATGAGCGACACGCTCATTGCCGGTAACCGGATTGAGATCCGTGGATTTGCCAGCTTCATGGTCAAGGAATATGACGCATATACAGACCGCAACCCAAAGACCGGTGAAGAGATTGAAGTCAAGCCAAAGAAGCTTCCCTTCTTCAAGGTGGGCAAAGAGCTTAAGGAACGGGTATTGGGGGAATAATGTCCAGAATTATCGCTACAATGTTGCTTTTGTGTCTTTTTGTCATCCCGGCCTATGCCAAGGATCCTGTCCGTGTCATTGAAGGTCTGGTAACAAAGGTTTCGGATGGTGATACCATTCAGGTGATAGACAACCTGGGCACCAAGGTCAAGGTGCGCTTCTACGGCATGGATGCTCCTGAAACCGAAAAGAGTAACAAAAAAACCGGCAAGGTCAGTAAACCAGGACAGCCATACGGTGAAGAAGCGTTTCATGCTCTGCAGCAAAAAGTAAAACGGCAGAAGGTGAGGCTGGATGTCATGGATATCGACCGTTATGGCCGGACAGTGTCCATAGTCTGGTTGGGCAATCGTAACATCAACCGTGAGATGGTGGCAGAAGGATGGGCTTGGGCCTACCGGCAGTATCTGGATCGAGCGCATGCATCAGAATATATCTCTGCAGAAGACCAGGCCCGCAAAGCAGGAAAAGGTCTCTGGCAGCAGAATAATCCGCAGCCGCCTTGGGAGTTTAGGAAAACCTTGAGAAAAAGTAAAGAATGGTGATTTTGAATGCATTGTTGCACCGCTTCTTATGAGATGCGGTCACTTTATAAGAACCCTATATCATTAATTAGCGGTTTTCCCATTGTCTTCATGGTGGCATGTGCATGACGGGCTATATGTCCCATCGCAGCAGACTACCCTCCCGTCACTACTACATCCACAAACACCCCCATGCCATGAGCAACACCCACGGCGAGCAATCTGCTGTTGTGGCGCTTTTTCTTTCTCTTCTTGGTCGTTGATTGCCGGAGTCTGTTGTTCTTTTTGCTCTACTATTGGCATTTGCCAGCAAACGGTTTGCTTTGATTCAGCCAGACAATTGCTTGCTAGCATGTAACTTGCCACGATAACTGCAAATAATGTTTTCACTGTTCTCCCTCCTAAGTCCTTTTCAACTTATAATAGAGCAATTTCTTTGCCACATTCATTCTGGGATGGAACAGCATGTGCAATATTCGGTTCATCAATTAACTGGAGGTTGAATATGAGTAGAGATGAACATCATGTAGTGTCGAACCCTGTTGGTGGGTGGGATGTAAAGCGCAATGGAGCACAACGGTCATCAGGCCATACGGTAACCAAGCAGGATGCGGTAGATTTGGGAAGGAAAATCAGTCAGAATCAGGGAACTGAGCTTGTTATCCACAACAAGGATGGCAAGATATCTAATTCGGATAGTCATGGGAATGATCCATGTCCACCGAAAGATAAGAAGTAGAATCAGCAGGCTTTGTCCAGCTGTTTAGGTGCAGATCAACCAATTTTGAAAAAGCAGTTGAAACTGATTTTACACAGGACGGCCTCAGGCCGGAAACCGTGGATTACAGCAGGCTTTGGAGTATTGCAAATAATTTTGCACATTATACGCCTGAAAGGTTAACTGCCTGGATTTGTAATAAAATTTTGGCTGTAAATTTATTTCAATTTAACCAAGCTCCAGTAAAGAGGGTTTGTATTCCTTTAGTAAGGCACCAGTGTGATGCCACAACATGACGACGTGATTAATCGCTGCCACCAGGATAGCTTTTGTTGTTCGGGTTGTTGCATCTATCAGGTTCCCTCGTTCTGTTGGTGTCTGCCTTCAGCCATTCGTTCCACCGTCAATGCAAGGCGGCTAATGGTTGTATGCTGATCATAGGATTGATACGTTGCTGCAAGGGCCATAGCATGTTCTCTATATGATACATCTCTCAGCAAGCTATTCAGTGTATCGCTACAGCCCTGTTTACGCAGAGCTGCCCTGGTCACTCCTCTACCTGTCTTCAAACGCTCCAGATTACGGGCAGTCATCCACTGCTCTATCATAGTGGGTATGGCCAGTGACGGCACACCCTGTAACAGGCTTGCGGATGTCAAGCCATGGCCGCCATGGCTGACCACCAGATCAGCTTGTGGAAGCAGCCTGTCCAGGCGTACCTGCCCGGAAAGTATTCTGAAGTGCTCAGCAGAGAAGCTGTCTGCCAGTTTGCTATCTATACCAGGGATTACGGCAATCACCTCTGCCTGACTTTGCTTCAGTTCATTCAGCAATACTGAAAGTTCAGGAAAAGGGCGCAGATAGACAAATATCCGTTTACCATCCGTTTTCTGCCATGCCAACTCTTCCCCGGAATCAATGCTAAACAGCGGGCCGATATACCTGCCACCCCGCCTGCCTGGGTAGTGATCCAGCTCAGGAAGCGTTGTCAGCAATGCTACATCAGGCCGCAATGCCGTACGCAGGTTATTGAAGTTCTGGCTACAGACAGCATTGACTGTCTGCAGTAGTTCTTCTTCACGTTCCAGCAAGGTTTCACGGGATATCTTCATCCAGGGACGAAAGCTGGGGTACGGTTCTGTTTCCGGCGGGCATTCAAATCCGGTGTCCATCTGCAGGGTGGGCAGGGATGCCTGACGGGCAGCGAGAATTACTGTTGGGGCAAATTGTGCTATCACAACATCAGGCTTAATCAGAGCAAAGAGACCCTGCCAGGCGTGCAGCATGCCGTCCAGACTGTTTCGATCACCCAATCCTGCTCCACTAAGGATATCAGCATAGCTGACCGGCACCCGTGGCTGGCGGATTGATTCGGAAGGCCGGGGGGTCTGCAGGCATGTGAACTCCTTTCCCATCAGAACAGTGGCCACTGCCAGATCACGTACCACAAAGACCGGCTCATGGCCCCGCTGCTGCAGCAGACGGGCCAAGGGGATCAGTTTGGAGAGGTGACCGTAGTTACCGCCCAGTTCCCAGGCAAGTAGAATACGGCTCATTGCGGCCTCATCACTATTTCACGACAACCGATGCAACACTCAGGTACCTTTTTCTGCATGAGAGAGATATGAATGTCCTTTGTTGTTACAAATCGAGAAGCATCCTTGATATAACGGCAGGGCATTTCACGTCCCGTAACATCAAAGTAACGCATGAGCGGTTGCTGAAGATATCGGCAACGGAAGTGATAGATCGGTTCGTTGCCAGGTTGCTTGAGATAGCCGGGGTAACGCTGGCGGTAATCGTCTTTGGCTTGTAATGGCTGAATTACATGCCGTATTAGTCCTCGATTCTGCAGAAATGTTCGAAGTTGTTCCATTGGCTGGCCGTAGTTGACCGTATGTATGACAATACGATCTGGAGCCATATGTTCAAGCAGACGGTCAAGGCTGGATAGGACCCGTCTCAGATCGTACCGTCCAATCCGTTGTGCTTCTTCAGGGGCAACCGTATCAAGCGAAACCCCGATTTGTGGAAACAGTTCAGCGATAGATACAGGTTCAATGTTGCTGCCGTTGGTTATGGTATAGGGAGTTTTACCAGCCTCAACAACCTGCCTCGCCAGGGCTAGAAAATTCGGATGCAGTGTTGGTTCACCTTCTCCCTGCAGTGATACGGTACATCTCACCTTTGAAAGAGATGCAAGTATTGCATCGAAAACATCCTGTTGCATATGCTGCTGGAGCATATTTCTACCCACACAATAGAAACAGTTGAAGTTGCATGCCGTGGTAATTTCCATCTGAATATAGCTGGCTGCCACTTACTTAACCTCAACCTCTCGGTGTTCTTCAACAACCACCCTGCCTGCCCGTTCCAGACGTATCAGGCTACTGTAGATACCTTTGGGCCAGAGATCCGCCTTCCGGTGTTTACCGCTGTAGGCGAACCAGGCAGCCTTATTGCCGGTCAGAATGCTCTGGCTGTTTGCTATGCGTTGTTTGTCCGGTCCAAACAGTTCCAGCGTAAGCCGGTCTCCTTTATGGAGGCCGAACAGTTCTGCCCAGAATATTATGTTCTCGGCATCGGCTGGGATGGCTTTGGCTTCATAGCCACCAGCCTCTGCGACTTCTTTCTGCGGAGGGGTAGTGGTGAAGCCTGTGATCAGGATGCCGGTGGGCTGGTAATGCAATGCCTTCATTGCGATGGCAGACCAGAGCATTTTACTGGATTTGCCACATGGTTTTGCTTCCGGGTTGAATGGATCAAGCGGCTTTCCATCTTTGCTGACACTGAAATCCAGATGGGGGAACTCTGTCTGACCTGACAGACCTACCATACCCAGTACATCTCCGGTGTTGACCCGTTGTCCTGCATATACCCGGACACTGCCCAGCAGCATGTGGCTGTACTGGGTTGACCAACCATCTCCATGATCAATCCGTACTCCGTTGCCGGCTTCTTTCCCTTTCAGACCGGCCTTGTCACGCTGCTTCAGATACCTGTCAGACTCGCCGTCACGCACTCCCACAACAATCCCCGGAGCTGCCGCCACCACTGCAACCCTCCTTTGTATGGCAGCCAGACCCTTCAACCGGAAGTCGGTGCCGTGGTGGGTGTCATAGGTCAGTGTTCCGCAGGTGTAATCCTGGGCTGCCGGGCCTGGAGCAGCATCAAAGTAGTTCTGAATGAAGCAGTCCTGCCCAAGGGTACAGCGGATCGGCAGTTCCAGTAGCGGCGGTGCAGCACAAACACTCAAGGCGCAATAGCAAAGTATGCCGATCTGCACCAACATCCTTTGTAATATGCCATTCAACGCATGTCTCATTTCGCGCTACTATCTGGTGTTATCGCTGTTCTTCCCAACCTGCCCGCATTGGCCATCAGCCGCAGCTTGGCTTCACGCCATTCCGACAGACAGCGGATCCGCTCCTGACCGGCATCGGCCAGGGCTGATTGGGCGTTCAGCATCTCCAGGACATCAGCTGCCCCCTTGTCGAACTTTCGCTGTGAACTGGCCAAGGCGGCTTTAGCCGTTTGCAACAGACTGTCTGACGCCTGTAGGTTCTGCAATGAAGCCGTCACATCGGCATAGGCCTTAACCACTTCCGTCAGGATATTCTGTTCCGCCTCCTGTAACTCTGCCACACGCTGCTCGGCCTGGGCCGTGGCGCCACGGATCTTGTAGGTACGGGAAAATCCCTCAAACAGCGGCACGGTGAGCGCCAGTCCCACGGTGTAGGTTTGAGTCTGAGTCGGCTGCAGCCCCTGGCCAGGATAGCCGTTCTGGTAGTAGTTTGCCGTGAGGTCAAGCGTAGGGAGCCCTTCGGAACGTGCAGATTCCACCTTGTTCCTGGCTGCATCCAGTTGCGCCTTGGCAGCCATGATGGCCGGATGCTGTTTGCGCGTCTCCTCCAGCCAGGCTTCAAGTTCCCTGGAGTCGGGACTGCGGGTATCATACAGGTCGTCTGCCAGTGAGATGGTAGTATGGGCCGGAATACCCATGGCAAAAACCAGCAGAGAAAGGGATTTCCGGTAATTGCCCTGGGCTCTGCTCTTCTCAAGCCGGGCACGGCTATGGGCTGTGGCTGCCTGAAGCGTATCGCTGACCGCACCGGCCCCTTTCTCTTCTCGCCTGCGGGCTGTTTCGAGGGTCTGCAAGGCAATAGCTTCGCTTATCTCCTTTGATCCATAGGCTGCCTTGGCGGTTTGGGCATCAAAATATGCCTGCACGACATCGGCCAGTGTTTTTTGCAATGTCGCATGGTGGCTGGCCAGGGCTGCAGTTAATAGCTGATCTGCCGCCATCCTGTTGGCTCCCCTTCCACCAAAGTCGAACAGGCGCCAGTTGGCTGCACCGTACAGAGTAAAGCCGTCCGTTGTTGAACTGCTGTTTGAACTGACATAGCGTGTACTGCTGTGCATGCCGGTAACCGTGCCGGAAACCGTGGGCAGATAGGCGGCCCGCGCTTCACCCACCGCTCCGGCCTGCACCTTGATGGCGGCCCAGGTACTTTTGATGCGGGGATTGTTGCACAAGGCAGCATCAACGGCAGTTTCCAAAGGCAGTGGCGCCCTGAAATCCCGGTCAACAGAGCAGGCCACCGGTACTGTGTCGCCTGGCAGCACCGAGCCATTCTCCAATTCGTCTGGGGAGGACTTGAGCGGATCCTTGAATGGAGCAACCAGATCAAAGGCAGCGGCAGGCCGCAACAGGATACAGATGCTGCAGACGCACAGAATGAGGCAGCATAGTCGGCTGCCGAACCGGTTACGCTTCAAAGATAATGACAAGACAGGCTCAGCGTTCATGCAGACTTTCCCGTTTATGCCGCAGCACCGGACTGAGCACGTACTCAATGATCCGTCTGTCGCCGGTCTTGATCTCTACATTGACCGACATCCCGGCAGAGAGCGGCATGGTGTGTCCATTGACCAGAATCGTTGACTGGGCAAGGGTAATCTTGGTTGAGTAAAGCAGCCCCTTTTTCTCGTCCTGAATGGCATCACGGGAAACATGGGTGACCTTTCCAGGGATGGTGCCGTATTTGGTGTATTCAAAGGCATCTATCTTAACCGCAGCGGCCTGTCCTTCCTGCACAAAGCCCACATCCTTGTTCTCCATGAACGCTTCAACCTCAACAGCCTTTTCCTTTGGAACAATCTGCATCAGCGGCTGGGCAGCCGGTACCACGCCACCGATGGTATGCACGGTAAGCTGCTGTACGGTGCCGTCCACCGGTGCAACCAGCTTGAGCAGTCTGCTGTGGGCTGCGGAACGGATCGCATCCTGATGGGATGAGGAGGCTGTTTTGATACCATCGGTAACTGCTTCGTGGGCCATGCGTTTGGTCTCGGTGATAAGGGCCGCGCGTTGATTGCGGGCATCAGCCAGTTGCCCTTCCAGGTCAAGACGGGCCTGCTCCTTTTCCAGCCAGGCGTGGTGGGACACGTCGTGATTGTTGAGCAGTTCTTTATAGTCATGGGCCCGCTGGGTGGCCAGGGGAAGCTCCTTGGCATAACGGGCAATGTCCCCCTCAATCCGTTTCAGTTTGGCACTGAAGTCACGATACTGACCTTCAAGGTGTCGTTGTTCGGCCTCCCATTTGTCAGCAGGCATGCCGGGCAGGTTTGGCAGACGGGGAGGCCGATCAGTATCGATGGCAGCAATCAGGGCCTTTGAACGGGCAACCTGCAGCATCGCCATGTTCCGGTCTCCGGTAGCCTTGTCATGCTCCGCATCGGGAGCGCTGGTATCCAGTTCAATCAGGATATCCCCGGCTTTTACCTGTTGTCCTTCTATGACATGGAGCTTGACAACACTGGCCACATCAACCGAGGCGATGGTTTTGGTCCGTGAGCTGGGGATGATCTTGCCGGAGGCGTTGACGATGATGTCGATCTTGCCGATAATTGACCAGGCGATTAGTACCACAACCAGTACCATCAGAATCCGTGCGACCAACCGCGGGGCTGGTGAAACCGGCCTTGTCTGCAACGACAGGGCAGCCGGCATAAACTCAGCTTCTGTTTCATTCAGAAGCTTGCCGCTTAACTGGTGACGGTGCTGCCAGTGATGGGAAAAACTGGCAGTATAGCGTGATAGTAGTTCCCGGTATGCCTGCAGGCGGTATCTGACACTCATCCGAAGACCACCTCGCTTGCTGTTGTTACGGGAACAGGGAACATTGAGGCAGGACTGGGGGCAGGTGCATCCTGGCCCCCCTGTTGCAGTTGGTAGAGATGGCGATAGATACCGTCACTATTTCTCAGCAGCTCGGCATGGCTGCCCTGCTCGACGATCTGTCCCCGTTCCATGACAATGATCCGGTTGGCATCCCTGACCGCAGACAGACGGTGGGCAATGATCAGTACTGTCCTGCCGACGCAGATCTGGCGCATGTTGTCCTGAATGACCTTTTCCGATTCGTAGTCAAGGGCGCTGGTTGCTTCATCAAAGATCAGGATGCGGGGGTTGGTGATCAGGGCGCGGGCTATGGCTATCCGCTGACGCTGACCGCCGGATAGGCCGGTGCCGTGTTCGCCGACCTTGGTGTCGTACCCTTCGGGCAGTTCACAGATGAATTCATGGGCACCGGCCAGTTTGGCAGCCTCGATAATCGCCTCAATCGGCAGGGCCGGGTTGGACAGGGCGATGTTGTCACGGATAGAACGGTTGAAGAGGGTGTTCTCCTGTAGGACAACACCGATCTGGTGGCGCAACGAAGTGGTGTCGATGATGGCGATATCTTGGCCATCAACCAGCACCCTTCCCCGATCCGGCACATACATCCGCTGTACCAGTTTGGTGAGGGTGCTTTTACCGGAACCTGATCTGCCGACAATGCCGATCACCTCACCGGGATTGATCTTGAAGTTGACGGAGCGGATGACATCAGGTGCGTCAGGGCGGTACCTGAAGGAAAGCTGGTCAAATTCAACGGCACCGCTGATCCGGGGGATACGGGTCTTCTGGCCGACGACCTCGCTGCGGGCATTGAGGATATCCCCCAAACGACTCATGGAGATGCCGACCTGCTGGAAGTCGTTCCAGAGTTGTGCCAGACGCAGGATCGGCGAGGAGACCTGGTTGGATAGCATGTTGAAGGCAACCAGTTCACCGACGGTCATCTTGCCGTCCACCACCAGGGTGGCCCCCATCCACATGATGGCGGCGGTGACCAGTTTGCTGACCAGGGTAACGCCGCCGCTGGCCAGCATCCCCATGTTGGAGACGGAGAGACCGGAGGCAACATAGGAAGCCAGTTGTTGTTCCCATTTGTGGACCCAGCGCGGTTCAACGGCCAGGGCCTTGACGGTGTTGATGCCACTGATGGTTTCCACCAGAAAGGCCTGATTCTCTGAGCCACGGTTGAATTTCTCGTCCAGACGGGAACGGATGATCGGGGTGAAGAAGAGGGACAGCGCCAGATAGAAAGGAATGGAGATGACAACGATCAGGGTTAGCTTGACACTGTACCAGAACATAACCGCCAGAAAGACAAAGGAGAACAGCAGATCCATGACCAGGGTAATGGCGTTGCCGGTCAGGAAGGAACGGATATTTTCCAGTTCACGGATCCGGGCAACGGAGTCGCCGACCCGCCGGGCCTCGAAGTAGGCCATCGGCAGGGCCAGCAGGTGCCGGAACAGACGGGCCCCCAGTTCAACGTCGATTTTGCTGCTGGTGTGGGAGAAGACGTAGGTGCGGATAGCGGTTAAGGCTGCGTCAAAGAGGGTTGCGCAGATCAGGCCGATGGCGATGACGTTCAGGGTCTTCATGGCGTTGTTGACCAGTACCTTGTCCATGACGACCTGGAAAAACATCGGGGTGGTCAGGCCGATGATCTGCAGGACAAAGGAGATCAGCAGGACTTCGCCCAACAGTTTGCGGTATTTGACCACCGCCGGGATGAACCAGCTGAAATCGAATTTTGCGGTCTCGCCGACAAAGTTTGCTTTGGATGTGAAGTAGATCAGTTGGCCGGACCAGCATGCCGTGAACTCATCCAGGGTCAGGACGGCCGGAGGTTCACCGGGACGTTGGATGAGTAGCTTTGGTTTGGCCGTTTCCTCGGTGCCGCTATCGTATTTTGCAAGGATGAAGAAGTTGCCAGCGTTATCCAGTGCAATCACCGGCAAGGGGGCACGATCCAAGCGTTCAAGGGGTTGCGCTACCAGTTTCGCTTTCATGTCCAACGATTTTGCAGCCAAAAGCACTGTTTCAGCAGAAAACGGTTCGCTTCCGAATTCGTGTTTAAGCTTTGCTTCGTCTGCGGCAATGCCGTGAAAGCTTGCCATCATCAGCAGAGAAATAAGACCTGAATCCATGATATTCCTTATAGGTCAAGACGTATGCTGCCCGATCGACGTTAAGGCCGGTCGGGCAGCATACGTGCATGCAGATTTTGTGGGGTTTAATGCCAGTTGGCGGCGATTACCGGTGCCAGTGCTGTCTGGTAGTTCTGGGGCAGGGTGGTTTGACCCGCCCCAGGTGCGGCAAAGCTTGCCATGGCGCTGACCAGTGCCTCGACATTACTGTCGGCAAGGGTTTTGCCGTCTGCTGTTTTAAACTGTTCAACGTGGTATTGACTGCCGGAGTACCAGTTTTGGATGGTGTATTTATCGCTGGTGCCGATGACGCTTACTTCCAGATTACTGCCCGCATGCTGGAACCAGAGTTGATCAGCAGCTATGCCGGACAGGAACTGGGCAGTGTCGCTGTTACCGACGGTTGAGTCGTTCTCGACGATGGTGTCGCTGCCGTAGCCGCGCCCAAGAATGAAAGTGTCATTACCGGTACCGCCGGTAAGGGTATCGTTGCCGGCGCCGCCATCAAGCGTGTCGTTGCCGACTTTGCCGTTAAGCGCATTGTTAGCGACGTTGCCGGTCAGGATGTTGTTCAAGGTGTTACCGGTACCGTTGATGGCAGCCCCCCCGGTCAGATTCAGGTTTTCGACATTAGAGGTCAGGGTATAGGAGATGGAGCTATTGACAGTGTCTGTGCCTTGACCAGACGATTCCTGAACGTAATCGTTGTTGTTATCTACAAAATAGGTGTCATTACCGGTGCCGCCGCACATTCCATCGGCACCTGTCCCGCCGTCAAGAGTGTCGTCACCCGCTTTGCCGTAGATATAGTCGTTGCCGGAGGCACCCAAAAGGATATTTGCAGCGGCGTTACCGGTAAGCGTGTTGTTCAGATTGTTTCCGCTTCCATCAATGGCACTGGAACCGGTAAGAAGCAGATCTTCGACGTTTTCGCCTAATGTGTAACTGATTGAACTGTTGACAGTGTCGTATCCTTCGTTTGTCAGTTCGACGACGGTATCCGACGCGTTGTCGACAACATAGAGATCATCTCCAGTACCTCCGAACATGCCGTCTGCACCGGCACCGCCCAACAATTCGTCATGACCGTCACCACCGTAAAGGGTATCGTCGCCGGCATTGCCTTCCAGGTAGTCGTGGTTGGCTTCGCCGTAGAGGATGTCGTTACCGTCGTCACCAAAAAGGTTGTCAAGTCCGTCGCCTCCGTGGATGGCATCGTTGCCGACATCGCCAACCAGGATGTCCGAACCTGCTCCGCCGTCGATATAGTCGTCACCGTCCCATCCGTAGATAGAATCCTCTCCATCGCCACCGTACATTTTGTCTTTGCCAACATTTCCGTACAGGATATCGCACCCTCCAAGACCATAGATGGTGCTGCCTTTGGGAAGTGCGCTGATTTTATCGGCACAGGGCGTACCGTAGATCGGTACATCGGTTGTGTTTATGGTCAGTGCAAAGGTATCTGCAACTGATGCGCCTGACCGATCTGTTGCCGTTACGGTTATGTTCAGACCGCCGGCAGTGCCGCTGCCGGGCGTGCCGTTAAAGAGGCCGGTTACCGGATCAAAGGACAGCCAGGAAGGCAAAGCGGAACCATCGGCAAGTGTGGCGGAAAGGGTCAAGGTGTCGCCTGCGTCGATATCCTTGAAAGTGTTGGCTGGAATCATATAGCTGAAGCTCTGCCCTTCATCGACAGCCTGATCAGCCAAAAGTGAAACCAGAATCGGTGCATCGTTGACATTGGCAATGGTCAGACTGAATCCGGATGAAACGCTGGCCCCGGATTGGTCGGTTGCAGTGATCAGGAGTTGAAGCGTTCCGACCTGATCGTTGCCGGGAGTGCCAGCCAATGTTCCTGTGGTCGCATTGAACTGCAGCCAGGAAGGGAGTATGGAGCCATCGGCCTGTGTTACGCTGTAGGTAAGCTTGTCGCCGGCATCAATGTCGTTGAAGACATTTTCAGTGACCTGAAGCGTGAAAGCAACATCCTGGGTTGCATTCTGGGCTGTTAGTGGAGCAACAACCACTGGCGCATCGTTGACGTTGTTGACATTGACGACAAAGCTGGTGCTTGCGGTTGCGCCGGAAAGATCAGTGGCGGTTATCCGGACAGTAAGGGCCCCGACAGTATCGTTGGTTGGAGTACCACTGATGGTATTGGCTATAACGTCAAAAGAAAGCCAGGAGGGGAGAGGATCGCCGTTGTCCAGGGTTGCGGTGTAAACAAGCCGGTCTCCCGCATCAACGTCACTGAAGGTGTTCGTCGGTATGGCAAGACTGAAAGGCTGATCTTCAGTCGCCTGCTGGTCCGCAATGGAGGCGGTTACAATCGGTGCGTCATTGACCGGAAGGATAGTGATGGCAACCGTGCCGGTGGTCACCCCTCCCTGGCCGTCACTTACCGTGTAATCAAAGGATGCTGGACCGTTGTAGTCCGGTGTCGGTTGGAACAGGACATTATGCCATGCATCCATAGTAACAGTACCATGTTGTGCATTGCCTACGCCGGTAACGGTCAGGGTGTCATGGGTTGGATCAATATCGGACGTAAAGTCAAGTAGCTCTACATATATGAGTCCCCAGTCCTCATCCAGCGTTACTCGCTTGATCGGCACCACGGGAGCATCATTGACATTGGCAGTGTCAATCTGAAGGCTGGAGCTTGCAGCGGCACCTGATTGATCGGTGGCCGTGACCAGGAGTTGAACTGTTCCGACCTGGTCATTACCGGGTGTGCCGGTCAGGGTACCGGTTGCGGCATCAAAGGACAGCCAGGATGGCAATGCTGATCCGTCGGCCAGGGTAGCAGAGAGGGTCAGACTGTCGCCGGCATCAATGTCCTTGAAAGTAGTAGCCGGAATGACGTAGCTGAAGTTCTGGTCTTCGGTTGCCGTTTGTCCCGTCAGCGGCACGACAACTACCGGTGCGTCGTTGATGTTGGCGATGTCCAGTGCAAAACCGGTCGAAACCGTGGCACCTGATTGATCGGTGGCAGTGATCAGCAGGTTAAGATTACCGACATCTCCGTTGGCCGGTGTGCCGGAGAAGGTGCCGGTTGCGGCATCAAAAGCAAGCCAGGCAGGCAGTGCTGAACCATCTGCCAGGGTAGCGGAGAGAGTCAGGGTGTCATCTACGTCAATATCGCGGAAGGTGCCTGATGGGATGACGTAGCTGAAACTTTGGTCTTCGATAGCAGATTGGGCAGCCAGTGACGTTAAAACAGTCGGGGCATCATTGACGTTTTCAACGGTAAGCGTGAAAGAAGAAGAGGTAAAGGCACCCAGAGGGTCGACCACGGCAACCATAACACGGATGTCACCAATATCACCATTAGCCGGAATTCCGGAGAAGGTCCGGGTTATTGGTTCAAAACTTAGCCATGATGGCAGTGGATCTCCATTTTCAAGGGTAGCCAACCAGGTGAGCGAGTCGCCATCTGCATCACTGAACAGATCGTCACTCAGCTGTAGAGTAAAAGGCATATCTTCCGATATCTGTACATCTTCAATCGCTGCTTCAACCTGCGGTGCTTGGTTTAAGAACTGGTCCAGCGTAAGGATCATACCATCGGAAAACTCAAAGGTATCAATGACTGGCGTACCATTGGAACTATCTCGGCTGAAGTTTTCCACGGTGATGGTATCGCCATTGCTACCGTAACTAATCAGAAGTGTTGATCCGTTAATCTCATGAGAGACATCATCTCGGATAATTCCAGTACCAAAACTGATTCTGTTTTCGCCATCGAGCTCTGAGGCATCTATGATGGTGTCAGTACCGTCTCCAAGGTTAAAGACATAGGTATCATTCCCTGTGCCGCCTTCAAGGTAATCATTGCCGGTGCCACCGGTCAGTACATCGTCACCGGCCCCTGAATCAAGCTGGTCGTCGTTCTCGTAACCGTACAGGCGATCGGCCACGTTAGTACCGGTCAAGTAGTTACCATCATCGTCACCTTCAACGACAAAGATATAGCGGACAGCTTCAGCAAAAGAGAGTGTTGTCCCATCTTCAAAATGGAATGTGTCGATAGAGCGGGGACTATTGTCCACATCTTCAGGGTTAAAGCCGTTTAAAACTACCGTATCACCATCACCAAGGGTGATCATAAAAGATCCACGTCCACTTGCACTTTGATCCGGTTGTTCAAAGCGAAGATTACGCAGAAGATCCTGCGAAGTAATGCCGGGGCCAAAAAGCAGAATATTTTCTGCGGTTTCCTCTTGAAAATCGTCAATTACTACCGTGCCATCCCCTTTATTGTAAGTATATATGTTGTTGCCAGCACCTCCTTGTTGATAAGCAGCGCCTTGCTTTGCTGACACCAACTCAGATAGGCTCATTGCAGTTCCATCATCAAAGTAAATATTTCCTATAGGTTCCGGCATACCTGCCAGAGTCGGATCAAATCCCAAAATACGTAAAGAATCGCCATTATCACCAACATGAAGGACAAGATTTCCATCTACAATTTCAACCTGGATGTCGTCTACTGAAATATCGTATCCGAACTGAATGCTATTTTCCATACCAGGTGCTCCGACATCAACGATAGTGTCTGAGCCATCACCACGGTTAAAAATATAGATATCGTTACCCCAACCACCATCCAGATAATCGCCTCCATAACTACCACTCAATGTATCGTCGCCGAAGCCACCAATGATAGTATCATTTCCGGCACTCCCTACTAGATAGTCGCTTTCTTCGCTACCGCTCGTGGTCATCCCCATTGCAACAATATCATTCTGAGTCGCCTCGCTACCATCTACAAAACGATATACATCTACTGCACGAGTCAGCGTAGAACGCTCAGAATCGTATCCAGCCAATCGAAGTTGGTCGCCAGTAGTGGGAATGTCAATTATCAGGTACCCGCTCTCCGTTGAAAACTTCAGGTCTGCTAAGGTAATGCCAACACCGAATTGTAGTACGTTGGTGACGGTTGAAACATCTCCGCCGTATCCGCCATAATCCCCGCCATAATCCCCACTAGAGGCAAACGCTGCAAACATGGGAACTTCGCCGCCGTATCCACCATACCCGTCACCAGTCACTTCTAGGTAGTTGTCTTCGATGGTCAGTTTGCCGTCACCGGCGTTGAAGACATAAGTGTCGTTGCCAAAGCCGCCGTAAGCGATGTCATTGCCAGGTCCGGCATAGATGGTGTCATCGCCCTCGCCAGCCATGACTAGATCATCGCCGCTATTGCCGTAGATGATGTCGTTACCAGCTCCGGCATCTATCCGGTCTTTGCCAGCTCCGCCTTCCAGATAATCATCACCGTCCAGGCCGTAGATCAGATCATTGCCGTTGCCGCCATTTATTGCATCGCCCCATTGCGTACCCACAATCCGGTCATCCCCGTCACTCGGCGCTGAGGATACCGTATAGGTAACCATGCCGGACAGATCTCCGGTCTGAGCATAGGCCACTGCAGTATCACCACCAGTCGGTATGGCACTGAAAGTAGTGTTGTATTCACCAGCATTTTCAAACAAGAGAGTAGTATGGTCTGCATCACTGTTGGTAAGGGCACCAAGACGAGCCTGCACCAGGCCTTCCAAATTGAAGATCGTGACATTGCCGCTCGCATCCACAAACTGCACCTGTTGTAGTGGTAGCTGGTTATTAGCAACCATAGTGGAGCGGTCAAACCAATTCATGGTCAGACTGCCATCTATGCCATTATTAACTTGGAGCACCAATTGACCGGATTCATTCACAAAGGCTGATACATCACTCAGGGTTATGTCAACGCCAAAGGAAAGGGTCTTAGCCCCCCCCTCCCAGGGTGTCTCAAGGTAGTCGTTACCATCGCCGCGGTTGAACAGATACGTATCCAATCCACTGCCGCCATTTAGTGAATCGTCACCTTTTCCGCCTACCAGAATATCGCTACCAGAGTTTCCATAGAGAAAATCGTTTCCTTTGCTGGCATCAAGCAGATCATCTCCCGAACCACCACTAAGATTATCATCGCCAGATCCGCCATAGACGGTATCGTTACCATTGTTGGCGTAGACATAGTCGTTACCCGCCCGTGCCTGGATAACGTCGTCACTATAGTCGCCATAAATGGAATCATCAGCATTACTACCGGTCAGCTGGCCAGAGCCATATTGATAACCGGTAATCCCTCCATCATTTAAGGCGATAACCTGATCTAGGGTCAGTTCACTGCCGTCGCTGAATACAAACCTCTTAATGGAGGAGCGAGAGATGTCGCTCCAACCGTCAATTTCGATTTTGAACGCATCATCTCCGGTACCTACCACCAAGATTCCGTAGCCGCTATCACCTGGTTGGATATCCCAGTCGCGTTGGTTACCCAGTTGTACCTGAAGATCAGCAACGGTTATACCGGCAGCAAAGAGGATAGTGTCGTCACTACCATCGGCAAGTCGTGCATGGATTTGGTCTAATCCCGTGCCCTGTTCAAAAAGATAGCTGTTAGAACCTAAACCGCCCTCCAAGTAGTCACGACCGGAGCCGCCCTGCAATGTGTCGTCGCCACTGCCGCCACGCAACGTATCAGAGCTATTATTACCAGACAGGATATCATCACCATCACCACCCTCAATGATATCGTTGCCACCAGCGCCAACAAGAATGTCGTTTCCTTCAAGTCCCAGGATGGTGCTGTTAAGGTCAGTACCGGTCAGGGTGTCGTCATCAGGGGTGCCCACAAGTGATTCGCTGGAAGGTGGAACGCTGGTCAACAGCTTCACATCATCCCAGGTCAGGCTTGTGCCGTCGCTGAAATTGAAACGTTCGATCATATTGTTGTACCAAGCGCCATTGGTGATACGCACACTTTCCCCGGTATCTTTAATGGCAATAAGCAGGTCATTTCCAACAATATTATAGCTTAGATCTGCCGGGTTGATGTCGCCTGTAAACTGAATGGTGTCTGTACTACTCCAGTCGTACTCCTCGGTAATCGTGTCATTGCCGGAACCACGTCCAAAGAGATAGGTGTCGTTGCCGGAACCGCCTTTAAGAAGGTCATTACCTGCTTTACCGTCAATAATGTCATCAGACTTGAAACCGACAATGGTGTCATTGCCATCGGTGGTCAACAATGCGCGGACTTGCATGGCAGCAACATCCCAGCTGGTGCCGTCGCTAAAACGGATCTGTTCAATACGTCCAGAGTTGCTGTAATCGTAAAAACCTGATTTAACCGTCAGCTGCTCGTCTGCGCCATTGATAGTGAGCACCATGTCATCGCCGACACGACGAATAATCAGATCATCGGGAGTTACGCCTGCGGTCAGTGTAATGGTGTCTTGATTATTAACACTATAATTCTGTTCAATTATGACATCTCTGCCTGAACCTGGACCCCACACATAGGTATCATCACCATAACCGCCTTGCAGCAGGTCATCGCCAGTGCCGCCGTCCAAAATATCGTTGCCCCATCCTCCATCAAGTAGGTCATCACCGGCAAATCCCTTCAACGTTTCACCCTGGTATGAGCCGCTTACTGTGTCGTTCTCTTCGGTTCCAAGCAGAATTAAATTGGCATTGACCCAAGCATTGTCCAACACGGTGCCATCGTTGAACACAAACTGTTCAATCTGGTAGGAGTTCCCATAGAACCAGTTTTTTACAATGATGGTATCGCTACCGTCCCCAAGGACAATCTTGAGATCCGCGTTGTTTGCCTCTGCCGCCTGAAAGTGGACATCTTCAGGACGCACCCCGGTTTTGAAGCGAATTACATCGGTATTGCCAGCATTCCAGTTGTAGTCAGTAATAGTGTCATGTCCATCGCCGAAACCAAACAGGTAAGTATCATTGTCATTGGTATGGCTGTACCAGTAATAGCCGCTCTGGTTGCCAGAAAGAATATCGTCTCCCTCTCCGCCATCAAGCAAATCGTCTCCCATACCGGCAGAAATGACGTCGTTACCAACACCCCCTAAAAGCACATCATTGCCGTTGCCGGTCACAATAGCCTCACTACCGGTTCCGCCCAGTATGATATTGTCGCCGCTGCCATCTGCGATACGACGATTTTCAGTATCCCCTAGCATGATATCGTCCGTGCTACCGCCAGCTACTCCGGGTTGACGGACATTGAAAATGTCATACACAGATTGCAATTCTGGGGTTGGCACAGCAGAGCGGAGTGTTTCTTCAAGTAACAAATAGCCATTCCAACCGCTGTTTGTCAGCATAGCGCCGTTACGCACTAATTCTATCAGATCAGTAATGCCATTTGCCGGATTTGCGACTATCTTTTCCTGAAGTTTGGTATTTAGAGCGGTGAAGTCGAGGTCTACGCTGTACTCGGTTACATGTAGTTCCACACTGTCCAGATACGGCTTCAGTCTGGTCTGGGTTAAGAGGCTCTGGTAGACGGCATCGCTTAAGGCTTCATAGGTGGTGTTGATGTAGGTGGTTTCATGATTGACGATTTCGTTGAGAGCTTTGGTAAGCCTGTCACCCATAATCGCATCAATAATCCGGGTACGATTTTGGGTCAGGGTGTCTGCATATGTGGGAACATACAGACCATATGAAACGGATTCACCGCGACGCAGATAGATGATGTTGCTTGAATTTTCATCATAAACCATGCTGGCATAGCTGACCAATCGTTCAATTGGTGCATCACTATACAACGGGTCTGTTTTGGCCCACTCCAGCAACAACTGATCAATCAGGGCTTTTTGTTCATTGCGAGTAGTTGCAGCTGAATATTGACGTAGTATTGTTACCAATGCCGGAGATAAAGATGCCGCCTCTTGAAGGCTGCGCAGCCTACCCATGCCGGGTAGGTCAGGCAGGTCTTGCAGTTCTTCAGGCACGTCTATGCTGTCGGTGTACTGGGTGTTGAAGGTGTCCTGGGTAAGGTTCAGGTCAGCCATAGTGGCGCTACTACCATCTGCTTTGGTGTAGGAGCCGGTTTGAGTCTGGGTACCACCTGCCAGAGTCGTGTTGCTCTGGGTGTGGCTAACCGCAAGTGAGCTGATGCCAAGTTCTGCCAGGGTCTTCAGTTCGTCTGTCTGCGAGATGCCGTCCTGATTAGCATCCTGCCAGACCTTGAGTTCAGTAAAGGCAGCATCTGAGGCATCAACAACGCCGTCTTTGTTGCTGTCCAGATCAGCTAGGGCACTAAAGCCGTTGGCTGCAGTTTTCCCATTTGTAAGCAGGGTGCTATCGCCGAACAGCTCCCGCCCGGTGTCGATAGTACCGTTACCGTTGATATCCCGCACCAACAGACCATCATCAGGTTTAATCCAGCCACTGGTGGTCTGGATGCCATCGGCGTTGTGATCAAACGGTACGCCTGAGGTGGCAGCTACGGTTTCAATGCCGTCGCCGTCTAGATCAAGGGTTAACGGATCGCCGATCCAGACGATGCGGTAGGTGTTTGTTTTGTTAGGATCAGAACGGTGGGGGTCGTTGGGGTTGCTGGGAGGGGTAAGAAGATACCGCACACCTGCAAGCAGATCTTTTGCAAATGACTCACCCCAAGTAAAAATATTGAAATCAGTAGATTTTGCCCACTTATTTAGGGCGTTCCACGTAGAAGAGTATGTCTGCAAAGCAACTCCAAAGGCAACCAACCGCTTGTTATCTGTAATAGCGCCAATGTTTTGAATAAGTGAACCAAAAGCACCTATATAGCTTGCCACACTTCCTAAATAATCGTCGGCGGTATTGAGAGCTGGGTTATTAATAAATTCTTGACTTTTATTAGACATGTTTGTGAATTCTATTTTAAGACTTGCTGAACTAGTCAATAAGCCAGTGATTGCAAAGTACTTACCTACGCCTTCCATTAAATGATCAGACAATCCAGCTAAATCATTTAAACTATTTAGCATAGCCCCGCCTGCACTTGCCTTTTCTGAAAGGCTTTTATTCGGGTCAGTAAGAATACTATGTGCGTCAGTTATGGCTTGAACTGCATTGCCAATAGTTGCTAAATCAACTACATACGGATTCAATGGTTTCATTTTTAACCTTTCATTAATAATTTTATGGTATATCTATGTAAAATATATTATTTAGTTTGACAGTAGATTGTTTAGCGAGTTTGCAATAATCAATGCATTTTCATTATTTATAGAATTAACAGTTTTATATTTTTTTATTATGAATAATTTTTTATCTATTCTTATTTCTAAGTCTGTAAAATATTCTCCAGATCTTCTATAATAAGTGTATACATTAAACTTTGAATTTTTTGTTTTTACTATTTTTGTTAATTTAAAACATAATATATTTAAAACAAATATAATTTCATTTTTATTTAAGTCTAGTATTGTTTTGCATGGAAATATATTATGTTTTATCCCAGTCCTGCCATTGTAAAAAAATATAAATATTATTAATGACAGTAATATTGATAAGTATGCATTGTTAGTAACGCTCAAGCTAATTATACCAACTAATATAGAGACAATTATTGTAGCAATTAATTGCATTGTTATGTCAGCAAAATTGATATTCTTATATATTGTAATACAATTATTTTCATATCTTATATACGAATATTTATTACTGATTGATTTGATATCACAACAACTGTGGTCAAGTTCGTTACGGTCAGCTACACAGCTTAAAAAGTTACTATTTTTGTGACCTTGTTTCAAAGAGCAAGATGTAACGTTCTCATTTTCTTTTGCATCCTTAGATTTTTGTCTTTCATTTATAATTTCACCCCTCATTTATGCCCCCCCCCTCAGGATGACTGTGTTTCAGTTCAGCTTGACTCATTCTCTTTCCATCCTCCTGCTCCATCATTTAGCATGGCAACCATGCCTTTCAGGGCATTGACCGTTGCAGCAAAATGCTCGGCAGTCTGGTGATCCAGATTGGAGGTGGCTTCATCAAAGATCAGGATGTGCAGCCGCTTGAGCAGCGCCCACCCTCTGCCGCTGTCCACCTGATAGTCCTACCCCCTGTTCACCAATCTCGGTCCGGTAACCTTGGGGCAGTCCTTTAGTCACATCATGGATCTCTGCCTGTCTGCAGGCCTGGACAATCTCCTGGAATCCTGCATGGGGTTAGCATGGTTTAGGTTTTCATAGATGGTGCCAAGAACAGAATCATCTTTGCGGTACCGCACCAAAGATGGATTTCAGCTCATCGGCGGACATATGACGGATATCCGTATTGTCGATCTTGATACCTATGCACAACGAGTTAAATTAATTTCTGTTTTCACGGATAGTGCCAAAGCTGCCACCGAAATAATTGTATTCGTGATAACAGCCTGTTACGGATTATTGCTCTATTAGCTTCATGTGCTGGTGATTTCAGGATAGCGAGTTGGCAAATACTTTTACGGGCACCCTTTTAAACATATAACATTAAGATATAATACATATTTATCTGTTGCAAAAATATTTGCATGCTATGCCCGAGTACACGTATTGGCGCTTCGCACTGTCTCGTAGGAGGTATATTCTGGCAGAATTGAAGTGTCTCCGAAGACAAGGTGCAAAAAAATATAGGGGTAAGCTGAAAACCTTGCTGTTGACCTTTTGAGTTGGACCTAAGAATGCAAAATTAACTGGCAAAAAATTTTACAGAAAACACTGCAAACGCATAACTTACTGATATTGCGCATTATCTATCAACACAAATAAATTTTACATATTATGCCATATCAGTAAATTACTTCACCATTACTGCTATTTAGGCTATTGAAGCGACGACTTTTAGGGTGCTTTGGTGGTCTTTTTGATGGTCAAATCCTGTAGTAAGATCTGCTCAAGTGCGGCATCCAGATACTCACGACGACAGTCAACGCCATCAATGGCACCGGTACGCAACCTGCGCAGGAATCGGCAGCCGCCAAAGCAGAGGGGAAGATAAGGACAGTTCAGACACTCCTCATTCTTCCAGACATCCATATTGTGGGAAGTGCTGTAGTCACCTATACCATCAGCCAGTGTACCGATCTTCATATCATCCCATCCCATGAAGGCAGGGCACTTGTACAAAGAACCGTCATAGTTGATCACAAGGTCATTCTCAAACTCAACCATGCAGGCTGCCAGCTTGGATTTGGGGGCATTGAAGCCACGCCGGAGGATCTCATGACGCAGAAAAAGACTTGCCTCAATCAGCCACGGTTCATTTGGGCAGGCACATCCGCTTGAAAAATCGCTCAGCCCTGCCTCACCGGCCTTGGGGGTTACCGGCGAAAACAGTACTGCTCCAAGCCGGTCTGGTGTAATGCCACGCTCTATGAGCAGGTCAAGCAGGAGCGGAAACTGCCGGTAATTATCCCTGGTAAAGTTGCCCCCCAATTGCACGCTCAAAATATCGCAGACCTGATCAAGGTTTTCGATGATCCGTTCAAAGCTGCCTTGACCGCTTACAAAGGGGCGCTGTTGATTATGTACTTCAGGAGGACCGTCAAGGGTAAAACGGACACTGACAAAACCAAGTTCCTTAAGTTCCTGAGCAACTTCACGAGTCAGGAGCGTGGCATTACTGACCAGATTGAACGATGCCTGCGTACCGGCTGAATCAGCGCAATGACGGACACGGCCAGCTATATCTTTCATCATTGCCAGAGAGAGCAAAGCCTCACCGCCGTAAAAATCCAGCGTCACATTCAGTCCGCTGGCAATTTGACGGGAAACATGGTTCACCAAGAGATCGGCAGTCTCTGGCGTCATATATCGCTTACCCCTGAAATGATCCTCATAACAGTATCCGCAAGCCAGATTGCAATCCAGATTCATGGTTACCAGTGCAGTAAACTGCTTACTGCGGCGATTTCCTTCATCAAAAAGGGTACGCAACTGTTCCTGCTCGGCCTTCTGGTCAGGCACCAAAACACCGATTTTAGCCAGCAGATCTTGTTCCTGCACAGAAAGAAGCTTGTTGCGGGCATCATCCAAAACGGATTGATCCAGCTTCAGAATCGCGCCACGGGCAGTCGCGTAGACCAACACTTTGTCAGGATCGCTCGCATAGGAATAGGTTTTAAGATAGGTGGAAAATTGCACAGGAAACTCCTGAACCAACAGGGGGAAACCCCCCTGTTGGTCGGACAGATCTTAGCGAAACATAGTCATATTAGCGTAACAGCAGCTGTACGCCGGGATGTCGATGTCTGAACCGCTTCCTGACTCAACAACAGTAATTCTTTCCATTGTATCCATGGTCCTCCCTCCTTTCTCATTAATTTACTTACAACAGGGCCTGCTGTTGGACAGACAGGCACGGATTCTGCTAGAGTGCTTTACCTGACCTATGCAAACACTCTTCCATTATAGCCTATGCGGCCTGCTGATTATCTGGCTTGGAACAGTCACACCTGTCAATGCAGCAGAACAGGTTGACAGTATTGGCCTGCTTGATGCCTGGCAGAATGACACTGTCTCTGCCAGCCGTGTGCCCAAACCGATCTCCCAGACTCCTGAAAATATCACCATCATCACTGCAGCAGAGATCAAGGCGGTTAATGCCCATACACTGGCAGATATTCTTGCCACTGTACCCGGCTTACAACTGGAGTCCATCAGAACTCCTGGCAGTGCAACTTACCTCCGTGTCCAAGGTTCATCTTTCAACCACATTCTGGTTATGGTTGACGGAGTGGCGTTCAACAACCTTGGCGACAACCTCAGCGACATCAGCCTGATCCCGGCCCGGATCATTGAACGGGTGGAGATTGTCAAGGGGGCTGCCTCGTCATCCTGGGGACAGGCACTGGGTGGTGTAATCAACGTTATTACCAAATCCCCTGATCAGGAACGCAAGGTTGGCGGCACCCTATCCAGCTCCATTGGTGACCGGCGCACCAACAACAGTGGTGCTGAACTATCAGGCACCGTTAATCGCTTGGGCTACTACCTTTCCGGCGGCTACAGCGGTTCCAAAGGGCTGCTTCCCAATAATCAGGGAGATAACAGCAACGCCTATGCCAAACTGACCTACGACCTGCCTGGCAAGGGTCAGTTAACCGGGACATTTGGCTATAGCCAGGGAAACCGTGGCGATTTTGCCTCCACACTTTTTGATACCAAGGAAGAAACCTATCCACGCCAGCTTTTCACCACCCTTTCCCTACGCACTCAACTAAGTGAGCAGCTTGAACTTGAAATAAGCGGCAGACATGCTGCAAGGCGTAACAACATTGAACTTGAACTACTCAGTTCTAATCTGCAGATACAGAACTACCGATATGACGAAACCGTATCTGGAGCGGGCGTCAAACTAACCTGGCGCACAGCATCCAATCTGCTTGCAGCAGGCCTGGAGTATGATCACGCCTGGATCAGAACAAATGACACACTCATTCACCTGGACACACTGAACCGCCTGACTGACCGCTGGGGATTCTACCTGAATGATACATTTACGCTTGGGAAATTTGCGTTCTCACCCGGCATTAGATTTGACCTGACCGGGACATCCGGAGATCAGTTTAGTCCATCCTTTGGCGTGACCTGGCAGTTGACCGACACCACACTGCTACGGGCATATACCGCCCGAGGCTACAGCCTGCCAACGCTTTTGCTTAATAGCACATCGGAGAAGGTCTGGACCACCCAACTGGGCCTGGAGAGCAGTGCCGTCCCGCATCTATGGTTAAAGGGGACACTGTTCCGCAACGACACCTGGGATATCACCACTTACAACGCAGGCACCGGGCAGTTTCAAAAAGAGCGGCAACTCAAACAGGGCGCTGAGGTCGAGGCCAAAACAGCATCGTATCTGAATACCTCACTGACCGCAGGCTATACTTTTGTAGACGCATGCAACACCTCAACAAAGGAGATAGTCAAAGATATTCCCCGCCATACGCTCCTGCTTGGACTGCATTACGATGACCAGCACTATTTCAAGGGTGTTCTGAACGGACGGCATATCTGGTGGAATGCAGCTGACTACCACAATGGCAGCTACCGCGGGATGATCTGGGATCTACACCTGACCGCCACCCCGTTTGGACGCAAGCAGTACGCACCTGAACTGTTCTTTTCTATCCGCAATATCTTCAACGGGTCACAGTACCTGGACGAAATTTTCAAGAACGCCGGACGTTGGATTGAGGGCGGGATGAGGATCTCGTTTTGAGGCTAGTATGGACGTTGATAGCAGTTTTCTGCCTGCTAGGAGCCATGCCGCTTAGTGCTGAGGCCTATGAGGTGCTGATCCTTCAGAGCAGCAGGGCTCCTGCCTACGATGAAGCGCTTAAGGGGGTCAGGTCTGTTCACCGCTTTAGTGAGCGGCTGCTTGTCCTGAGTGATTACCAAGATATCGATCTTCACCGCATTGTCCGAGAAGATCGGCCCCTGCTGATTCTAGCCCTAGGGGACAATGCCTATCTCTTTGCGCGTAAGATAAGGCAACTGCCGGTGGTGGTGTTGATGGCCCCCAATTACCGGGGTAATTCAGGAGGACACCCTGCTCTGACTGGAATTGAGCTGTATTTGTCACCTGAGCGGTATCTGGCAATTTTCAGTAGTATGAGGCTGAAGCGGGTCGGCATGATCGGCAGTCTGGCCAAGAGTGGCCACTACATCCGTTCGGTACAACAGATAGCGCCACGTTATGGTATTGAGCCGGTTGTACGAGAGGTGACTTCTCCAAGGGATGTCGCGGGACAACTGGCCTCGTTACGCGGCGTAGTTGACGCTTTGTGGCTTCTGCCCGATGATACGGCCGTTACCAGGGAGACAACAGACGCCTATTTCCTGTTCTCCATGGAACAACAGGTGCCGGTTGTGGCTTTTTCAGCGGCCTATCTGCAATCAGGCGCGGCAGTGGCGATAGAGGTTAACCGCTTTGATATTGGACGACAGGCTGGCGAAATGCTGGCATCCCTACTGGAAGGCAACGGTGCGGCAGATCACCCTCCGAAGTTACCCCGTAAATCAGCACTCAGGGTAAATCAGACCGTACTCCGCAGGATGAAACTGTCACCCGAAGTCGTCACAAAGACCTGGGAGAGCAGATAACATGCTTAACCAGTTAAAGCTATTCCGGCAAAGCTTCCGGAGCAGAATATTTATAGCCTTTACGGGGCTAACCTTTCTGATGGCCATCTCATTCATGGCCATTACGACTACCAATGAGATTGCACATTATCGTGCAAGGGCAGATGAAAAAGCACAACTTCTGGCATCAACACTGGCAAGTACAATCAAGCTGCCACTCTTTTCCGGTGACCGCACAACATTGGAGCGGCTTGTCAGTGAAATGATCGAAACATATCAAGTTGCTCGCATTACGATAACTGATCATGACAATAAGATAGTTGTTGATTCAATCTCGCATCACACCTCTACAACCAAACAGTCCACAACGTCTGCAACTGTTTCTGTACTTGCATCATCTTCAACCCCAACGGTTGATGCAGCCTTGTCAGGCGTCCCCTCAACAAGTCCACCTCCTTTTGGATCGGTTCAGGTATCTATTGACACCAGTGAGCTTAGACGGTCCATCAGCACAACACTTTTAAAAACCGCTGCTATTGTTTTTCTGTTTTGGCTTACTTTCCTTGCGGTGACCTATCCTGTATTGAAACGGATTACCAAATCTTTTGAGACGCTTACCCAGGGTTTAGACGCCATGATGACAGGAACTTTTTCTCTGCAGATACCAGTGGAAAGTGATGATGAGGCAGGTCGGGCAACCCAGGCGGTTAACCGTCTTGCAGACACCCTTGAGGAACGGGATGCGGAAAACCGCAACCTGCAGGCAGAACTCCTTAATGCAATGCGGCTGGAAATGCAGGAAGAAAAAAGCAAGATGATGGCAAAAATGATCCAGACTAACCGGATGACCTCACTGGGGCTGCTGATCTCAAGTATGGCTCATAACATCAACACACCTAATGGTGCTATCAAGCTAGCCGGGCATTATATCCAGAAATCCTGGAAAGATCTGATACCTATCCTTGAAGGAGTAGCAAAAGATGAGGGAGATTTTCAGATTGGGGGGCTACAATTCAGCGAGGCCAGGCATGAGCTTGCAAGTGCTGCCGATTCGGTTTGCCGTAATGCTGAACGGGTGGAACGAGTTATTCAGGATCTGAGGGCATACAATGTCGGAGAAAGAAGTGAACTTGCCCCTGGTATCTCTGTTAATCAGGCGGTTGAAGGAGCATTAACCATTGTCCGCGCCCATGGCAGTCAGGCTCAAGTCATGATCCGGCACCACCTCTCGCCCCATCTGCCAACCATCACTGGCAACCAAAACCAACTTGAGCAGGTGCTGGTAAACCTTTTACTGAATGCCATGCAGGCTACTCCAGAGGATGGAGCTGGAGTCACGATTACTACGATGCACAAACCTGAGGAGAATGAGGTTCAGGTCATTGTTGCAGATGAAGGCCCGGGGTTGCCTGAACTGGTTGTTCAAAACCTGTTTGAACCGTTTACTTCTACACGGGTAGAAAAGGGAGGCAGCGGTTTAGGACTCTATATCTCCAACTTTATTATAACCGAACACAAGGGTACTATTACTTTCGCACCAAACCATCCCAGGGGCACTATCGTAACCGTATGCCTGCCTGTCATACCTCTCAGTTCTTCTTAATCCTTCCCGCAACACCATTTTTTATTTTGGCTTTGCTCCAGTTTCTTCTGTAGGGTTGGTCTGCTGATCCCCAGCATTTCAGCCGCAGCACTACGATTCCCCTGAGTCTCTTCCATTGCCTCTTCAGCCAGTAGCAACTCTATTTCATCAAAGGTTGGAAATTCTGAAAAGATGCTGTGCAAGATAAACTGATTACTGCCAATCCGGCGCATCATATTGTTGAGTTTACCACAGCCTGCAGGCAAGCCTGGAAAATCATCAAGTTGCAATGTGCCGGTGCAGTTATGAGTAACAGCGTTGTTGATTCGATTAATCAGTTCCCTGACGTTACCGGTAAAGTCATAACTTCTTAGTGCCTGCCGAACCTCTCTGGAAAATTTGGGAACACCTTTCTTTAACTCTGCAGCGATACGGGCTGCATAATGTTCCGCCAAAGGCAGGATATCTTCCCGCCGCTCACGTAGTGGAGGTACATGCAAGGCGTGAGCACTGATACGATAGTACAGATCCTGCCGGAAAGCACCTGTTTCAAAGAGTGCTTCGAAATGTGCATTTGAGGCTGCCACAATTCTGGCGTTGTTCTTCTGCAGTACGTCAGAGCCGACTCGGTAATACTCATTCTGCTGAATCAGACGTAGTAGCTTGACCTGGGACTGGACACTCAATTCTCCAATTTCATCCAGAAAGAGTGTTCCGCCCTTTGCTTTTTCTATCAAACCCTCGCGGCTGTCAGTGGCTCCCGTGAAGGCCCCTTTTTTATGACCAAACAGAGTGTCTGCAAACATGTTGTCATCCAGACCAGCCACGTTGACGGTTATCATGGGACCTCTCAGACCACTGACCCTGTGAATCGCCTGAGCAATCAATTCCTTACCAGCTCCAGTCTCACCAGTAATAAGGACAGGCTGCCTGGAGTGGCGCATGGATTCAATAATTTTGAACAGTGCCTGCATCCGGTCGCTACAGGTAATTATGTCGCTAAAACAGTCTGGTTCTTCAAGGGGCTGCCCTTGAAGATAGCCGGTCAGTCTCTTGTTTTGACTGGCCAGTTCTTCAGACTTGAATGCCTTTTGAACAACCGATACCAGACGATTATCATCACGGGATTTGATTATGTAGTCATAGGCGCCTTGCTTGATGCAGTTGACTACGTTCTCAAGGTCACTCACTCCGGTGAGGATGATGACAGGAAGATAAGGATACTGCCTCACAATTTCAGGTAACAGGTCAGCACCGCTCAATCCGGGCATGACCCAATCAAGAATAAGGACACTGTGACTACCGCTAGCCAATTCGTTGAATACGTTGCTGCTGTCCTGCAGGGTTGTGATGTTAGTTATGCCCTGAGTGTGCAGTGTGCGGCGGACTTCTTCAAGAAAGCTCACATCATCATCAACTACAAGCACCCCTTGAGTATGGTTTTGTTGAGTAGTTTTTGACACCAAAATTCCCCCTTAAAAGTATCGGGCTTTAGCAGTTTGCAGAATGTATGCCAGTGTTTATATGTAACAGCTCAAACAACGATTACGCTGATTGTAATTTCAAATTGGCACGCCAATTGCCAGCAAAACTATAATTGTTTCAAAGTTGTCAGTAACGAGAAGGACTCTTTTAAAACAAGTAATAACTATGCTCTTGGCGAATGTACAACGCAGCGCATTTCTACATGTTTATGATACTTGAGTCCATATACATACGCACTTTTTCTCTACCTCTTTAAAATCCTTATGAGGTGAATATGAAACGGCGGGCAATCTTGATTGAGTCAGCAAAGGTAAAGGGATTGGACTACCTGCCTGGAGCTGAAGCAGATATCAGAAACTATCAGCAATACCTTTGTTCCATTACAGGCGGATGCTGGCAACGCACCGAGATTCGCACGTTGAGTAAACCGTCCAGCAGCCAACTGTTGGCTGAAATTAGTAATGCAGAAAGGGAAGTAGAATATCTTTTTCTTTCGTTTTCCGGGCATGGCTATATGAAGCGTCCTTCTCATCAGCTCCCCCGCCAAAACGAAAATCAGTTTGCTGTGCTTTGCCTGAATGATTCAGAGGAAATCCCAGTTTCAGCTATCAATCCGGCTATAAAGAACTTTTTCATTGCTGATTCATGCAGAAGTTTTGAGCAGGTGATGGCAAAAGCGAAGACTTTTGCCGAGAGGCTGACTGCTACAGCACGGAGCATGCGAGAAGAGATAGCTAGACGGATGTTTGATGATGCTGTGCGCTCTGCTGAGGCAGGCCAGATCTTGGCTTATTCGTGCAGTGTTAATGAAAGTGCAGGGGAAGATAAAAACAGTGGAGGGCATTTTTCTTCAGCTATGATGGAGTGCGGTATAAACCTTTCAAGAAGTGGGCGCCAACGTGCGATCAGTACGCGGGAAGTCTTCGATTCTGCCTCTGTTGTTGTGAGGTTAGAGGCTGCTCAACAGAAGCCTCAGTATTCAGCGGGTAGAAGGATGCAGCATTTCCCGTTTGCTGTCCACCCCTGAGCGGTGAACAAAGTGGATCTTTTCGTACTTTATGCTCTCGGTATTTTCTTAATAAAACAATAAGATCGCTGCCACTTTGTTATTCTCCCCCAAATGGGGGTGACTGGAATAATGTTAACGTACAATCAAATTTTAGGTGAAAGTGGGCATTTACAAAAAAGATTCGATTAAGATTAAGCCAAGCAACATTCTCAGTCAAGCACTCAATGATTGATAGTTTTGATGATCGTTCTCTCGGATCCAGCGCCTTTTGCCTGCTTAATGATGTCCGCCAATATGGATTTGAACAGGCAAAAGCCAAATTCATGGATCGCAGATCACGCGGCAGCTGATACAGAATACTGAAAGAGCTGAAGACTGCAGGGCTCGATCTGAATGAGCTTCCACAAAGATCGAATCTCCCGGCTAATAAGCACTACTTCGTTGTTCAGTTGATGCTCCCACCGGATGCCCCTGCGTCACTCTGGTCTCTGTACAAACCCAGCCTAAGCTGGTGATTAAGTAGTTATGCGAATAAATATGATTAAGGAAAATACAACTGTTACTTACCACCATTTTCAAAGGAGGGAATAAATGCCAAAGGAAAATGATAAAGAAGAGTTTGAACTTTTATCTCCTGACGAGAGGAGAGCTTTTTTAGTTGGTCGAGCAACTAGATTTTTTAATCGATATGGTCAGGAACTTGAAAGTGTTAGGCAACTATTGCAAGTAAGGCTTTCTCAGTTAGCGTTTGCTTACACTACGCTAAATAATTTGCCACCAGAATCAGTAGCCGTTACTACTCGCGTGAAGTCACTTTCAAGTTTTCTCAAAAAATTAGAGAAGAAGAAATGGCCATATTTTTATTACACATCAGATATTGCTAAAGACTTGATTGCCGGGAGGGTAATTTGTTGGTTTCTTGATGATTGTCACCCGATATTAGAGAATATAAAGCAGTCAGATCAGTTCGAAATATTGGAAGGATCAATTGAGGATTACATAGTAACTCCAAAACCATCAGGTTATCGCTCTATCCACTTGCACTCTTATATGGGATATGATCAAGTACAAAAAGTTGAAGGTAAAAGACAAATACAAAATGGTAAAATAGTAACAGAAATTCAAATACGAACAAAATTACAAGATGCTTGGGGTGAATTCACGCATGAAATACACTACAAATATCAGGACAAGATAGACAATGAACATAACAAGCAAATATCGCTTATTGCAGGTAGGTTGAATATTGAGGATCAAACTGCTGTTTCATTGAAAAATATACTTCAAAGCCTTTATGAAACTGACACTCACGAAGGTTTTATAAAATAAGGAGCTGATATAATGAATTTGATTGGCGATGAGGTGCTGAATCATATACGTAAGCTGGAAGAACAAGCTGCTGAAGTGCTTAAACTTAAGAAGGATTCACGTCCGCGGCGGCCAATAGTAATAGAGTTTTGTGGTAGTCCCAAATCAGGTAAAACTACTTGCATTTCGGCTTTAAATATTTTTTTAAAACGAAACAACTTCAAAACACTGCTATTGACAGAAAGAGCAAGTATTTGTCCTGTACCGGACAAGCAAAACCCTATGTTTAATGTTTGGACTGCTTGTGCAGCAATAACGCAACTGGTTGATTTTTTATCTAATAAATCCAAAGAAGTAGACGTCATAATCGCTGATCGCGCCATTTTTGATGCACTGTGTTGGTTTGAATGGCTTCTTGAAAATGGGAATCTTGATGCTGATAACTACAATACTCTTGTCAACTTCTTAACAATGAAAAAGTTTCGCAGCATAATTGACCTAATTTATGTTTTTGAGGCAAGTCCACATGAATCCATGGTTAGAGAATATTCGTGCCTATTAACAAGGAAAACAGGGTCTATTATGAATTTAGAGACCCTGCAAAGTTATAATAACGCAATAAAAACCAGTATTGAGAAGCACGGCAGCAAGTTTTACAAGATTAAAAATATCGACACAAGTGAAATAGATCAAACCAAAGTTGGTGCTGAAGTTACTAATGTTATAATGGAAGCATTGCATGAGCTAACTGTTGAAAAAATTGGATATATTCCGATCGATGATTTGTCTGATTTTTATGACAAAAGTCACTTCTATTATGATGACATTAAAAACAAAAAGTTGCAGATGCAATTTGGGATGAGAAACGAGGTTGAGCTTGATCCCAATAAAATTCAACCAATACCTATAGTTACTATTACGAATAAGAATCGAGATAAACTACTTATTCTCAAAAAGAAGGATGACAGCCTTAGTTCAAAATCACCAGAGAAGAATAAAACCTTAGTATATGCTGGTGGTCATGTACGCAAGGAGGATAATGTTGATGGAGATAGTGAGGATTTCTTGACGATCATCAAGACGACACTGATGAGGGAGATTTATGAAGAGCTTGGACTCTCATTTTCTCCAATCGAAAACAATCCTTTAGTCATATCAGGCTGTTGAAATTGAAGTAGTAAAAACAGCTGTTTTATAGTATATTTTCACGCACAACACTCTGGTTTCATTAAGGAAAGTTATGCGCGGAACTGACATTCAGAATGAAGCTCTTTTTGCCTATGTGACGCCTGAGTCATTTGTACCCAAGGATCATCCCCTGCGTGCTATTCGCAGTATGGCTGATCAGGCACTTTCCGAGATGAGCCCGCTCTTTGACAGCATGTATGCCGATTCCGGTCGTTCTTCCATTGCCCCGGAGAAGCTGCTGAAAGCACAACTGCTGATGATACTGTTCAGCATCCGCAGTAACCGGCAACTGGTAGAGCAGATCCGCTACAACTTCCTGTACCGCTGGTTTCTTGGCATGGGACTGGATGATGAAATCTGGGATCACTCCAGCTTCACTAAGAACCATGAACGGTTAATTGGCTCTGATGTGGCCGCAGAGTTTCTATCCCGTATCCTTGCTCAGGCAGAGCGCAAGCGTCTCCTGTCCCGAGAGCACTTCACCGTTGACGGCACCTTGATTGAGGCATGGGCCTCCATCAAGAGCTTCAAGCCCAAAGACGGTCCGCCATCTGCCGGTGGTGGCAAAAATAAATCAGTTGATTTCAAAGGCAAACAACTCAAAAACGACACTCATTCTTCCAGCACTGATCCAAACGCCAGACTGTACCGCAAGGGCAACACCAAAGAGGCCAGGCTTTGCTATCAGGGACACACCCTGATGGAGAACAGAAACGGCCTGATCGTCAAAACCAGTGTCACCACGGCAACCGGTACCGGAGAGCGTGAAGCAGCCAAAACCATGATCAGGCAACTGTCTCGTACCACCCGACGTATCACCGTTGGTGCAGACAAGGGCTACGACACAGAAGACTTTGTCAAAGAACTCAGGCAAATCAACGTCACACCACATGTGGCTCAGAACAACACCAGAAGAAAATCAGCCATTGATGGCAGAACCACCGCTCATCCGAACTACAGCATAAGCCAAAGGATCAGAAAACGGATCGAGGAAGGCTTTGGCTGGATGAAGACCATCGGCAGACTGAGAAAGACCATGTATCGAGGCATTGAGAAGATTGCCTGGCAGCTTGATCTCCATGCAGCAGCTTACAACCTGATACGTATGAAAAACCTAGGCATTGGTGTTACTTGAGAGCGACAAACCGGCCTTGGGGTGCCTTAAACAGGTACAAACAAAGTTGAAAAAGAGCAACACAACCGAAAACAGCTACATCTGAACAGCAAAACGAACTCAAAAAATCAACCAGCTGGTTGAAATGGCCTCAAATCGAGGCAATTTTCAACAGCCTGATATGGGTAAAAAATATTCCAAAGAGTAAACAGCACCTCGCAATATGTTTCATAATTGAAACCGATTTAGACAATCTTGCTTTGAAATTTGACGATTATGAGTTTGTCCAGAAAGCGACTGGGAGTAAGAGCGGTAAAATAATTCCACTTCGTGAACTAAATGAAGAAAAGATTGAGAGTTGGGGGCGGATTATAATGGAAGAAATGTTCAAAGTAGTTTTCACCGATCATCAGCAGCTTTCATTGATTTGAATCTAACCTATAAAACGTATAACCACATCGTTAGACACCGCCCCAAAAAGACGGGCGGGGCAACGCCGGCCCCGTTGGAGAAATAATAATGCGAATGAGGAGGAGACAATGATAGTAACTCCAAAGAGATGTGTCGTGCTTAGCATTGCAATGGTGTCGTTATGTGGTTGTACCAATCTGATCAAATCTAGTTATGTGAAGGATGGGGCATCGAGTACTGGAAATGGGTGGGTTTATTCATTGCCAAAAGGGCAGATTTTGCTTCAGGCTTCCAGAAGGCCAATCACCCCGCAGGATTACGCAACCGCCACTGCTGCTGTTGCAACGGCAAATGCAGCTGTATTGAAAGATGAGACTGCACTTACGCAGGCGATTCAGACCCAAGTTGATCGCCTCGCCAAGAAACCCACCCCAGCGCAGAAAGTAGCTGACGCAGAGGCTGTTGAGCGGATAAAGAAGGTGGTTGAGATAGACAAATTAATTTTGGAAAAATCGATAAATTATCTTCAGATACTGCAAGCAAACGGTGAAGGAAAAGGTATAGAGACATTTAATCTCAGCCTGCAACCAGTCAGCCCGGATAGATCGGCTAGGTACATGACTAATCTGAACCATAGTTACTTTCGGGATGACACCTTTAAAGTCGCAATTAAGGACGGAATGCTTTCCACTGCAAACACAACAACAGCAGATCGAAGTGTGGATGCCATAACGAGTCTCGCCGCTACTGGATTTAGTTTGGCCGGTTTCTTCGGTAGCGGAATCCCGTTAATTCCCAAGCCAGAAGAAAATATTGAAGTAATGCCGCAAACTGCACAACCTAAAACTTTCCCCTTGGCCTGCACGTATGAATTATCAATGGTGTTTGACCCCCTAAACGAAGAAGAGGTTTGGCAGGTTAGTAACGCATTGGAAAAAGCCCATGCCAAGATCCGGCTAGAAGTGTCGGGAGTCGAAGCGATAAAAAAACTAGATGAAAACGTAAAAACAAAACGAATACTGCAAGGAGAAATTAACGGGCTTGTTTACAGAGTTCCTACAGCAGTTACAGTGACTGTAGCGGCAACCAGCAACGATGAGGTTTGGTCAACAGGAAAATTTAAGATAGGCAATGAAGAGTGTTGGCTTCAATCCAAACCGGTAGCGCAGAGTCTAATTTCACAGTTGCCCGACACCCAAAATACATATGCCATCACAACAGAAGCAGGGCCATTCACAACAACCACACAAGATTATACTTTTACGAACGGGATGTTGGTAACGCACAATGTCAGCCGCCCTTCAGAAATCATGGCACCAATAGCAGGAATAGGAAAAATTGCGCAAGGCATAATGGAAATACCCGCCACGATTTTAAAGTTTCGGTATGACAACACGAAAAGCACGGACGAATTAGTAAATGCACAGACGAAACTGATTAAAGATAGAGCCAGCAATGCCGCTGCTGCCTTTGATGCACAAGTTTCGCTGCAAAACGCTAAAGTGGCTTTGGACAAACTCCGATTCTCCGACACCCAAACATCCTATGAAGCCCAGACGGAACTGTTAAAGGCACAGCAAGAGCTTATTAAGGCCCAAAATGAATTAAAAAAACTACAAACTCCTTCAACAACTGATACCTCTCAATGATGGAAAACAGTAGTGGGATGTTCATACCTTGAAAATTAAAAGCGAAAAGGAATGAAGTGGTGCGGATTTTTGAGGCAGGTGTATAAGCAATGTATCGTCAAAGAGAAGAAGGGAACGAACTACTTGCAAATAGTATCAATAGTAAAAAAGACCTCGAGATTTTAGCAAGATTTTTAGAAATATCTGTTTTGAAACAGGACAAAACAGATCAAATCAGAGAGAAGATTATTGAAGCAACAATCGGTGCAATTATACGATCTAAATGCTATACAGGGTAAAACAGAGTAGATTCCGGCGTTAAATACTGAACTGAGACATACCTAAAGTGTACTGGGGAGCACGACCCAATTTCACACAAGTCTACTCCTCTCAACTCCGAGTAATAATTTATAGTTTTAGCGGCGCTTCCTCGTGGAAAGCATGTTCAAGCTATTCTCATAGTCGATAATCCAGCAGAATATGATGCAACGTGATGGGCGGCATTGTCGGACGGATGTGCTTCGACACCCATTTCGTCGGGAAGTGCGGTATCACCGGGTCTTCATCCTGTGGCGGAATGAGCGCAAGAACGGTAGAATTACCGTGGATTTCCTGGAGGAATATCTCCTTCCAGTACTCTACTGAGTCGCTCCGCACATACGGCAAATGAATTTCCTGGAGTATTTCCAATCGGAATGGCTGTTGTCACAGCACTAAGCTTGATGTACTCTTTCGCGCGATTAGCAAAAGATGCGGTTGGGAAGAATTTGAAAAACTATATTCACAGACGCAAGTAGACGGTTTGCAAGCTGGGTAGACATTTATAAGCCTTGGGTTGGTGACAACCATACCACTGAGCGTAATCTGTCTCTGCAGTTTGCTACTGCGTTTTTAAGACAGTTTGAAGACGGTCTGGCTTTCATGGAAGTGCCTTTTAAACCCAAAGGGGGAAACTCTAGCAGTTGCCACCTTGATGCTTATTTCTCAGCTGAGAGCTTTGACATCTTGTTCGAATGCAAGAACATTTACGCCCCTTCACAAGTAGGCGGAATTCTGGCAGATATCGCTCGAATGAATTCTCACCTTGTTAATCAGATCCATTCACGTTATGAGCTCGGTAAAACTCCCAACAGAACTTACGGTGTTGTGTTTGCCGAAACCTGGTATCCCCATGTGGCTGAATGGTGGAAGGTGGAGACTCCCAAGAAAACGTGGGAAGCCCAAAAACTGCCCAGTAACTGGAGTTTCAAAACAATAGAAGTTTGCAGACACGAAACCGAGAAAACTGAGACACTGTACTGGCTCTATGGTGTAAGTGGCGAATTGGGCCGATGATTCTTATGGTGATCATCTTTTATGGGTGATCTAATCAAATTGCGTAAAATTCATGTTTAGTCTAATTATCTTAAATTAATTATCTAATTATCTATGGGATAAAAATACTTGAAAGTAGCCAATGAGTCTAATTAACTTCGAGAAATCTCATGCAACAACGACCACTGTTTGCCTATCTGCTGCTAACTCTGAGTGCCCTGATCTGGTCTGGTAATTTTGTGATCAGCCGGGCCGTTGCAACCTTGATTCCTCCGGTAGGTCTGCTCTTCTGGCGCTGGGTGGTAGCCCTTGTGGTGCTGTGTCCGATTGTGCTGCCCCGCTTGAAAAATCAGTGGCCGCTGATCCGAGCCAACCTGAAGATCTTCCCCCTCTTTGGACTGTTCGGGGTCACTCTCTTCAACCTGCTGATCTATCTGGCGATGCAGACCACCACGGCCATCAATGCCGCCCTGGTAAACTCTGCCATACCGATCCTGATCATCCTCTTTACCCGGATCTTCTTTCGTAAAGGGGTTAGTTTCCGGCAATGGGTCGGTATCCTGCTGTCCCTGGGCGGGGTGCTTATTATTATCCTGCGGGGCAATCCGGCGACCATTATACATGTAACCTTCAGCACAGGTGACCTGCTGGTGCTGGGGGCAGCCACCTCTTGGGCAGCCTACTCTGTCTGCCTGCGCTATTATCCTGAACGGCTTGATCCGCTGGTGTTTTTGTTCTGCATCGCTCTTTGCGGCCTGGTTTTTATCCTGCCGCTTTATCTGCTGGAAGTGATGCACGGGGCAACGGTACCGGCTACTGCGGCAAGCCTGGCCAGCATCGGCTACGTGGGGGTGTTGGCCTCGGTGGTTGCCTTTGTGGCCTGGAACAGCGGCATCCGTTCTGTGGGGGCACAGGTTGGCGGCCAGTTTATCCACCTGATGCCGGTGTTCAGCACTATTCTGGCGGTCCTGTTTTTAAAGGAGCGTTTGCAGGGGTATCATCTGTTTGGTATTCTGCTGATTGTTGTCGGCATTATTTTTGCCACTGATCTGCTTCGTCCGAGGAAGTCTTGAAACCTGCCCAAAAGTCACAATCGCTCAACCAGCTTGAAACAAAGACAGCCATCATCGGTGCCGGGGCGCTGGGGGCAACCTATGGCAGCCTGCTCTTTGCCATGGATCCGGCATCGGTCTGCCTGATTGCATCGGGCGAGCGCTACAACCGGTTGCAGCAGGATGGCGTCACCGTCAACGGCACAACCTCCCGCATCACCGTAGTGCGTCCGGAAGAGGCAACCCCGGTTGATCTCCTGATCGTAGCGGTCAAGTATCACCACCTTGATCAGGCCATAGCTGAGATGAAGCAAGCTGTTGGTCCTGCCACCACTATCCTTTCGGTTATGAATGGCATTGATAGCGAAGAGCGCATCGGTGCGGTCTATGGCATGGATACTGTCCTTTATGGCCTGACCCTGGGGATTGACGCGGTCAGGGAACACAACGCAGTAACCTACAGTAACCTGGGGCGTGTGCTTTTCGGGGAAAAGCGGAACAGCATACTGACGCCTCGGGTCACGCAGGTTCGGGATCTTTTTAGTAACGCTGCAATAGCCCATGATATTCCGTTGGATATGCTGCGTAGCCTTTGGTTCAAGTATATGATCAACGTAGGGGTAAATCAGGTCTCTGCTGTGATGGGCCTGACCTACGGCGCTATCCGCGCTTCAAACGAGGCAAAGCAGCTGATGGATGCAGCCATGCATGAGGTGATCAGCCTTGCCCAAGCCATGCAGATTGATCTTGCTGAGCAGGATATTGATGCCTGGTATAACGTTCTTGAAACGCTGGGGGATTCCAGCAAAACTTCCATGCTGCAGGATGTGGAGGCTGGTCGCAAGACCGAGGTGGAGATGCTGGCAGGAACCGCGATTGCTCTGGGTAGACAGCACGGTATTCCAACTCCGGTGAATCAACGGCTTTTTGATGAGCTACAGCGGATTGAGGCGAGATAGCACTCGCTTTGCTGTTTAATATTTTCAGGGCAGTTACACGTATAAAATAGTCAGATTTTAAAGGAGTTTCATTATGAGGCAGTCGTTAGTAACAAGCGGTGTCTGTAATCTGTTGATGCTTTCAGCTCTTTCCAGCCCGGCCATGGCTGGAGGAGCTTTAAAACAGTATGACCTGAAGGATTTTTTCGGCAAGCCGGAACGTTCTGTTTTCAGGCTTTCTGATGATGGGAAAACCCTCGGGTTTATGCAGCCGTACCAGCGTCGTCAAAACCTGCATGTGGTTACCCTGCCTCCTGATGGCAAGGCGCCTGACTTTGCCACGGCAAAGCGAATTACGGCTGAAACAGAGCGGGATATTGCAGGCTTTTTCTGGAAGGGGAATGATACCATTCTGTATGTAAAGGATTTTGGAGGGGATGAGAATTACCACCTGCTGTCTGTTGACGTGAAAAGCGGTTCGGTTAAGGATCTTACCCCCTTCCCCAAGATCCGTGCGTCGATTGTGGATGACCTGCTGGATGACCCGGAGCATCTGCTGGTGCAGCATAACAAGCGTGATCCTCAGTTTTTTGACGTGTACCGGGTTAATGTCAAGACCGGTGATGCTCAACTAGTGGCACAGAACCCCGGTAACATCACCGGTTGGATCACTGACCATGCCGGCCAGGTCCGTATGGCTTCAACATCCGATGGCGTTAATACCAGCCTGCTGTATCGGGCTTCTGAAAAAGATGCCTTCAAGACCATCCTGACCACAGACTTCCGTACCTCGGTCTCGCCCCTGTTTTTCACCTTTGACAACAAGTCATTGTATGCCCTTTCAAACCGTGGCCGTGACAAGACCGCGCTGGTAGTGCTTGATCCGAACAACGCTACGGAATCACAACCGCTTTTTGAGCATCCAGAGGTTGATCTTGGCGGCGTATCCTATTCCCACAAGCGTAAACTGCTTACACAGGCAAGTTTCACCACCTGGAAGAGCCAACGCCATTTCTTTGATGCTGAAACCAAGGCGATCTACACCAGGCTTCAGGAAAAACTGCCTGGCTATGAAATCTCGCTGCAGAGCGAAAACCTTGCTGAAGACACCTTTGTTGTTGCTGCCTACAATGACCGTACCCAGGGTGCCCGGTATGTCTACTCTCTTAAAACCGATACCCTGACACCGCTGGGAGAGATCAATCCCCGCATCAATCCGGCTGATATGGCCAGTATGAAGCCAATAACCTACAAGACACGGGATGGACTGACCATCAACGGTTATCTGACGGTGCCGATCAACCGTGAGGCCAAGAACCTGCCGGTTATTGTTAATCCCCATGGCGGGCCGTGGGTGCGGGATTCATGGGGCTATAATCCTGAAATCCAGTTTCTGGCCAATCGTGGTTTTGCGGTGTTCCAGATGAACTATCGCGGTTCAACCGGCTACGGCAGGGCCTTCTGGGAAAAGAGTTTCAAGCAGTGGGGCAGGAGCATGCAGGATGATATCACGGACGGCGTTGCCTGGCTGATCAAGGAGGGGATTGCCGATCCCAAGCGGGTAGGGATCTATGGCGGAAGCTACGGCGGCTATGCCACTCTGGCCGGGGTGACCTTTACCCCGGATCTGTATGCTGCAGCGGTTGACTATGTTGGTGTTGCCAATCTGTTTACCTTTATGCAGACCATTCCCCCCTACTGGAAACCGTATCTGGCCATGATGTACGAGATGGTGGGGGACCCGGAAAAGGACAAAGCTGCGCTGACGGCAAGTTCTCCGGTCTTTCATGCCGACAGGATCAAGACGCCGCTGTTCATTGCCCAGGGGGCCAATGATCCCAGGGTGAACAAGGATGAATCTGACCAGATGGTGGCTGCCCTGAAAAAGCGTGGTGTTGAGGTGCAGTACATGGTGAAGGACAACGAAGGCCATGGTTTTCATAATGAGGAAAACCAGTTTGAGTTTTACGGCGCCATGGAGGCGTTTTTCAGAAAGCACCTGCTAAAAGGGCGGGATGCAAAAAAGTGACGTTCTGTGAATCTGCCATAATAGGGGACGGGATATGAGTCATCAACCACAGGTGCCGCAGCATTTTCGTGGCCGCTGGTCCAGCCGTCTGGGGTTTATCATGGCAGCAGCCGGTTCTGCTGTCGGTCTGGGCAATATCTGGAAGTTCCCTTATATCACCGGTATGCATGGCGGCGGTGCCTTTGTGCTGTTCTATCTCTTCTGCATTGTTACCATTGGTGTGCCGCTGATGGTGGCTGAGATGGTTATCGGCAGGCATACCCGCAAAGACCCGGTAGGGGCCTTTAAACGGTTGAAAGGTGGCGGCTGGACACTGGTGGGTTGGTTGGGGGTAGTGGCCGGGTTTGTTATTTTATCGTACTACTGTGTGGTGGCTGGCTGGGCTGTGGATTACCTCTGGCTGGCGTTAAAGGGTACCTTTTCCCAGCAGCATGCCGCTCAGGTTCCCCAGCTGTTTGGCGGCCTGCTGGCAAGCGATCTCAGTCAACTGCTATGGCAGGCCATCTTTATGGTTGCCACGGTGCTGATCGTGATCGGTGGCGTCAAGAGTGGGTTGGAAAGAGCCAACAAGATCATGATGCCGATTCTGTTCCTGATCCTGGTGGCGTTGGCAGGCTATGGCTTCTTTTCTTCAGGTGGTATCAGGGCATTTCAGTTTCTGTTTGCACCGGATTGGAGCAAGCTGGATCCTCCTGCCATGCTGGAGGCATTGGGGCATGCCTTTTTCAGCCTTAGCCTCGGGATGGGGGCGATGTTGACCTACGGTAGCTATGCTGATGAGGAGATAAGCATCCCCAAGGTTGCCATTACCGTCTCGATTATGGATACGCTGGTGGCGCTGCTGGCTGGTCTGGCAATCTTTCCGATTGTATTCAGCTATGGTATGGCACCCGCTGCCGGACCTGGGCTGGTTTTCAAGACACTGCCCATTCTGTTCAGCCAGATGCCGGGTGGTACCCTGATCGCCATTCTGTTTTTCCTGCTGCTGGTGTTTGCAGCCCTTACCTCAGCCATATCCCTGCTAGAAGTGGTGGTGGCTTACTACTGTGATGAGCTTAAATGGGATCGTACCAAGGCAACCCTGATTGCAGGAGTGCTAATCTTTGTGCTGGGTGTTCCTGCTGCCCTCTCCAATAACCTTCTGAAAGACTGGCATCTGATCGGGGCGCGCAACTTTCTGGATTCGGTTGATTTTCTGTCTACCAACTATCTCCTGCCGTTGGGCGGTCTGTTGATCACCCTGTTTGCCGGCTGGGTGCTGACCCCTAAGATTGCCAGGGAAGAACTGTTAAAAGGTGGGGGAAGCCAGGGTTTCTACCGGATCTGGTATTTTCTTATCCGTTATATCTCGTCGGTATTGGTAGCGCTGGTGCTGCTGAACAAGATCGGTCTGTTTTAATCAGATAAACGGTGGTGCTGTATGGAGCTGCAATGAATAAGTTTAAAAAGCTGTTGTTCGTGCTGTCCGCTGTGCTGCTACCGGCCTTCAACCTGCAGGCCGCTGAACAGGCCTCTTTTGTTGGCCGGTATTACCTGCAGGGGGTGCGGGAGGTCGGGTCTGAGCTTGTGCTGCGTACTGATGGCAGTTACTCCTGGATGCTGGCATACGGAAACCAGGATCATCTCTCTGAAGGACGCTGGTCCCGGCAGGGGGACAGGATTGTCTTAACGGCAACCCTGCCGACTGCAATCGGCCCTCTGGTCTGGTTTGATACGAAGCAAAAAATGATGCCCTGGAGTTTTGAAGCTGAACAGGCGTTGCAGGAACAGCGGTATCTGCAGCAGCGGGAACAGGTGCTGAAAGCCTGTCCCTTTATGGATACAGCTGACTATGCCTCTGCTCCTAAAATGTTGGGAGAGCCTGAACCAGCCAAACGGGAACGGGAACAACGGGCAGACAAGGCGCTGATAGAACTGCAGGTTGCCACCAAGACCATTGAGAAGGCTGCTGCAGATGCCGTGGAACAAAAAACAGAGGCTGCAATGCACAAGGCGGTTGAAGCCATGGACCGTTTTCAGTCAGCCTGGCTGACGGCAAAAGAGGCTGGTTGGGATGCTGGCAGAGCTGCGCTTAAGCGACCAGTTCTGCAATTGCCAAAGATTTGCCGGATGCCGCAGGACCCGCATGTTCATCAAGATCAACCTGCTTCGTGGTTACGGCAAGGGATAGGTGTTGCACTGTTTGATAGCACCAGCGGTTCTCCTGTGTACCATTTGCCTTTAAGCTTTGTCCTTGCTGATGGTAGTAAACGCACTGCGGTTGTATCAGGTGGTGTTGCTGTTATCCCGCTTGCGAGACAGGAAAGGGTGCTTTCCTTTGAGCTGAAGCTTGGCCAGGGAAAGGTTGAAACCTTGTCAGTGTCACCAGATACCCTGCCTGGTAGTATCTATCTGGTGCGGATTGATACTGCCAGACTGATGCAACCTTTTTTCCGTGAACTGTTGCTGGAGATAGAGGGTAATGCCCTGGTCTGGTCGGCAACAGGCGGACGTTATCAGCGTTAAGCCTGCTTGCAGATCGGGTATAACCTGAATAACCGTCGTAGCCCCCCCACCACACGGGCCTTTATGGCTAAAACCTGTCTTTCAACTGAACGTATTTAATTTTACCCCTCAGCTTGCCAGTGGACAGTTCCCTGATATAATTCACCAAATACTGCGGGAATGAGGTTCGTTCCTTGGCTATGCTCCTTGTCGCATTTTACAGGTGTGGTTTTTGTATGTAAAAACAGGAGAAATACCAGATGGATAGCTGTGACAAAGGCTGTGCGGTGCTGATAGTGGATACTGCACCAGAGAAGGTCAGGCAGCTGATGGCTACGCTCCGGAAAGAGTATACGGTCACGGTTGCAACCTGCGGCCAGCAAGGATCAGAGAACGGACTGAACGTACCGGGTGATGCGGTCCGGTTTACCGTAATGATGCCGGAGCCGGGCGCTGACGGACGGTCCGGGCTTTTGAAAGCAGCGCCTATGCCCCATGCTACAACCTCTGCCGGGATATCAGCAGAGCAACAGCAAGCTGTTGCGCGTATCCGGCATGAGCTTGCGAATGCAAACCATGGCATGCTGCTTGGCCTGCAACTGTTATCCCGCTATTGGGAGGATCTCACTTCGTATATCGATGAGTCTGATAACGGTTTTGATGGGGGCGAAACGTACCCTGATAATTATCTGGTTGCCAGAAAACATGGTGCAACAGTCATCGCAGGTATGGTTGAATCAGCCCGTAAGATGGAGATGTTGCTCACCCGCTTCAAAGAGCGGGGCCACGTAGTTGCTACACCTGCCGGAGAGGAGTAAGCGTGGAAAACGGTTGTGCCCTGAAAGGCCCGGTACTGGTTGTTGATGATGATGAACAGGTGGCCAGTATGGTGGTGTTGACCTTGCAATCCGAGGGTATTGCACAGGTCTGCAGGATAAGTGATAGCCGCCAGGTGATGGAACAGTTACGTCGTGAAGGTGCCTCACTGATACTTTTGGATATGCTGATGCCAAACCTGAGTGGCAGGGAGTTGCTGCCGCAGATCAGGCAGGAATTTCCAAGTATTCCAGTGGTGATGGTGACCGGGCTGTCCGATGTTGAGACGGTTGTTGAATGTATGAAGGGTGGTGCTTACGATTACCTGCTGAAGCCGGTTGAACCAAGCAGGCTGATCGCCTGCGTCAGGAATGCACTGCGGGTGAATGACCTGCAGAATGAGGTCAGCGCCTTGAAGCAGTACCTGCTGACCGACAGTCTCAAGCAGCCAGAAGCCTTTGCGGCAATCATAACCTGCAGCAAAAAGATGCGAGCTGTCTTTCAATATGCCGAGGCAATCTCACCCTCCCGACAACCGATCCTGATTACGGGAGAAACCGGGGTGGGTAAAGAACTGATGGCACGGGCCATCCACCAGTTGAGCGGTGTCAGGGGGGAGTTTGTAGCGGTTAACGTGGCTGGTCTGGATGACACCATGTTTTCTGACTCCCTGTTTGGCCATAAGAAAGGGGCCTTTACCGGTGCTGATCAGGTGCGGGAAGGGTTGATCAGGAAGGCTGCAGGCGGTACGCTGTTTCTGGATGAAATTGGTGATCTGCATGGCGCTTCGCAGGTGAAGCTGCTGCGATTGCTGCAGGAGGGCGAGTACTTTCCGGTCGGTTCTGATTGTATCAAAAGAAGTGATACCCGTATCGTTGTGGCAACCAACCGCAATCTGCGGGAAGAGATGCAGGCAGGCCGGTTCAGGAGTGATCTCTATTACCGGCTCTGCACCCACACCATTGAGCTGCCCCCGTTGCGGGAGCGATCAGAAGATATTCCGCTGCTGACTATCCACCTTGTTGAAGATGCAGCCCGTGCCTACGGAAAACAACCTCCTTTGTTGACAGCAGAGCTTCTTTCGCAGCTTCGTATGTTGCCCTATCCAGGCAACGTCAGAGAGCTACAGGGACTGGTGCTGGATGCCATGGCCCGGCACCATGATGGTTTGTTGGGCTGTGAACATTTCAAGCTGTGCAGAGAGAACGGTACTACGAGTGTATCGTTTGGCAACAGCGAACATCTGCTGTCACTGTTTGGCCATTTCCCTTCGTTTCATGAGATAGAGGATTACCTTATTGATGAAGCACTCAAGCTAAGTGGCGGCAACCACAACCTTGCTGCATCCCTGCTTGGGGTGACCCGGCAGACCATTACCAACCGCCTCAAGGCACGGACAGGTGGAAAAACTAAACCGGACCAGGCGGAGTAAGCTGTCTCGCTGTTCAGGTACAGCCCTCCCTGCAATTCCTCCGCAGTAAAAAAATTACCTCTCCGTAAAAAATTTACCTGCCTGCAAACGTACTATCCGTTGCTGTCTATACCCGTAAACCAGAAATACATCCCCACTCTTCGCAAAAAAACATTTGCTGCCGTCGAAACTTGTTGGCTCTGATAAATACAATAAAATCAGATAAGTACATGTTTTGTCGTCTCGGCATGGTTCCTGTAAACATGATTCTCACCCGTAGCTTATGCATGGTGCAGAAAGCTGGTAATCAAACGATGACCGATTATCAGGAGGACTCTATGAAGACAGAGCTTACAGGAGTTGCCACCAATCTTTCGGGCGATTGGACCATGAGCGGTATTTCCAATCAGGTGCCGTTACTTATGGCGATATCCAGTGGTATTGGGGGGGGGATACCGCAAACCAACCGACTGGTGGTTGACTGTTCAGGGATCAAGCAGATCGATATGAGCGGGTTGCAGCTGCTGTATGTCTGGGTGCAGTGTCTGCAGATCAAGGGGTTGCGTGCCGAACTGGTCAACCTGTCAGACTGCATGCGTTCGACCGTGCAAAAAGTTGGACTACATCAGTTTTTGGGACCTTCTCAAGATACCGTCATATCGTAACGTCTGCTGCCGCTGCACGAGAGGCTACTATGTCTGCAGATCTTTCCCAGTTTTTTCAGGTGTTTTTTGAAGAAAGTGCTGAACACCTGGCGGAAATGGAGCGAATTCTGCTCTCCATTGATCCCCATGCGCCGGATGAAGAAGAACTGCATGCCGTATTTCGTGCAGCCCATTCCATTAAAGGTGGGGCTGCAACCTTCGGCTTCAGCGATATGACATCCACCACCCACACCCTCGAATCCCTGCTGGACCGGGTACGCCATCACGAATTGGGCCTTACTGCTGAAATGGTGGATGCCTTTCTGGAAACGAAAGATGCCATTGCCATGCTGCTGGCCGGACATCGTGATCAGGCGCCGGTTGATCTGGCTGTGGTTGAGTCGGCCTGTGGAAAGCTGCGTAGTATAGAGGGTGGCAGCCTTGCTGCCGTACAGATCGTTGGAACAGCGGCAGTAGAGCCTGATGCGGGTAGCGTGGCTACCGGTGAAAAAGAGTATCGGATTCTTTTCAGGCCTCCAGCGGATCTTTTCATACGTGGGGTGCGGGTTGAACCGCTTTTTGAAGAACTGGCAAGCCTGGGGGAACTGTCAATAACAGCACAGGTTGCGGTACCGGAGGATTTTGCTACCTACGAACCTGAGCAGTGCTGTCTGAGCTGGGAGATGGTTTTGAACAGCACTTCCAGCCTTGAAGAACTCTACGACATCTTTATGTTTGTGGCGGATGAAGATGAGATAGAGATCCAGGTGATCGAGCCTGCACTGAAACAGGCAGCTGTACCTTCCTGCGGTTTGGAACCTTCTGAACAGAAGCATACAAGCAAGGCAGCAGAGGCGCCACCAACGTTGGAATCGCCGGGCAGACGCCTGTATGACCGGGATGAAACCGCTCCCAACGCCTTTGGGCGCAGACCGGCCGATGGTACTGAAGCGACCTCCATACGGGTAGGTGTATCCAAGGTGGACCAGCTGATCAATCAGATGGGTGAACTGGTCATTACCCAGGCCATGCTGGCCCAGACTGCCCAGCAGTTTGATCCGGTTCTGTATGAAAGCCTGCATCGTGGTATGGCCCTGCTGCAGCGTAATACCCGTGATCTGCAGGAAAGCGTCATGTCGATCCGTATGATGCCGATCAGCTTCATCTTCAGCCGTTTTCCCCGTCTGGTGCATGACCTGGCAGCCAAGCTGGGTAAACAGGCAGAGCTTAAGCTGGTGGGGGAAACCACTGAGCTTGATAAAGGCCTGATCGAAAAGCTGGCAGATCCCCTGACCCACCTGGTGCGCAACAGTCTTGATCACGGCATTGAATCCCCTGAAGAACGCAGGCTGGCAGGTAAGCAACCAGGCGGCACCATCACATTACGGGCGGCCCAGACCGGCGGGCGAATTGTGATTGAGGTGATTGATGACGGAGCCGGTCTGAATCGTAGCCGCATCCTGCAGAAGGCCCTGGAAAACGGTCTGTCGGTTTCAGATGAGATGGCTGACGAAGAGGTCTGGCAGTTGATCTTTGCCCCCGGCTTTTCAACGGCTGAAAAGGTTACCGATGTCTCTGGTCGTGGGGTCGGGATGGATGTGGTCATGAAAAATGTCCAGGCCCTGGGGGGGCGCGTTTCCATATCGTCCGAATCAGGTAAGGGCAGTCGAGTGCTGGTTTCGCTGCCGTTGACCCTGGCCATTCTGGACGGTCTCTCGGTACGGGTGGGTGATGAAATCTTTATTGTGCCGCTTAATTCGATCATTGAATCACTTCAACCGCAGCCTGACGATATTAACACGGTAAGCGGCAATACCACGGTCCGGGTGCGGGGCGAGTATCTGCCGTTACTGCGTCTAAGTGAAGTTTACCGCATCAGAGAGGCTGAAGAACGTCCTGAGCATGCGGTGGTGATGATTGTGGATGCAGAAGGCGAGCAGGTCGCCCTGCTGGTGGATGAACTGCTGAATCAGCATCAGGTGGTGATCAAGAGCCTGGAGAAAAACTATCGCAAGGTAGATGGCACTGCCGGAGCAACCATTATGGGAGATGGCCATGTTGCCCTGATTCTGGATGTGGGTGACCTGGTTCACCTGTGGCGTAAAGGCCTGTAACTACAAAGGAGGGCTTCACGATTATGGAAGAGATGACCAGTATACTGGCAGAGAGCGGTGCCCGTGAATACCTGACCTTTACCCTGGGACAGGAGGAATACGGCATGGATATCCTCAAGGTACAGGAGATCCGTGGTTATGACGCGGTCACCAAGATCGCCAATGCCCCGCCGTTCCTGAAAGGGGTGATCAACCTGCGGGGGGTGATTGTACCGATCATTGACCTGCGCATCAAATTCAACCTCGCCAACCAGATCTACGATGAGTTTACGGTGGTGATCATCATCAATGTCCTTGGCCGGGTGATCGGTATCGTGGTGGACGGGGTATCCGATGTAGTCAGTCTGATGCCGGAACAGATCAAACCGCCGCCTGAGTTTGGCACCGGTATTGATACCCAGTACATCACCGGTATCGGCACCTTCAATGATCAGATGCTGATTCTGACTGACATAGAACAGTTGATGGGCGGGGCAGATATGCAGCTGGTTGAAAATGTCGCTGATAATCACCTGGATCTGGCAGCCTGATCGTATCTGCCGGATGTTGTATTGGCACAACAAGGACAAAGGAGGCTCTGGTCATGTTTAAGCAGATGAAGCTGGGAACCAAGATAGTGGCAGGTTTTGCCGTGGTAACGCTGATAGCTGCCGTCATGGGGGTAGTGGGCTACTACGGTTTGAATGAAGTTTCAAAAAATATGTATGAAGTTGCTGATGTACGGCTTCCAAGCGTCCAGACACTCCTGGTCATGAAAGAGGCTCAGTACAGCATTCTGGCCGGTGAACGAGGGCTGATCAACCGCAGGATGATGGACCCGCAGGTTCGTAAGGCGCAGTACGATCATATTGAGTTGTCATGGAAAGAAGCTGCTGAAGCCTGGAAAATTTATGAGCCGTTGCCACAGACGGTTGAAGAGGCAGCACTCTGGAAGGAGTTTGTCCCTAAATGGGAGGCCTGGAAAAAGGCAAGTCAGCAGGTGGTGGAGCTGTCACGGGAAAAAGATAGTTTGGTGGCTGGCGGTGCCGGTCTGAGCGATAAACGGATTGAGGCTGTTGATAACAGAGTCTTTGATGCTTCCCTTGCTGCCCGCAAGAAGTTTCTGGATGTTGAGACGCTGCTGGGCAAGCTGGTCCACTTGAATGAAAAAGTGGCCCGTGATGCCGGTAAGGCCGGTGAGCATGCCGCAACCCATGCCAAAATTCAGCTCGCTGTGGCCCTGGCGCTGGCAATACTGCTGTCATTGATGATCGGCTTCTATCTGAAGAAAAATATTGCCGCCATACTGCAAGGTCTGCTGGATGAAGCCAACCACCTGACTGAGGCGGCAGTGGCAGGTAAACTTGCCACCCGTGGCAATACGGAAAAGGTGAACTTTGAATTTCGCGGCATTGTTGAAGGGGTCAACCAGACCCTTGATGCGGTAATCGGTCCCCTGAACGTGGCCGCTGAATATGTGGACAGAATCAGCAAAGGGGATATCCCGCCAAAAATTGCCGACAACTACAACGGTGATTTCAATGAGATCAAGAATAATCTGAATGGTTGTATTGATGCGGTCAATGCCCTGGTTGCCGATGCCAACATGCTGTCTGATGCAGCAGTTGCTGGAAAACTGGCTACCCGCGCCAATGCCGCCCGCCATCACGGTGAGTTCCAGAAGGTGGTGGAAGGGGTCAACCAGACTCTGGACGCCGTGATCGGCCCGCTGAATGTAGCCGCTGAATATGTGGACCGCATTTCAAAAGGCGATATCCCGCCCCGTATCACTGATAATTACGAAGGTGACTTCAACGAAGTTAAAAATAACCTGAATAGCTGTATTGATGCCCTGAATGGTCTGATTGCTGCGCGCGAGGAGATGAGCCGGCAGCATGATCTGGGGATGATTGATGAAGTTATGCCGGTGGAGCAGTTCCAGGGAGCCTATGCGCGAATGGCAGAGGGGGTCAATACGCTGGTCAAATCACACATCGCCGTGAAGATGCGGGTTGTGGAGGTGGTTGGCAGATATGCTGACGGTGATCTGACGGTGGACATGGATCGCCTGCCGGGTAAAAAGGCGCTGATTACTGAGGCGATCGATAATGTGAAGAAAAATATGCTGTCGCTTAATCAGGAGATTATGCTGCTGGTTGATGCGGCAAAAGGCGGACGTCTTGCAACCCGTGGCAACGGAGCAAAGTTCAACAACAGCTTCAGAGATATGGTTGAAGGGATTAACGCGACCCTTGATGCGGTGATCGGCCCGCTGAACGTGGCTGCTGAATATGTGGACCGGATCTCAAAGGGTGATATTCCTCCCGCTATTACTGACAGTTACAACGGAGATTTCAATGAGATCAAAAACAATCTTAACAGCTTGATAACTGCACTGGATACGATAACTGAGGTGGCCGAAAAAGTTGCGTCCGGTGATCTTGAGGTTGAGATCACCCCCCGCTCATCACAGGATAAGCTGATGCTGGCCCTGAAGGGGATGGTGGCACAACTGAAGGAGTTGGCCCGCAGCGCCGAGCAGATAGCTGCCGGTGATCTGACGGTGGCGGTCCATCCCTCATCAGAGCGTGATGTGATGGGTAATGCCTTTGTCACCATGGTTACCAACCTGCGTGAAATTGTGGCGAATGTCAGCGCCGGTTCAGATTCCATTGCCACTGCTTCACAACAGATAGCCACCGGTAATGCCAATATGGCGCAACGGACTGAAGAACAGGCCTCATCCCTGGAGGAGACCGCTTCAAGTATGGAAGAGATGACCTCTACCGTGAAGCAGAATGCCGAAAATGCCCAGCAGGCCAATCAACTGGCGATTGATGCCAGTCAGGTGGCGGTTAAGGGCGGGGCGGTGATCAACAAAGTGGTCACCACCATGGATTCCATAACCGACAGTTCAAAAAAGATTGCCGATATCATCGGTGTGATTGACGGCATCGCCTTCCAGACCAATATTCTGGCCTTGAATGCGGCGGTAGAGGCGGCCCGCGCCGGTGAGCAGGGGCGTGGATTTGCCGTGGTTGCCGGCGAGGTACGCAATCTTGCCCAGCGTAGTGCGGCTGCTGCCAAAGAGATCAAGGCGCTGATCAGTGATTCAGTGGATAAAGTCAATGACGGCAGCAAGCTGGTGGGGGAAGCAGGCCAGACCATGCAGGAGATTGTCACCAGTATCAAACGGGTGACCGATATCATGGCTGAAATTTCAGCTGCCTCCGTTGAACAGAGTAGCGGAATCGAGCAGGTCAATACCGCCATCAGCCAGATGGACGAGATCACCCAGCAGAACTCATCGGTTGTGCAGCAGGCAGCCTCTGCAGCTGCGGCATTGCAGGAACAGGCGCAGTTGCTGGTTGAAGCGGTTAATCGCTTCAGGCTGGATGACTCCCATGGGGCCCGGATGCAGGAACAGAGGCCAGCTGTTGCCGTTTTGCCGAAGCAGTTTGCTCAATCGGTGCAGAAGAGCAGGCAGGCCAATGGCTATCACAAGGTGGCAAAGGCCAACGGTTACCACAAGAAGGCAAACGGCGAAGACAGCCAGGTTTCTGTGGCAAAGGCAGCGGGGCATGATGAGGATTGGGATGAGTTTTAGCGGAGAAGAACGCAGGCAGGCAGGAGGGTGGGACAATGACCTCTGAAAACAGGATTGCAGCCGAGATAGTGTCGGATAAACATGAGTTCAGGTTTACCCTGGCTGATTTCAGGCAGATTTGCAGGCTGATTTATGAGCGGGCAGGCATCAGGCTGTCAGAGAGCAAGACCTCAATGGTCTACAGCCGGCTTTCACGGCGTCTGCGTGCACTGGGATTGGCAACCTTTGCCGAATACCTGCAGCTGCTGGAACAGGGTGTTGAAGCGGAGTGGAATATTTTTATCGGTTCACTGACCACCCATCTGACCGCCTTCTACCGTGAGCCGCATCATTTTCCGATCATGGTTGAGCATGTGGCTGCGCGGGCGCGTAACGGCAAGGCACTGCTCTGGAGCTGTGCCACCTCCACCGGTGAGGAACCGTATACCATGGCCATTGCGGTGGCTGAACATTTTGGCTCCTTTAACCCACCGGTCCGTATTCTGGCGACCGATGTGGATACCGGTGTGCTGGAAATGGCCTCTGAAGGGGTCTATCCCCTGGATCGAGTGCGGGATCTGCCGGAAAAAACAATCAAAAAGTACTTTCTTAAGGGGAACGGCGAACATGCCGGGTTTGTGCGGGTCAGACCTGAGCTGCAGCAGATGATCAGGTTTCATCAATTGAATCTGCTGAGTCCGGTCTGGCCGATGAAGGAAAAGTATGACGCCATCTTTTGCCGCAATGTGATGATCTATTTTGACCGGCCAACCCAGCAGAAGGTGCTGAATAAGTGTCTGCGTCATCTGAAATCTGATGGACTCTTTTTTACCGGCCATTCCGAGAATCTGAACTATGCCGCTGACCTGTTTCAATCCTGCGGCAACACGGTGTACCGTCCACGGGTACTATCACCGCCTCAACCGGTTATGGATGCGTGCGGTTTGAGGGAGTGCAGGGCATGAGAGGCTCAATTCGCCGGAAGGTATCTGCGGAAGTTGCAGACAACAGGTTGCGTTATCTGAATCAGGCGCTGGTCAGACAGATTGAGGAGGAAACTGAAAAACGACTGCTGCAGGAACGCCTGCTGATTCAGCAGTCCCGGATGGCTGCCATGGGGGAGATGATCGGGGTTATTGCGCACCAGTGGCGCCAACCGTTGAATGCACTGGCGATCATGATCCAGAATATTCAGGATGCCTATGAGTTTGGCGATCTGGATCAGGCGTTTATTCAGGATACGGTCCAGCGCTCCATGCAGCAGATCCATACAATGTCCAGGACTATTGATGATTTTAGTGATTTTTCCCGGTCCAGTTCGCTCCATGAACTTTTTGAGGTCAGGAAGGCGATTAGCGATGTGCTGGTCTTGCTGTCAGGTCTGTTCAGTGCCCATGATATTATCGCTACCTGTGTCTGTGAATCGGACGAGCGACCGCCCGTCAAGGTTCGGGGCTGCTGTAGCGAGTTTAAACAGGCGATATTCAACCTGCTGAAGAATGCCCATGATGCCATTCTGGAAAGGCGCAAGCAGGGAGGGATGAACAGCCAGGGCAGGATTGTAATCGAGATTAAATCTTTGCCTGATTCTGTGCTTATTTCTGTAACGGATAATGGTGGAGGTATTCCTGCTGAGATTGCTGATCGGATATTTGACCCCTACTTCAGCACCAAGGATCAGGGAAAAGGTAGCGGTGTTGGGCTGTATATGTCCAAACTGATAATTGAAAACAGCATGAAGGGGAGCCTGTACGCCCATACGCTGCAAGAAGGCGCAATGTTTACTGTGGAGCTTGCCGTAGCTGTTTAGGAGACGTGCCATGAGAGACCCGGCCAGCGATCTTTCACTGCTGTATGTTGAAGATGATGAAACTATTCGTAGTGGTGTTGAGTGCTTTTTGAAGAGGCGCTTTGAGCAGGTATGGCTTGCTAAAAACGGGAGTGATGGGCTTGATCTGTATCATCGGACGGCTCCTGATATCGTGATTACTGATATCAGGATGCCGGAGATGGACGGCATTACCATGGCCAGAAACATCCTTTCAACAGATCTGGATGCACGCATTATCATTACATCAGCCCATAACGATGCCGATTATCTGCTGGAGTCGCTTAACATGGGGATCAGCCATTATGTGCTGAAGCCGATTGAACATGGGAAATTGAATCAGGCCATCATGTCCTGTGCCAATACAATCCGTTCCAGAAGGCGGATTGATGAACATCATAACCGGATTGCCGATGCCTATCGCACGATCAATTCGCTGATTGACTCAGGTGAGAAATCAACTGAGCCAGGTGAACGTATACTTGGGGGAGCCAATTGCCTGGATACGATGGTAAATGCCCTACTGAACAACGAGTACCATGAAGAGTTACCCGGACCGTCAATCGTGATATTGACCGTCATCAAGCCGGTAACACGTCAGACTGAATGGTACTGGTATGAATCTTCCTCTGCTGGCTCTTTTGGCAAGTATCACTACCTTGACCCGCCTGATCTGGACCTTCAAGACAATGCCAGTGAGAATGCACTTTACTTTGTGAATATTGATGATCCATTGCCAGATGATCAGCAACTGCAGGCTTTTATTGAACATTTTGTAGGGCGTGGTGAGCGGTACAAAAATCTTGTCTGGTACCACCACAACGGCTTTGTGATCTGTGCCCTTAACTATCCCCGCAGAGTCACTGCCCATGATGCAACGGTGGTTAAAAGCCTGGCCGTACAGACCCTCTTGATTGAAAATCTTGCCAGCCAGTGGTTTCAGGCCGAAAACGCCTTTGCCTACACCATTAACGCACTTGCCCGGGCTGCTGAAGCAAACGATGAGGACACCGGCAACCATATTGTCAGGGTTGGTGAGTATTGCGCCGTGCTTGCCCGCAGTATGGGGTTCAGTTCTGAAAAGGCTCGTTCACTGGCGTTAAAGAGTCAGCTCCATGACGTGGGCAAGATCTACGTCCCCTCTGCTTTGCTGAGAAAACCGGGCCATTTTACCCCGGAGGAGATGGAGGTGATCCGTAAGCATACGCTTTACGGCGCAAGTATTATCGGGCCTCACCCCCGCCTGGAAATGGCCTATAAAATGGCCCTGTATCATCATGAACACTGGGATGGCAGTGGTTATCCCTATGGGCTGTCGGGGGAGGCGATTCCGATAGAGGCCCGCATTGTTGCGCTTGCTGATACCTATGATGCCTTGAGAAATAAACGCAGCTATAAACCGGCCTTTGATCACAGTACCACCTGCAGGATTATTGAGGTAGGCGATGGCCGTACCATGCCGCAGCATTTTGACCCGGCAGTCTTGGCGGCTTTTAACGAGTTAAAGCCGATTTTTGCTGAAATCTATAAACGGTTTCTGAATGTTTGTCCGATTCAAATACCCGGTCAGGAAGTCTGTGATGCCCTGTAAAGTGCTGATCGTTGACGATTCTGCCCTGGTCAGGAACCTGCTGACAACCTTGATTGATGCCCAGCCGGACATGATGGTGGTGGGAACTGCCTCTGATCCCTACATTGCCCGCGAGCGGATCAAGGCGCTTAACCCGGATGTGTTGACCCTGGATGTGGAGATGCCGCGCATGGACGGACTATCCTTTCTGGAAAAACTGATGCGTCTCCGACCGATGCCGGTGGTGATGGTCTCGTCCCTGACGGAGCGCAGCTCAGAGACAACGCTGCGTGCGTTAGAGCTTGGAGCAGTTGACTACGTTACCAAGCCCAGGATCGACATTATGAATGGCATACGTGAAAATGGGCAGGAAATTGTTGAAAAAATCAGGGCAGCGTCAGGAGCACGGCTTAAAAGTCTGATCCGTAAGCCTGCGCTGCTGCAGGTGGAAAAGAAGCTTACGGCTGATGTGGTATTGCCTTCTATTAACAGTCGGCTGCAGACCACCGAGAAGGTGGTTATTGTCGGCGCCTCCACCGGTGGAACCGAGGCGATCAAAGAGCTTTTAGTTGCCATGCCGGCTGACGCCCCTGGTATCCTGATTACCCAGCATATGCCTGCTGCCTTTACCAGCGCCTTTGCCCGCCGTCTGGACGGACTCTGTCGTATTGTTGTCAAGGAGGCTCTGGATGGTGAACGGGTTCTGCCGGGCCACGCCTATATCGCACCGGGTGACCGCCATCTTCTGCTGGATCGTTCAGGTGCTAATTATGTTACCAGAATTATGGATGGCCCGGCAGTCAGTCGACATCGTCCTTCAGTTGATGTGCTTTTTAGATCAGCTGCCAATTGTGCCGGGAAAAATGCCATCGGGGTGATTCTGACCGGTATGGGGGATGACGGTGCAAACGGTATGCTTGAGATGAAGCAGGCCGGGGCTCATACTCTGGCACAGGATGAGGACAGCTGTGTTGTGTTCGGGATGCCAAAGGAGGCGATTGCCCGTGGTGGGGTGGATGAAATCGTTCCCTTGTCAGAGATGACCAACAGGGTGGTTTTGGCGGTTTATAAACAGGGGGCAGGGCGATCAGGGTTTGAGGGGCGGGTTGATGTATCCGGTTTGCGAAAGGAGGCAGAAGGATGGCAAAGACAATTATGACAGTCGATGATTCGGCAAGTATCAGGCAGATGGTGGTCTTTACACTTAAGCAGGGAGGTTATGAGGTGATTGAAGCCAAAGACGGTCAAGAGGCCCTGACTAAATTGAGTGCAGCGAAACCTGATATGATTATTACGGACCTGAATATGCCAAGTCTGGATGGTATCGGTCTGATCCGGGCGGTTAGAAGTGATGCAACGCGGCGTTTATTACCAATTGTTATGCTTACTACGGAGTCTCAGGATACACGTAAACAGGAGGGTAAAGCCGCTGGTGCCACCGGTTGGATTGTTAAGCCGTTCAACCCGGATCAATTGCTGTCGGTTGTCAGGAGGGTGCTTGGTTAGTCGGGCTTCTGTTGCCAAGAACTGCAGGAATGGAAAAGCCCCGAAACCGGGGCTTTTTTAACAACATCCGAGCAGACTTTACTTCTTCTTGGCTGCCTTGATCTTCAGGTCTTTCAAACCTTTACCAGGAGAGAACTTAGCCGAAGTCTTGGCTGCAATCTTGATTTCTTTGCCGGTCTGGGGGTTGCGACCGGTACGGGCTTTGCGAGAGATGGTGCTGAAGGTACCGAAGCCTACCAGTGTTACCTTGTCGCCAGCTTTCAATGCTGCTTCAGTAGCTGCCATAAAAGCTGCCAGTGCTTTCTCTGCCTGTGCCTTGGTGATGCCTGCATCGGTTGCCATCTTTGCTACGAGATCTGCCTTCTTCATCTGGGTACCCCCTTGGATTGGTTACGGAACAGGACGTCTCCTGCACCGGTTACAGCTTACTGGAAGATGATAGCACCAGTTTTTTAGTCTGCAAGCGGTCAGCCCATTTTTTTTGCAAATAACCTTAAAAAAATCGGATTAGTCTGTTGCTGTGGCTGTCTTGTTTGTTTCTGAAAGTCCTGTTTGACCAAGAAATTGTTGACACTGTTTAAGGCTGGCAGTAAGTATGAAAGGCAACAGGGCGGCCACGGGCCGCCTCTTTTTTCAGATATTTTTGCAGGAGGTGGCAGATGCAGATTGAAGTACTTCCCTTGGCCCCTGAGAAGATGAAGCAGAAGGTGGCTGATGAGACCCAACTTGGCTTTGGCAAGCTGTTTACTGACCGGATGTTGTTGGTTGAATGGACTACAGACAAGGGCTGGCATAACGCCCGGATCAAGCCGTACGAGCCGTTTATTCTCGATCCAGCCACAACGGTATTGCACTATGCCCAGGAAATTTTTGAAGGACTCAAGGCCTATAAGTGGGATGATGGCCGGATAGCCCTGTTTCGCCCGGAGATGAATGCCCGGCGCTTCAATCAGTCTGCCAACCGGATCTGTATGCCGGAAGTCCCGGAAGAACTGTTTCTGGATGGTATCGACAAGCTGGTTGAGCTGGAAAAGGACTGGATTCCCTCAGCCCCTGGTACCGCGTTGTATATCCGCCCGGCCATGATTGCGGTTGACCCCTATCTTGGTGTCAAACCGGGTGATCATTACTATTTCTTTGTGATCCTTTCTCCGGTTGGTGCCTACTATGCAGCCGGTTTCAACCCGGTCAGCATCCTGGTGGAAGATAAATACGTCCGTGCTGTGGCAGGCGGTACCGGTGATGCCAAGACCGGCGGAAACTATGCCTCGTCTCTCAAGGCAGGTCTTGAAGCGAAAGAAAAGGGGTACGATCAGGTACTCTGGCTGGATGGCAAGGAGCGGCGCTATATAGAAGAAGTAGGGGCCATGAACATGTTCTTTGCCTATGGCAACCATATTGTCACTGCTCCCCTGACCGGTTCGATTCTGTCCGGTATTACCCGTGAATCAGTGCTGCGGTTGGCTGTTGAACTTGGTTGTACGGTTGAAGAGCGGCTGATTGACGTGAACGAACTGTTTGCCGACCTACGTAACGGCAAGGTGACCGAGGCCTTTGGCAGTGGTACCGCTGCGGTTGTAACGCCGGTTGGCAAGCTGGGTTATAAGGATGAGGCGTTGCAGGTTGGTGATGGCGGTGTTGGTGCCATTACCCAGAAGCTGTATGATGCCCTGACTGACATCCAGACCGGCAAGCAGGCTGACCGTTTTGGCTGGATCAGGATCGTTGAGGCAGGCTAACCGTATGGTTGGTTGAATACGCTGAGCGGGGCATTAACCATCTGGTTTTTGCCCCGTTTCTTTTGGAGGGATTCCTATGGAAACTGCAGAGTTGACACTGCGGACCAGGCAACGAAGCGAGTTGCAGCCGATTACACCCCAATTGCATGATCTGATCAGGCTCCACGGTTGGCAGGACGGTATTCTGACCGTCTTTGTGCCCCATACCACCGCCGGGGTTACCATCAATGAAAATGCAGACCCGGATGTGGCCTGTGATATGACCCGGTTCATGGAACAGTTGGTGCCGAATGCCCCCGGTTTCCGCCACGCAGAGGGGAATTCAGACGCCCATATCAAGGCCAGCCTGTTCGGTTCTTCAGTGCAGGTAATTGTACGTGGTGGTAAACTTTGGTTGGGAACCTGGCAGGGAGTCTACTTCTGTGAGTTTGATGGACCTCGCAGCCGGACCGTGCAGCTGGCGTTTCAGGGATAGGAGGAGACCATGAGAACAATTATACTGGCACTGTTACTGGTGGTTCCAGCAGGTCTGGCCCGGGCAGATGGTGACTACCGTGGCGATGAGCGCTGTCCGTTACCCAAGGACTGGTCAAGCTACTCGGAACCGTATTACCCACGGGATCACCCTACAGACTATCCCACCTTTTACAAGGCTGACCGGCCCGGCTGGTGTTGCTCGTACCAGCGTGAGGATGGAGTGGTTGTGCAGTACGGTGATAGCCGTACACCCCAGCAGCAATGGCTGGACATGTACGGAAGTGGGAACGGTGACCAGAATTAAGTTCGGTTAGTCGTTCAAAATGGGAATTAGAATTTGACTCTGATCCCCAGGGTGCCGACGTTGATATCGTAGACCGGCGTGCGATCCCCCATCTGAAGCGAATAGACCCGGTACTGCAAGTACAGTTCTGTGGCGGTCTTCTTGAACTCCTGAACAATTGCTGCACCAACAGAGGTGCCCTTGTCTCCTGGAGCTGAACTGTTTTCTGAACGGGACAGGTCAATACCAAAGGCGGTGCTGCCGTGGCTGGTAAGGTTTGCCAGCCATCCCAGTTTTGCATAGTAGCTAAAGGCATTCTGTGCAGCCTTTTTCTCAAGCATGCCACTGGAAAGGGTCAGGTTCAGGCCGCTTGCCGTATGGAGCAGCGAGAAAGAACCATCATACTGCAGACCGCTGTTTTCAAGCCGTGGATTTGCCAGGCCAAAACTGGCCGCCCCCTCAAAGCCGTACCCTTCTCCCCCCCAGTACACCCCCAGATCTGAACGCTGCCCAGAGACGAACGATCCCGCCAGATGAAATCCGTACAGGGTCGGGCTGTCATAGCGCAGTCGGGACTTGACGTTCAGGCCGTCATAATCAGTAAAGACATCTGCCAGGCTGGTGCTGGTCAGCTGACCATCTTTCTTGCGCAGCTTCAGGCCTCCGGCAATATCGGCCACTGAAGAGTAGAGTACAATATCGGTTTTGGAGAGATCAGAGCCTGCGGTGAAGTAGGAAGCGGTATAGCCCTTGCCCAAAGAAAGTTTGCCATAGCGCTTGCTGGCCAGCGAAATATCTGCCCAGCGTGAATTCAGGTAGGTGCCTGGCGCCTGGTTGTCCTGCGAAACCTTTGAGGATTCATCGGCGGTAAAGGCCATTTCCAGCCGGGTGCCCAGGGTAAGGTCATTGCTGATCTCTGCGGAACCCACCAGCCTGAAGCGGGAGTTGGAGACATTGTTGTCAACATGGTAGAGCGTGGTTCCGGCACCGTCTGACACAACGTTGATGGCCCGGTTGATCTGGCCGGATAGGGCCAGCTTGATCTTGTCGTTGCCCGAGGCCACGATGGCAGGAGCCGGTGGTTGCTTGGTCGGCTCTGTTTTGGGCAGCGGTGCTGGTGTTGATGGTTGCCGGGTGTCGGCCTTGTGCAGCAGGGAACTCACCTGCTGCTGCAGCTTCTGCAACTGTTCGGCCTGATTTTGAATCTGCACAGACTGCTGCTGCAGTAGCTGTTGCTGCTGTTGGATGGTTTCCTGCAACTGCCTGAGCAGCTGTGTATCTATCTCTGCGGCGTGAACAGTGGTGGTGTTTGAACAGGAAACAAGTGCGGTTACCAGGCAGGTGATCAGGGAGGTCCGCATCAATCTACTCCTGGTGTTGTGCTGCTATGGGAAGAACGGTCTGCCAGAAGTTGGAAATATTTCCGATCAGCCTCTAACAGATGTTCATGTACCACCCTGATTGCCAGGAAATCAACCAGTTCAGCTGTTGAAATATCCCGCTTTTCAGCAACCTGACGCAGGGCGATGATCTGTTCTTTTAGCTGCTTATGCTGGCGCGCATGCTCATCCAGCTCGGTGTAGCCGATCCTGCGCAGCAGCGCCTCTTCGTGTTCAAAATGTATGGTGATATGCTGCAAAAGACTGTCCATGGTAGCGTTGAAGCGTATTGGATCACCCTTTGGTGCGGCTATTTGTTCAAGCAGCTGATTGGCCATCCTGAGCAGTTCCTGATGCTCTGTGTCGATGGTTGAATCACCGCTGAGATACTCCGGCTTCCAGACCAGCCGGATGATCGAGTGGCTGGTACTGGCCACTGCCTCTGGTTCAGCTGGCAGGCGTAATTCAATCGCGTTGCGTCCTCCCTTTTTCGCACGATACATCGCCTCATCGGCCGCCCGGAGCAGGTCACGCTCCTTGTCACCATGCTCAGGGTACAGGGCAACGCCGATGCTGCAGGAAATAGTCAGCATTACCCCGGCAGGAGTCATAAAGGGACGGTTCAGGGCACAGCGTATTTTTTCCGCCACGCTGCAGGCATCCTGTGGGGTTGCAATGGTTGGCAGCAGTACGACAAATTCATCACCACCGAGTCTGGCAACCGTATCTGATTCCCGCACTGACTCAGTCATCCGCTGGGCAACTGCCTGCAGTAACCAGTCGCCGACATCGTGTCCACGCTCATCATTGATCGGCTTGAACTGGTCCAGGTCAATGAAGAAGATCGCCATCTTGAAGCCGTGTCGTTGTGCAGACAACAGGGCCCGCTCAATCCGGTCGGTAAAGAGCGCCCGGTTGGGAAGGTTGGTCAGATTGTCATAGCTGGCCAGATGCTGTATCTGCTCTTCAATCTGCTTCTGATCGCTGATGTCAACAATGATCCCTTCCAGCGCCTGGATCTGACCTTCCTTGTCAAAGATCGGTACACCCTGTTCAAGCACCCACTTTTCAGTGTTATCAGCGGTCATAATCCGGTATTCAAGCCGGACTGGTTGCCGGTCTTGCACAGCCTTCTGCCAGGCCTCCCAGAGCTGGTCACGATATTCCGGTACAATCAGATCATTGAATGTCAAACGTTTGTTCATCACCAGATCATCGCTGCTGTAACCGGTAAGCCCCAGGCAGCCTTCAGAGAGAAACTCCATGGTCCAGTCCCGATCAAGACGACAGCGGTAGGCCATGCCCGGCAGGTTTGCCAGCAACACCGATTTACTGCGCTCACTCTCCTGTAGTGCGGCATTGATCCGTTTCAGGCGCAGATTCCAGTAGAATGCCAGTCCGATCAGTGCAGCCAGGGCAGCGGCAATCCGCAGGATAAAGCCATAGTCCATCGGTTTGACCACCGTGATGTTGACATGACGGTTGGTAATCTCTTCCCGCTCATGGGGGGTAATGGTGGCGATCCCCTTGTTAAGGATATCCCGCAGCATCGGCTCTGTCTTGATCACCCCGATCCGCAGACGGTTGACATAGTCGTCAGGGGCCTGCCCGGCGATTTTGAGGGTGAACCAGCCCCCCTTGCGGATGGTGTAAGCTGACACCGTTAAGGAACGCAGGGTCAGATCGGCACGGCGTTCAGCAACCGCCTTGAATACTTCAGCCTCAGAGTTGCCGGTGTTCAGGATCTTCAGGTTGGGATAGTCGCGGCGGACCTTTTCTTCAATCGAGGTGCCGCTGGGAACTGCGATGGTTTTGTCCTTCAACAGGGAGGTGTTGGTTATAAATGGATGCTCTTCACGGGTGATAAAGACGTTGGGATCACTAAACAGTGGCTCGGTAAAGGTAAGCCATTGGTCGCGCTTTGGTGTCTGGTTCAGAAAGGGGAGCAGTAACACCTTGCCAGCCTGGGAAAGGGCAACCGCCTGATCCCAATCCTTAACCTGAACGTAGGTAAATTTTATCCCCAGTCGTTGGGAGATCAGCTTTAGAAGGTCTGCTGCGATGCCGGTGAAGTTGCCTCGGGCATCCATCTGTTCGTAGGGTAACCAGTCTGGATCAGGGCAGACCGTGATAGGACCGAGCTGTGCAAGATACTGCTTTTCGGCAGGGCTAAGTGGGATGCTGGCTATGGATGGCGCTGGTGTGGCTGGCGGTTGGTTTGTTAAGCTGCTGGATGTCCCGGTTCCGGCGATGGTCAAGAACAGACAGGCAGCGATGATTGGCCGCAGACGTCTCCAGACCTGTTTTAACAGATGGCTTATTTGGGGGGACGCAGACGGCATTGCAGAGTGCCTTTTGTAAATAGGATCTTTTTGGTCTTGTATCTGTTTTCTGTTTAAACTGCAAGCAAAACCTGTAGGATCAGTCCGCGTATTCTTCCTTCCTGAGCCCATATCTCTTGATTTTGCGGTACAGCGTTGCCACGTTCATACCGGCTTCCTTGGCGGCGCTATCGACAGCACCGCCATGCTTCTTCAGCAGGTCACGCAGCAGATCCCGTTCAAACCGCTCCAGCGCCTCGGTAAAGGGCATATCATCGGACAAGACCGGTCCAGCCTGAACCGTTGCCGGTATGATCCGGCCTTCCGGCAGATCAATTACCTGTCCCAGGGTATCAAGGCTGATATAGTCGCTTGATTCCATGGCCATGCAGGCCTCAATCACGTTACGCAACTGACGGATATTGCCGGGCCATTCAAAGGTGCAGAGGATCTGCATCGCGTCCCGTTCAAACGCCTTGACCGCCGTGCCGAATTTCTGGTTTTGCAGATGGATAAAATGGGCTGCCAGCAAAGGAATATCCTCAATCCTTGCCCGTAGCGGCGGCAGGTGCAGGTTGACGACATTCAGGCGGTAGTAGAGGTCCTCCCGGAAAGCGCCGGTTCTGACCCCTTCCTTCAGGTCGGCATTGGTGGCGGAGATGATCCGCACATCAACCCTGGTGGAGTTGGTATCGCCCACCCGTCGAAACTCTTTTTCCTGCAGAAAACGCAACAGGGTCTTCTGGACGTTCATCGGCAGGTTGCCCACCTCATCCAGAAACAGGGTGCCGCCATCTGCCGCCTCCAGCAGTCCCTGGCGGTTTTCAGCAGCGCCGGTAAAGGCCCCTTTGCGATAGCCGAACAGTTCGCTTTCCAGGATGCTCTCCGGCAGCCCGCCACAGTTGACTGCCATGAATTTGCTGTCTTTACGGTTTGAGTGGGTATGCACCGCCTGGGCGATCAGCTCCTTACCGGTGCCTGATTCGCCGGTAATCAGGATTGAGGTGTCCCTTCCTGCCACCTTGGCAACCTTATCCAGCACATTCCGTAAGGCCCCTGAAGAGCCGATGATGTTGTCAAACTGCAGTTTTTCTTCAATTTCACGCCGCAGTTCACGATTCTCTTCAGTCAGCTGGGCCTGCTGCAGGGCGTTTTTGACCCGGAAGACCAGCTCATCCGGCTCAAACGGCTTGGTCAGCATGTCATAGGCCCCTTTGCGCAGGGCCTGAATCGACATCTCCACCGTGGCATAGGCGGTAATGATGATCACCGGGATATCACGGCATTTTTCCTTAACCCGCTGCAGCACCTCAAGTCCGGTCATGCCGGGCATCTTGATGTCGGTAATCACCAGATCCCAGGCTCCGGGCGAGAACTCCTCCACCGCCTTGACCGGGCTGGTGTAGGCTCGCACCAGATAACCGCTGTCAAGCAGCACCTGTTCCATCATCCGGCAGAGTCCCTCTTCATTATCGATCAGCAGAATGCGCTGTTTGTCGGTCATACCAGTTCCTCATGGTCTATGGGTAATATCACGGTTACGGTGGTTCCTTTACCGGCCTCACTTGTAATGGTGATATCGCCGTGGTGCATCTCTACAATCTGTCGGGTGATGGCCAGTCCCAGGCCGGTGCCACGGGCCTTGGTGGTGTAGAATGGTTCAAAGATCTTTTCCAGACTTTCCTGGGGGATACCGCAGCCGGTGTCCTGGAAGCTGATCTTAATGGTCCGGTCTGGGCCTGCTTCGGTTATGACCTGCAGAGTCCCCCCCTCCGGCATGGCGCCACCAGCGTTCAGGATCAGGTTGATGGCCACCTGACGTAGTTGGTCACCATCCAGCAGAACCTTGGGAAGATTAGCCTCAAAGCTGGACTGGATGGTGACCCCCCGCATATCGGTATGGTTGGCGGCAAACTCGACGATCTCTTTCAACAGCTCGTTCAGGTCGGTCATCTCCAGCGTGGGACGCGGGGTACGGGCATAGGAGAGCAGATCCTGCACGATCTTCTTGCAGCGTTTGCTTTCACGCTTGATCTCATGGATATACTTGTAATGGGGGTCTTCAGGGGAAAGTTTTCCTTCCAGATAGGCGGCATAGCCCAGGATAACCCCCAGTGGGTTGTTGATTTCGTGGGCCACACCTGAGGAGAGTACCCCCAGGGAGGCCATCTTGCCCTGCTGCGCCAGGGCGCTTTCCATCTCTTGATTACGCTGGATAATGTTGGTCATATGGTTGAAGGCGGTGGCCATCTCAGCCAGTTCATCACTACCGACCACCTCCATCCGTGCCTGCATATCGCCCCGTTTAACCTTGCGGATGGTCTCAATCATATGGGTGATCGGGTTGGTTGCAATGGATGAGATATAGAACACCAGCAGTGTTGCTAAAAAGCCGACAACGCCGATCAGGATCAGGGTGCTGACAAAGATATGGTGCTTAATGGAGTTTGCTTCCTTGTAGAATTCATCTTCATAGGAGCCGACCGCCACAATCCAGTCCCAGGTGGGGAAATACTCGTAGCGGACTATTTTCATTCTTGGTTTTGCATCACCCACATTTTTCCAGGGGTAACGTATCCAGCCACTTTTGTTTTCGATCATTTCGCGGATAAACGGGTTGCCGTTGGAATCCTTGGCATCAATGATGGTGCGTCCTTCAGCCTCAGGGTGGATCTTCAGGGTGCCATTGCGGTCAATACAGTAGATGTAGCCGGTCTTGCCAACCCGCTTGTTTTTTATTTTTGCCTTCAGAGCCGCAAAGGCCTGGGATGCCAGTTCGTTTTCCAGGCTTCCAGAGATCTGCTCACGATAATCCTGATACTGTTTGTCGTAGGAACGCAGCAGATCAATGGTGAACTCTGCCATATGCTGCAGGTCATCCTTACTGGTCTGGGTAATGCCCAGGTAGGCTTTCTGGTTGGCAATAAAGCCGGTCACCAGTGCCACCACGATAATCGGGGCAATTACCAGTGGCAGTACTAGCAGCAGCAGTTTGCTGCGCAGTTTCATATGGTGTAATGCCTTTGTCAGCATGGCTACCTGTCTTATCCGGTTTGAGATCAGCAGACCGGGGCGTTAGTGTGGTTGTAACGGCTCCAGCAGACGGATGATCTGTGCCTGTTGCGCATCGGAAATCGTCGTGAAGGTGACACCCATACCGGGTATATGATGCTTGTCCGTTCCCCAATGACGTAACCAGCAGATAGTCGCAATAACCGGAGTGGTATCAGCAAGGCCGATAAATTGAATGCTTACCTGCTGTTCAAGCTGCCATTCTGGATTGGCTGTGAACAGAAAACACCCTTTCGGTGAGACATTCAGGGTGACCGTCCGTTCAGGGCTGTCCTGGGCAGGATCCTTTGTCAGCAGGGCCTGCAGATGAAGCGGGTACCGGTCTTTGGGCCGAACCAAGCGTGGGGCAAACCCCTTGCAGAGCTGCGCAAACTCATCAATGGATTTGGCAATGCCCTGGGTATCATTGGCGGTCAGCAGTTTGATGCTGTCGGTTGCCGGTGCAATGTTCAGATAAGCACTGGGAAGCGCCTTCAGGATGTCCTCAGTGGCGGTTTTGTCAATGGGAGCTGCCTTGATCAGGACCGGCATATCCAGCAGGATGCCGCTTAACGGGGTGCCTGATGCCAGAACAGCCACCTCTTTCAGTTCTGAAATAGCCAGACAGGAGATGCCGCGTGCGTCGAGGGCTTCCCGGTAAATCTGGGTACGGCTTGCACTGCGGGATACCAGTAGCACAAGTGGACTGCTCATGGGAGTGATCCTTCCCGTAATGGCAGAGTGGCAGTTGCCGCCTGAACAATATCCTGGTGGGGCAGCCATGCCAGGGCGGCCTCACGTCGGCCCCAGGCGGTCTCGCATTCAAAGCAGCTGTCTGGTACCAGTTCCCGGCACATACGGGGGCGGGCCTCGAAAGCCAGACTGCAGCCGGTTGGTGTCAGATAGATACAATCATCAGCAGCAGAGAGGTCTGCATCACTACGGCTTTGCTCACCAACCGTTGCCGGTCTGGGGTAGTGGATGATACGGCCTGGATCGGGCGCCGTAACGCCAGGGGTATAGGGCACTCCGTAATGTGTTTCCAGAACCCATTCAGTATGCATAAGCAACGTGGCCAGCGCAGCTGCCGGATCAGGCAATGCCAGGAACCGCTCCGGGGCTTCAATGCCTGGCCTGGTGCGGCAGCATTGCCCTCCACAGCGGGCGCAAAGCGTCTGATGCTCGTTGTTTTTAAGTGCGTTCATACGGGTTCTGTCCTGTTGTTGTATACATTACGTTTGATATTTTTGTTTGTTGCATAAATGCGATATCAATGTAAAGCAAAAACAGGCTTTTGCAAAACAGCAAATGTAATGTCTCCAAGTGGTTATCTGTCAATTTGCCATGAAACGCTGTTTGCATTGCTGCAAAGAGGGATGATGGCAGCAAAAATGGCAATATGCACAGTCTGGTTTAAATGACTGATATTAAACCCTAAAAAACCTTTTTGTGAGATGCGCCGGTTTGGCACGTCAGTTGCGTTATGCAAGCAACATGTTTTCAAAGAATCATATCATCCACGAGGAGGGTGTTCATGTCTGATCAGAATCCGCACAAGAGCAGGGGCTGGCAGGTTGTTATTGCCGGTACCGGTATTAACCTGGCCCTGGGCGTCCTGTACGCCTGGAGTATCTTTAAAGAAGCCATTGTCAGCTCCATCAAGGCTGGTGGCCCTGGTGCCTTTCAGTGGGAATTGACCTCGGTCGGTACCCCCTATGCGGTCTGCTGTCTGACCTTTGCCTTTGCCATGATCATTGCTGGTAAGGCACAGGACAAGATCGGACCGGCTAAAACCGCGTTGATAGGTGGTCTGCTGGTGGGTGCCGGTTTTGTTCTGCTTGGCTTCACCAACAGCTTTGTTGGCTGGGTGGTCGGTTTTGGTGTCCTGGCCGGAGCCGGTTTTGGTTTTGGCTATTCTGCAGCGACACCACCGGCAATTAAATGGTTTTCATCAGCAAAGACCGGCCTGGTGGCCGGTATTGTGGTTGGCGGTTTCGGACTGGCTCCGGTCTATATTGCGCCGCTGGCTAAAACTCTGCTGCATGCCTATGGCATTCAGAACTCCATGCTGATCCTGGGGATCGGATTCCTGGTGGTGGTCTGCGGTCTTTCCTTCCTGTTGGTGAACCCGCCCAAAGGCTATGTGCCCCGTGAAGTGCTGCGCGGCTACTATCCTGCTCTGGATGCTGAAAAGAAGAAAAAGGAAGAGGTCAACGCCACCGTTAGTGAAGTGCTGCGCTCTCCCAAATTTTATGTGCTTTGGATCTGCTTCTTCATCGGTGCCGGTGCCGGCCTGATGGTTATTGGCAGTGTGGCCGGTATGGCCAAGAAGAGTATGGGTGAGATGGCCTTTGTGGCGGTAGCCATTGCCGCTGTGGGTAACGCTGCCGGACGGATTGTTGCCGGTGTGCTGTCTGACCGGATCGGACGTCGGGCCACCCTGTTTATCATGCTGGCTTTTCAGGCATGCCTGATGTTTGCCGCCATCCCGATCACTGCTAACCCCAACGCAGTCATGCTGGTTATCCTGGCAACCTTCATGGGATTCAACTATGGTTCCAACCTGGCCCTGTTCCCTTCCTTTGCCAAGGATTACTGGGGGCTTAAAAACTACGGCCTCAACTATGGCGCTCTGTTTACCGCCTGGGGCGTGGGCGGGTTTGTGCTGGTGCAGGCTGCTGACAAGATCAAGGCCATGCCCAATGGCAATACCAACGCCTTTATCGCTGCCGGTATACTGCTGGCCTGCGGTGCTGCTCTCTCCATCTTTCTGGCTGATAAGAAGAAGGTTGTTGCCGGCGAAGCAGAACCTTCACGCTGGCAGGAGTTCTGGGCAGAATTTTCACTGGGCTTCAAAGTGTTCCTTGGTTTTGAGGCACCTCAGGTCCGTGCTCCCCGTAACTGGGATGCCATAGAAAAGGGTCGCGCCTGACAACTGCTGTACCTTGCCATGCACAAAAGAAGCCCCGCTCTGTTCGGGGCTTCTTTTGTTTGACTGCAACGGTTTCAGGTGTAGAGTTACTGTATATACATGCAAGGAGAACGGTATGGATCGTCCCATGATTGATCATATGCTGAATCCCGCTAGCTACCCTGACCCCACCACCGCAGTGCAGCACCTGCAGACCCATATCTCGCACCTCTTCCTGACAGACCGGTATGTCTATAAGATCAAGAAGCCGGTGGACTTTGGTTTCCTTGATTTTACCTCCCTCGAAAAGCGCCGCTTCTATTGTCATGAAGAGTTGCGTCTAAATCGGCGTCTGTCGCCAGATATCTATTTGGAAGTGGTTGCTCTGTATCAGGGGGCAGATGGCATGCTGAGCTTTAAGGCTGACGGACCGGTGGTGGAGTATGCGGTTAAGATGAGCAGGATGCCGCAGGAACGGATGATGTCTTTCCTGTTGGAGCAGGGCAAGGTTACAGAAACGGATATTGATACAATAGCGAAGAAGGTGGCTCGCTTTCATGCAGAGGCTGCACGGGGTGATGGTATTGCCCTGTTTGGCACAGTAGAGGCGATCAGAAACAACTGGCTGGAAAACCTGCGACAGACGTTGCCGTTTTGTGGTCGCACGTTATCTGAAAAGGATCATGCCCTGATTGCAGAGCTGGTGTTACAGCGTTTGGAACAGAATTCCCCGCTGTTTCTCCATCGCCTTCAGCAAGGTTTTATCCGGGAATGTGATGGCGACCTGCACACAGAAAACATCTGTCTGGATGGTCAGGTGCATATCTTTGATTGTATCGAATTCAATGAAAAGTTTCGGTATAGCGACACGGCAGCGGATGTGGCCTTTCTGGCAATGGACCTTGAAAATCATGGCCGCCGGGATCTGGCAGAGCTGTTTGTTGAACGTTACGAGCTGTACAGCGGAGATACCGGTTTGCGACAGGTTTTGCCGCTCTATCTGGCGAACCGGGCCTTTGTGCGGGGCAAGGTGGAGAGCTTTCGTCTGGATGACCCGCTGATTATGGATGAACAGAAATCTGCTGCTGCAAGCCGTGCGCAACGGTTTTTCCGGCTTGCCAGAGGTTATCTGCTGCGTGAACAGTTGCCCAAAATCCTGTTTCTTACCTGTGGGCCAACCGGTTCTGGCAAGACTGCTCTGGCCGCTGAACTGGCCTTCCAGCTGGGTCTGGAACATTTTTCTTCAGACCTGGAGCGGAAACAGCTGGCCGGAGTGGCGGTTACCGAGCGGAATGCTGACATCTACACCCCCGCCTGGCATCAGGCTACCTATGACCGCCTGTTTGAACTGGCCAGGCAGCGTCTGACAGCACAGGCCAGTGTGATTCTGGATGCCACGTTTCTTCAGCAACGGAGCCGGGAGCGTTTTGTCCGGCTGGCTGTTGAATCAGGTGCCATGGTGGTTCTGCTTCAACTGTCCTGCCCTGATCAGCTGGTCAGGCAGCGCCTGGAACAACGGCAGGCCAGGGGGGACTCGGCTTCCGACGGTACCTGGCAAGTCTTTCAGCAACAGGTGAAGTCGGCTGAGCCGCCAACAGCAGCAGAAGGGTTGCTGATTGTTCTGGATGCCACTAAAGAGCCGGTTGCCATGGTTGACGCGGTCCTCAATCAGCTTAGCTAAGCACAATCAGAAACGGGTTGGTCACTCCTTCTACTGTCAGATAATCCTGCACTGCATCGCGTCCACCAGTCAAACGGCTGCTCAGCTGATATTCGCGCTCAAGCCAGACCAGCCAGGGTAATGATCCTATAATTGAAAAACCGTAAATTGTTTCCATCTGCCTCAGGGTGGCCTCCTCCAGCTCTTGTCCGATTTCCTGCGGGGTTGCCCCGTAATGGGTTGGAAAAGCCACTGCTGATCGATCCAGTGATTCCATGAAATTCTGCTTTTCCTGGCTTGCAAGTGCGGCAAAGTCAGTAACGCACCACTCAGGTTCTTTGGTGGCAAGCAGTGACCGGCAGGAAAGGGGGCGTGCTGCGTAAACGCCGCAGGCACCATCTGGATTGAGGAAAGGGCATGGTCCTGCCCCGAAGCGGTAGCCCCGCAGCCATTCCTTGAGGCTGGCAGAGCTATCGGCGGCTTCTTTTATACGTGGAATCTGTAGGTTCAGACGCGCATGCTGTTCCTGATCAAGCGAGGCTGCCACCAGCATCGCCTCAGGGAAGGTGCAGTTAACCACCAGCGAACAGCAGCCGCTGCAGCCTTTGCTGCAGTGTATGGCTCCGCCCCGCTGGTGGTATTCGGAACTCCAGGCAGTACACAGGTGATCGAAACAATCCTGGCGCTCCTGTACTGAAGCAAGCAGTTCTATCATGGTGCAATTCTCCCTACCTGTTCTGTCAGCGCCAGCTGACATTGCCGTAATTCCGCTTGGGTGGACGTTGGTACTGGACCGCCGGTTTCCCCAGCAGCATGGCGTAGCTTGACTGATGCCCCTCCGGCAACCCCAAGGCATCCCGCAACGGTTGCCAGCCTTCGCAGGCATACTGAAAGTAACCGGCCCAGCAGGTTCCAATCCCATAGGCAGGTGCTGCCAGATCCAGGTAGGAGAGGGCTATAAGGCCATCTGCTTTGCCTATGGAAAAATCCTTATGGGTATGGGTCAGCATCAGGTGGGGTGCCTTACGGCTGATCGGATCATTTCCCTTATCCCATGATTTGATCATCCCCTCAAAGTTAAAGCCCAGTTCAGCAGAAGCTGTTTGCCTTGCCAGATGACGCATCCAGTCCACCACTAATCCTGACAGACGACGCAGCTCATCCGTATCGTAGATCATCAGCCAGTTCACTTGCTGGCTGTTCATACCGGTGGGGGCATAGCGCATCAGGTCCAGTAGTTCCTGCAACGTCTCCCGTTCAACCGGTTCCGGGCTGAAACGCCTGATGGAACGACGCATCCGCAGGTGGTGGGCAAACTGCTCCTTGGGAATAGCGGCATGCAGGGCATGGTAGGTGGTTGGATCAAGCCGGGGATCTTCTACGGTTATGGCCCAGGTGGGGCAGACCGCCTCGCAGTGGCCGCAGATGATGCAGCGTCCTGGTCCGTCATCGCTAAAACGGGGAAAGCTGCCCTCCGGCAGGCGGATGATCCGTAGTGGGCAGGTGGCGGCGCATTCGCCGCAACAGGTGCAGTCAGCATGGTTTACTTTCAGTGTTGGCATAACAACCTCGCTTGAAGCTGATTTCCTGATGCAGAGAATTGCATTCTGTCATATCATGCCGATTGACACAACCTTGGGAGAATCAGCTATGCATGAAAAAATCTACGTTATCGGACACCGTAACCCGGATACCGACTCAATCGCCTCTGCCATCGCCTATGCGTCTTTCCGTCGCTGCCTCGGGCACAACAATGTTGTTGCTGCCATGGCCGGACAACCTAACCCGCAGACCAGCTATATCCTGAAACGGCTGGGGATTGATCCGCCCACCTATCTGGCGGATGTCCATCCCAAGGTACGGGATGTGATCAGCCGCAGTCCGGTTACCGCCCCTACTGATCTGCCACTGAAAGATGCCCTTGAACTGTTCCACCGCCATGCCATCCGGGTGCTGCCGGTGGTTGATCAGGAGCGCAAGCCCCAGGGGGTGGTTTCCCTGCTCAAGCTGTCAGAAAAATATCTGGTGGCCGGTACTGACCGGCGGCGCGGGGTTGACAGCAGTCTGGCTGCCCTTGGTCGCTGCCTTGAAGCAACCCTGCTGTGCGGTGAGCCTGCTGATCAGATGGAGCATCTGCACCTGTTTATTGGCGCCATGACTGAAGAATCCTTCAGTAAGCGGATTGAAGGCTATGATCCGGCCAGTCTGTTGATCATGACCGGCGACCGCCCTTCGATCCAGCAATCAGCCATTGAATCCGGGGTGCGGCTGCTGGTGATCACCGGTGGCTTGCCGGTGCGTGATGATCTGATTGGACTGGCACAGCAGCGTGGCGTTACCGTCTTTTCAACCCCCCATGATACCGCCACTGCAGCTTCTCTGGCCCGACTCTCCACACCGCTGGCCTGCTTTGTGGATCAGAAGTTTGAGCGGATCGGAGTGATGGAGTCGGTGGAACATCTACGCCTCAAACTGCTGCATTCCGGTGAGCCTGCCGTGGTTGCGGTGGAGGAGGATGGCAGCATCGCCGGTGTTGCCACCAAATCTTCGTTGCTGACCCCGCTACCCTACGCCTTGGTCCTGGTTGATCATAATGAGCTGACCCAGGCGGTGCCCGGTGCAGAATCTGTTGAGATCCTGGCAGTGATTGACCACCACAAGCTGGGCAATCCCCCCACCAATCAGCCGATTACCTTTATGGCAGCACCGGTGGGCAGCACCTGCTCCATTGTGGCCTCGCTCTACCGTGAGCGGGGGATGGAGCCGGAACAGCAGATCGCTGCCCTGCTGCTGGCCGGAATCATGTCTGATACCGTCATCCTTAAGTCTCCCACCACCACGTCCCGCGACCGGGAACTGGTGGCCTGGCTTGAACCGATTGCAGGGATGGAGCATGCGGCCTTTGGGAAAGATATTTTTGCCTCCTGCAGCGGCTTTTCTGCCCACGCCACCCTGGAAAAAGCGGTGCGGGCCGACTTTAAAGAGTTTACAGCCGGCGATACCCTCTTTGGGGTCGGTCAGGTTGAGGTTGTGGGGTTTGATGAGTTCTATGAACTGAAGGAACAGCTGTGGGACGTATTACGTCAGGTTAAGCAGGCTGATAAGCTTGATCTGGCAGGTTTAATGGTCACTGACATCTACAGCGAAACCACCCTGTTTCTGGCAGAGGGCAAGAATGAACTGGCCCACCTGATGGGCTACCCTCAGGTGGAACCGCACCTGTATGAGCTGAAAGGGGTTATGTCCCGCAAGAAGCAGATGGTGCCCCACCTACTGAAGGTGCTGGGGGCATTGTAAAGAGCTGCTTTATCGTTCAGCAACAAAATATTCACTGGTAATAACCTCGTAATGGTTGCAATGGGTGCGCATCTTCCAGGCATGAGAGCCAGTCTGGGAAATGGTCCAGGCTGGCAAAAGAATCCCGTCTTTCCCCTCCATCAACGCCCGTACATTATCTCTGCCCCTTCCCGGGTAGGGTCCGCTTGTTGTTCCACCCAGCCAGCGTTCTTCCGGTGCCGCAGTTGTAGACCATGAGAACGGGTCTGCAAATAGGAATGAGGCGTTCTGTGCTGCTGCTACCCGGTTCATCTCAAACAGATGGGCCAGTGGATAGCTGACACGATCCAACAGGTTCAGTGAGGCAGTCTGATCAAAGCTGTTGGCGCTGAATGGCAGACGCAGTGCATCAGCAATAACAAACTCAACATTATCAGTGCGCCATGATTCAGGCAGTGACAGATGGAATGTCTCAGTCAGGTTTCCTTCCAGGGGAAGGCTGAAATCCAGCTCCCGCTTCTGTGCAAGACTACGGGCGGTCTTGATAAAGCCGTGGGAAAGGTCACACCCTACTGCCAGATGGCAGCGGTTGGCCATTTCAAACGTAATCCTGCCCACTGAACAGCCGGCATCAAAGCCTGTTGTTGCAGTCCTGGACAGGCAGTTTGCCCATGAGGTTGCAGTGTCATCAATCACTGTGTCCCCTGAAAGGTCGCCGTAATGGCTCCAGAGATAGCGGTCAGTCATCCCCTTTTCTTCATAGCGCCATTGTGCGCCAGCAGGGCTGCTGTCAGGATCTGGTAACAGATGGGCAATTCCTTCCTTGATGGGGAAACGCCGCTTGCATTTTGTACAGGTCAGGGTGCCGGTAATGATATCATCAGCGGCTTCACGTTCAGCTGCAAGGATTAACGGGTATTCCCTGGGCAGGCAGGCGGGGCAGATCAGGTGCGGGAGTAGGAATCGTTTCATGGTGAATGTGGTGGTAATCCTTGAACAAGAAGAGTAAGGGAGCGGATGATTGGCAAAGTATACTGCAGGCATCTTTCAGAAGGCAACAAAGGATGGCGGTGTAACCGGCTTTCTGTTTGACAGTCTACCGGTCTAACTGGTACTCTCTATGACATTACAAGCTGTTTCAGGAAGATCACGAGTTTCATAGCACTTGTAGCCCCGGACAATTTCGGGGCTTTTTTCTTGAGCACCACAGAAAGAAGGAAGTAGATGCCGTTTCAACAGTTTAGTTTTCACCCCAAAGTGGTAGCAGGAATCACCGCCCTTGGCTACACCACCCCCACACCGATTCAGGCCCAGGCTATACCGAAGATCATGGCTGGCCATGACCTGATGGGGTTGGCCCAGACCGGCACCGGCAAGACCGCAGCCTTTGCCCTGCCGATCCTGCACCGTCTGATGCAGGGGCCGCGCAAGCAGCTGCGCGCCCTGATAATAGCCCCGACCCGCGAGCTGGCAGAGCAGATCAATGATGCCGTGCTGGAGCTGGGGCAACAGACCCGTCTGAAAAGCATTACGGTCTACGGTGGCGTCAATGTCAATCCGCAGATTGAGAAGCTGAAAAACGGGGTGGAGATTGTCGTGGCCTGCCCTGGTCGTCTGCTGGATCATATCAACCAGGGCACCATTGACCTGACCAATCTGGAACTGCTGGTGCTGGATGAGGCTGACCAGATGTTTGATATGGGCTTTCTGCCCGATATCCGCCGCATCCTGAAACATCTGCCTGCTCAGCGCCAGACCATGCTGTTTTCCGCCACCATGCCGACTGAGATCCGCGGTCTGGCCCGTGAGATCCTGCGTGATCCGGCCACGGTGCAGGTGGATAACGTTGCTCCGGCAGCCACGGTCAGCCATGCGCTGTATCCGGTGGCCCAGCATCTGAAAACAGGGCTGCTGATGCAGTTGCTGAAGCATACTGATACCGAATCAGTGCTGATCTTTACCCGCACCAAGCACCGCGCCAAGCGGGTAGGGGAACAGCTGGAAAAGGCTGGCTATACCGCGGCCTCGCTGCAGGGTAACCTTTCCCAGAACCGGCGTCAGGCTGCCATGGACGGCTTCCGTAACGGCACCTACCAGATTCTGGTGGCAACCGACATCGCTGCACGGGGGATTGATGTGTCACAGGTCTCTCACGTGATCAACTACGATATCCCGGACACCAGCGAAGCCTATATCCACCGCATCGGCCGCACCGGTCGGGCTGCCAGAAACGGCGATGCCTTTACCATGATAACTGACGAAGATACCGTCATGGTTAAAGCGATTGAGCGCACCCTGGGGACTGCCATTGAACGCCGCACCGTGGATGGTTTTGATTACACCGTACCTGCCCCGCGCAAGGATGATGAGTTTGCCCGGCCACCACGTCCGCCCCGGAACCAGCCCAAGTCAAAGAAACCAGCGCCAAAACCGGCAGCAGGACAGGGTGCAGCACCAGCCCGCCCTGAGCACAAACCAGCCGGAGCCAAGCCTGCGCCAGCCGGTGGTGCACGACATCCGCAGCGGTCACACCGTCCGCGCTAATATTCTATTGGAGTTTGCTAAATGGTTCACCTGTCCAACATAACCAAACAACATGGCTCGCAGGTTCTGTTCCGCGATGCCTCATTTCAGATCCTGCCCGGTTCCCGTACCGGCCTGGTCGGTCCTAACGGCGCTGGCAAGACCACTATCTTTCGGATCATAACCGGAGAAGAAGAGCCGGATAGCGGCGACATGACCTGTGCCAAGCGGACCACCATCGGCTATTTTTCCCAGGATGTGGGGGATATGTCCGGCAGAAGCGCACTGGAAGAGGTGATGGCCGGATCAGCCGAGACCATGCGTCTGTCTGGTGAGCTGAAGCAGATGGAGGCTGCCATGTGTGAGCCCCAGTCTGATGATGAAATGGCCAGCCTGCTGGATCGTTACGGTGTGGCTCAGGAAGAGTTTGAACATCGTGGCGGCTATGATCTGGACACCCGCGCCCAGACCGTACTGACCGGCCTCGGCATCGGCCCGGATCGTTTCAATCATCCGGTGGAGTCGTTCTCCGGTGGTTGGAAGATGCGGATCGCCCTGGCCAAGATCCTGACCTTGAAGCCGGATGTGCTGCTGTTGGACGAACCAACCAACCACCTGGATGTGGAGTCGATTGTCTGGCTGGAGGAATGGCTGGCCGATACCTTTGATGGTGCCCTGCTGATGACCAGCCACGACCGGGATTTCATGAACCGGATCGTGACCCGGATCGTGGAGGTGGCCAACAAGACTGTCACTACCTACGGCGGCAATTATGATTTCTACGAGAAAGAGCGTGAGATCAGGCATGAACAACTGCTGGCCAGCCACAAGCGCCAGCAGGATATGCTGGCCAAGGAAGAAGAGTTTATTGCCCGCTTTGCCGCCCGCGCCTCCCATGCTGCTCAGGTGCAGTCGCGGGTCAAGAAAATCGATAAAATTGAACGGATCGAGATTCCTGCTGAAGAGCGGACAGTGCGCTTTACCTTCAACGAGCCCCCCCGCAGCGGTGATGATGTGGTGGCAATGGATGGCCTGGGCAAGGAATGGCCTTTACCTGATGGCGGGGTAAAGCCGGTCTTTTCAGGGGTAAGCGGCATTGTTAAACGCCAGAGCAAGATTGCGGTGGTTGGGGTGAACGGCGCCGGTAAATCAACCTTTCTCAAGGTGCTTGCCGGTCAGACTGAGCCGACCAGTGGTACAGTCAACCTGGGTGCTAACGTCGAGCTGGGCTACTTCAGTCAGCACGCCATGGAGGTTCTTGACCCGAAGAAATCCATATTCGACACCGTGCAGGAGGTGTTGCCGCTGGCCAACCGCGGGGTAATCATGAACCTGCTGGGGGCGTTTCTGTTCTCCGGAGATGCGGTAGATAAACGGATTGAAAGCCTCTCCGGCGGCGAAAAGAGCCGGGTTGTGCTGGCAACCCTGCTGGCCAGGCCGATCAACTTTATGGTGCTTGATGAGCCCACTAACCACCTTGATATCCGCTCACGGGAGATGCTGCTGGAAGCCCTGAAAAACTTTACCGGCACCGTGATGCTGGTCAGCCATGACCGTCACTTCCTGCGCTGTCTGGTGGATCGGGTAATTGAGGTGGATCACGGCGAGATGCGGACCTATGAGGGGAATTACGAATATTACCTGGAGAAGTCACACCACTTTGCCCACTAACGATAAAGCCCGCTTTCGCGGGCTTTTCGATTTCTTAAGCAGGCAGCAGGAACCTACCCACATAGTTTTTAGAAAACTGATAGGCAGTTCGTCCGCAGCGTTTACTCTTCTCTTGTGACCACTGGATCGCTTCCCGTTCAAGTTCTTTGGTCCAGGGGATCTCTACCTTGCGGTCACGGGCTTCGCGGCCAATGCTGAGGCGGACCGCATCAATATAGCGATCCTGCGAAAAGGCATAGAAAGCAACCCAGAGACCAAAACGGTCAGACAGGGATACCTTTTCCTCCATCGCCTCACTCTGTTGTAGTTCTCCCCGCACAAACTTGCCGCCAATATGATCAGACTCATACTCCGGCAGAAGGTGGCGGCGGTTGGAGGTGACGTAGATCAGCACGTTCTCCGGCGGTGAATAAACTGATCCGTCCAGAGCGCTTTTCAGCATCTTGTAGCTCAGTTCCCCCACCTCAAAAGTCAGGTCGTCGCAGAGCAGGATAAAGCGGTAGGGCTGATTTTCTACGGCGCTGAAGATCTCGGACAGATAGATCAGGTCTTCTTTTTCAATCTGGATTACCCGCAAACCTTCCGGGGCAAACTTGTTCATCAGTGCCTTGACCAGGGATGATTTGCCAGTACCCCGTGAACCCCACAACAGGGCGTTGTTGGCAGGCAGTCCCATCAGAAACTGACGGGTATTATGCAGCATGGTTGTTTTCTGCTCATCAACCCCCAACAGTTCTTCCATGGTGGTGGTGTCGGTGACCCGCACCGCCTCCAGGTAGCCGGAAAAGGAGTGACGGCGCCAGTTGGCAGCGTAGCAGGTCGACCAGTCAATCGGCGCAACAGCGCGGGGTAGCAGCATCTCAACAGAGCTTAAGACCCGCTCCAGGCGGGCAACTACTTCAGGTTTCAGGTTAAACATGGTTCTCTCGCTTTAAGGTAATATAAAAGCCCCCAGCCGGTTAGGCCGGGGGCTTGATGCTACTGGTTGTTGCTTAAGTTACAGGCCCAGTTGTTTGAAGAAGTCGTTACCCTTGTCATCAACCAGGATAAAGGCAGGGAAGTTCTCCACTTCAATCTTCCAGACCGCTTCCATACCCAGTTCGGGGAAGTCAATGCATTCAACCTTCTTGATGTTCTCTTCTGCCAGGATGGCAGCCGGGCCACCAATGGAGCCCAGGTAGAAGCCGCCGTAGTTTTTGCAGGCATCAGTTACCTGCTGGCTACGGTTGCCTTTGGCGATCATGATCATGGAACCGCCCTTGCTCTGCAGCAGGTCCACGTAGGAGTCCATCCGTCCGGCAGTGGTGGGGCCGAAGGAGCCGGAAGCCTTGCCCGCAGGGGTCTTGGCAGGGCCGGCATAGTAGATCGGGTACTTGGTCAGGTACTCAGGCAGCGGCTTGCCACTGTCCAGGATCTCTTTGAACTTGGCATGGGCGATGTCACGGCCAACCACGATGGTGCCGTTCAGCAACAGGGCATCACCAACTTTAAGGCCGGACAGTTCCTTCAAGGTTTCTGCGATCGGCTTGGACAGGTCAACCTTGTGACCATGCTCATGCTTGGCCATCCGGTACTGCTCAGGCAGCAGACGGCCTGGATCGCGGTCAAGCTGCTCAATGAACAGGCCATCCTTGGTGATTTTTGCTTTCAGGTTGCGGTCTGCGGAGCAGGAAACAGCCATACCAACCGGGCAGGAAGCGCCGTGGCGGGGCAGACGGATAACACGGACATCATGGGCAAAGTACTTGCCGCCAAACTGTGCGCCGATCCCCAGCTTCTGGGCAGCGGTCAGCAGTCGTGCTTCCAGTTCTACATCACGGAAGGCCTGGCCGTAGGCATTGCCTTCCGTGGGCAGTGCGTCGATGTCGCGGGCTGTTGCCAGCTTAACGGTCTTCATGCAGGCATCAGCAGAGGTGCCACCGATGACAAAGGCGATATGGTAAGGAGGGCAGGCAGCAGTGCCCAGGTACTTCATCTTCTCAATCAGGTACTTCTCCAGCTTGTCAGGGGTCAGGAGAGCCTTGGTCTCCTGATACAGCATGGTCTTGTTGGCAGAACCGCCACCTTTGGCCATAAACAGGAATTTGTAGTAATCACCGCTGGTGGCCATGATGTCGATCTGGGCCGGCAGGTTGGTGCCGGTGTTGACTTCGTCATACATATTAAGAGCAACGGTCTGGGAGTAACGCAGGTTCTCTTCAGTGTAGGTCTTGTAGACCCCTTTGGAGATACACTCTTCATCGTTACCGCCGGTCCAGATCTGCTGACCCTTCTTTGCTACAACTGTTGCAGTGCCGGTATCCTGACAGAGCGGCAGTTCAAACTTGGCGGAAACCATGGCGTTACGCAGGAAGGCCAGTGCAACCCCCTTGTCGTTCTGGGATGCCTCAGGATCGGCCAGGATCTTGGCGACCTGTTCGTTGTGGCTGGGGCGCAGTAGGAAGGAAAGGTCCTTCATAGCCTGATTGGCCAGTACGGTCAATGCCTCGGGATCAACCTTGACCACCGGTTTACCATCAAATTCTGCAACGGAGACATATTTCTCCGAACCCTCAATCTTGTAATAGTTGGTCTCATCCTTGCCAAGTGGGAACGGCTCCTGGTACACGAACGGCTTGTTAGACATGGGTAAAACTCCTTTCAATAGAAGGTTCGGAACAGTGTCCGATAGTGTATACAAAATCTTCGGCATAGTATGCAAAACAACGGTTTTTGTCGAGTGCTAAGTTGTTAGTATCAAAGTTGACTCAAATAGTCCTGTATGGTAGCCTGAAACTGTACCTGCGCTGAATAAGGGGGCTTCATGTTCAATCAGATGCGTGATGACATCAACTCGGTCTTTGACCGCGATCCGGCAGCCCGTAGTACTCTTGAGGTGCTTGTCTGCTATCCTGGTCTGCATGCGGTCTGGCTGCACCGGATTGCCCACTGGTTCTGGAGGCAGGAGCTGTTTTTTCTGGGACGCTTTGTCTCTCAGTTCTCCCGTTTTGTGACCGGGATTGAGATTCACCCCGGTGCAAAGATCGGCAAACGCTTTTTCATTGACCACGGCATGGGGGTGGTAATTGGCGAGACTGCCGAGATTGGTGATGATGTCACTATCTACCATGGGGTCACGCTGGGCGGAGTGACCTGGGATAAGGTTAAGCGTCACCCGACACTTGAAGATAAAGTGGTGATCGGCTCCGGTGCCAAGGTGCTGGGTCCGTTTACAGTGGGGCGGGGGGCCAGGATCGGGTCCAATTCTGTGGTGGTAAAAGAGGTTCCCCCCAATGCAACGGTGGTGGGGATTCCCGGCAAGATCGTTCTGGCACCTGAAGCAGCAAAGGAAGGGCGACCTGACCTTGAACATGGCAAGATGCCTGATCCATCAGCCACAGCCATTGCCTGTCTGTTTGATCAGTTAAAAGGGCTGGAGCAAAAGTATGACAGCCTGCAGAAAGATCATGAAGCGCTGAAAAAACAGCTGGTTGACGCAAGCTCTAAATCGTGAGATAACCCAGCCATGATCAAACGACAGACCACCATTAACCGTATCTTCAAGCTCTCCGGCATCGGCCTGCATTCCGGCCATCCGGTGAACCTGGAATTCCTGCCCCGCCGCGAACAGGGGATTGTCTTTGTACTGAACGGCGTGCAGATTCCGGCCCGCTTTGATCAGGTTGCCGATACCCGTCTTTCAACCCTGATAGCCAAGGATGGAGCTGCTGTTTCCACCATTGAGCACCTGATGGCAGCCTTCTATTACGCCGGTGTTACCAACTGTCTGGTCTATATTGATGGGCCGGAAGTGCCGATTCTGGATGGCTCTGCCTGGGAGTTTTATCAGGGGATGTGGAAGGCCGGGGTCTATGAGTTTCCTGAAGAGCAGGTCTACCTGAAGGTGCTGAAAGTTGTAGAAGCCAAGCATGGTGATGCCTGGGTGCGGATCAAGCCGCTGAATACCCTGGATATAACCATGACCATTGAGTTCCGTCAACCGGTTGGTCTGCAGCGTCGTCGGGTATCTGACGTGGAAAACGCCTTTTCAATCCTTAATTCCCGTACCTTCACTATGTTGGAAGAGATTGAGGCGATCAAGAAGATGGGGTTGGCCAAGGGTGGCTCATTGGACAATGCGGTGGTGGTGGGGGAGGATGAGGTGCTGAACCCGCAGGGGCTGCGTTATCGCAAAGAATTGGTTAACCACAAGATTCTGGACCTGATCGGTGATCTCTACACCAGCGGTTACCGGATCCTGGGCAAGGTGGAAGCCCACAAGACCGGGCATCACCTGAACAATCTGCTTTTGAAACAACTCTTCTCTGATCCTGCCAATTATCAGATCTACTGAGTTGGTACTTCTCCGGCCTTGGGCCGTTCTTTCTGATTACCTAAAATAACCTCGCCACTGTCGGTGAAGAGTCGAACCGGCAGTTCAAAGACCCGTCTGAATATATCCAGGGTACCCTTTGCCATAGTCTTGACCGGAATAGCGGTTACTTCAGGATTTTCCCAGCTTCCCTTGGCTTCAAAGTAGGTGGTGATCAGGCTGCCGTCGCCACCGCTTAAGATCCAGCCAACCACTGGAACCCGGCTGACGATCCGGTCAACCGTTTGCAGCGGTTGTACGCCAATCAGCATATCCAGTGTCTCTTTTACGATGTCAATAGTGCCAACGGTGGTGACATGCATGACGTTGCTGTCGATGAAGAAGTCCTGGGTGGTCAGGATGCCGTTTTTAATACCGATGCTGGCGGTGATCTGGTTAAACGGCATGCCATCGCGGGACATGTCAGGCAGGCTGAAACTGAGCAGTTGCGAGACATTCAGGATTGAGATGACCTTGGAAAGGGAGTTAAAGCGTTTCAAGGTGCCACGTTCCACCTTCAGGGTAATGGCGCCACTGGCGGTCTTTTTGATCTCTTCAAGCTGATCGCCGTTGGCACTCAGCCGTCCTTTTACGGTTGTCTGTCCCCGTACTTCTTTGCCGATATTAAGGATTTGCAACAGCTCACCGGCCTTGGCCTGTTCAATCAGGAACGAGAGATCCCATTTTGGAGCCTGCCCCACTGTCCGCGCCAGTTGTCCGTTTAGTGAAATTTTGCCTCCGAAAATTCCAGCGCTTAACCCCTGTAATTTTAACAGTCCATCTTCATTTTTAAGAAAAGCTGATAGTTTGCTGAAGCTGCTGGAACGGTAGTTGCCTGCCTCGGCGGTCAGATGTGCCTGCAGCTTGAACGGTGTTGCTGCCTTTTGTGCCTCCGGCTGAGCAGTCCGAGCCGGTGCAACCAGTGGAATCACCTCTTCTAGGTCCAGATACGTGGCAGCAATTCGAAGGTTTGCATCAGGCACGCCTGTTGTTCGAATCGTGCCAGATGCACTGAAAATGGTTTTGGGGAGTTTGCCTGAAATATTGCGGATTGTTAATAGCCCGTCACGCAATCCCAGATGTGTGCTGAACTGTTTTATTTTTGGCGGCTTTTCAGAAGCTGATAGGCCAAAATCAACCGGGTTCAGTTCTGGTGATGAGACAAACAGTTCTGCCTCGGGATTCTTCAAACTGACAATCCTGCCTTTGATGGAAAGAGGTGTGCTGCCGTAACGGATAGCCATATGTGAAGTCTCAAGGGAGTTGCCCTTGAAGGTAATCTGGGTGGTAATGTCAGTAACCGGGGCGTATTTCAGGTGAGGCTTTAGTGAAAAACCAGCCAGGTTAACCGTACCTGAAAACAGCATGGAGCTGATACTACGCGGGTCTCCTGCACCACCCAGATGAGCCTGAACGCCGCCTTTTAACTGGTATTGTGGCCAGTCAGTCAGTATTGGCAGATGCTGGTCCAGTTGGAACTGGTTGGTCTCAATGGCAAAGGAAAGGTTCGGAACGTTGCCGCTGTAACGTAACAATCCATTGCCGGATAGCTTCAGTGGCGATAGCTGGTAGGAGAATGAGGTGAATCTGGTTGCGTCTTTGCCCAGTACAGCACTGAAGGTAAGCGAGTTTGCCATGCCTGCCGGTTTTTTGACCAGGGCCGGGTAATGGTATGCGGCACTTGACAGGAGCCATTCCCCAGCCAGACGATAGGCCGTGCTGGGGCCGTCTCCCTGCAACTTCATGGTGGTGCTGTTCCCCTCGAAATGCAGGAGTTCGGCACCGGCATGGGCTGCCAGCCAAGCAACTTCTGCAGGCTTGGGAGAGATGGTCATGGTAAAGGGGTAAAAAGAGGGCACCCCTTCAGTTGCATATTCCGTGATGTTGCCATCCAGAGTAAAAGGGGAGCCACCAAAACTGCCACTCATGCCGATCAGGTTGAAATTACGTCCCTTCATTTCCAGGGTGCCCTTGATCTGCTTAAAGGTCGGTGTCTTTTCGCCATACTGAATTGATGCCTGATCCGCTGTGCCGCTGATATAGAGTGTATTGGCATTGTCCCCAATACCAAACCGTGCCAGCTGCGAGATGCGTCCGTTCAGAGTTCCAGTGGTCAGTTTAAAGACACCACCTCTGATCTTGTGTTCAATAAAGTCAGCCGTATCATCAGCAATAATGCCAAACGGGATGTAGCTTTTGACGCGGCCATATTCAAATGTTTCTGATGTTGCCTTGGCAGAAATCAGCGGGTCATTTCCGTTAAGGTCACTGAGACGGACTGAACCTTTGATATCAAACCCATCCAGGCTGAGTTGAACCGTTGACATATCAAGCAGGGTCGGTGACCATTTCAGGTCTACCGCAAGTTGCAACTGTTTGGGAGCAACGCTGCCATGAAACACCTTGGGCCAGTTCACTACAGGGTTGCGGGCCTTCAGCAAACCTTTGGCCTGCAGGTTCTGCCAACGCCCCTTTAACGCAAGGTTCAGACTAAGTGTGCCACCAGGAGAGGGAAACGGTACATACTCCCCGATATAAGGCCATAAACGCCCGTACTCAAGCTGGGTCAGCTCAATTTTGGCATTAACATCTGACTGGTGGAGCAGTTCTCCCGTTTTGGGCAGTTTAACGGTGCCAGAGGTCTGTATGGTGCCGGGGCTACTGCCTTCAAGGGTGGCTCCCAGCTTGAAGCTGCATTTTCTGCCACGGATCAGTTTATCCAGGTTCAGATTGATGCCGGAGAGGGTCAGATTGGTACAGGTTTCATCTGTTGCCTGATCATGCCAGAACAGGGTGCCGTTACGCACCCGCAACCCGCGGACCTGCAGGTCGTAGTTGTCTGCTGATGGCTTGAGCAGATCATCAATATTCAGGGCGCCCTGCTCGTCGCGGCTAAGGGTCAGTCGGGCACCGTCTATGACAATTTCACGTAGTTCAATTTTTTTTCTAAGTAGTGGCAGCAGGGCCAGACGGAAGGTGATCCGGTTGGCTGAGAGGAATTCGTGAGTGCTGTTCCGCTCCTGAACATAGAGGTCTTTGAAGGCAAATTCAGGTCCAAACATCCAGGAAAACTGGCTGTCGCCCAGGCGGACCTGGCGGTTCAACTGCTTTTGTAACAGGGTAATCAGCTGGGTTTGATAGTTGTTTAGATCAAGCAGACGGGGTAGCAACAGCGACAAGCCCAATGATAAAGTGCCGGCGAGTACCAGCAACAGGATCAGCAGTTTGATGAATTTTGGCCGTGGCATGATCTGCATAGAGGTGAGTGCCGCTTACGCTTCGTCTGTTCCAGATTGCAGGAGAGAGCTGTCTGACTGAGGCACAATGATCCGCACCTGCAGGACAGCGGTGCGGGTTACCTGTTCGCAGATCAGCGTGAAGCCGTTCCATTCCAGGCGTTCCCCCTGGACTGGCAGATGTCCCAGCTCGTTCAGAACCAGACCGGCAACGGTTTCATAGAGTGGCGCCTCTTCCAGTTTGATGCCCAGCGGTTCCTGCAGATCAAAGATTGAAGCAAGCCCATCTGCCAGCCAGCTGCCGTCTACCTGGTGTACCAGTTTGGCAGGCTCACCACCGTCGTGTTCATCCTCAATTTCCCCCACCAGCTCTTCCAGCAGATCTTCCGTGGTAACCAGACCGGAGATGCCGCCATACTCATCAACCACCAGCGCCATATGGTTGCGGGTGCGTTGCATCTCTTTCAAAAGTTCGTTTACCTTTTTGCCCTCCGGCACAAAGACCGGTGGTCTGATGATCTGTTCCAAATGCAGTTCTTCACCACGTACCAGTGCGCCCATGATGTCTTTGTCATGCAGTACGCCAACAATCTCTTCAATATCGTTGTGATAGACAGGATACCGGGAGTATTGGGCCTCCAGAATTATTCTGACCAGTTCCTCACGGCTCATTTGTAGCTCAAGGGCCACCATGCGGGTGCGGGGAACCATTACTTCACGAACGTAGGTATGGGTAAATTCAAAGACATTGCGAATATACTCATGCTCTGTCTCGCTGAAGACACCGGTTTCATGGCCTTCAGACACCATGTGCTGCACTTCTTCACGTGTAATGAATGCGTCCTGTTCACCTTTAAGTCCAATCAGATGCTGCACTGCCTTGCTTGATGAGGTCAGTATCAGGACGATTGGAGCGGTTAATCGGGCAATGATTTGCATCGGTCTTGCCAGGTTCAGGGCGACTTTATCGGCATACTGCAAACCGATCGCCTTTGGCACCAACTCTCCGATAATCAAGGAAACGTAGGATACGATGATGACGACAGTTAATGCAGCCAAAGGTTCTGCAACTTTTTGCAGGACCGGCCAGGGTTGCGACAGCAGGACAGGGCGCAGGTGTTCAATGGCGATAATACCGCCAACGGTTGACGCGGCTGATCCGGCAACGGTGACACCGATCTGGATAACTGCAAGCAGGGGGTGGGGGTCTTTCTGAAACTGCTCGATGATCTCTGCCCGTTGGTCGCCATCAGCAACCAGTTGGGCAATCCTGCCTTTGCGGATTGAGATAATGGCAAACTCTGCCATGGAGAAAAAACCGTTCAGGCCAATCAATAAGAGGATTACAATCAGTTCAAGGGTTACAGTATCCATAGCGTAGCTATTCTCCTCTGGAATAGCGTGAATGTCAACCGACTGAGAGGCTGTTTGTTGGCTTGTAATAAAAAAAGCCCGCCGGTGGGCGGGCTTTAATGTGTGTGTAGTGAAGCTCTATTAAGCGACAGCAGAAACCTTTACCTTCAGGGTAGCGGCAATTTCAGGGTGGATCTTGACCGGCACACTGTATTCGCCCAGCTGCTTGATCGGCTCAGCCAGTACGATTTTCTTGCGGTCGATCTCAAAACCGTTGTCCTTCAGGAAGGCGGCGATTTCCATATTGGTAACCGAGCCGAACAGTTTGCCTTCTTCACCAGCCTGATGGGTCAGTTCAATGGACAGTGCCTCAAGCTTGGCAATCAGGTTTTTGGCAGCTTCAAGGGTCTTGTTTTTCTTATAGGCCAGCTGGCGCTTGGCATGCTCAAGTGCCTTGGCATTTTTTTCGGTAGCCTCAATGGCCAGACTTTTGGGCAGCAGGTAGTTGCGGGCATAGCCGGGGGCAACCTTGACGATATCGCCGATCTGACCCAGATGCTCAATGTTTTCTTGCAGAATCAGTTTCATGTTTCTATCTCCTTTCGAGCCTGTTTTACAGGTTTTCTTCCTGGGTGGTGCGCGGGGTGCGGAAGTCACCCCAATAATCAAAAATACCAAGTACGGTTACCACAACAACCAGATACGGCTGGGTCAACAGAATAATGCCAAGTAGCACTTTCAAGGTGTTTGCAAAACTGGAGCGCTCACTGATGGTGAGCAGTATTGCCAGTCCCTGCATGAAATACAGTACCCCCAACACGCTCAGGACGTTCAAGGCCGGTGTGGTAAGCAGCGGGGATGGTGCCAGCATGGCAAAACCAGCCACAATCAACAGCCAGACCAGTGGCCCAGGAGTCTTGAACTCCTTGAAGGGAGAACAGTTGACTGCCACAGCACGTTTGGTGGCCGTACGCATAAACAGTAGCAGAGTGACCGCACTGATCAGTCCCAGGTTGATGGTTGTCAGCGCAGGATAGGTCCGGGACATGATCTGTCCTACGGTCTGCATCCCCTGCTTAAGAACCTCAAGATCCTGGGCAGGCAGGCCTGCGTGCTGCTCGTAGAGCCTGGTTGCCTGATTGATACTGTCAGTAATTTCTTTTTGTATAAAGAGCTGAAGATCTATGCCGTTGCTGACGACAAACGCTGCTACAATCAGCGCTGTCAGGGTCAGACCGGCAGCTGTTGTCCAGATAATGGTGCGTGATGGCCTGAAGCCTCTCAGGGCCATTTCCGGGATCAGTAGTCCGATCAAACCGCATTGGACCACATACCATGCGCCAATCGGTGGAGAAAACAGTACTGCCAGCAACAGGGTGGTCAGTAGCGCACTAAAACCGGCAATCGCACTACCACCCTTGATACGGGCAAGCCCCAGCGGAACCGGGGCCAGAAAAGCCGAGACAAAACCTAGTATGGGAACAGCAAGGCTGGCGCTGAAGAGTAACCCTGAGCCCAGAGTGCCGATCAAGACGGCGGCCACCTTCTGGCCGCCGTTTGATTGAGATTCAAGCTGCTCCACAAAGTGCCGGACTACGGAAGTGCGTGGCCGGCTGCAAGTGGCAGAAGCGCCAGGTTGCGTGCCCGCTTGATCGCCTCGGTTATCTCACGCTGATGCTTGGAGCAGTTGCCGGAGATACGACGGGGTACGATCTTGCCGCGCTCAGTGATGAAGTAGCGCAGGGTGCGTGGATCTTTGTAGTCGATAGTGGTGTCTTTTTCTGCGCAGAAGCGGCATACCTTGCGGCGCTGAAAAGGACGCTTCTTACGTGGGCCACCGGGGCCACTTGGACGACCGCCGGGACCACTGGGGCGACCGCCGGGGCGTGGGGTGTATGTGCTAGGTGTCGATGTTGTTGCTTCGCTCATTGGTGTTTGTCCTCCGGAACGTTATTCAGCCGCAACTTCAGCAGCTTCAGGGGCTTCAGCAGCTTCGGTAACCGGCTTGCGCTCTGCTACCTTCTTCTCGGGCTCGTCAGTAATGTTGACGCTTAAGTAGCGCAGCACTTTCTCGTCAAGCCGAAGACGACGCTCCAGTTCAGCCACCAGTTGTGCTCCGCCGTCAAAACGCAGGTAATAGTAACGCCCGCGGGGGAACTTCCGGATTGCATAGGCCAGTTTGCGTGTTCCCCAGTCGTCCAGCCGGTGGAAGTCACCCTTAAAGGATGCAACCACGTCCTGAACCTTTTCCGTGACTGACTTGACGTCGTCTTCTGAAAGGTCTGGCTGGAGGATGAAGATGGTTTCGTACTTCCTCATGTGTAATCCTCCTCATGGATTAGGTAGCCCCGGTCTGGCCGGAGCAAGGAGTAGCGAACAAAGCTGTTCGCCTCAAAGGAGTAAGCCTTTACTATAGTTGTGCTGTAAAGGCAAGCATAAATATATTTTGTGTATATGAACGAAAAGCTTGACAAGGAAAAGATGAGATGCTTTTAATGTGTGCATATGCAAATAACGCTGTGAAGGAGTATCTTATGAAACTTTGTTTCCCGGTAGTACAGGATCAGGGCCTGGATAGTGAAGTATATGGGCATTTTGGTTCTGCCCCCCGCTTTATCGTTGCTGATGCTGCAACCGGCCAGACCAGTCTGGTGGACAACAGCGACAAGGTGCATGAACATGGCGCCTGTAACCCCGCCAAGGCGGTAGCAGGGCTGGATATTGATGGTATTGTGGTTGGCGGTATCGGGCGGGGGGCACTGATCTCCCTTAACCGTGCCGGCTACAGGGTCTTTCAGGCCCAGGGCGTTTCAATCCGGGATAATCTAGCCGCACTTGCCGGAGCTGGGCTGCAGGAGTTTGCTCCGGGCAGTGTCTGTGGTGGTCACAGTCATACTGATCAGGGGAATGACAACGCAGGAGGGTGCTGCCATTGAGCGACGGCTATAACCAATATACCGAGACGGTTCTGGACCATGCCCGGAATCCCCGTAATGTTGGAGGCATGGATGATGCCAACGTCGTGGTGCAGGTGGGGGACCCGGAGTGCGGTGATACACTGCTGCTGTTTATGCGGATTGATGATGGCTGTGTAGCCAATGTCAGTTTTTTGATTAAAGGCTGTGGTGCTGCAATTGCCACCGCCTCAATGGGAAGTGAACTGGTTAAAGGCAAAAGTCTGAATGAGGCGTTGCTGGTGACGGATGCCACCGTGACCGCCGCTCTGGGGGGGCTGCCCGATGACAAAGAACATTGTTCCAATCTGATTGCATCGGCAGTTCATGCTGCCATTGCCCAGTATACCAGCACCATTACCGGAGAAGCACCGCCGATTGATTTTGAAGTGGATATGACGGGCAGAGACCCGAAACTGACTGAAGGAGAATAACTATGAGTGATTGGGCGGAGTTGTACAGCGGTGAGTCAGTTAAGCCAGTCTGGCAGTTTGTTGCAGATCTTAAAGAAGCTGGTTTACGTTCAGGCTTTTTGATCCATAACGAAGATCATATGGAAATGGCTCATACCTTTGGTTCTCACGGAGTGCAGGTTGCTGAAGGGTTTGACCTGCATATGATCCAGATCTGTAAGCCAGAGAAGGCTGCCGGAAGTCTGCAGAAAAATCCGGAGCGGGCTGCTCTGATGCCTAAATTTGTGACCGTTTTCAGTGCAGAAGGGCGGACTCAAGTGCGGTTTCTGCGTTTCAACATGCAAATGATCGAAGCGCTAGTGCATGATACTGAGTTTGCAACGTCAGTTGGCAGTACCTATGATGAAATAGAACAAGCTATTAAAGAGTCACTATAAAAACGGCAAGACCGGTTGAAGGAGCGCACCATGTCGTCACCAGAAAATCATGAACATCCGGGCAACCGGTTGTGTAACTTTCACATCACATTTTTTGCCATTGTACTGGGATTGGCCGGTTTTACCCTGTCAGTTCAGAAGGCTGGAGGAGTGATGCATGCACTGCATCCAGTCAGTACGGTGCTGTTGTATGTTACTGTCGCCCTGTTTGCTTTGGTAGGGGTGATCTATCTCTATAAGGGCGCAACCTGTCCGGGTTCAATCAAGAAAGAGCTGAACCATCCGGTTAAAGTTAATTTTTTCCCTCTGGTGGCCAAGATCTTGTTGGTGTTGAGCGTGGTCCTGCTTGAGCGGAATATGACGGCATCATTTTATAGCTGGGCTGTTGGCACTGCCCTGCAGTTCATCGCTTCCATTTATGTTATTTCAGAATGGATTCAGCATGAGCGGTTTAAGATCGAGCAGATGACACCGGGCTGGTTTATCCCGATTGTTGGTTCCATTATTGTGCCGATTGCCGGTGTCAAGCATGGCTATACCGAACTATCCTGGTTTTTCTTCAGTGTCGGTCTGATCTTTTGGATGGTCCTGCTGGTGATTGTACTTTACCGGATGTTTTTCCATGCGCCGATTGCAGAACGCCTGATGCCAACACTCTTTATCCTGTTTGCACCGCCAGCCATCGGTTTTATCGCCTATGTCCGTTTAACTGGTGGCGGGCTGGATTCATTCGGTAGAATTCTGTACTATTTTTCGTTGTTTATGTTCTTTCTGGTGCTCTATCAACTACCACGTTTGCTGAAAATCAATTTTTATCTTTCCTGGTGGGCCTATTCCTTTCCCATGGCAGCCAAGGCTCTGGCGTCATTCCTGATGCTCAGCCTTGTCCATGATCCATTTATCGGATTTATGGCCTGGTTTGAACTTGCGTTTCTCACCGTAATAATTGCTGTACTCGCTGTAAAGACCTGTCTTGCCATGAGTCGTGGCGAGATCTGCGTTGAAGATTAAAGAAGGACTGTAACTGTATGCCCAGACCACGTAAACCATATACCTGTAGCTGTCCAGACCGCCTTGCTCTCAAGGCGGTCTACAAGCCTGCCGGGACCCCGCTGGGGGAGCTTGAATGTATTACCCTGTTCCATGACGAACTGGAGACGCTGCATCTCTGCGACGGCCAAGGCATGACCCAGGCCGAGGCTGGAGACTGCATGGGGGTTTCCCGTGGCACCGTGCAGCGTCTGCTTTCCGAAGCCCGTCGTAAGGTGGCGGTGGCATTGGTGAAACAGGCGGCGCTGGCTGTCTCCGGTCGTGATAAGCTTGTTGCTGAACCAGCCCCGTAGTAGCTGCCCCTTGCGTTTGCCCCCATTCCCGGTATACTGTCCCACCTATATTTCAGACTAACATTAAAGGAGGAGCTACCATGCCTCTCGTACATGCTTTCAAGTTAAGCTGCATGACCGTCATGTTTCTGCTGTTGGTGCTGCTTGCCGGTTGCGCCACATCAGACCTGCAACTGAAGCCCAGCTATCAGCCGGTTAATGAGGCCAAAGGTCCTGGCGGTTCATTGGTTCTCGCTTCGTCACTGGAAGGAACCGTGCCTGGTGTGGGTGAGCGGATTCAGTGGATTCTGGGTGAGGTCAAGGACACTGACGGCAAGGTAAAGGGGAATGTCACCAGCCCCACCGCCCCAACGGCACTGCTTCGCGATGCGCTACAGCAGGAATTGCTGCGGGCAGGTTATACGGTGCAGGTGGGTAAGGCGGTGCCTAAAGATGCCGAGTACGGGCTGGTCCTGGCAGCAAGTACGCTACAGCTTGATGAGACCCGCTCTCTGGTCAAGGTTGAGGCTGATTGCCGGGTCAGTTTCTCGGTTGAAATCTGGGTCAAGGGGGCCAAGACAAACACCCTGAGCTTTGAGTCCCGCTTTTCTGACTTTGCAGTCAGGGATCGTGAAAAATTGCATCAGGATGTCCTGCAAAAAGCCTTTGCCTCGGCCTTTAAGCGGGCCCTGCCTGCCATTGTGGAACAGCTGAAAAAATAACCAGAGTGCTGGAGAAATTACTGATATGGCCATAGCAAACAAGATTGCCGGATATATTTCCCGCTCTTCCTGGATCCGTAAGATGTTTGAAGAAGGTGAGCGCTTGCGTCAGGAGTTCGGGGCAGAGCATGTCTACGATTTTACCCTGGGCAACCCTGATGTTGAACCGCCTGAGGCGTTTCATACGGCTTTGCGGCAGCTGGCAGATAATCCGTTGCCTGGCATGCATCGCTATATGAATAATGCCGGTTATCCTGAGACCCGCGCTGCGGTAGCAGGTAAGCTGGCTACAGATTCCGGTCTGGCGGTGACAGCAGAGCATGTGATTATGACCTGTGGTGCTGGTGGCGCCTTGAACGTGGTATTGAAGACCATACTGAATCCCGGTGAAGAGGTTATCATCCTGGCCCCCTACTTTGTTGAGTATAAGTTCTACATCGACAACCATGGCGGGGTGCCGGTGGAGGTCTGGACCAACCGCGAGACCTTCCGGCTTGATCTGGCTGCTATTGAGGCCGCTATCACCACCAAGACCCGCGCCATCATTGTCAACTCCCCCAATAACCCTACCGGGGTGATCTACACGGCTGAAGAACTTGCAGCACTAGGTGCGCTGGTGAAAAATGCCCAGGGGCGCACCGGTCATCAGGTTTATGTGATCTCTGACGAACCCTATGCCCGCCTGTCCTATGATGGTGTGAAGGTTCCCAACATCTTTCCGTTGATTGAATCCAGCGTGATGGTGACATCCCACAGTAAAGACCTGGCACTGCCGGGTGAGCGGATCGGGTATCTGGCGGTTAACCCCCGTATGGCAACGGCCATGCAGTTCATTGAAGGGGCGGTCTTCTGTAACCGTACGTTGGGATTCGTGAATGCACCGGCCCTGATGCAGCGTCTGGTGACCGGATTGCAGGATGCTTCGGTGGATAGTGGGGCTTATCAGGCTAAGCGCGACCTCTTCTACACCAGCCTGACCGGGTTGGGCTTCAGCATGGTCAAGCCTGATGGTGCCTTTTACCTGTTTCCCAAATCACCGCTTGCCGATGATGTGGAGTTTGTCAAGCTGGCTCAGAAGCATCATATCCTGCTGGTGCCAGGATCAGGCTTCGGTGCGCCCGGTTATTTCAGGATCGCTTACTGTGTGGATACAGCGATGATTGAACGGAGTTTGTCGGCCTGGGAACAGCTGGCTATTGAGGTCGGGCTGAAGAAATAGTGGTAGCAGATTCCGTAAGCTAAAAACAAAAGGGCCACCTGTGTATCAGGCGGCCCTTTTGTGTGGGTAACGGGGAGTCAGAGCAGGTCCAGATCATCATCTGCGCCAGTGGCCAGACGCGCAAGCTCGGCAGTAATAGCAGTAGTGGTCTTATCTGTTATCTCACGTAGTGCAGCTACCTGTAGTGAAACCGCAGCGATGTCATTACCAGGTGCAGTCTCTTCAAGGTGATGGGCTGCCAGTGCCAGTGCAGCGGCACCGACTGAGCCGGCCGCCCCTTTCAGGGTATGGGCCTCCTGTGCGACCTGATGCAGGTTGCACAGCGCGAGGTACTGTTCAATCGTCTCAAGATGGAGGGTTGCCTGGCTGCGAAACAGCTCCAGGATTTCAGGTAGCAGATAGCTGAACCCGACTTGATGGTAGTTCTCTCTCAGATAGTGCTGATCAAGCAGTGCAACCGTTTCCATCTGTTGCTCCTAGTCCCGGAAGCGCCGGGTCAGGTCTCCGTAGGCATCAATGCGGCGGTCCCGCAGGAAAGGCCAGATGCGGCGTACTGTTTCGCTACGTTCAAGATCCAGTTCCAGCGTAATGATCTCTTCTGCATCAGTGCCACCTTTGGCAAGTAGCTCTCCTTGGGGACCGGCAATGAAGCTGTTACCCCAGAACCTGATTCCTGATGCCTGTAGATCGGGTGAGGCCTCAAACCCGACACGATTGACCGAGAGTACCGGCAGACCGTTGGCAACGGCATGGCCGCGCTGGACCGTCTCCCAGGCATCCCGCTGGCGATCCTGCTCTTCAGGGGTGTCTGTCGGGTCCCAGCCGATGGCCGTGGGGTAGATCAGCAGGTCAGCACCGGCCAGGGCCATCAGGCGGGCAGCCTCAGGATACCACTGATCCCAGCAGACCAGCAGCCCCAGGGTACCAACTGACGTGCGAATCGGCGTAAAGCCCAGATCGCCGGGGGTAAAGTAGAATTTTTCGTAAAAGCCGGGGTCATCCGGGATATGCATCTTGCGGTAGATACCGGCTATGGAACCGTCCTGCTCAAACACCACAGCGGTGTTGTGGTACAGGCCGGGGGCGCGGCGCTCAAACAGGGAAGTGACCAGCACGATCCCCAGCTCTTTGGCCAGTGCGCCAAGCCGTTCCGTGGCAGGGCCGGGAATCGGCTCAGCCCGGTCAAACTGTTCGGTTGCCTCGGTCTGGCAGAAATAGGTGCCATTATGAAGCTCCTGCAGTACCACCAGTTTTGCACCAGCTGCAGCAGCTTGGCGGACCATGCTTCCGGTTTTTGCAAAGGTATCAGTCTGGTTGTCACTGCAGCTCTGCTGAATCAAGGCTACCTTCAGGCGTTTCATGGCAATACCCCTTGTGGCAGTTGCATGGTAATGCAGTGCAAGGAACCATGCTGTTCAATCAAAGGCAGGCAGTCAATGCCGATGATCTCACGCCCTGGGAAAGCCAGGGCGATCATGGCCAGGGCGCCGTTATCCACCGGATCACGGTAGGTGGGGACCAGCACGGCATCGTTGATCACCAGATAGTTGGCATAGCTGGCTGGCAACCGATTGCCTTCAACATCATACTTGGCTTCAGGCCAGGGCAGGGCCAGCAGTCGGTAGGGAGAGCCGTCCGCTGTAGCCAGCTGTTTCAGCTCCTGCTCCATCTTTTGCAGCGCTTCATAGTGGCTGTCAGCTGGATTGTCACAGGACACATAGATGATAGTGTCATTGGGGCAGAGTCGGGCCAGGGTATCAATATGGGCGTCAGTGTCATCCCCTTCCAGATGGCCATGCTCAAGCCAGAGCACCTGCTGTGCGCCAAACAGGGACTGCATCGCCCCTTCCAGTTCCTGACGGGTCAGTTGCGGGTTGCGGTTGGGGGAGAGCAGGCATTGACTGGTGGTCATGACGGTGCCACAGCCATTACTCTCAATGCTGCCACCTTCAAACACCAGACCGATGCTATTGGCCCGGGGCAGCAGTGCCCCCTGCTGCTTCAGTTGCTGGGTAACCTGATTGTCAAGGTTGGCGGCAAACTTCAGCCCCCAGCCGTTGAAGCCAAAATCAAGTAGCACCGGCTGGTCATTCACTTCCACCGTAATCGGGCCAAAGTCTCTGGTCCAGGTGTCGTTGGTGGCAATCGGGCAGATGGTGACACGGCTAAGATCAACCCCTGCATTGGAAAGGTGATTTTGTGCCGCCTCAGAGTCCGGTGCAACCAGCAGGACCTTCTCGAAACGGACAATCTGGCGGATCAGCTCGGTATAGGTAGTCCAGACCTCTGCTAACCGGTCTGACCAATCGGTGTCAGGGTGGGGCCATGCCAGCAGCACGCCGTCCTGTGGTTCCCATTCAGCAGGCAGTCGAATCTTCATGGAGCAGCAGCTTCCTTTCGTTCTTTCATATTCGCTCAATGGTATCTTGACAGAAGAGCAGCAAGTATAACGGTGAACAGCGTGGCCTGCAAGTTTCTTTGCCCTTGCCTTGCTGTCCGGTTTGGTTTAGAAAAATTATTTTCTACCCCACTATTTCACCCGGATGGAGTTTTTCATGCTTCAAAGTATTGTCCTGCAGGCGCCAGCCAAGGTTAACTATCGTCTTGATGTGATTGCACGGCGCCCCGATGGGTACCATGAACTGCGTATGATCATGCAGCGGATCAATCTGTGTGACGAGGTGTCGATTGCGTTACATGGTTCCCCTGGTATCAGGGTAAGCTGTGGGCGGGAAGGGGTGCCGGATGGTGAAGGAAATATCGCCTGGAAGGCAGCCAAGGCCTTGCTGGATCTGGCAGGACAACCATCCGGTGTTGAGATCGCTATACAGAAAAATATTCCGGTGGCAGCTGGTCTGGGTGGGGGCAGCAGTGATTGTGCAGCGGTATTACTAGGGCTGAATGAGCTGCTGGGGCTGGGACTTTCCCGCGAACAGTTAATGGAAATCGGCGTGAAGCTGGGGGCTGATGTACCTTTTTTTGTCTTTCAGCAGACCGCTCTTGCTGAGGGGATTGGTGAGAAATTAAGCCCACTGACCGGGCTTCCTTCTGCCTGGGTAGTACTGGTTAATCCCAACCTGCCGGTCTCAACCGCCTGGGTCTATAAAAATTTGCAGTTGACACAACGTGACCGTCTGGCTACAATTCCCGACTCGTTTGAGGACGTTGCAGCAATCTGTGGTGTCCTGTCAAATGATCTTGAGTCGGTAACTATCCCAGCATTTCCGGTTATTTCCGAGATAAAGGATGAGCTGGTTAATCTTGGGGCATGCTGTTCGCTGATGTCTGGTAGCGGACCGACTGTGTTCGGTTTGTTTGCTGATGAAACAACTGCTCGCAAGGCTGGTGATACACTGCGTAGCAATCGGGACTGGTTTGTTGCCGTGGTTGAAACGGTTTAGGCTGTATTCTTCTGTCTGAAAGGTAGAGCGCGTTCCATGTACGACAAGATCAAAGTGTTCTCAGGTAATTCCAATCTTAATCTGGCTCAGAAAATCTGTGATGCGCTTGGTGTCCCGTTGGGGAATGCCGGGGTTAAGACCTTTTCTGATGGTGAGGTAATGGTTGAGATAGGTGAGAACGTCCGTGGTCGTGATGTGTATGTCGTACAGTCAACCTGCGCTCCCACCAACAATAATCTGATGGAACTGCTGGTGATGACCGATGCCCTGAAGCGTGCCTCGGCTGCAACCATCACGGCGGTTATTCCGTACTACGGCTACGCCCGTCAGGACCGTAAGGCTGCTCCCCGTACCCCGATCTCTGCCAAGCTGGTGGCTGATCTGGTAACCACGGCCGGGGTTGACCGCGTGGTCACTATTGATCTGCATGCTGCCCAGATTCAGGGCTTCTTTAATATTCCGGTGGATAACCTGTATGCTGCGCCGGTTATCTTGAATCACCTGAAGGAGCGTTTTGCCGGTCAGGATATTGTTATGGTAACTCCTGATGCCGGTGGTACCGAGCGTGCGCGTGGCTTTGCAAAGCGTCTTGAGTGTCCGATGGCGCTGATTGACAAGCGTCGTACCGGCCCCAACGTTGCCGAGGTAATGCACCTGATCGGTGATGTAAAGGGTAAGATTGCCATTATTCTGGATGACATGATTGATACTGCCGGTACTCTGACCCAGGCTGCCGGAGCACTGAAGCAGAATGGCGCTGCCATGATTTATGCCGCAGCAAGCCACGGTGTTCTGTCTGGTCCGGCCATTGACCGTATCAACGGATCAGTGATTGAAGAGGTGTTGTTGACGGATACTATTCCGTTGGGAGAAAGGGCAGATCGTACCTCAAAGATCAAGGTACTGTCAGTTGCCCCGCTGTTGGCTGAGGCGATCCGTCGTATCCACGAAGATGAATCAGTAAGTTCGTTATTTACATAAGCAGGAAAAATTTGCGGTCAGACAGGCTGCTTTTAGGTTCGGAGGAAGACCATGCAACAAACCCAAATGAAGATTGAAACTCGTACCAGTACTGGCAAAGGTATCAGCCGCAGGCTGCGTGCTGCCGGACGTATTCCCGGTATTGTCTATGGCCGTGGTGTGGAGCCGGTGGCTATCAGCCTTGAGCCCAAGGCTCTGAATGCTGCCATTGCCGGTGAAGGTGGCATTAACAACCTGATCACCCTTGAGGGTGGTGGTGATCTGGACAAGGTTGTGGTGATTGTCGCTGAGATTCAGCGTGATGTGCTAAAGCGGACCCCGGAGCATGTTGACCTGCATCGTGTTAACATGACCGAAAAAATCCGGGTTACCGTGCCGGTCAGCCTGGTTGGCACTGCTGCTGGTGTTAAGGAAGGCGGTCTGCTGGATTTTGCCCACCACAGCCTGCATGTTGAGTGTCTACCTGGCCAGATCCCCGAGCATATCGAGATCAACATTGCTGACCTCAAGATCGGCCATGCCATCCACATCAATGAAATCAGCTTCCCTGATGGCGTAAAGTGCGTTGACAACCCTAAGACCCCCGTTGTTGGTGTACTGGGCAAGGTCAAGGAAGAAGCCGTAGCAGAGGCGTAACATACATCCATGAACAGGTCGTGGTGGTTCTTCAGACCCCACGGCCTGTTTGTGTCTTACACTATGGATACGATCGTTATTGCAGGGCTGGGTAACCCCGGCTCAAAGTATCAATGGACCCGCCACAATGCGGGTTTTCTGTTTCTGGACAGGATCGCCCAGTTAGAGGGGCTTTCTATTGCTCGTAAACAGTTTGGTGGCCTGACTGCTGAGTGGGAACGTAAAGGAAAACGGTTGGTGCTACTGAAGCCCCAGACCTTTATGAACCTTTCCGGTCAGTCGGTGATGCCTGCTCTGCAGTTCTACAAGGTAAAGCCGGATCATCTGATTGTGATCCATGATGAGATCGATCTGCCGCTGGGTACTGCCCGTCTGAAACAGGGGGGCGGCCATGGTGGCCAGAATGGCCTGCGATCAATCATGGAGCAACTTGGCAAAGGAGACTTTGTCCGTTTGCGCCTGGGGATCGGACGACCGCTTCATGGTGATGTAAGTAATTATGTGCTGGGTACCTTTACGCCACCAGAAATGGAAGTCTTTGCGCGGGTATTGGATGGCGCCCTGGATATGCTGGAAACAGCCCTTGATGAAGGGGTTCCCAAGGCGATGAGTCTTTTTAACAACAAGTCATACCTGGAAGGATAACGGTTATGGGTTTCAATTGCGGCATTGTTGGCCTGCCCAACGTGGGTAAGTCCACCATCTTCAACGCCATCACATCGGCAGGTGCTGAATCGGCTAACTATCCCTTCTGCACCATTGATCCCAATGTCGGTATTGTGCAGGTGCCAGACCCGCGGATCGATCAGCTTTCCGTGATTGTTAAACCACAGAAATGTCAGTTCACCACCATCGAATTTGTTGATATCGCCGGGTTGGTTAAAGGGGCAAGCGCTGGAGAAGGACTTGGCAACCAGTTTCTGGGGCATATCCGTTCCGTAGATGCGGTTGTCCATGTGGTGCGCTGCTTTGATGATGACAATGTCGTGCATGTGGCCGGTAAGGTCTCACCTGCTGACGATATTGAGATCATTAATACGGAACTGGCTCTTTCAGATCTTGATACCCTTGAAAAGAAGCTCCTGCGCTCTGAAAAACTGGCCCGTAGCGGTGATAAAAAGGCTAAGGAAGAGGTGGCCCTGTATGAGCGGATCAGAGGGCTGCTGGAACAGTGCAAGAAAATCAAGGACTGTGCTGAAAACGAAGATGAACGGATCTGGCTGCGGGATTTACATCTGCTGACTGCCAAGCCGGTGCTGTATGTGGCCAACGTGGCAGAAGATGATCTGGAGGGGAAACACCCCTTTGTGGCGCAGGTGCGTGAGATAGCTGCTGCAGAAGGTGCCGGTGTGGTGGTGATCTGCGGTAAGATTGAGGCGGAAATCTCTGAGCTGGACGGGGATGAAAAACAGGCATTCCTTGAGGAAATGGGGCTGCAGGAATCTGGTCTGGATCGTCTGATCCGTGCCGGATACGACCTGCTGGGGCTGATCACCTACTTTACCGCAGGGGTAAAAGAGGTGCGGGCCTGGACCATTACCAGAGGTACCAAGGCTCCCCAGGCAGCCGGTGTGATCCATACCGATTTCGAGAAAGGCTTTATCAGGGCTGAGGTGATCGGCTATGATGATTATATCGCCTGCAACGGTGAATCAGGCGCCAAAGAAAAGGGGCTGATGCGGTTGGAAGGCAAGGAGTATGTCGTTAAGGACGGGGATGTGATGCACTTCCGCTTCAACGTGTAACAGAAAGGGGACGCAGGTCGGTCCCCTTTTTTCATACATAGATAAAGGACTAATATTATCTTTTTGTCTTGCAATCAAAAATAAATGCGGTAGTATTACGGCAACAAACAAACGAGGCTTACAGCCTGACTACCCAATGAGGAGGAAATTCCAATGCCTAAGCGTCTTGAAGTTTACAAGTGTCAACACTGTGGAAACATTATTGAAGTTATGCACGGTGGCGGTGCCAACATTGTCTGCTGTGGTGAAAATATGCAGCTGCAGACTGAAAATACGGTGGATGCTGCCAAAGAAAAGCATGTGCCGGTGATTGAAAAAGGGGATGGCACCATTACTGTTAAGGTTGGCGCAGTTGCTCACCCGATGGATGAAAAACATTACATTGAGTGGATCGAGCTGATTGCTGATGGTAAGGTGTATCGTCAGTTCCTGGAGCCAGGTCAGGCACCAGAGGCAACGTTCTGTGTTACTGCCACTAACGTTACTGCCCGTGAGTACTGCACCCTGCACGGTCACTGGGCCGCCTAGAGCCTCACTCTTTTTATCTGCTGATGCAACAAAACGGGGGCCTGTGGGTCCCCGTTTTCTTTACACCCACCGTTACATCATGTATCATCCCGTCCCATGAAACACGGCATTATAAACCGCTACCTGATGCGCGAGATCACCGGTATCTTCGTCCTTGGCCTGACCATCTTTACGCTGGTACTGCTGATGGGACGGATGGTCAAGCTGATGGAGATGGTGGTGGCCAATGGGGTTCCCCTTGCAGAAGTCCTGCGTCTGATTGTCCTGCTGCTACCTTCCTTTCTGGTGCTGACTATCCCGATGGCCTTCCTGCTGGCAGTTTTGCTGGCCTTTGGACGTCTTTCCAGTGATAACGAGATAACGGTTCTGAAGGCCAGCGGCCTGAGTCTTGGCGCCTTGCTGCCGCCGGTTCTGCTGACTGCCACCGCTGCTGCGCTATTAACGCTGTTTATCAGTGTGGAAGCGGTGCCCTGGGGTAATACAGGGTTTAAGCAGATGACCATGGATGTTGCCCGTAAATATGCTGCTTCGGCCATTAGAGAGCGGATCTTTCGGGATGATCTGCCAAACATTGTCTTGTACGTGGATCAGTATGATGAGGCCCGGCGCACCATGCAGCGGGTAATGATCCAGGACAGCCGTGATGCTGAACGCCCCTTGACCATCTTTGCCAAAAGCGGCCTGATCTCCTCTGATGATGGCACTGGCGTACTGCGGATACTGTTGAAAAACGGCACTATTCATACCCAGCAAAAGGACGATTACCGTCTGATCTCCTTTGGCGAATACCTGCTGACCGCTGAATCAGGGCGGAGTACGCCGCTGGTCAGGACAGAAATGGATCTGGGAATAGGTGAATTGCGTAGTGGCATTGCCTCTTCAAAGGTATCACCCCAGACCCGGCTGAAGATGGCCACTGAACTGCACAGCCGCTTTGCCTTTCCCTTTGCCACCTTTGTGTTTGCCATTCTGGCACTGCCGCTGGGGCTGTCCAACCGCCGCTCCGGCAAAGGTTCCGGCTTTACCATCAGTATCCTGATCCTGCTGGTCTACTATGTCCTGCTCTCATTTCTGCGTACCCTGGCTGAAAAGGGGGGCATCTCACCGGTTCTGGCAGTCTGGCTGCCCAACTTGACCTTCCTGAGTATAGGACTGTTGCTGCTGCGTCTGGCGTCCCAGGAGATGACGATCAGATCAGCCCTGGTACGCCTCTTCAGATTCGGGAGGACCGCCTGATGTTTGGTATTGTCGGACGCTATCTGGCAGCAACCTGGCTGCGCCTGTTCCTGCTCTGTCAGGGGGGCTTTCTGGCGGTCTACCTGATCCTTGACTTCATGGAAAAATTGGGGCGCTTCAGCAAGGCCGGTGCATCGCTCAGTGCCATCCTGCAGTTTTTTCTGTTCAAAATACCGGAGATGCTGGGGCAGACCATGCCGTTTGCCGTGCTGATGGCAACCCTGCTGGCCTTGGGGATGCTTTCCCGCAGCAGTGAACTGACCGCCCTGCGCAGCTGTGGCCTGAGTATTCCCCGCATTGTCCTGCCGATTCTGGCACTTGGCCTGCTCTGCAGCCTGATCCTGTTGATCAACTCTGAATTTGTGGTGCCCAAAAGCTACCAACAGATGGAACATATTGAAAAAGTGGTGATCAGGAAGCAGAGTGTCAACACCTTCTTTCGGCTCAATAATATCTGGTTCCGCTCAAATAACCTGATCCTGCAGGCCAAGGTCTTTGATCCAAAAACACAAACCTTGAAAGGGGTAACGGTTTGGGATCTGTCTCCTGACATGCAGCCGATCAGACGCATGGATGCTGAACAGGCCGTTAATGGGGCTGCAGGGTGGGAGCTACTTAAGGTGAGAACCCGTACCTTTGCCGGTAGAGGTGGTGTGGTGGAATCACCACGGCTGGCGGTGCCGTTAACCCTGAAGGTGGATGATCTGCGGATTCTGGATAACAACGCTGACAATTTCAGTTTCCGCAAGCTGCGGGAGTATGCGATCAGCCTTGAGCGGGGTGGCTACCCTGCCGGACGGTATCGCACCATGATGCACGCCAAGCTGGCCCTGCCGTTTGGCGCCTTTGTGATGGTGGTACTGGGGATCCCCTTTGCCCTCAAAACCGGCCGCACCAGCGGAGTGGCCATGGGGGTCGGGGCAGGCGTGGCGATTGGATTTGCCTACTTCATCATTAATGCTGCTGTTCAGTCCTACGGCCGTAGCGGGGTGTTACCCCCTCTGGTCGCGGCCTGGGGGGCAAACCTCATTTTTGTCCTAACCGGCATCTGGCTTTCTATGACCGTCAAGCAGCAGTAACAGACTGGTAAAAGCTGAAGTGCTGTTTTATTTCTTGTTTCCACTTATCCCTCTTGATGGCCATAAACGTTTAGCTTGGATGCTGGTGCTGCTTCATTTGTTTACAATCAGCAAATCCCAGCGATGAAAATATATCTACCTCGATTTGACTATTCGCAAAATGCTGTTATATGGGTGCTGACTGTTAAATTTATAGTTTCACTGTTGAAAGGAGGTAACGACAATGCGACTCAGACTGCTGTTGATAACTATGGTGATGCTTCTCGCGTTTGCACTTCCAGGCTATTCCCTGGATATAAGGGCGAACCTAGCTGCCATGCCAGCGCTTCGGAGCCAGAATCTGCATCTGAACATCGGTAAACAGGTGACCATCGAAGGGGATTATTACGACGGATCCGTTCCCATGATTATCGATAATATCCAGAGGGTGCATATGGATCTACCTATTCCGACAACAGCCTATGTCCCTCTGACCGGTTTCAAATTGCCGGTGAAGTGGGGAGATAGGGTGAAAATTACCGGAACGCTGGAAAAACCAACAGCGGGCATACCTCACCTTCAACATGAGAGTGTCGTGCTAAGGATAACTGATGTAAGTAAACAGCAAATACTCAATAAGGTTGCCATGCCGCAGATCATGCCCAAGTTTAGGCCAATGATCGATCCAAGTAAGATCAAGATAATTGCTGAGCTTATGAAACAACCCTACGCCGTACTCATCGCCGGTGGTTACGATGCTGCCAATAACCACATCAGATACTGGAACGACCTGTCGATGATGTATTCTATTCTCGTGGCAAACGGCTATCCAAGATCAAATATCATAGTTTTCTATGCTAATGGTGTTGCCCGAGATGGCAGTATGCCGGTCAATTATGCTGCGACAAAAGCCAATATTAATAACGTATTTAACTACCTGGCGGGTGTTATGAATTCCAACAGAACACTCTATATCATGACTAATGATCATGGGACACAGCTGTCAGGTGGTTATACCGGCCTTTGCCTCTGGAATCATGAGGTGATGAGCGACATGGAATTTGCAGCTGCTGTTAATAGAATTGCAAATTACAAGGAGATTATTGTTCAGATGAAGCAGTGTTTCAGCGGTGGTTTTGTATCTCCGTTAACTAAGCCGAAGCGGATCGTTATGTCATCCAGTACGGCAAGTCAGCTGTCGTATTCTGCACCTGATTTGCAGCATGGTGAGTTTACCTACTGGTATATGGGGGCACTCAGCGGTTCAATGATGGCGGCTGATACGAATCATGATGGTAAAGTTTCCATTCTGGAGGCGTATAATTTCGCCAGAACTAACGACAGGGCGGGTGAAACTCCGCAGTATGAAGGTAACGGTGTGGTGCCATTCGTAGTGGGGCCTGTTCCTTCGACCGGTGAAGGGGCTTTGGGGGCTACGACATTCTTGCGTAACTAAGCAGGGCGATTGAGTCAGGATAAAAACGCAACGCTGCCTGCATAGATTTCAGGTGCGTTGCGTTTTTTGTTCCTTCAAATGATATAAACAACGTTTGACAGTATTAACAATAGGAGCAGGAGTGGGCTGCCTGGCTAGTAGGGTATATTGGTGACACTGTCGTAGTCAGATCTTTCGCTTCTCAAGCAACAGTAACAACGCCGGCAGAAACACCAGAAACGCCAGCACAATGGCGGTCATCCCAAGCGACATGACCGCGCCGATGCTGAAGACCCCCTGGTGGCGGGCCACCATTAAGGCGCCAAAGCTGAACAGGATGGTCAGGGCATTCAGGAAGACCCCCTTGCCGGCGCTGCTGGTGGCAACCTCCACCGGAGATTCCTCTCCCTTCAGGTGACGGCTGATGATGTAAATGGCCGAGTCAATCCCCACCCCCAGCAAGAGTGGCATGACAATAATGTTGGCCACGTTGAACTTCAGGCCGAACAGCCACATTCCCCCCACCATCAGCAACAGCCCCACTGCCAGCGGGGTAACCCCCAACAGGGTGGAACGCAGGCTGCGGAAGGCGATCAGCAGGATCAACACCACCCCCCCCAGGGCATACAGGAAGGCCTGCAGGTAGGAAAGCTTGAGGATCTTGAATGATTCATAGACACTGACCGGTTCGCCGGTAGCGTGGGGATCAACCGTTTTGATCTGGCTAACAAATTCAGCCAGTGGTTGTTCGTTGAAGATCTCTTTTTTTGGGGCGATCTGCAGCAGCAGACGGCCATCTTTGCCCACAAAACGTTGCTTCAGCGCCTGGGGAACATCAGCCTCGGTCACGGCACGGGCCTGCAGGCTTTCCTTCAGCAGCTTCAGCTTCTCCGGCAGCGGTGCAAACATGGCTTCCTGCATTTCACGCAGCATGGTCAGGGCATTACCATCTTTTTCCTTTTCCAGTCCGGCAAAGAATTTGTCCAGGGTGGTCAGGAAGGCGGCTATCGGTTGCGCCTGGGGTTGCTTCTGCGTTTCAAGGCTCAGCTTCAGCTTTTCCACCCGCTCACGGAACCCCTCAAAAATGGCCGGCAGTTCCATCACTCTCAGGTTTTCCTCGTAGGCTACCGGCTGTACTTTGGCCATAATCTGCTTGATCCGTTCCAGCTCAGCCAGTTTTTCCGGTTGCTGATCCGGCACCAGGGCTGGCAGGGATACTACATGATCCACACTGGGCAGTGCCTCAAAACGCTTGGTCAGCCTGATCGCCTCGTCACGGTCCTTTGCCATGGAGACGCCAAAGTAACCGGAGTTTTCCTTGCTCTTCATCAGTTTATAGGCGTAGGTGACCGACTCCAGCCCCTTGGCCTGCAGGTTCAGCATGTTGAAGTCAAACGGCACACGGGTCAGGGCAGCTGTGCCAGCCAAGGCCAGCAGGGTAGTGGCAGCCACAATCAGACCTGGCCGGGCAAACAGACGCTGCAGTCGTGGCTTTGAGTCTTGTTGAACCGGCTTCAGAGTTCCGGTTTCTGATTTTTTATGCAGCATGACCAGCAGGGCAGGCAGCACGGTAAAGGTGGCTGCAAAGCAGACAAAGACCCCCATGGCGGCAATCAGACCCAGCTCGGCAATGCCACGGAAGTCGGTTAAGAGAAAGGTCAGAAAGGCCAGGGCAGTGGTGGCAAAGGCCAGCAGAACCGGGCGCAGATTAGATGTAAGGCTCTCCTGCAGCGCGGTTTTAAAGCTGTCATGCTGCATCAGTTCCTGGTGACGCAGCACTACCTGAATGCTGTATTCCACCCCCAGCCCCAGCAGCATGACCGCAAAGGCCATGGAAAGGATGTTCAAGTGACCGACAAAGAGGGTGGCCAGGCCAAAGGCGATGCTGATGGCGATTAAGAGCGCCACCATGGCGGCAACCGTGTTTTTAATGCCCCGGAAGGCAAACAGCAGCAGAATAACAGTCAGCACCAGCGACAGCACCGAGGCGATGGTCATATCATCCATGCTGGTGGCCATCTCTTCGTACTCCAGCACCGGCACACCGGTTACTCCGGCGGTAACTCCCTTGAACTCAGGTTTTTGACGCAGAATATTCAGCTCTTCCCGTATTTTTTTGATCGCTTTTTCAGCCGGTACAAAGCTGTCAGTCTCCTTCAGGGGGCGGATAGCAAGTACCTGCTGCCTGCCCGCATTTTCCAGTGCAGAAGGTGTTTCGTTGCTGCTGCCGGTCAGGAACGAGTCCATGGAAAGAGCTCTCTTTTTGCCGTCAAACCCGGCAAAGCCTTTGTCCAGCGTGCCCAGCATGAAGGTCAGGCGTTGCAGCTTATCGGAAGATGGCGCCTTCAGGTAGTCATCGATCTGATTGGTCAGTGAGCTGAACAGGGTCTGGATCGAAGGGGTGGCTGCCAGGTCCTGCAGCACCGGACCTGCCATTTCAAGGGTGCTTCGCATAGCCTTCAGCTCATCAAGGGACATGAACAGCAGGCCGTTCTGCCGGAAGTAGGGCATGCCGCCGGGGTACAAGACCTCCAGAAACAGGCGTTTCTCCTGGGATAGTCGTGCATAGAGGGCATCGCTGAAGCGGCTGACCAGGGCTGGATCAGTTCCCTCAATCACCACAGCGATCTCTTCCTGATCACCAAAGGCAGCCCTGTAGGCCTGATAATCCTGCTGAAACGCCGCATGGCGGGGCATCAGATCATCACGCCCGGTCAGAAACTCCAGCTTTTGGGAGGTGTAGACAATTGACAAGGCTGCCAACAGCAATGAAACGGCCAGCACTATACGAGGATGGCGGATGATAACGCCAAAGAAACGGGATGCAGACATCGGGATACTCCAGATTAAGATTGTTCGTTGCGCGGTGTCTGTTTTTTCCAGGGGGCGACAAACAGGTAGAGGATTACCAGAAAGGGCAGGGCGGAAAAGGCTGCCTCAAGCTTGCCAAGAAAGAGTTGCCAGGTGGAAAACCCCAGAATGGCAGCGGTGAAGCAGATTAACAGGACAGCGGCTGATTTGCTCATGGTCGGCAGTGTACTATCATCCGGCTGAAAAGTGAAGCGTTGGTGGTATACTGTCAGCCATGAACAGAAAACCTGAGACAGTATGGCATACCCTGGGTGTTGATCAGGCGCTGGAAACGCTGCAATCAGCCGTTGAGAGCGGTTTGACTGCGGATCAGGCCGGTCGTCGTCTGCAGCAGTACGGACAGAATGAGCTGACCGAGCAGGCCGGACGTACGCCTTGGCAGATCCTCTGGGAGCAGTTTACCTCCACCATGGCCCTTATTCTGAGCGCCGCTGCGGTGGTTTCCGGCCTGGTGGGATCATTCAAGGATGCCGCCACTATCTTTGCCATTGTGATCCTGTTTGCGCTGCTGGGCTTTGCCCAGGATTTCCGTGCAGAGCGGGCCATTGCCGCCCTGAAGCGGATGGCTGTGCCACTGGTGCGGGTGCGGCGGGATATGACGGTGCAGGAGCTACCTTCGCTGCAGCTGGTGCCCGGTGATATCGTTCTGCTGGAGGCGGGCAGCGTGGTTCCGGCTGATTGCCGCCTGCTGGAGGCCCACGGCCTGCGGGTGCAGGAGGCGTTGCTGACCGGTGAGTCAGAGGCGGTGGAAAAACATACTGACCAGATTGCAAGCAAAGAACTGCCGCTGGGTGATCGTCGCAACCTGCTGTTTATGGGCACCCTGGTCTCAGCCGGCCGGGCTGTGGCGCTGGTGGTGACCACCGGCATGCAGACCGAGCTGGGCAGTATCGCCACCATGCTGCAGCAGGTGGGACAGGAGTGGACCCCGCTGCAGAAACGGCTGGACCGGCTGGGCAAGGTGCTGGCCGTGGTCTCGGTGGTGGTGGCAGGCCTGATCTTCGGGGTGGGGATGCTGCGGGGCGAGGCGCTGAAAGAGATGTTGCTGCTGGCGGTCAGTGTGGCAGTGGCTGCCATCCCGGAAGGGCTGCCTGCGGTGGTTACCATCACCCTGGCCCTGGGGGCTCAACGGATGCTGAAACGCCATGCCCTGATCCGGCGGCTTCCGGCGGTGGAGACGCTGGGTTCAGTCACCGTGATCTGCAGCGATAAGACCGGCACCCTGACCCAGAACCGGATGACCGTGACCGGGCTGATGAACACGGATAGTATTGTTGGTGGGGCCGAAGATGCTGCATCCGACAGGTTGCTGTTGATGATCGGCGCACTCTGTAATGATGCGGTCTTGAAGGTTGCAGATGGCGAAGAGTCGGTACTGGGTGATCCCACTGAAGGTGCCCTGGTCTCTGCAGCCGCAGCAGCTGGTGTTTTCCGGGATGAACTGGAACAGGCCCTGCCTCGGATTGCCGAGATCCCCTTTGATTCAACCACCAAGCGGATGATTACCGTACATCAGATTACCGCGCTGGTCTCCAGCCTCCTGCCGCTTCCTCCGCTGCCAGCAGGAGGTAAGCTGCTGGCAGCCAAGGGGGCACTGGACAGTGTGCTGGGACTTTGCAGCGCAGTTTTACTGAATGGCAAGGTCGTAGCGATGATGGATCAACATCGACAGGCACTACAAGCAGCAGCAGACCGGCTTTCTGACGAGGGCCAGCGGGTGCTGGCCCTGTCACTGCGGGTTCTGCAGCCGGATGCTGATGATCGTCTGGAGTCCCTGGCGCAGGAGTTTATCTGCATCGGTCTGGCAGCCCTGACTGATCCCCCACGGCAAGAAGCAAAAGAGGCGGTGCAGCGCTGTCTGACCGCTGGTATCAGACCGGTTATGATCACCGGTGATCATCCCCTGACTGCCCGTGCCATTGCCCGTCAGGTGGGTATTGATGATTCTGGCGGCGCACTGACCGGAGTTGAGCTTGATCGATTGACCCCTGAGCAGTTTGATGAGGCGGTGTCCAGAGTTTCGATCTATGCCCGGGTAGCGCCGGAGCACAAGCTGAGGATTGTGGATGCTATTCAGCGTAGCGGCGGTGTGGCTGCCATGACCGGTGACGGGGTTAATGATGCCCCGGCCCTTAAAAAGGCTGATGTGGGAGTGGCCATGGGCAAGGTCGGCACTGATGTGGCCCGTGAAGCCTCGGACATGGTGCTGCTGGATGATAACTTTGCCACCATTGTGGCTGCGGTGGAGGAAGGCCGCACCATTTACGACAACATCCGCAAGTTTGTGGTCTTTTCCGTGGCAGGCAATACCGGCAAGATCCTGGCGGTGCTGGTCCTGCCGTTTTTGGGGATGGGGATGCCGTTGACCCCGCTGCAACTGCTCTGGCTTAACCTGCTGACCGATGGTCTGCTGGGGCTGGGTATGGGGCTGGAACGGGCAGAACCGGATGTTATGAAGCGCCCGCCCATTGCACCGGATAGTCAGATCTTTGATGGCCGTACCATCCGCTATGTTGTGCTAACCGGCAGCCTGATCGGCGGCTCCTGCATGCTGGTTACCTGGCTCACCTGGCAGGCAGGCGGTCCCTGGCAGACCGTGCTGTTTGCCTCCCTGGCCCTGGCCCAGATCGCCCAGGCCATGGCGTTGCGTTCCTTCCGCAGCTCCTTCCTGCAGATGGGGATGTTCAGCAATCCGTCTCTGCTGGTAATGGCAGCCAGTGTGCTGCTGCTGCAGGGGTTAGCCATCTGGCTGCCGCAGTTGCAGGGCTTTTTCCGTACGACAGCCCTTACGTGGGAACAGCTTGGATTGGTACTGTTACCGGCAGTGGCGGTGTTTCTGCTGTTGGAGGGGGAGAAGTGGGCCGGACGGTTGAGCAGGACTTCGAGAGGTAATTAATGCGGTAAAGGGAGAGACATCCTGTCAGGCATGTACACGATTCAGTTCAACAGGCACGTTGTACTTTGGCTGTTAGGCGGTCCTTTGCCGCGATTCTTCCACTTGTGCAGCTATCTCATAAGCGCGTTGTGGCGTTACGGTAGTTTCAAAAAAACACTCCCTACAATGAACTGACCAATGCAAGCATCTGTTCATCTGCCCAAAGGTATTTGCCCCTGACAGACAACGGTCGATGATTGAACCATTTGGCTGCTATCAGAGGATCAACCTCAAGTATGTTCGTATAATCATCAAGAAAGAAATCAAATTCAAAGCGTGACTGATTCAGTGTTCCAAGCACTGACCGGTCAGTTGCCGTGTCAAACAGAGTCGGCCCCATAGCGAGTTCAACCCGCTTGAGAGTTGCTTCCGGCACACCCATAGCAATCAATGCTGCCAGATACAGTTCTTTATGAAACTTCCCAAGATTTTGGAACTGTTCTTTCTTCAGGCCTGCATCGAAAAGTACAAAGCGGGTTGTATCGTGGCAGAACATGATGCATTGTCGCCGGTCAATAACATGCAGATGGGCATGCCAGCTACCGAGAGGATTTGCATCGGTTAGTGGCGTTGGTGACACTGAGGGCAGTTTGGCGGCAAGCGCCTTTGTGCAGTGGAATATCATTTGTTGATAGCGTCCTTAAGAACATTACTGGGCTTGAAGATCAGCACCTTGCGGGCCTCAATGGTTATGGCCTCACCGGTCTGTGGGTTGCGACCGCGTCGGGCCTCCTTTGGTTTGACCTCAAAAATGCCAAAACCGGAAATCCTGATGGTCTCGCCTGCCTCAAGTGACTCCTTCATAATGGTAAAGACTGATTCCATCATGGCTACGGAATCTTTTTTGGGCAGGCCGGTGGTGGTCTGGATCTTTTCTGCGATATCTGCTTTAGTCATTTTCATACTCCGTATATTTCTTTGAGCTGCCCCGCACTTTGTCAGCCGGGTACTTCTTTGCGTTGATTTCAATTTTTGCTTCTGCTGCCTGTAGAAGATCTATTCCCAGCTTGTCAGATATTCGCACCAGGTAAATCAGGATATCAGCCAACTCCTGTTCAACTGCCAGGCGCGTTGTATCCTCAAGTAAATGGCTTGAATCACCCTCTACCCACTGAAAATGCTCTATCAGCTCTGCTGCTTCTGCTATCAGGGCCATAGATAGATTCTTCGGGGTATGGAACTTGTTCCAGTCCCGTTCATCGGCAAAGATCCGCAGGCGATCACGAAGGGTTTCCAAAGAGTCTATTGGCATTTCTCACCTCTTATCAGCTTGAGTGCTTATTGTCACAGCTTCCATCTATGTCGATGTTCACCAAAATATCCCTATACCGGTCAGAGCGCACTATCCTGCGGTGGAATGCCCCCCTGCCGGATCCGTGGGGGCACTGCTGCCACTGATGCAGGGTGGTACGGATGATTTCTAAATAGCCCGGTTCCCGCACAACCTCCTGATATCCCGGAACGGCTCCTACCCACTTGCCCAGCCGGACGTTGTGTTCCCGGGTAAGATACAGGGTGGGCAATCCCATAAGTGCCGGTCCGTCCATCCCGGCGGTGGTCACGCCAATCTGGCCCAGCAGGCAATGGCGGCATCTCAACTCTTCAAACAGGTGAAGCTGTGCCCTGCGCATCTCCGGCCCCTGGAAGAGCGGTTCTTTCCAGCAGAGGGTCAGGTTGACCGCCCCTGGCGGGACAAGCTCTCGCGGAACATTATCGCCGAAAAAGATGGGGGATAACCCTGCACTCACGACCAGTTCAGAAATCTGACGCAACTCATCAAAACAGGTATTGCGCTGGACATGGTGGTCACCTGTTCGGACCCACAGTAGCACCTTCTGTTCCGGCGTCCCATCCACTTTGTCATAGATCCATGCTCGTAAGGGAGCCGACGCTGGTTCGTTACCCAGAAAAGCGGTGCGCAGGGTGCCCTGTGCCTGTTGTGCGTCAGCTCGAAAAGCCTCGGCAATGATATGTGTCAGATGCTTGGGATTGGCCGGTCGAGACCGATAGGGGCAAAGGGCTCCCTCCAACCCGGCATCGCAAAGGAATCGTCTGGCCTGCACTTCCTGGGCAGCACCGGGTCTGATCTGGATGGAAAGGCCGGCAAACAGTGCTGCCGCAGCCAGGTACCAGCCTTCGCCAAACGAAAAGCCGGGATCGGCATGGAAGGTATAGGCGCGGTTGCGTTCCTGGACGGTTTTTCTGGCAGACTTTGCAGCAACTTCAGCTCCAAGGGCCATCGCTCTCGCTTTGTCCGTATTCAGTCGTTGGGCAAAACCTGCGGCCGCCACTGCAGCCTCTTCGGCATTGCACACGATCTGCTCTACCCGCTGCCAGCCGTCGTCGCAATCCTCCAGCGTGGGCGCCCGCTGAGCACCGCGAAAAAGCTGCCCCGCACCGTAGCGCGCATCTTCTGCCCGAGCCGCGCAAGCCTGCACCAGCACCCAATGCAGCAGCGCCGCCTCGCGGCTCTCCCCCGCACTTTCCAGCGCCTGTCCGGCCAGCAGCACAACCTGCTCCAGCCGCGAGCGATACGCATCGCGCACGCCGGGCAGATGCAGCGTTCCCTGCACTGCGGCAGCCTCGGCCAAAAGCGTAACAGCCTTTCGGGTAAGCTCCCTGCTCTCGGTTTCGTTATCAAGCAGCCTTGTCACCGTATCTTCTTTGATCATGATTCAGGCGCGAGCAGTCAGTTATTCCGGTTGATCAGGTTAACGATCACCTTGACGATAGTCTCTTTCTCTTCCGGGCGGCTCTCGGCGATAAGCAGGGTCAGTGCCACCAGGGCGTTGTCCGCCAGTCGCTTTGAACCATCGGCTCGGTAGAGAATGCCGTTCATGCCCAGGAAGTAGATGAACAGGGCAGCGGCTATCCGCTTGTTGCCGTCGCTGAAGGCATGGTTCTTGACGACAAAATACAGGAGGTTCGCTCCCTTTTCCTCCACGCTCGGATAAAGTTCCTCACCGCCGAAGGTCTGGTAGATGGCACCGAGTGCGCTCTTGAATCCCTGATCCTTTTCCAGACCGAACAGACCATTGAAATCTCCCTTCATGGCATTGACGATGCGAATCCCCTCGTCGTAACCGATGACGTGCAGCGCCTGGCGGGTAGTTCCTTCAATGGCCAGCGTCCCGTGGTCGTAGCGGTCAAGGGTTGCCAGAGCATAGGCGTAATCATCGATGACCCGCAGCACGTCCCTGCCGGTATCACAGACCAGCTCCTGATTGGTCAGGGTTCGCGCCAGCAACGCTACAGTCTGCTGCATCGCCTGAAGCTTGGCGCTCTCCTCCCGCAACCGCTGCTCGTTGAGCGTATAACCTGTGACGATATGGTCGCGCAGAACCTGCGTTGCCCACTGGCGGAAGCGGGTTGCCTGAAAGCTGTTCACGCGGTAGCCGACGGCAATAATTGCATCAAGACTGTAATGCCTGGTGCTATACATTTTGCCGTCAGCAGCAGTTGTTTCCAAAATGGAAATAACTGCCGTTTCGGTAAGCTCCCCGCTTTTGAAGATGTTTTTCAAATGCTTGTTAATGGCCGGGATCTTGACGGCAAACAGTTGCGCCAGCTGAGCCTGTGTCAGCCAGACAGTGTCATGGTCGAGTTGGACCTGAAGGGAAGACGACCCGTCAGGAGCCTGATAGAGGACAATCGCGTTATCGTCTTTGTTCATGCTGTACCCTCACAAAATTCGGGGGTAAGCTCCCCGCTCTCGGTTTCCTTATCAAGCAGCCTTGTCACAGTATCTTCTTTGATCATGATTTCGCTGCGAGCGGCCCGTATATGAGCAGATCCAGACCGCGCCGGTGGCGCGGGAAAGGGAGGAGAAGAGTTTTAGGGAGGGGGTAAGTGAGTTCATTTGCTTTTTACCTTGTATCTGTCGGGCATCTTATCTACTTAAAAGCCTGCCCCGGCAACCTTCTCTCGGTGAATTTACTAATACGAATTACCGATACCTCTCGACCAACTCCCAAACAGGCTCTTCTCGTAAATCTTCAACTGCCTCATCAAAGGTAATTCGGTCTTCATCAATACTTAAGACATATCTCTCTACAATTTCGATATCTTCAAATGAAAAGCCATACCTAAGCAGCCATATTTCTTTTTCATCGTTAGTCCCATAGCGAACATAGTTGACCATTGCTTGAGCCCGGTCATCTTCTGTACGCAGATAATAACTGTCATATGCCGCCACGAAGATATCAGCTAAAGAGAAGGAAATCACCTTATCCATGTAATCGTAAGTGTCATAAACAAGATGATCAAAGTTTATTTCTGAAACATGACGCTCACCGAAACTTGAGGGGGGGCTACTGTTTAAGGTCGAATTTGGGAGCTGATAAGGTATTGCAGAGTACTCTACTGCAAGGGACTGATACTTCCGGTTGTACTCATCCTCTGATATTTCCCCTCTACGAAGAGCTCTCATCAGTTCTCTTTGCAACCTCGCCTTTGACAAATAATTATAACGAAGCATGATTACTTCTCGGAAAGATTTTCCTTGGATATGCCAAAGAAAAATTGTTATAGCGCTTGAAAGAACTGACTTCTCTCCAGTTTTAAGACCGCGATTCAATGAAATAGAAAAAATATGCCTAAAAGTGCCTTTAATCGCTCCTCTATCCTCTTCAGGAAGCTCACGGTATGCGTTGCCAGTAATCAGCTCGCCTTCATCAAATAGCAAATCGAGTGACAATGCAATATGCCTGGCACATTCATCTGAAGCAAGCCTCTCAAGGCGAGTGCTTGGCAAGTTATATTCGTCGGATATAGTTTCATTTTGAATAGATTCAATATCCTCCCTTATGTCTTCAGGAAGCTCTTCAGGATCGCTATCTATCAGCGAAGCCTCTTCAAGAATCAAAGAAGCTGACAGCCGATCGATAAATTGCTTTATATTTTCAACAATAACAAAGCCAAAATCGAACTTATCAATACCTTTACTGGTTCTGCCAGCCCTACCAATCAAATTTCTAAGGCCAAGTGCTTTATTCTCTTCAGAACCCAAAAATCTGATGTTATCAGCCCATACCACATCGAAGGGCATGTTAACCCCTTGAGCCAATGTAGAGGTTGAAAAACAGATTTTCGCATATCCTTGCTTGGTAAAATGTTCAATCTGATATCTAACGGGCAGCGGAACAGAACCATGGTGGATTACAACCCCGTGCCTCATAAGCTCCACGAGGTCAGACTCTTTACCTTTTGCACCTATTAGTCTTTCGATCCTGTCAACAATAGCCAGCGCCTTTTCGTTGGTTATGGGCTCACACATGTCAACATAGCGGCCAAACTTTTCAATGCAGCTTTTATCGTATATGGAGGACTTAGAGACAAAGACTAAGAGGGTCCCACCAGCAGCAATAACTTGCCCAACAGCATCTTCAGGGAATTCACAAAGATTCTTTTTATAATGCCCATTCTCAATAAATGGTGAAAATGACGAAAACCCTCCCGTATTCTTATCTATCCCTAGATAAATTTTCCCGACAGCCCCATAAGAATAGGCTCTCGCAGCAGCATCTTCTTTAAATTGATGCTTAACGAGCTGAGCTTCTGGATTCTCAACAAACGGGTGTGCAAAAACTTTCCTCGCATCAGGATAAGCACGGTCTGCACGCCTTACAAACGAATCAAAATTAACTCCACGCCACTTCTCATCCGATAATTGCGCCTCGTCAAACAGGAAAAGAGATACCTCATATTTTTCAGCATTTTTAAACAAATCTTTCCCACGCTCAGGGGTTACGACAAATACACGCCTCTCTGTTGCTGACTTATTGATGTCATCAATGAATTGCAGAACCAAAATACTGGGGTCATCTTGCAGAATAGACCTCACTGCAATCAAATACTCTGCAATCAACGCTCTAGAAGGAACAACGATGACAATATCACCTTGTTCATCCTTTATAAGCTGTCTAAATAAATACGATTTACCTGCACTTGTCGGTGTGGAAAAAGAATAATATTTATTATCTAGAATCCCATTCCTGATACTGGCCTGCACCGGCGTGAGGACCTGCTTGGTCTGCTCCACAATCGCGTCTCTGAATGTCGAGTAAGCCAGACTTAGAATATCTTTGGGTTTACCAACCTTATGGAACAAACCAAGAAGATAAGTAAGCCGCCCCTCATATTCAACAAACATAGGGGAGTGGAAATACTTCAGATAAGCCAATGCCTCTAAATCTTCAGAACGTGTTGGACCGCTAACATGCAATCGTTCCAAAATAGAGGCCATCAACTCCAAAGGATTCTCATGCTGGATAATTTCGGCAGGCCTCATGTTCGAACTCCGATCACGTAGAGCTCATCTGCCCTTTTGCAAAGCGCCTGCACAAAATCTGAAGCAAGAGCATTTGCCAAGATTTTCTCATGGTTTTTAGAATGCAATGAAAACGCTATCGCTAAGCCGCGTGATCCATCTAGAAGAGCATCCATTGCTTCACCACTTGCCAAATGCACTAGGTGAACGGCATCCATTTTATCTTTATCCGCATCGATAAAATCATGAACTTGCGATGCCGCGTCAGTATAAGAACTCTGGTTACTATTGTATTTCGCTTCACCAAAAGCAATTCTGTTATTGTGACTTTCTGTATGAAAATCAAAACCTGGATTACCACTTAATTGCTCTTTCCAAAGCTCAGAAAGCGGCAACACAGTATGGCCAAGCTTGGCACCTAAGCAATCCCCCGCAGACATGGAAACTACATATTCTCCAAACTCAGCTCCGATATTGCCATCAGCAGTTCGAAAAATTTCAACAAGCTTAGCAGCCGTTTTTAAGGCAATTGTTTCGTAAGAAGTTCTTGGGATAGACCCAAGTTCGAAAATCCATGAAGTGTTGTTTATTGTTGAAATCATCTCGATGGCGCGTCCAGACAAATCATCAACATCGACACAGAAAAGATGGGTTTCAGCTGTTGCCTCTGCAGGAAGCTCTGTCGCATCAACAAGCTTATGGTATGTAATATTCACTTCCCCCCCTTTTCCCCGTACCTAATTACCTGCCCCGCCGATTATCCTCAAACATTTCCACCGGCATGGCATGTCTGAGTCGCCAAACCATCTTGATCGACCGCTCGCTCTCATAACTCACCCTATCCACTGGCCCCAGGTAGGTGAACGGCACCGTCACCCCATTGCGCTTCTTCTGCCCGCAGGCAAAAAACAGAATCTTATAACCTCGTCCTTGATGGTGAATCAGGTTCTGGCCGTCGGTGTGGTGCTGGGCGGTGTTGGCTTGGGACTCCCAGTGCAGCAGCTCCCGGCTGATGGGATAATCCGCATACATGGTACTGAGGGAGAACTCCTTTTCCGTCTTCTGGAAGGTCACCAACAGGGCATAGGTCTTCTGCCCGGCAAAGTGCATTACCCCGACGCCGGTCTGACCGCTGCTCTCCAGCGTGGCTCGGCCAAAGGCCGCCTGTACTTCCCGAATACCGTACTGGACGTACAGCTCCAGCGGCACAGAATACGGCAGCTCCAGGGGCGCGGGAGAGTGAAGAGAAGAGTTTGAAGGTGGGAGTGAGTAGGTCATGATTTGTCAGGTTATTAATAAATCTGTATAGACTTGAAACACAACCATATCCCCCCCCTAAAGTAATCTGACCTCGCCAATAAAGCTCTCCAGTGTCATCAGATGTGGCTTGATTGTATCATGGTACGATTGGATAACAGGCTTGGGAACCACAAGTTTGACGCCTGCCTCTGTCATCTCCCTGAATTGATTCACAGACACACCTTCCTGTAAGGTAAGTAGATGCTTTGTAGTAACTCTTTCAGCTTCGTTGAGAATCTGCCGCCAACGATCCTTGCAGGTAGTCTTTACCGCCAGTAAGCGCAAACGGTCTGCAGGAAACTCACTGCTTTTGTAAAGCATTTCGGAGGGGAAAAGAAAATCAGGACGTTTGCCGGGATCAGATTCTGGTTGATGTGAAAAATTCATCTCCTCCTGCAAGCCTTCTTCTAGAAAAATTTCTCTTGCATGCAATTCAAGCGAACGTCCTGAACGTGCCTTTCTACGCTGCAGAATAGATTGCGCTTTAGCAAGGAAATCATCCATTCCGGTAAATCCCTGACGTATCCCTGGAAGTTCGTAGGCTTCCTCTACGCTTCGAAATATCTCATATTCGCACAGCCGACGCTTTATCAGCCTATCATCTGGTGAGAAGTTGCGGACAGGACGCAAATCGACTGTTTTACGTACAATTTCTGCTCCACTCGGGAAGTTTTCTAACCATGCACGTGGGATTTCGTTTGAAGCAAGACAGCAATTTTCACGAGAAGGTGGTATTTCCTCATTTTTTTCTTCCAACCATTGCTGATTTGTTGTCCAGACAGTCCAGGCCCCAGGTTCAACCACTCCTATCCGATCTTCAATGATCTCTTCTTCAACAGCAGTCTTGCAAACCCAAACATCACATCCTTCTGCATTACCTCGATTCCCAAGCAGAAAAGCAAATAGAACCAATGCCCCTGTATTTTCAGGATCAAGAAGGGCAGAGCTTCGTCCACCAAAATTCGTTAGACGTGCCTCGTTTCGAGTGCCGCCATGAAGTCTGTTATTGTACCAAATTGCCCTTACAGTGCGCTGGTCATCATGTGAGTGAATATGTAAGTCAAAGCGGATATCAGGATTTCTTGTTTCAGGTTGGTTTAGATCAGGAAACATTCTGAAAAGAAAATCTTTGGGAATATACGGGCCAGCCTGGTGTGATTCATTTGCAAGGGTGTCATTACCGGAAAGGCGTTTAGAGTACCACACATATCCAGGACCTGAATGGTTATCGAGCCACCACACCAAATCTTCAATTGCCATCAGACGCTCCCTTTCAATTCATAACTTTCATTTCCTGATTCGAGCCATGCCACAATCTTTTCTATAACATCATCAAGTTGCAAACGAGTACGCCCTTTTAAAGCGCACTCCCAAACAATCATTACTCTCCATCCGTCGTTTCTAATTAGTCTGAAAGATTTTTCGTCGTTCTCTCGATTAACTGTTATCTTTTGTTTCCAGAACAGCTCTCTACTTGAGGGCCATTTGAAAAGGTGGCAATCATGTCCATGCCAGAAACAGCCGTGAATCAGGATGACAGCCCGGTAACGAGGCAACACAATATCCGGCTTTCCGGGGAGTTTCCTGTCATGCAACCTGAACCTGAATCCTCGCCGGTGTAGCAAGCTCCGGATGAGAATTTCAGGCTTGGTATTTTTCCCGCGAATGCCGGACATCATCCGGCTTCTCGTCTCAGCGTTAACTACATCAGCCATCAGACGTAAGAAATTCTTCCGTTGTAGGCAATTTTTGCAACTAAAGATCCCGCAGAAAGTACTTTTCCTGCATCACCACACCAGTTACCACTACCAAGATTCCATTCCTCAATATATTCACGACAAACAGAAACAGCCTCATCTATGCTGCATACTTGAGCTGATTTTCCGGGACTTGGTGCGGCATACTGGGCATGGTCCGGGTTTCCTGTTGAACAGAGTATTGTTGTGAACATTGTTGTACTCTCCTCTCTTTAATTTTCATTATGTGTGGTTTCATGATCCGTGCAATTTCACGGATAACCGGCACTACCACGGCATTTCCAAACTGTTTGTATGCACGGGTGTCTGATACCGGAATAACAAACTCCTTCCCGAAATCATCAAACCCCATCAAGCGGGCACATTCACGCGGAGTGAGTCGTCTTGGATTTTTGTCTTGGCCCTGATCAATCAAAATCTCGCTGCCGTCCTTGTAATAGCGCGCAGAGAGCGTGCGGGTAGTGTCGTTCTCGCCTACAAGGCCGAAGCCGAACCCGTTACCAGCTGCCTTGTGCTTGGCCGCGTAGTTTTGAAGATAAGTCCAGAGGTTGTTGGTAAGGGTATATTTACTGTCAACTTCGCTGTCAGGCAGAAGAATATCCTTCAGCTTTTTTGCATCAGGGCCGGGATGCTGAAAATCATCCCATGAAAAATCGGTAGTACCATCGAAGCCGACAATAAATATCCGCTCCCGATGTTGCGGCACAAACCCCTTGGCATCAATAACTTTGTACTGAACCTTGTAGCCAAGCTCTTTTTCAAGAATATCCATGATGACACGGAAGGTATTACCCTTGTCATGACGCTCAAGATTTTTGACATTTTCAAGCAGGAAAGCAGGGGGTCTAAGCTCTTGAAGAATGGAAGCAATATGAAAGAACAGGTTGCCCTGTGTCTTGCATTCAAAGCCGTGTGGGCGACCAAGCGCGTTTTTCTTGCTTACCCCAGCAATAGAGAACGGCTGACAGGGGAAACCGGCAAGCAGTACGTCCGGTGTGTTTGGAATGTGCTGTCTGATGTTGTCAACAATATCGTTAATATCGCCAGCGAGTTCATGCTCAACATCAAAATTAGCTCTGTAGGTTTTCTGTGCGTACTCATCCCATTCACAGGTGAAAGTACAATTTCCGCCATTGGCCTCAAACCCCTTGCGAAGGCCGCCGATTCCGGCAAAAAGATCAATAAATGTAAAATCTGTTTTTTGAGGTGCAGCTTTGTAAAGGTGTAGATAAAGCTGCTCCATTACGATCAGGTCGCTTTTTGACGCTTTTGATTCTCCTGAAACCCATCTCCTTACGGTTCTGGAGTTCTTGCCCAATTGCTCTGCTACCTTGTCATACCCTAAAGCAGCAACTGCGTTTTTTATAATCCATTCCGGTTCTTGTTCCATACTGCCTCGCACTGGGTATTTTTTTGACACATTGTCATGAGTTTTACCCAGTTGCAAGTATAAATGTTTAGCAGTAGAAAAAAGAGGGAAAAGCAGAACACTCCCCGGTTTCAGCAGCATTTCTACCACGGATCCGGCTCATGGTTTCTTCTTTCCTTCAATCTTACGCTGCACGGTTTTTACGTTTTCAAGATATGCCTTTTCCACCTCTGACGGTTCGACTGCAAGCAGAGCACGGTATTTGGTGTATTCGGCTTCAGCTTTCTTGATAGCTTGCGGATTGCTGACGCTGCCAGCACCTTCAAGCGTTTTGGCCTCCATAGCCACGATCAACCGATCCAGATGCGCCAGCCAGTCTCTCATGTAGGTGGGCTCATGGTTCAGGGCACGGAACTCGGCGGCATCGAAGTAGGCCGATACCAGCGTATTCAGACGCTTGAGTTCTTTTTCGTCGAGGTAGTTCTTGGCAATGATAATTTCCGCCTTGGTGGGCTGGTTGCCACTAAACGACAGCAGCCCCATGAACGGCTTGCCAGCGTCGGCGCGACTGGCAATCACCTCTGCGGCGGTCTGACCGTGGGCAGCGTAGTGTAGTTTGTTCTGTACGGTCTTGAAGAACAATGCGGCTTCATCGCTCTTGGGGTTGTAGTCCACGCTGGTGGCGTAGAGATCCAGTATCTGCCGGTAGAGCACCTTTTCGCTGGAGCGGATGTCGCGGATACGTTCCAGCAGCTCTTTCCAGTAGCTGCCGCCGCCTAGGTTTTTCAGGCGGGCATCGTCCATGGTGAAGCCCTTGACCAAATATTCCCTCAGACGCTCGGTGGCCCAGATGCGAAACTGAGTGCCTTGCTGTGACTTAACCCGATAACCGACTGAAATAATTACATCTAGGTTATAGAGATTGGTCGGCTTGGTAGAAAATTCGGAAATTCCGAATTTTCTCATTACCTGCTCCGTAATCAGCTCACCTTCAGCAAAAATATTTTTGATGTGCTCGTTGATGGTTGATTTGGCTTTCCCGAATAAGAGTGCCATCTGGTCCTGGCTCAGCCAGACGGTGTCACCATCGAGGCGAACCTCAATGGTTGGTTCACCGTTGCTGCCCGGATAGAGGATTATTTCGCCAGAGGGTTTTTCGCTCATGCCTGCGCTTCCTTGCTGCCTTTGTGTGAAACATTCATGGTTTCTTCCTTACTTCGATCTTGCCACCATAGTTTGCTGTACGCTTACATCCTCAAAGGTTCCAATTCATACCGCACACTCCGCCCTTGCCCGATCCTCTGCAGCGTGCCCAGTTCATACAACTGATCCAGCTCTCCGAGAGTCTATGGGGTCAGGCTTGCCTTTTTGCTATTTGCCTGAAAGTCAATACGTCAAGCCTGCCCCAATCTGTTCCCCGGCGTTACGGCTTTGCTAGTCTCCCGGCAGTTCATCCAGTTCAGTCTTGCCCAGCCAGTAACAGGCCAGCGGCGCTGGTATCTTGGCTATACGGATTGGCGCTTTGCCGGTCCTGGTATCCACTTCCTTTGCCAGTGTGAGGATGGAGAAATCCTGCATTTCTCTGGTAATAACATAGCCGCGTGGCGCCTGGCGGGTTTCACAAAACTCGGTCAGTCCCTTCAATTCACCGGCGCCGGTATGCTGTGAACGGTATTTTACCTCAAACGGTGTCAACCGCCCTTCAACCTCGGCAACAATGTCTACTTCACGGTCGCTTTTTCCGCGCCAGTAGGAAAAACCTACACTGCGCGAGTAAGCAAAAAACGGGACACGCCCCGGTTTTCGCAGCATCTCCATCACGAATCCGGCTCATGTTCCATGAACGTTTGGCTTTGTCGAGATGGTCGGTCGTTACGGCTTAACAACCTCCCAATACCCGCCTTTATCCAGCATCTTCAGCTTACGATCTTACAAACACCAACATCGGCCCATAATCCAGACTTTCAGCAGCACGCAGAGCTTCAATATACTGCTTGCGGCACTCCCCGGCATTAACCAGATTACCGCTACCCCAGCTAAAGCGTGGTTGCCCTGACAGATGCACCAGTACAATATCCGTCATCAGGCGGGCATGTCGTCCATTACCGTTGGGGAAGGGATGGATTCTTCAGGATTGGCTGCGAATTTATTCCAGATAGCTAACTGGAACCAATGCGGCATAGTATCAGATTTAATTTCAAGGTCATTGCCGCCAGTTATTTCAGCTATCCAGACCTTTTCATGAAAAGAGTTGTCAAAAATGTAGGCTCTGTCGGTGAATTGCACAGCATCTGCAAGCAGTTCCAGCGAGCGGTAATAGCGTTCAATGATCTTTTCTCTGGGCACCGGATGTCCACCGGCTTCAACGCGGTTCTCAACCCGGGAAATATTAATCTCGGGATCTTCAGTTGCAACATAATAGAGATAGGTGCGAAAACCCCGTTGCTGTGCTTTTTCCAGAATTGCAACCTTGTCGGGGTGGGACATTACTGTTTCAAAGGTAAACGACACACCAGCTTCCAACAGTTTTTGCCGGATAAAATCAGCAGCAACTGAAGCGAAATAGGAATTAACCGATACGGCGAAAAAACTCAGCTTGTCATCGTTAAAACGCAGCTCAGCGGCTTCATCAGACAGCCCCGCTTTTTCCAGAAAAGATGATTCTTGAAAAAAAGGGAGTACCTCATCAGCCGTGGTCATAACTCCGTACCAGGAAAGATCCAGAAAACCGAAGTTGGCAATCTCCTTTTCGATTTCGTCCGGGTTAATATAAACCCCTAGCAGTTCAGGTTCGATTACTCCCTTTATGGTGCTTTTACCTGAACCATTAGGACCTGCAAACATTCTCATACGCGGGATAGCGTTGCTCATCGCTTTATACGCATCCGTCTTTGTTCAGGAGCAACCGGGGTTGGCGTTGGCAGTGATTTAAGAACTCTTGTGGTTCCATCAGGGCGCGATTCCACCAGTTGCCCGTTTATCGCCTCAACTACAGGTCTGCCGGATGTCAGTGCTTTGCAATAGGCCTGTTTTACTGCACCTTCAGCAAGTTCCGGGATACGCTTTTCCAGATTGCTCATGGATTTTTCATCAAGCTGCCTCATGGTGTTCTCCTGTGGATGCAGATAGCAATACCTACCAGCGTGAACCTTTTAAATTGAGATATTGGAATGATCATGCCGTTATGTACCATAGCTCTCTTGGCATTTCACTAACCAGTTCATCAATAGCTGCCTCAAGCGATTTCTTTGGCAAAAAAGCAGGACACTCCCCGATTTTAGTAGCATTTCTACCACGGATCAGGTTCATGTTCCATCAGTAAAAAGACAGGATACCCCCGGATTTTTGCAGCATTTTCAGCACGAATCCGGCACATGGAACCTGTGGGGGCAGGGACAGGTTGTCGTTTCAATCCAGGCACATTGGAAGACCCCGTTGCTATTTAAAGGGCGCGGCAGGATAGTGTCGCCGTATGCAAGTAGGGCTGCAGCAGGGCCTGCAATTTTCAGTTTCAGGTAAGTAAATAAACCTAAAAAACAGTTGCCACAGAGATCACAGAGGTCTCAGAGGAAAAACAGGAAGATACAACAAACGGCCCGATTCCCTTTGGGTGAGAGGTTTACTACAGTTTTTTTGTAGTTCTCTGTGTTTCTCTGTGACCTCTGTGGCTAACTGCCGTTTTAAGGATAAAGTGAAGCCTCACCAGACATTAGAGCTGATGAGGCTTCATTGCAGCGGGGGGCGGGAGGCTGGCTTAGTTGGGCAACGACGGCAGTTCAATCCCCGCCATTTTCTGCACCATCCGCACTACCTGACAGCTGTAGCCGAATTCGTTATCGTACCAGACATACAGCACGCAGCGGTTGCCCTGGACAATGGTGGCCAGGGAATCAACCACGCCGGCATGGCGTGAGCCGACAAAGTCGCTGGAGACCACCTCCGGCGACACCACGTAGTCGATCTGGTTCTGCAGTGGTGAGTTGAGGGCGGTATCCCGCAGGAAGCTGTTCAGCTCCTTAACATCGGTTTCCTGCCCCAGCCCCAGGTTCAAGATCGCCAGAGAGACGTTGGGGGTCGGCACCCGGATGGCATTGCCGGTCAGTTTACCGGCCAGGTCAGGGATAACCTTGGCAACGGCCTTGGCTGCGCCGGTCTCGGTAATAACCATGTTCAGCGGGGCACTGCGGCCACGGCGTGAACCTTTGTGGTAGTTGTCGATCAGGTTCTGGTCGTTGGTGTAGGAGTGGCAGGTCTCCACATGGCCGTGCTGGATGGTGAAGCGGTCGTGGATCGCCTTCAGCACCGGCACAATGGCGTTGGTGGTGCAGCTGGCAGCAGAGAAGATGGTCTCGTTCTCAACGATCAGTTCGTTGTTGACCCCGGCAACCACGTTGGGGATGTCGCCCTTGCCCGGTGCGGTCAGGATCACCTTTGAGATCCCCTTGGCCTGCAGATGACGGCCCAGTCCTTCGCGGTCGCGCCACTTGCCGGTGTTGTCGATCAGGATGGCGTTGGTGATGCCGTAGGCGGTGTAGTCCACATTTTCCGGGGCATCAGCGTAGATGATCCTGATCATGTTGCCGTTGGCGATAATGGCGTTCTCTTCCTCATCCACAGTGATGATGCCGCTGAACTGGCCGTGGATCGAGTCACGGCGCAGCAGACTGGCACGCTTGAGCAGGTCATCGGCACTGCCTTTACGTACTACCGCAGCCCGAAGGCGCAGTTTTTCACCGCTGCCGGATTTTTCTACCAGCAGGCGGGCCAACAGACGGCCGATCCGACCAAAGCCGTACAGTACAATATCCTGTGGCTCATCCAACAGGGTGTGGCGTCCGGTGTTGACCGTTGCCAGTTCCCCCCGGAGGTAGTCACTGACGCTGGTGGTTGCCTGCTGGTTTTGGAATCCCACCGCCAGTTTACCCACATCAATCCGGGCCGGGGCCAGATCAAGCTGGCAGATCGCCTCGACAATCGGCAGGGTTTTAAGTGCTGATAGTTCTTCATCAATGATCAGACGGGCAAAGCGATGTGCCTTGAGGATGTCGATGGTGGTGCTGTGTACCAGTGAACGGCCATAGACCGTGCAGACAATGTTCCGTTCGCGGTAGAGCTGGCCAACCAGGGGCAGCATCTGCTCTGCTGCCTCTTCCAGTCCTTGCCATTCCTTCAGGTGATCTTCCTGTTTGCTTTTCATGCCGTTGTTCCCCTCGGATAAAATAAAAACTCCCAATCATCTGCCGAGTAGCAGCATCTGTCAAGAGCCTGTCACATTTCTATCTCGTTCGCGTTACCGCTCCTGAATTACCTGTCCCTGGCTGATAAAGGAGATCCCCTGGCCAGAGGTGGCGCCGATCATGACCGCCTCAATCACCGGTGTACTGATCGGGCGCGGTGCCTCCCAGCGGACAATGAATTTGGGGGCAAACCCGCCGCTGGTGTCTTTTTCTTCAAGGTGAACATAGCTGGAGGCCAGTGGTGTCAGACCAAGGGGGGAGTGGGCATAGCGGCGGATCAGTCTGCCGCTGTGGTCGTAGTAGTCAATGGCGGTCACGACCATGCCATCTCTGGGATCAGTATTTCTCAGGGTCAGGGTAATGGCCAGGTTATAGGGATTGGACCGTGGTCCGGTAAAGACATGGGAGTAAGCCGGGACATAGACAGTCTGTCCCCGTGAGCGTTTGGGCTCTGCAGACCAGCAGAGTGCGGGTAGTAGTAAAAGGCAGAAGATTGTGGCGGCAAGGGTGGTTCGTGACCGGTTGAACAGCGTCATGGCAGCCTCCTGATGAAGTCGGGATTTGCGTAGTTTACAGGGGAATGGCCAGCAGGGCAATCAATGTCAGCAGGGTGTAGAGGATATACAGGTGCAGATGACCATGCTGCAGATGCCGCAGCGGGGTCAGTTTTTCATTGGCCCAGGCCAGGAACGGCAGGTAGATCCGTTCCAGTACCGCCTCTGGTACATGGCTTTCAAAGCGGGTGGATGAGGGGAATGAACCGCTGATCTCTGGCTGGTGGCTATGGGGACGCAGGATGCCGCTAAACAGGTTGATCAGCATCTCTGCAAAGGATGATGAGCTGTACTGCATCCGGCTGGTGGGGGCCAGATAGCCGCAGCCCCAGGTTTCGCTGGTTGGATCGCTGCTGCGGCGTTGGCTAATCCGGTAAAAAAGGGCAATGGCAGCAAGCAGGGCAAGCCCCAGCAGGGTAACCCACCCCAGTGATGCAGTAGTTGCCAGCCGAAGATCTGATGTTGTCAAGCCGGGATACCAGGCAGTAACTGCACTGTCCAGCAGCGGTGCCACCAGGGCAGGCAGCAGGCCGATGGTGATGCAAACCAGCGCCAGCAGCGCCATGGGAAGCTTCATACTGCTACCGGCTTCGTGGGCCTGGGCAGCCTGATCAGTCCGGGCAGTTCCCAGAAAGACCACCCCAAAGACCTTCACAAAACAGGCCACTGCCAGTCCGCCAACCAGCGCCAGAAACGGTGCTGCCAGGGCAACTGCTGCAGCTCCGTGTCCTTGCATGGCACCATTGAACAGGCCCAGATAGATCAGCAGTTCACTGACAAAACCGTTCAGCGGAGGCAGGCCGCAGATGGCAACAGCGCCGATCAGGAAAAAGAAGGCGGTCCAGGGCATTCGGCGCAGCAGGCCACCCATCCGGTCAATCTCCCGGGTGCCGATGGCATGGATGATTGATCCGGCCCCCAGAAACAGCAGTGCCTTGAACAGGGCATGGTTGATCACATGCAGTAGTGCGCCACCCATACCCAGCAAAATCAGCAGGTTTGATCCGTTTGAGGCGCCGATCAGGGCCACACCGATGCCGATGTAGATGATGCCGATGTTTTCAATGCTGTGGTAGGCCAGCAACCGTTTCAGGTCATGCTGACCAATGGCAAAGGCCACGCCGATAACGCCTGAGATTACCCCCAGGGCCAGGATGGTAATCCCCCACCAGAGGGGAATATTGCTGAAGCAGGAGAGGGTGCGGACCAGTCCGTAGATGCCAATCTTGAGGATTACCCCGGACATGATGGCTGAGATATGGCTGGGGGCGTTGGCATGGGCAGAGGGGAGCCAGATATGCAGCGGCATGATGCCGGCCTTGAGGCCAAAGCCCAGCAGACCCAGCAGCAGTACTGCTGTGGCAAAGGGGGCTGTGCCATCAAGGCTGGCAGCTGCTGGTAGCTGAAAACTGTTGGTTGCCGTTGCCAGCAGGGAAAACAGGCCAAATAGCGCCAGGGTGCCGGTGTGGGTGCAGATCATGTAGAGGCTGCCTGCTGTGCGCACCTCTTCTTCATCATCATTGGTGGTCAGCACAAAGTAGGCTGCCAGGGCCATGATCTCCCAGCCGATCAGGAACAGGCCCACGGAACGGGCCACCAGTACCCAGAGCAGCGCTGCCACCAGCAGGCCAAAGAAAATGCTGATTTTGCGAACCGTGCGGGGATGGTGGTCAGCGGGCCAGTAGCCCAGACTGTAAATGCTGCAGCTGCAGGCAACCAGCAAGATTGGAATCACAAACAGGGCTGAAAGGGGATCAAGGGCCAGAACATGTGGGCCAAAGGGGAGCGGCAGTGAGATGAGGTAGCTGGTGCTACTGCCGGAAAGCAGGCAGCTGATGGCACCAACAAGCCCGGCAACGGTTGCCAGGATAATCAGGAAGACACTCAGACGCTGGGCAGGGACAGGGGCGAGCGGTTTCAACAACAGCGGCAGGCCGGACAGGGCAGCAAGCAGTACTGCATCCATCAGCAGCAGTGTTGGATCAACTGCCCCGGCCCCGTAGCTCATGGGCTGCCCTTTCCCATGTCACTTTCAATCTGACGCAGGGTTGCAAGTATCAGTTCCCGCTGGCAGGGGGTCTTTAAAACCTGGCGAAGCCGGTCATCACGCAGGGCATAGGCCAGTTTTGAAAGCAGATGCAGGTGGGTGCGTACCGTGGGGCTGGTGATGGTGAACAGGGTCTGCACCGGCTTGCCATCCAGTGCGCCAAAATCCACCGGCTGGGCCAGAAAACAGAGTGATACCTTGGGCACCGGCAGCCGCAGCAGCAGCGGGTTGCGGACATGGGGGATGGCGATGCCGTCACCCACCGCCGTAGTGCCCATCGCCTCCCGGGCCAGCAGTACCTGCAGCACAAAATCAGGATCAAGTTCTTCCGGCAGGTTAAGCAGATCCACCACCTTCTGCAGTACAGACTGGACATCGCTGCCCATCACATTGCAGTGAATGCCGCCTGCCTCAAGGGCCTGACTTAACAGTGGCAGCGGACGGGTATCGTCGCTATCATCTAGTTCAAAGATCGCCGGATCAACCTTGATCCCCCGCTCCGTGGCCCACTCCAGCAGGTCAACCCGGTTGATATGATAGTCGCCCCGGATCTGCTCTGCTGGCAGTTTGTCATTTCTGATCCAGCGCAGAACGGTTTTTTCATCCACATGCAGGGCCTGAGCCGCGTCCGATGCCTTAAATTGCATAGCTGAGAGCTACCTTTCTGTGATGTACAATAACATTGTTTCTGCCGTGTCAGGGGCCAATAAACGCCACTTGCTAAAAAAATATACCATGTTCTGTCGCTATGTGGTATAGAAAAACCGCATTTGCTAAAACGCTGTCTCTGTTTTAAATAGTCCAGCGCTATTTCTCAATTAATGGAACCGTTTTGCTATGGTCTTTGTCTGGAACATAGGCGTTGATCCGGTCTGTAGCCTGTTGTGGGCAATTGCACTGATCGGGTTAAGTGGTCTGCCCGGCCTGCTGTTGAAGCGGCCCGGACCAGGCCAGATCCTGTCGGTTTGTATCACTACCTGCGCTGCCCTATGGGGCATGGCAGGAGTACTACAGATTCTTGGCGGTGCCCCTGCAACCCGTTACCTGCTTGATTGGCCGCTCCCCTTTGGCCCCTCTGAACTCTCGGTTGACCCTCTTTCTGCACTCTTTCTGCTTCCACTGTTATTAGCTGCGCTCTGTTGTTCGCTCTATGGCCTGGCCTATCTGCCTGCAGCCAGCCAGCCTGCTGTTGAGAAGCGGGTTACCCTGTTTTCCGGTCTGCTATTGGCCTCCATGGCACTGGTGCTGGTGGCACGTGATGGCCTGCTGTTGCTGATTGTCTGGGAGATTATGGCCCTTTCTTCCTGGATGCTGCTGATGACTGACCAGCAGGATCTGCAGGTGCAACGGGCCGGTACGGTCTACCTGCTGGCCACCCATACCGGTAGCATGGCACTGTATGTTTTCTTTGCGCTGCTGAAGGGGGAGACCGGTTCTTTTGTCTTTCCCGCTGCCCACAGTCTGGCCCTGGGCGGTACTGTGACACTGGTGATGCTGGTGGCGGCCCTGATCGGATTTGGCGCCAAGGCAGGCATCATGCCGCTGCATATCTGGCTGCCCGGCGCCCATGCCAATGCCCCAAGTCATGTCTCGGCCCTGATGTCCGGCATCATGCTTAAGGTGGGGATCTACGGCATTATCAGGGCGGTATCATTCTTTCAGCAACTGCCGGTCTGGTTTGGCTGGCTGGTACTGCTGCTGGGGGCTGTTTCGGCAATTACCGGTATTGCGCTGGCATCGGCACAGCGTGATCTGAAGCGGCTGCTGGCCTGTAGCAGTATTGAAAACATCGGCATTATCTGTATCGGTCTGGGGATGGCGCTGGTGGGAATTCAGTCCGGTGATCGTGTGTTGGCAATCTTTGGTCTGGCCGGGGCCTTTATCCATGTCATCAACCATGCCCTGTTCAAGCCGTTGCTGTTTCTGGGCAGCGGGGCGATCATCCATGCCAGCGGTACCCGCCAGATTGACCGGATGGGGGGACTTTCCCGCATCCTGCCCCGTACCGCTCCCCTGTTTTTGGTTGGCTCCCTTGCCATCTGCGGCCTGCCGCCGCTGAACGGCTTTGTTGGCGAGCTGTTTCTCTACTTTGGCGCTTTTTCAGATGGCATGCTTGCAGATCTGCCGGTAATCGGCTTTGTGGCGCCAATCCTGGCCTTGGTGGGTGGTCTGGCTGTGATAACCTTTGTCAAGCTGTATGGCGCTGTTTTTCTTGGCGTGGCCCGCGATCCAGAACTGGCCCATGGCCATGAATCGCCGCTTGCCATGCTGTTGCCAATGGGACTTTTGGCCGGACTTTGCCTGCTTGCGGGGATCGGGGCACCACTGTTGCTGCAGTTGGTGGCGCCGGTGGTGATCCAGTATGCAGGGGTCTCGCCGCTGCTGTTTACCCAGGTTACCGGAGCGGTGCCGTTGCAGCAGATCGCACTGCTGAACGGTCTGCTGCTGGCCGTAATTCTGGTGGTCTGGCTGATCTGGCGTTTTCTGGTGCAGCGGGCTCCTGTGGCGGCATCCAGTACCTGGGGCTGCGGGTATCTGGCGCCAACCCCCCGGATGCAGTACACCGGCAGTGCCTTTTCTGAACTGATTACCGGGCTGATCAGCGGCCTGGTGGGATCACAGGGGCGACTATCCGGTCTGAGCGGCGCTTTTCCAGCCTCAGCCCGTTTTGCCAGCGTCACCACCGAGCGGATACTGGATCAGATGATTATCCCGTCCCTGCGGGGGGCTGACTGGTGTCTGGCCTGGCTGCGCCGGATGCAGCACGGACATCTGCACCTCTACATCCTGTATGTCTTTGCCACCCTGTTTTTTCTGATGGTCTGGAGTCAGCCATGATGCCGAGCACTCTGTTTCATATTCTGCTGCTACTGGCGATGCCGCCGCTGTTGCTGGGGGTGATCAACAAGACCAAGGCTGCTTTTGCCGGGCGGGTGGGGGCACCCTATCTGCAGCCCTACTATGACCTGGCCAAACTGTTTCGCAAAGGATCGGTCTTTAGCAGCACCACCACCTGGGTCTTCCGGGCCGGGCCGGTGGTGACCCTGGCTGCAACCCTGATAGCCGCCCTGCTGGTGCCGCTGGGTAACCATCCAGCCATTATCTCTTTTAATGGCGATATGATCCTGTTTGCCTACCTGTTCGGTCTGGCCCGTTTCTTTACCACCAGTGCCGCCCTTGATACCGGTTCCCCCTTTGAAGGGATGGGGGCGGCCCGTGAAGTGACCTTTGCCTGCCTGGTGGAACCGACCCTGTTTTTTATTCTGATCACCCTGGCCCGGATGAGCAAGAGCCTCTCCCTGACGCCGATGCTGATCTATCCTTCACCCGCGGTCTGGGTCAGTGCCGGAGCTTCCATGCTGTTGCTGGTGGGAGCGCTGTTTGTGGTGCTTTTGGCTGAAAATTGCCGGATTCCCTTTGATGATCCCAACACCCACCTGGAACTGACCATGATCCATGAAGTGATGGTGCTGGATCACAGCGGTCCGGCCTTTGGTCTGATCCTGTATGGCGCTGCCCTGAAGCTGTTTGTGTTGGGGGCGGTCTTTGTGAATCTGGCCCTGCCGTTTAAAAGCGGTAACCTGCTGGTTGACTGGGTGGCTTTTGTGGCAGCCATGCTGTTCCTGGCCGTACTGATCGGTGTGGTGGAATCAGTCATGGCCCGTTTGCGGATGGTCAGGATTCCACAGCTGCTGGTGGCAGCCACGATCCTTTCCGCCTTTGCCATGTTGCTGATAGTGAGGTGATGCAGATGGTTGCTCTTGCAGATCAACTGTTGGTGCTGGTGATGCTGATCAACTTTATCATGCTGGGTTCCAGCCGGATGGCCTTTGTGATCAGGGCAGTGGCGGCCCAGGGGGTGATTCTGGGGATTATTCCCGGTCTGCTGCATCCCTTTTCCGGCCACTTGCTGATCATTACCGCCAGCATCATCCTGGCCAAAGGGGTTGTGATCCCGTATCTGCTGAATGATGCGGTGCGCAAGGCCCAGATCCGGCGGGAGGTTGAGCCGTTCATCGGCTATGTGCCGACCCTGTTACTGGGTGCGGTTTTTACGGCCATTGCCTTTGTGTTTGCCCAGAAGCTGCCGCTTGCGCCGGAACATCGTGATCTGTTGTTTGTACCGGCTTCCATTGCCACCCTGATGACCGGTTTCCTGATCCTGACCACCCGTAAAAAGGCGATTTCGCAGGTTATCGGTTATCTGGTGCTGGAAAACGGGATCTTTATCTTTGGGCTGCTACTGACTGAGGCGATGCCGTTCATGGTTGAGGCAGGTGCATTGTTAGACCTTCTGGTGGGGATTTTTGTGATGGGGATTGTGATCAACCATATCAGCCGTGAGTTTTCAACCGTGGATACCTCACAGCTGCAGACGCTGCGGGAGGAGTAGGATGATGATGACCTATCTGCTTGTCCTGCTGCCGCTGCTGGGGGCTTTGATTGCCTGGCTGATACCAGACAACCGTTTGCGTCCGCTTATGTTGCCGGTCATTGCCCTGCCGCATCTGGCTCTAAGCCTTTACCTGATCGTTACACCGTCAATCAAGGTGCCGGGCAGCTGGCTCTGGCTGGACCCATTGGGCAAGATTACCCTGCTGGCAATCAGTGCCCTGTTTGCGGTCTGCGGGGTTTATGCAGTTGGCTACCTGGCCTACCGCCAGGAACGTTCCAACCGGGTGCTCTGTCTGGGATTGCTGGTCTGTCTGGCAGCCATGTCGCTGGTAACCCTCTGCCAGCATCTTGGTCTGCTCTGGGTGGCAGTGGAGACCACCACGGTTTCCATGGCGCCGCTGATCTATTTTAACCGCAATGCCCGCTCCATTGAGGCCACCTGGAAGTATCTGCTGATCTGCTCGGTGGGGATTGCCCTGGCCCTGCTGGGACTGCTGTTTCTGGCCTACGCCACCCACGTTGCCCATCAGGATGCCACCCTGCTGCTGCCTGATTTGCTGGAGGATGCCAAGCTGTTGAACCGCGGCTGGCTGCATGCTGCCTTTATCTTTCTGCTGGTGGGGTATGGCTCCAAGCTGGGGTTGGCACCGCTGCACACCTGGAAGCCGGATGCCTATGGCGAGGCCCCTGGTCTGGTGGGGGCGCTCTTGGCTGGCGGTCTGGTCAACTGTGCCTTTCTCGCTATTTTACGGGTCTATCAGATCAGCCTGGCTTCGGTGACTGAACTGCTGTTCTTCCAGCAGGTACTGGTGGGGCTGGGCCTGCTCTCCATGGCAGTGGCCGCCATCTTCATGGCCCGCCAGCATGATTTCAAGCGGATGCTGGCCTATTCCAGTGTTGAGCATGTCGGTATCCTGGCCATAGGTTTGGGGATCGGTAAAGGTGCCTTGTTCGGGGTGTTGTTCCACCTGATTAACAACGGTCTAACCAAGGGGGTGCTGTTTCTCTCCTCCGGCAATATCCACCGTTCCTATGGCGGTAAGACCACCGAGATCGTGCAGGGGGCGCTGACCCGGCTGCCCTGGTCAGGCGGGCTCTTTCTGGCCGGGTTCATTGCCATTACCGGTTCACCGCCGTTTTCTCCCTTTGTGAGTGAGTTTTCCATTATCAGCAGTATCTTTACCGAGCGTCAGTATCTGGTGGGCGGGCTGTTTCTGCTGTTCCTGGCTGTGATCTTTATCGGCATGGCCTTGACCGTGTTGCCGATGGTGATGGGTACGCCCCGTACTGATCTGGAGGTGACTGACTATCGTGACCAACTGCTGACCGTGGGGCCGCCGCTGGTGATGCTGCTGGTGATTGTCTGGCTGGGGGTCTGGCCACCTGATGTGTTGCTGCAGCTGTTGAAAGATGGCGCAGCCATGCTGGAGGTGCGGTCATGAATGATACCCTGCGCCTGATCTACAATGGTCGGGCCATTGCCTGTGCTGATATCCCCTGTTGCGACCATGATCGCTTTCTACAGACCATCCTTGACATGACCGGACGGGGCTGGCGGGTCAGCAGCTACTGCGGTTTCCCTGCTGGTGGGGCAACCACCCTGTACTGTCTGCTGGCTTCTCCTGCTGATGGCGTGCTGGGGATCATGCAGACGATCTGCAGTGGCACGGAATTTCCTTCCATTGCGGTTCAGTGTCCCCAGGTACAACTGTTTGAACGGGAGATTGCCGAACAGTGCGGCATCCGCTTTATCGGGCACCCCTGGTTCAAGCCGGTCCGTTTTGTCCATTCTGCGGTGCGCGGGCACGATGCCTGGGGCCGTGTTGATGATCAGCCGATCCAGGTCGGGGTAATGGATTACTACCGGGTGGAAGGGGAAGAGATCCATGAAGTGGCGGTTGGTCCGGTCCATGCCGGGGTGATCGAACCGGGGCATTTCCGTTTTCAGTGCCACGGAGAGCAGGTCTTTCACCTTGAAATATCACTGGGCTATCAGCATCGCGGTATTGAGCAGTTGCTGATCAACGGGCCCCACCCCCAGACCCTGCGCCAGGTTGAGGCGATTGCCGGTGACACCAGTATCGGCCATGGTCAGGCCTACTGCATGGTGGTTGAGGCACTTTCCAAGACCCGTCCCCCGGCAACAGCAGAGGCGTTGCGCGGGGTGGCACTTGAATTGGAACGTCTGGCCAACCATACCGGTGACCTGGGGGCCATTGCCGGTGATGTGGGCTATCTGCCGACTGCCTCGTTCTGTGGCCGGATCCGGGGTGACTTCCTTAACATGAGTGCCTTTATCTGTGGCAGCCGTTTTGGTCGCGGCCTGCTGAAACCGGGCGGTACGGTCTTTGGTCTGGATCAGGCGCAGCGTGAAGAGTTGCAAAACCGGCTGGCAACGGGGCGGGCGGAGTTGACCAGTGCCATTGAACTGCTCTGGAACACCCCGTCGGTCATGTCCCGTCTGGAGGGAACCGGTGTTGTATCGGCTGAATCTGCCATTGAGATGGGGCTGGTGGGGCCTGCAGCCCGGGCCTGTAGTCTGAAGCGGGATGTGCGTTCTGACTACCCCTTTGGCATCTATCGTATGGCCCAGGTGCCGATTGCCACTGCCCATCATGGTGATGTCTGCAGCCGCAGCAGTGTGCGTTGGGAAGAGTGCCAGAAATCACTGGATTTCTGCGTGGAGCAGTTGCGACAGTTGCCAAAGGGGCATACTGCTGTAGAGCCCAAGCCGTTGCAGGGAGATCACCTGACCGTGGCCCTGACTGAAGGATGGCGGGGGGAAATCTGCCATCTGGCGATCACTGACGCAGCCGGTCGCTTCAAGCAGTACAAGGTGTGTGACCCTTCGTTCCATAACTGGCAGGGGCTGGCCATGTCGCTGCGCAATGAACAGATCTCTGACTTTCCGCTCTGTAACAAGAGCTTTAACTTATCTTACTGCGGTTTCGACCTGTAAGGGGAACAAACATGTTGCGTGCCCTTAAAGAACGTCTAGGCATCCAGGGTCACCGGACCATGGCCTATCCTGACGGGCCAGTGGTCCTGCCGGAACGGTTCCGGGGCTATCCAACACTTCAGAAGGATCTGCTCTGCCATCTGGACGGTGAGTCATGCGCGGCAGCATGTCCCTTCGGTGCGCTTAGCTGTTCTGAAAACGGACTGGCGCTTGATCTGGGTAAATGTCTCTTCTGCGCTGACTGTCCGGCATCATCCTGCGTTGGTTTCGGGAATGACCACCGCCTGGCGGTATCCAGACGTGAAGACCTGCTGGTGCAGACCAATGCAGAACAGAAGCTGGCTCAACCATTATCCCCTGATCTGCGTAAACTGTTCGGTCGTTCGCTCAAGTTCCGTGAAGTCAGTGCTGGTGGCTGCAATGCCTGTGAAGCTGACAGCAACGTGCTGACCACCATTGGCTGGGATCTGGGGCGTTTCGGGATTCAGTTTGTGGCCTCACCCCGCCATGCAGACGGGATCTGGGTGACCGGTCCGGTCAGCGAAAACATGCGTGAGGCGCTGCTTAAGACCTGGGAGGCGATTCCTGCTCCCAAAATAGTGGTTGCCTGCGGCGCCTGCGCCATAGCGGGCGGTCCGTTCAGCGGTTCTCCTCAGATCAGTCTTAGCCTTGATACACTACTGCCGGTTGATCTCTATATCCCCGGTTGTCCACCACATCCAGCCACCATTTTGGATGGCCTGTTACGGTTGCAGGGGCGGCTAAAATAACCTGATTGATTATTTTGCTTGTGTTTCTGAGTGTATTCACGTAAATATCAAAAGTTAATTTTTCGCCTCGTTATTTCGCTGCCTGACCCCCTTCTGCATCCGGTTTATTTCCCGATTCTGCAGCACCGCGTTTGGTTTGCGACAGTTGATTCCCACTTTCGTGCAGGTTTGTTTTGCCTGCCGGGAATCTCAATGAGTACTGCCGGCCACACGTGGTTGATGCGCTGATCCTACGGGGATAACGGTTGTCCCGACGCGCCCTCCACACGACACATGTACAAACGATTCGACAGACTTAAACAGCGATGCCGGCAGGTTTCCGCTCGTGTTGAATCAGGAGAATTTTATGTCGTTTGCTGAACTTAATTTGCACGCTTCCATCCAGAAGGCCATTTCCGTCTGTGGTTATGCCACCCCGACACCGATTCAAGCTGAGGCCATTCCTCAGGCGCTTTCTGGTCGCGATCTGATCGCCTCTGCCCAGACCGGCACCGGCAAGACCGCTGCCTTTATTATCCCGGCCCTTGAGCGACTGGCAAAGCCGGGTCCTGCAGGGATCGGTCCCCGCGTACTGGTGCTGACCCCCACCCGTGAGCTGGCAGCTCAGGTTGCTGATTCGGTAGCCCGTTATGGCCGCTTCCTGCGTATGCGTTACGGCTCCATCGTGGGCGGTATGCCGTACCCCGACCAGGTCCGTCTGCTGCGTCAACCGGTTGACCTGATTGTTGCCACCCCGGGCCGTCTGATCGACCACCTTGAGCGTGGCCGGATTGACCTGTCACGGGTAGAGCTGCTGGTGCTGGATGAGGCAGACCGGATGCTGGACATGGGCTTTACTGATGCGGTTGATCAGATTGCCGCTGCCACCCCCAAAAAGCGCCAGACCCTGCTGTTTACCGCCACCATGGATGACCCGATGGCCCGCCTGGCCGGCCGTCTGCTGAAGGAGCCGTCACGGATCGCCATCTCCAGCCCCAAGGAAAACCATGATTCCATTGAGCAGCGGATGCACCTGACCGACAACCTGGGACACAAGCACAAGATGCTGCATCACCTGCTGGAGGATCCGACCATTACCCAGGCGATCATCTTCTCTGCCACCAAACGTGATGCTGATACCCTGGCCCGTGATCTGTATGATCGTGGTCTCTCTGCTGCTGCCCTGCATGGCGACATGACCCAGGGCGCCCGTACCCGTACCCTGACCAACCTGCGTCGCGGCAAAGTGCGCTTCCTGGTTGCCACCGATGTGGCCGCCCGTGGCCTTGATATCAACGGCATCAGCCATGTCATCAACTTTGACCTGCCCCGCGCAGCTGAAGACTATGTCCACCGGATCGGTCGTACCGGCCGTGCCGGTGCCACCGGAGTTGCCATCTCCTTTGTATCCCCTGCTGATGCGGTCTACCTGCAGCGGATTCAACGTTACACCGGTCAGACCGTCCAGATGCACACCATCCCCGGTCTTGAGCCGGTCAGCACCCTGCCGGTGCCTGGTCGTGGTGGCAATGGTGCCGGTAAAGGGCGTCGTCCCTTTGCAGCCGGTGGCCAACGCCGTCAGGGAGCCGGTGCCGGTAAAGGCGGTGCCGCCCCCAAATCAAAATCAGGTTATCAGCAACGGGGCCGCAGCCAACGCTAATCAGCCTGTTGTGATGTTCTAAACCACAAACGCCCTGTCCGGATTATCCGGGCAGGGCGTTTGTGCATTGAAGATACTGTAAATCTATCTACTGTCGTCGTGAGGCTAAACGTCTTGTGATCACCATGCCAACCATAACGATACATGAGGGCAGCCAGACCCAGAGAAGTTCTGACTTCAGCACGGCAAGACCTCTTGGTGACAAAAACCGGGATACGCCAAAAGGTGAGACCTTGATGACCTGGATAGGAGCAAAAAAACGTGCATCAGACCAGGGCCATAAAAATGCAATGCCCAGCCCACCGGTGGTAAAGGCATCAAGAACGCCGTGAGAAACAGCTGCAAAAAAGAGAAAGAAAAACGTCCTTGAAGAAGTGGAGTTGAGCCACCTGGCCATACCGGCACCGATACAGGCGACAATCAGAGCAAACAACACAGAATGACTGAAGCCGCGATGACCGAATGCTGCGGCATAGGGGATGCCAAAGCGGAAAGCCACAACGTCAAGATCCGGTAGCACCGAGGCAACCACACCGGCCAGTACCAGCTTCGTTGTAATAATGTTGCGACCCATTCCGTATGCCATGGCAAGCGGTAGTGCAGGATGCGTGATGATTGTTGGCATTTTTAATGTGTTGCTGACTTGGAAAAAATATTTAGTACCAGTACGCCGGAAACAATAAGTAAAATGCCGATAATGGCGGGAAGGTCCAGTTTTTGTCCCATGTAGAGCCAGGCCACAAGGGCAACCAGCGCTGTTCCGGCGCCTGACCAGATGGCATACGCAATCCCGACCGGAATTGTTTTTAAGGTCAGTGACAAGAAGTAGAATGCAGCGGCATAACCTGTGACAACTATGCATGACGGCCAGAGCTTCGTAAAACCTTCAGCTGACTTTAGTGCAGAGGTGGCGGCAACTTCACTGATGATTGCTATGGCAAGGTAGATCCATTTTTGCATTTGACTGGTCCTTTCCCCTTTACATCTGACGTTCACGAGATAATTGGCTGGCGACGCCGGAGCGATGCTGCTTGTACTGCCGACCAACTGACGACTGAGATACAGGTGAAATTCAGCGCACAGTAAGCCAGTCCGAGTTGAGTGAGGCGTTAGGGATTGGTTGATGGTGAGTGGTTCTTGAGCCAGTCACGGAGGGCATTATTCATGCGGGTTTGCCAGCCTTTGCCGGTAGACTTGAATGCCTCCAGAATATCAACGTCAAACCGGAGTGTAGTTGACGCCTTTGTGCTACCTGCTGGCCGACCACGCCTGACAAGTTTAGTGCCTTTATGCAGGTCTGCCTTTTCAAACCAGGCGTCTGTTAATTCAGGTGCGTCGTCCGGGTCAACCCAGGTGTTTTTTGTAACGGCTGATTTCGCGCTCATTTGCGTACCTCATGGAAATAATTCTGCGTACATCGCCTCTGGTTGTCCAAACCACCACCACAACCCGCTCTTATAAGAGGCCGACAGTGAAGAAACGCGGCTCACCGTAGTCAATTCTGTCGTCTTCTGCGGTGAAATGCATGCCTTTGAAAACTTTTGGGGCATCACAGAAATCGATGCCGCGTTCTTCAAGTGATTTCTGGCGTTTGGTCGAGTCAAATTCGATGAGCATAAATTAAATGTACCAACAAAAAATGTGAGAGTCAATAATTGTTACTACGTTAAACCCCTAACATTCACGAGATAACCAGCTGGCGAGGCCGGAGCGGTGCTGCTTGACTAACCTGCCAATCGGCGACTTGGACATTGGTGAAATTCAGCGCAGAGTAAGCCAGTCCGAGTTGATTGAGCCGTTAGAACTTTTGCCCGTTACGCTGTATGAACTACCTTGCCAAAAGCAACTCTGAATGATATTGTACAATATATTGTCAATATGGAGGTGCTTATGCAAGCAGTTACGTACAGTGAAGCTAGGCAAGGACTTAAAAATTTTATGGATGCAGCTTGTGCTAACCATGAACCGGTACTGATTACACGCCGCAAGAACGAAAGTGTTGTTCTTATTAGCTTGGAAGACTATGAGTCGATTGTTGAAAGTGAGTATCTGCTTTCAAGTCCCGCTAATGCTGCACACCTAATGCAATCTATTCAAGAAGCTCAAGCTGGCAAGAGAACGTCACTGGATGCTCTTTCGCTATGAACGTCACTTTAACTCCTACCGCACTTGATGACCTTCGATATTGGCTGAAAACCGATAAGCGTCAGGCAGACAGAATTCTTGCACTTTTTGAGGAAATCAGGCGAACTCCTTTTGAGGGGACTGGAAAGCCTGAGCCACTCCGTTTTCAGCTTGCCGGTTGTTGGTCACGTAGAATTGACCGAGAACACCGTCTTGTCTACCAAGTAGAAGAAGGCGAAATAGTAATTATAGCCTGCCGATATCATTATTAATTTCCTTGCACACCCCGTACATAGGTAGTTCTAACGTTTACGAGATAACCGGCTGGCGACGCCGGAGTGGTGCTGCCTGACTAACCGACCAACTGACGACTGAGGAACTGGTGAAATTCAGCGCACAGTAAGCCAGTCCGAGTTGATTGAGCCGTTAGAGGTGCGCTACTTTTGGCATGAGTTTTTACGCCTACCAAACCGAATGAGGCTTAAAAGCGCACCGATTACTGCACCAAAGAAGCCAAGCATGATGACGCCAATTTCTTGGTACACTGAAAAGTAGTGAAACCGGATAACAAACTGAGCAAAGCCAAGTATAACAGTGAGTGAAAAGCCGACAAGCATGCCAACAAACATTCTCTTTGCATAATAAGAGGTTAGTGATACTTGCTCTTGTTTTCTTAGCGTTATCAAAAAGATGGCAGCAGATAAAAATAATGTGATTCCGGCAAATATTTTTAAGCCTATACTGTTTGCTATGTAAGTCCAACCATTCAAAATATATTTAACCTCTAACGTTTACGAGATAACCGGCTGGCGATGCCGGAGCGATGCTGCCTGACCAACCGACCAACTGACGACTGAGGAACTGGTGAAATTCAGCGCAGAGTAAGCCAGTCCGAGTTGATTGAGCCGTTAGGTGTGAGGCAGCAACCAACCGTATGGAAAGCCATACCGCCAAACATTTATGAGTTCATTTGACGTCTGAATACCAACTATTGTCATGATTTCATCTAGATACTGTGTAGCTTGGTCGCGTTCTTCTGAGTCATAGTCATGTAATGCGGTCAAGGTGATTTTGAAGTGCTTTAGTACAAAAGACTTCCGAGGGGTCAGAGGTAACTCCGTAATGAGTCTGTCTAACAGGGAATTAATATGTTGTTCAGATACAATTCTGATCCGTTCGTCTGGTGCACCAGGATAGTCATTTTGCTTTGTGAATTTTGTTTGCTGTCTCAGTTTTTTCAAGTCGTTAATATTTTGTGGCGAGATGTTCAATTGCTGGTCTGGCCAAGATGTGGGCCATATAGAAAATGTTATACCTGTGACACCAGCAGCAATGAAGATGAGCGGTAACGCAATTATGACAATAATTATTTTAATTACCGATAAATTCATTGTTACACCTAACGTTTACGAGATAACCGGCTGGCGATGCCGGAGCGGTGCTGCCTGACTAACCGACCAACTGACGACTGAGGAAATGCTGAAATTCAGCACGCAGTAAGCCAGTCCGAGTTGATTGAGCCGTTAGGCGTTACTGCCGGATACTGTTACAAGTGAATTAACAATTTGCTCTATTACCGTGTCGTCTTGCCCGCATTGCTCTATATCTGTTGTGTAAGTTATAAAAACTACAGTGTTGTCGTTTCTCAACCACCAGTTTTTGTAGTAAAACTCGTCATCGGAGTAGCGGATATAAAACCCACGAAAATTACCTGCGAGTATGTTGTGTGGTTTGACTCCTGCCTCCAAATGTTCTTCTGCAAACTCTAGGAGGTCTTCGTCAGTTACAGGCCCATTGCTGTTCTGGGCGGCACTTACTTGGAGGGTTCCAGATGACGAGTTTGAGGTGAACGTTACGCAGACATCATCTTGCTCTGCTTCCCAATTCTCAGGAAGCTGTACTGACCACCAATGTGTTCTAAAAACTTTCATATACTGTACCATTGCGCCTAACATACCGTGATAACCGGCTGGCGTTTAACGCCTACAAACAGAAAGAAGGTTGAGATATGGAACAAGAAAAATTAAACGCAGAGCAAGCCAGTCCGAGTTCATTAAGGCGTTATGCCGCACCCGACTGGATGGTGCTGGAACCTATGCAACGGGCTGGGCAAATTGAGAAGAACGACACGCTAATTTTGAATACAGAACACGGCGTAAGGGCAGCTAAAGCCATGAAGGTTAAGAACGCTGGCACGCCCGATGAAGAGGTAGTCATAAATATAATAAAAAACAAGTTTTTCCACACTGGGATGGCTTTAGCCGGTACATCTTGGGTAAAGAACGTGCTGATACTGAAAGCGGCATAACGTTTACGAGATAACCGGCTGGCGATGCCGGAGCGGTGTTGCTTGACTAACCGACATACTGACGACTGAGAAACTGGTGAAATTCAGCGCAGAGTAAGCCAGTCCGAGTTGATTGAGCCGTTAGGGGGGATAGTCACGTTTCTGCAGTAATATTTTCATTTTCTGTAATTATCACTTCCAGTTGTTTGCCAGTATCCTCAAAAATGGCATCTGTTTGTATTGTGATTGGGAAAATGTCGTTCATGGTTTTTTTAATTTTTTCTGCAAAACAATGAGGGCCTTCTTTTGCTATCACATGTGGTGGTGCAGGTGGACGAAAAAAACAATGCCACTCCCCCTTATAATAATATGAAGGAGATGGTTCTATCTCGGGTGGTGGGGATGAAACGCTTGTAATCCCAGCTATCTCTGTGCCATCAGCCATTTTACCTCTGAATCTCACTATCATTAAAGATTCATTGCTCTTTATTATTGCTTCTTTTCTCAAGGGCTTAACAAAATCTAAATCCAGTTCACCATAAACTTTCTCATCATCAGCGGGGTACCATACTGCATATTTGTCAAAATCTTCCAATTCAAGCTCTTGCAGGTTCTTTTTCATATTTATATCAACCCCTAACGTTTACGAGATAACCGGCTGGCGATGCCGGAGCGGTGTTGCTTGACTAACCGACATACTTCCGACTGAGAAACTGGTGAAATTCAGCACACAGTAAGCCAGTCCGAGTTGATTGAGCCGTTAGGAGCGAGGACGAACTTGACCAAGCCTGCGTTTACCTTGCGCTGCCACAAACCACCCATAAAAGCCGGACGAACCGGCTAGCCTGATCTTGCCGAACCGCTGCAATAGCTTACCAAACAACCCCTGATTTTCAACTTGTTGCGAAAAGCCCGCCAGCCCTGATTTAATGCGGCCTAGCTGGCCGAAGCGTTTTTGACTTTAGGTGCCACGGAGGACGCTGGTACAAAAGGCTTCTAACGTTTACGAGATAACCGGCTGGCGACGCCGGAGCGATGATGCTTAAACTGCCTACCAACTGACGACCGAGAAACTGGTGAAATTCAGCGCACAGTAAGCCAGTCCGAGTTGATTGAGCCGTTAGGTCTTTATGGGATAGTGCCCAACAGTTTGTCATTTTTGTCATAGGCGTTAAGAAGCCAATTACTATTGCCAGTGTAGACAAGATGTATGCTGGCTACCTTTTTTTGTGCTGATTTCAGTTTTGATGTGTTGATTTTAGTAACAGTGATATTATAGCTTTCTCCTTCTTCCCACGAAATCTGCACGATTTCACCCAGTTTGAAAGGGCTGAAGCCAATTGTTGCACTTTTGCCAATTGATACCACGCCAAAACGCTCTTGAAATTTACCCGATGTAACAGTTGGGTATATTTCAATGTTTGTCTGATTGGTCACCTTGAGTTCTGCTGAAACGGCTATATGAGGTGATAAGAACAAAAGGCAAATAGCAATAACAATCCAACGAATATTCATAAATTTACCATGACCTAACGTTTACGAGATAACCGGCTGGCGACGCCGGAGCGGTGCTGCCTGAACTGCCCACCAACTGACGACTGAGAAAATGGTGAAATTCAACACAGAGTAAGCCAGTCCGAGTTGATTGAGCCGTTAGGAGCAAGGAAGAACTTGACCAAGCTGGCGTTTACCTTGCGCTGCCAAAAACCACCCACAAAAGCCGGACGAACCGGCCAGCCTGATCTTGCCGACCTGACGAAACAGCTTACCAAACAACCACTGAATTTCAACTTGCTGCGATGCATGCCAAGCCGGATATTATCTGGGCTAGCTGGCCGAAGCGTCTTTGATTTTAGGTGCCACGGAGGACGCTGTTACAAAAGGCTTCTAACGTTCACGAGATAACCGGCTGGCGACGCCGGAGCGGTACTGCCTGAACTGCCGACCAACTGACGACTGAGGAACTGCTAAAATTCAGCGCAGAGTAAGCCTGTCCGAGTTGATTGAGCCGTTAGGGATTGGATAGAGGGCTGATTAGGAAGCATGTGCCAGAACGTCAGACGCCCACTGGTTTATGCTTAAGCCATGAGCCTGTGCCATCATGGCTGCCCGTGCGTGGATCTCTGGTGGTACACGTAGCATAAGCTTGCCAGAGTACGGTTTTTGAGGTGCCCTTCCAAGTTTTTCACAGGTGGCAAGATAGTCGTCAACCGCCTCCTCAAAAGCTGTTCTCAGTTCTTTAACCGTTTCTGCATGGAAGCCGATAACATCTTTGATTCCGGCAATATGACCAATAAAACACGCATCTTCATCGCTATATTCGATTTTTGCAGCGTACCCTTTGAATGTCATTGTGCTCATGGTTTTACTCCTGCGTTCTCCAGGAACGCTCTTGCGTCTTTAACTTGATATGGCTTGGCTTCTTTTGCTGGATGCGGGCGATGAAAGGTACCAATAATACCGTTTAGCTCAAATCTGACCCTTGAACCGTTGCCTTCAATTGTTTTTGCACCGAGTGCGACGAACAATGCCTCAACTCTTCGCCACTCCAAAGTTGCTGGAACAGGAAGTGAAAAAACAGCAAGCAGTGTGGTCCGGTGAGATTTATTCATAAATTGAAGTTACCAAAGTGCTCGCAGAAGTGCAATCAAATATTGATATCATTGTTTTGAATCCCTAACGTTTACGAGATAACCGGCTGGCGACACCGGAGCGATGCTGCTTGACTAACCTACCAACCGACGACTGAGAAACTGGTAAAATTCAGCGCAGAGTAAGCCAGTCCGAGTTGATTGAGCCGTTAGGAGCGAGGACGAACTTGACCAAGCTGGCGTTTACCTTCCGCTGCCAGAAACCACCCACAAAAGCCGGACGAACCGGCCAGCTGAAACTTGCCGACCTGACGAAACAGCTTACCAAACAACCCCTGAATTTCAACTTGATGCGAAAAGCCCGCCAGCCCATATTTAATGGGGACTAGCTGGCCGAAGCGTTTTTGACTTTAGGTGCCACGGAGGACGCTGGTACAAAAGGCTTCTAACGTTTACGAGATAACCGGCTGGCGATGCCGGAGCGATGCTGCCTGACTAACCGACCAACTGACGATTGAGGCATTGGTGAAATTCAGCGCACAGTAAGCCAGTCCGAGTTGATTGAGCCGTTAGGAGCGAGGACGAACTTGACCAAGTTGGCGTTTACCTTGCGCTGCCACAAACCACCCACAAAAGCCGGAAACGTTGATTTCCTGGAACTTGCCGACCTACCGCAACAGCTTACCAAACAACCACTGAATTACAACTTGTGAAAAAGCCCGCCAGCCCGGATTTAATGCGGCCTAGCTGGCCGAAGTGTTTTTGACTTTAGGCGCCACGGAGGACGCTGGTACAAAAGGCTTCTAACGTTTACGAGATAACCGGCTGGCGACGCCGGAGCGATGCTGCCTGAATTGCCGACCAACTAACGACTGAGAAACTGGTGGAATTCAGCGCAGAGTAAGCCAGTCCGAGTTGATTGAGCCGTTAGGTGCATTGCGTTAAGAAAATATGCGAATTACTGAGATTCTTGTAAATATAGCAACGCCCCAAATAATAACAGGAAACAGTATTGTCCAAAAAGTGCAATGATTGTAAGGAACTTTTCCGCGAAACCACGGTAGATTGGCAGCTAAAAAGCAGACCAAATATAATGGTAACGCAATGTTAAAGAACAGTTTTTGATGGTCTGACGCCTCCAAAAGAACGTCACCAAGAAAAAAGACAATGGTGAATATCCACAGAGGCGCAAAATTACGCCAATGGAGTTTGGCAACAATGAATAATGGTTTTAGGACCATGCTGGTTGAACCTAACGTTTATTAGACACCCTAATTTATTTGTAAAAAACGAATATTTGTCGATTTGTGTTGCTTGAAATCTTTCATTTAGCTGTTAACATTAACCTAACTGAAAACAAAAACGTCATAAATAGTCAGTAAAAAACGTCAAAATTTATCGGCTGGCCTTTGCTGTCTAACAGGCCCCGTGGTGTGCTTCTTCAAGTTTTTCATTCAGCCATACTTTGATCAGAGATTGGTATGGTACATCCTGTTTGTTTGCGGTGGCTTTGATTGATTCAAGCATCCAAAGCGGCAATCTTAGTGAGATTGATTGGGTTGTTGGCTTAAGGTTGGGGAAGGTGACCTGCTTTGCCTTTGACCAGTCAACATAATCGGTTGAATTATGAGAGAGCCAAAATTCACGTTCTTGATCTTCACTGGTAAATTCAGGGGTATTTTTAGTCTTTTTGTTCATAAATGGCTCGTTCCTTTCGGTGCATGTCTCTGGCAGATATCACCCGGATGAGTGTTGCACGTATGGTGAAGGTGATATGTAATAGCCTTCTCTCATTGGTTTGTCCTAAGGCATGAAAGCGAGGTTCAGTTGTGCTGTGTTTCAAATCTTCAAGAACAAGAAGCGGTGCGTTTAGGAATACCTGTTCTGATTCGGCAGAAGTTACTCCATGCTTCAAGTTCTTTTGCTCGTTTCCATTGTCCCAGTCAAAGCCGGTTATTGTGTTAAATTGAGACATTATGAGTTGTATGTATATTTGTATGATATACGAATATGAGCGGATTTAGCAAGTGGGCATGTGACTTGATTTGTGATGTGATATGGTTTTGATAGGACAAGTTCTTGGCTCCACTGCATAAATTATCAAGCTTAGTGATTTGTATCCTGTTTGGGCTTGGTGTCAAGCAGGTGCAGGTGTTTTGATGATATATGGTGAAAATTCAATAATGGCAACATCACCGCCTTTGCGGCGACGGATAATGACGATTTCACGATTGTCGGCTACTTCATTACAAAGTCCGGCAAAGTTGGCTCTGGCGTTTGTATAGGTTGTTTGTAGCATCTGCTGCTTTCTGTCAGATCTAGCGTTGCTGTACTTGAAATTCAGTCAATATCCAACAAATCTGCCTTGTTACCCGGAGGTTGTTATGGAACCACAATCCACCAAACCCAAGTTGCTCGATCAGCTGCGTGATCGTATCCGTCTGAAGCATTACAGCCGTCGGACAGAGGATGTGTACCTTGATTGGTCAAAACGTTACATACTCTACCACAAGAAAAGACATCCGCAAGAGATGGGCAAGCGGGAAGTTGAAGAATTTTTAACGTACCTGGCAACAGAGCGGAATGTGGCGGCATCTACCCAGAATCAGGCCAAGGCGGCGCTGCAGTTTCTGTATAAAGAGGTGCTTAATATCAGGTTGCCCTGGTTGGGTGAGGTGCAGCAGGCCAAGAAGCCGAAGCGTCTGCCGGTGGTGCTGACAGAGAAGGAGGTGCAGACGCTTCTGGCCCATGTGCCGCTGGGGTACGGGTTGCTGGCCCGCCTGATGTATGGCACCGGGATGCGGTTGCTGGAGGGGTTGCGGCTGCGGGTGCAGGATCTTGATTTTGGTCGGGCAGAACTGATGATCCGTGAAGGGAAGGGGGCCAAGGATCGGGTGACGATGCTGCCCAAGTCGTTGATTGCCCCGCTGCAGGAGCATCTGAAGCAGGTGCAGCAGTTGCATGAGCAGGATCTGTTGAAGGGCCATGGTGAGGTCTGGTTGTCTGAGAGTGTTGCCCGCAAGTATCCCAATGCCGGGCGTGAGTGGATCTGGCAGTATCTGTTTCCTTCCGGGCGGTTGTCGGTTGATCCCCGTTCCGGCGTGACCCGGCGGCATCATCTGGATGAGAAGGCGTTGCAGCGGACGATCAAGCAGGCTGCGATTGATGCTGGCTTGACCAAGAATGTGACCCCCCACACCCTGCGCCATTCCTTTGCGACCCATCTGCTGCAGGCTGGCTATGATATCCGTACCGTGCAGGAGTTGCTGGGGCATAAGGATGTGCAGACCACGATGATTTATACCCATGTACTGAACAAGGGCGGGTTGGGGGTGACATCGCCGTTGGATCGGCTGGTGTAAGTTATCCTAGACAAAGCAGTTCACGCAACGACGCTACGAAATAATAACAGCATGTTACAGAAACCAGGCGTGTAACCAAACAGGAGAGACCCTAAAGTTTTGTAATCAATAGATTTACGTTGCGAGCGTTGCGGCTTTGCGTGAGTAACCAGCCGTTTTAAGGTTTATCGGTTAACAGGCTATTGTGGCGCTGCATTACCTGGCCTTGGCAACCGCTTTTTTACACAGGTTCAGGTTGGTGCGGGCAGCGGCGATGATCGGTACCTTTTCGTCTGCATCGCTGGGTGGGTAGTTGTCGCGCAGTTCTGCATCAGTTTTGGCGGTGTCTTCAGCCAGTGGCTGCAGGGTCTGCAGGCAGGCTGCGGCATCGCCAGTCTTATACTGGGCCAGGGCAAGGTCGTTCCTGATCCAGCCTTCTTCTGTCCAGTGCAGCAGGTTACCACAATTTTTCAGCAGCAGTTCAAGCTGCAGTCGGGCCTGCTGATAGTTTTTACGATCATACTGTTGTTTGAATAGGGTGCGCGCTTTCTGTATGGCTTTGTTGGTGCAGGTGGGGGGCAGCAGATGATAGGTGCCGGTAAAGCCTGCCCTTGCACCGCAGTAGTAGCGGCAGGTGCCGTCATTGTCTGATACGGTGATGTCACTGCCTTTGGGGCTGAAGGTTACGATGCAGGGCTGATTTTTTTCCTGTGCCTCCAGTACTGCTTTGTTGTTTTTGATGGTGCCGCTTAGGTCGCAGGTGTGGGCGTTGGCACCAATGGCGAGGATCTCAAAGCTAAGTGCGCCATTCTTGTTGCGGCTGATGGTTAAGTCACCCCAACCGTGATCAGTGGTGTAGCTGCCCGGTTTAAGTTCTTGCTGCCCGTTCTGACGGGCACAGATGCTGAAGTCGTTTCCTTCCCAGCAGGCCGCATCTTTTGTTGATCGTTGTGCCTCACCCCAGCGTGAATTGATGCCGTCACTGGTCAGCCCCCGCACCTCTGCCCTGCCTTTGGCAATGATAAAGACGGAAAGTACGCCGATATCATCAAACAGTGGTCCCTGACGTTTGGTGTTGGAGAGTGAGAACGAACCACCTGCTTCCGGTATGAACAGGCAGGGGCCGTTGTAGGCGGCCTTTGTACCGGTGGTTATGGTGCAGTTGACAACTTTGTCGGCAGCCAGCACGGTCTGGGCCATAAGCAGGATGCCGGTTATGAGCAGGATGGATTGTTTGAGCATGTGCTACCTCCGATGGATGTTGGTACGGTGTCAGGGGCGTATTTCAATGGTGGTGCCGTTGGGGACAGACTTCCAGATTTCTTCTATTTCTTCGTTGGTTACGGCGATACATCCCAGGGTCCAGTCTTTTGCGGTGTGTAGTTTGCCGATGGCGCCAAACTGCTTGCCAAGTCCGTGGATCATAATGTCTCTACCGGGAGGAACACCTGCGCTAGCGGCCTGTTGCCGGTCTTTTGCAGAGGGGTAGGAGATGTGCAGGGATCGATGGTAGGTGCTGTGGGGATTGCGGTAGTCAATCCGGTAGATCCCCTCCGGTGTCCTGCCGTCTCCCTCGCGCTGTTTATGTCCCTGGGGATGCGGGCCGAGTGCAACCTGATAGCTGCGGATGATCTGTCCACGGGATTGCAGGTGCAGCTGATGCTTGCTTTTCTCAATTATGATCCGGTCAGCTGTGGCGGTGGGTTTTTGCGGTTGTTGTTGTGGCTGCGTCGGTTGTTGCCTACGATTACAGCCGCAGAGCAGCAGGAAGGTTCCGCAGAACAATAGAGCGGTATATATGGTCAGCCGTTTGAACATGGGGAATCTCACTGTAGGCGCTGATCCTGGAAATAGCAGTTCACGCAACGGCGCAACGACGCTACGAAATACTAACAGCATGTCACAGAAACCAAATGTATAACCAAACAGGAGAAATTCTGAGATATTGTAACCATTTGATTTCCGTTGCGAGCGTTGCGGCTTTGCGTGAGTAACTGCCGTTGTAAGGATGATCTGCCTGGATACTGTAACAGATTCTGGGGTGGCTGCAAGGAGCAGATAAACCAATGCCCCGTTTCGGTCATCCGAAACGGGGCATTGCTTCTGTTACAGGAGAGACTGATCGGAAACGAGGATTTTTTCGTTCTGGGTTTGACAGCCAAAGAAGGGTGCGGAGGCGTAGCAGCACTACGCCGCACAAACCCTTTAGAAGGCTGACGAAGCCAGGGCGGAAAAAGACCGTTCCCTGTTAACCCATGACAAAGACCAGGTCTTCCTTCTCTACGGTATCGCCTTCTTTGAACTTCACCTCAGCCACTTTAGCATCGGCCTTGGCCTTGATGTTGGTCTCCATCTTCATCGCCTCGGTTACCATCAGGACATCACCGGCCTTGACTTCGTCACCGGCCTTAACGTTTACCTTCAGCACCTTGCCCGGCATCGGTGCGCCTACATGGTTGGCATTGCCTTTGTCGGCTTTTTCACGCATGGCGTCGCTGTTCTTGATTGACTGATCCCGCACCATCACAGAGCGGTTATTGCCGTTCAGTTCAAAGTAGACCGCACGGGTGCCGTCGTCATGCAGCTTGCCGATGGCGTTCAGTTTGATGATCAGGGTCTTGCCCGGTTCGATCTCAATTGAGGTCTCCTGGCCCGGCTCCAGCCCGTAGAAGAAGATCGGGGTGGGGATGACCGAGATGTCTGAATATTCCTGACGGAAACGGTCAAAGTCGGGGTAGACATTGGGATAGAGGATGGCGGAGATCAAGGCCTTGTCATCAATCCGGTGTCCCAGTTTTTCTTCCAGGATCAGACGCTCTTCATCAAAATCAGCTGGCTCAAGCAGTTCACCTGGGCGGCAGGTGATCGGCTGCTGACCTTTCAGGATGATCTTCTGCAGCTCTTCCGGCCAGCCCTGGTACGGTTGCCCCAGCATCCCTTTAAACATGCCCACGACCGATTCCGGGAAGGCCAGGTCTTCCGTGGTGGTGTAGACATCTTCCGGCTGCAGGTTGTTTTTAACCAGGAACATGGCCATATCGCCCACCACCTTGGAAGAGGGGGTGACCTTGACGATGTCGCCGAACATCATGTTGACCTTGTGGTACATCTCCTTGCATTCGTCCCAGCGCTCAATCAGGCCCAGGCCCGCCACCTGCGGCTTGTAGTTGGAGTACTGACCACCGGGAATTTCATGGTGGTAGACCTCGGCAGTACCGGACTTGAGGCCGGATTCAAACGGTGCGTAGTAATCCCGGACCGTCTCCCAGTAGTTGGCCAGTTTCTGCAGGCCGGCTGCGTTGACCAGCGGGTCGCGCTCGCTGCCTTCCAGGGTGGAAACCAGCGCATTCAGGTTGGGCTGGGCGGTCAGGCCTGACAGGGAGGAGAGGGCGGCATCCACAATATCCACCCCAGCCTCGCTGGCCTTCAGCAGCATGGCAGAGCCGTTGGAGGAGGTGTCATGGGTATGCAGATGCACCGGGATGCCGATGTTTTCTTTCAGCGCCTTGACCAGCTTGTAGGCTGCCAGCGGCTTCAACAGACCGGCCATATCCTTGATGGCCAGGATATGGGCGCCCATCTTCTCCAGCTCTTTGGCCATGTTAACGTAGTATTCCAGGGGATATTTGTCCCGCTTAGGATCGGTGATGTCGCCGGTGTAGCAGATGGCTGCCTCGCAGATCTTGCCGGATTTACGGACCGCTTCCATGGCTACCTGCATGCCGGTGGTCCAGTTAAGCGAATCAAAGACCCGGAAGATATCAACGCCGGAGTTGGCTGCTTCTATAACAAATTTCTGTACCACGTTGTCCGGGTAGTTGGTGTAACCCACGGCATTGGAACCGCGCAGCAGCATCTGGAACAGGATGTTGGGGATCGCTTCAGACAGCTTGTGCAGCCGCTGCCAGGGATCTTCCTTCAGGAAGCGCATGGAGACGTCAAAAGTTGCGCCGCCCCAGCATTCCAGCGAGAACAGATCGGCCCCCAGGTAGGAGGTGGGCTCGGCGATCTTGAGCAGGTCATGGGTCCGCACACGGGTAGCCAGGTTGGACTGGTGGGCATCCCGCATGGTGGTATCGGTGATCAGGAGCTTCTTTTGCTCAAGTATCCACTTGGACAGGCCATCGGCCCCCAGTTTCATGAACAGGTCGCGGGAACCGGCAGGGCGGGGCTGGGTAAAGTCTACCTCAGGCACCACCGCCTCAATCAGGTCTGCTGATTTCAGTGGTTTAACAATGCCGGGAGAACCGTTGACGATTACATCCCCCAGGAAGGAGAGTACCTTGCTGGCGCGGTCTTTTTTCTCACGGAACTGCAGCAGTTCAGGGTGTTTTTCAATGAACGAGGTGTCGCATTTGCCACCCAGAAAAACGGAATGGGTAATCACGTTTTCCAGGAAGCCGATGTTGGTCTTGACCCCACGAACACGGAACTCTTGCAGGGCGCGGTTCATGATGGAGGCGGCATCCTTGAAGTTGAGGCCCCATGAGCTGACCTTGACCAGCAACGAGTCATAGTGGGGGGTGATCTGTGCGCCGGTAAAGGCGTTACCTGCATCCAGACGGATACCGGCACCGGCTGCAGAGCGGTAGGTGGTCAGGGTACCGAAGTCAGGGGCAAAGTTGTTGCCTGGATCTTCAGTGGTAATCCGGCACTGGATGGCGTAGCCACGCATATCAACAGCGCTTTGGGACGGGATATTGATTTCTGGATCAGACAGTTTGTAGCCCTGGGCAACCAGCAGCTGGTTCTGTACCAGGTTGCGGCCGGTGATCATTTCAGTGACGGTGTGCTCCACCTGGATGCGGGGGTTCATCTCTATGAAGTAGAAGCTGCCTTCCTGATCCACCAAAAACTCGACTGTACCGGCGTTGCGGTATTTGACCTGCCCGGAGATTTTCAGTGCTGCGGTGCAGATCTCTTCCCGCTGCTGCTGGGTCAGGCAGAGGGCCGGGGCAAACTCAACCACCTTCTGGTGACGGCGCTGGATGGAGCAATCCCGCTCAAACAGGTGTACCAGGTTGCCGTAGTTATCGCCTAGCACCTGTACTTCAATATGCTTGGGGTTTTCAATGTAGCGCTCAAGGAACACGGTGGCATTACCAAAGGCAGCCTTTGCCTCGCTGGCTGCGGCTACCAGTCCCTCGGTCAGTTCTTTTTTGTTGCGGGCTACCCGCATGCCGCGACCACCACCACCGGCAGCTGCCTTGATGATGATCGGATAACCGGATTCTTTGGCAAATTTAAGGGCTTCTTCTTCTTTTTCAATCGGGTCTTCAGTGCCGGGTACCACCGGTACGCCAGCAGCCATGGCTGCCTTACGGCCCGCAACCTTGTCCCCCAGGGCGCGCTGCATTTCTGCGGTAGGTCCGATAAAGGTGATGCCAGCTGCCTCGCATTTCTCGGCAAATTCAGCATTTTCAGCCAGGAAGCCGTAACCGGGGTGGATTGCGTCTACATCCGCCTTCAGGGCCAGGGCGATGATCTCGTCAATCCCCAGATAGGCATCAATCGGTGCCTTGCCCTTGCCGATCAGGTAGGCCTCATCTGCCTTGTAACGGTGCAGGGAGAGCTTGTCCTCTTCTGAGTAGAGCGCCACCGTGCTGATCCCCAGCTCGGTGCAGGCCCGGAAGATACGGATGGCGATCTCGCCACGGTTGGCAGCCATTACTTTACGGAACTTGTTGATTTTTTTCATGCAGATGCTCCTGTTTTTGATGGTAGTAAAGGTTCGTTCAGTGATTTTTAGTTATGCTTAAAAAATTTAGTTATTTTGAATGGTTATGCTGTTTGCGGTGGCGGCACTTAACCAGAAACAGGGGGGGATGTCAACAGGAAAAACTGCCGGGTCTGTGGCACTGTGGTGAGACGTCAGGCCGCTGGCTGGCGCGTATGTTTCGGTAAACAGTAACTTTAGCGAGCGGCCTGAGAAGCTCATTAAAATATAGGTGGTTCTCACTGTTTTATGTTAAAATCTTTTCCTCAAATTTACTGTGGCTGTCATGGTTGTATCCCAGGTATGAGAACGGCAGGCAGGTACACAAACCTGAAGGGGTTGTTGATTGAATCGTTTCTGGAATCGTCTGAGCCTTAATAGACGCCTAGCACTGGTGATGATCGTTATCGGCCTGTTGCTGGTAACCAGCATTCTTGCCGGTGTGCTGGCGGTGGTGTACCGGCAGTATACCGGTACCCTGTCGCGCCAGCAGGAAACATTGCTGGAGGGCTTGGGCCAGGGGATTGACGATCAACTGCGTGCCTCGCTGGATGCCCTGGCAGGGGTTGCCCAGGTTACGCCGCAGCAGGCACTGACTGACCGGCAGGCCGCCCAGCGTTTTCTTGCCAACCGGACCGGTATTCAGAGCATTTTTGATAATGGTCTGATGCTGTTCAGCCGCACCGGCCAGCTGATGGCTGAAACCCCGTCTGACCCGGCCCGTACCGTTTGGGAATTTGCCGAGTACCCGTTTTTTAAGCAGGCCTCCAGCGCTGACAAGCCAACCATCAGTCTTCCCTTCCGCTCCACCAATCCGCCTTACCACGCCGTTGTCCAGTTTATGGCCCCGGTAAAGAATGCCTCAGGCGCCACCATCGGCTTTCTTTCTGGTGGCATCAGTCTGCAGCAGCCCAATTTTCTTGGTTCTCTGGCCCAACGCCGGATCGGTAGCAAGGGCTATCTGTACCTCTACAGCAGGGACCGCACCATGCTGGTGCATCCTGATCCAACCAGAATCCTGAGGCAAACTTCCCTGCCGGGTGTGAACCACCTGCTTGATCGGGCTATCAAGGGCTGGAGCGGGTCAGGTATGACCGTTAATTCACGGGGGGTGGAGCAGATCGCCAGCTTCAGGCAGCTGACGCAGGTCCCCTGGATTCTGGCGGCTACATTTCCTGAGCAGGAAGCGGCGGCACCGCTGTACAACGCTATTCTGTTGCTGGTGACGCTGATTGTCGGACTGGGAAGCATCGGAGCCGGTATCAGCTGGTGGTTGACACAACGTCTGACCGCGCCGCTGGGCGATTTTGCCGGGCATTTGCAGCGTCTGCCGCAACTGTCCGGGGCTGCCCGCTACGTACAGTCCCAGGGAGGGCCGGAGCTGGAGATTCTGGCCACCAGCCTGAACCGGATGGTGGCTGAACTTGATCAGCAGCAGGCAACGATTCAGCAGCAGATGGATGAGCTGGTCACGGTTTCAACAGAACAGCACAGAACTGCACAGCTGTTGCGACTGATAGCTGATAACGTACCGGACCTGATCTGGGCCAAGGATCTGGCAGGGAACTATCTGTTTACCAACCTGGCCAATGCCCGCCTGTTGCTGCTGACTGATGACACAACGGAACCGATCGGAAAAGACCATATTGTCTATGCCCGCCGTGCCCGCGCTGAACAGCCGGAAAGGCCTGACTGGTATACTTTTGGCGAACTCTGTTGTGATTCAGATGCGGTGATATTGAAAGATCTGGCGCCACAGCGGTTTGACGAATATGGCAATGTGCGGGGTGAGTTCCTGTATCTGGATGTGTATAAGGCACCCTTTTTTGATCAGAATGGTGTCCTGCTGGGGACAGTGGGCTGTGGGCGGGTGATCACCCGGGAAAAACAGTTGGAGCATGAGACCCGGCGTCTGGCCCGCCTGTACCGGATTCTGTCTGCCATCAACCAGAAGATTGTGCATAAACCGACGCCTACAGAGCTGTTCCAGTTTGTCTGCTCAACCCTGGTGTCTGATGATAACTTTGTGATGGCCTGGATCGGGGTGGCTGATGGTGCCGGTGGCTATATACCTGCAGCCTCTGCCGGAATTTCCCTGGATCAGCTGCAGGAACTGCACGGTACTGAGCGGTCGCAAACCGCCCTTCTGGAGGAGGGAGGCTCACGTATCCTGGCCGCCATTACTCCTGAAAATGCCGAGCAACTGCTTACCACCTGCTGTCTTTCGTTGTATCGTTTTCGCTCCTTCGGTTCACTGGGGAGTTATGTGGTCACCCCTTCTCATGCAACATCAGCCCTGTTGATGGTCTATGCTGCAGAAACTAATTTCTTTGATACTGCCGAGCGGACCCTGATGGATGAATTGGTTAGTGATCTGGCCTATGCCCTGGAGATGGATGCTTCGGAGCAGAAGCTTGAATACCTCTCCTGGTACGACCCGTTGACTGACCTTCCCAATCGTCAGATGGCCTGTTCTCACCTGACCCAGGCACTGGCCCGTGCCCAGCGGCAGAAAACCTCTCTGGCCCTGCTCTGTCTTGATCTTGACCACTTTAAGGATATCAATGACAGTTTTGGTCATCCTACCGGTGATGCCCTGTTGTGCCTGGTTGCCCAGCGTCTGCAGCAGCGGATGCGGGCAACCGATACTGTGGCTCGGCTGGGAGGGGATGAGTTCATTATCCTGCTGGAGGGGGTTAAGGACCTGTCCACGGTGGTGCTGGTGGCTGAGGATCTGGTGACCCACCTGCAGGAACCGTTTCAGCTTGAAGATCTGGTTGAACTGCAGATAGGGGTCAGTATCGGTGTTGCCCTGTTCCCTGACCATGCCCAGACCTCCATGGATCTGTTGCAGGCGGCTGATTCTGCGCTCTTCAGGGCAAAGCAGAAGGGGCGTGGCGGGTTTGCCCTGTTCAGTGAAGAGCTGACAGCCCAGGCAACGGAACGGATTCAGCTGGGTAGCCGCTTGCGGCGTGCGGTTGAACTGGATGAACTGCGGGTGGTCTATCAGCCCCAGGTAGAGCTGGCCACGGGAAAGATCATCGGAGCAGAGGCGTTGATGCGTTGGCAGAGCCAGGATATGGGCTTGCTGATGCCAACCCGTTTTATTCCATTGGCAGAAGAGATCGGCTGTATTGTGCCGATGGGTGAATGGATTCTACGCCAGACCTGTCAGCAGGGCAGGGCCTGGCTTGATGCCGGTCTGGCGCCGCTGTCACTGTCAGTCAACCTTTCAGCCCACCAGTTTCATCAGGCAGATATCTGCCAGGTGGTGGCTGATGTGTTACATACAACCGGGTTCCCTGCAGAGCTACTGGAGCTTGAGGTGACAGAGTCTGCTCTGATGCAGCCGGGTAAGCAGACCATCAAACTGCTGCATGGGCTGCGCAAGCTGGGGGTACGGCTGGCTCTGGATGATTTTGGTACCGGCTATTCATCTCTGGCCTATCTTAAGCACTTTCCTTTGCATATGCTGAAGATAGACAAATCGTTTGTGGATGATATCCCCCAGAGCAACAAGGATATGCGTCTGGTCAGCACGATTATCTTCATGGCCAAAAGCATGGAGTTCAAGGTGCTTGCTGAAGGGGTTGAACGGCAGGAACAGCTGGATGTTCTCAAGGAGCTGGGCTGTGATCTGTATCAGGGCTATTTCACCAGTGAACCAGTACCTGCCGATGAGTTTGTGACCCTGCTGAAACAGGGCCGGTAGCGGATGTATCGCGTGCAGCGGTGTTCTTTGTTGACTCTGTGAACTCCGCGTGAGAAGTCACTTTTTAAAGGTTTTATACACAACGCCCGCTCCGGTGATCCGAAGCGGGCGTTGTTGTCTGTGGGAGAACCGCTGCTTACAGCGTGTACTGGTCAGCGTATTTGACCAGGTTGGGCAGGTCCGGTTTGGTCAGGATCTGCTGGGCACCCAGGTCATGCCACTTGCGGATGTTGTCTTCCGAAGCCAGGGAGGAGAAGATGATAATCGGCAGCTCTTTCAGGCTGTCTTCCTTGCGCACCAGCGAGGTCAGGTGCAGGCCGTCCATCTGGGGCATCTCCACATCCGTGATCAACAACTGCATTCTGGAGCGGAACGTTACGCCATCAGCAGAGCATTGCTGCATCTTCTTCTGAATTTTTTCCCAGGCCTCGGCGCCGTTAACCGCTTCTTCAACATTATAGCCGGCCCCCCGCAGGGCGCTGCACATGGTGTGGCGAATAAAGGGGGAGTCATCAGCAACCAGAATGGTCTTGCTGCTGCGATCAACACCGGCGCTTTCCAGCAGTTGCTCCGGGGCCAGTGGCTTCAGGGCGCTGGAGGCGCAGAATTCAGCCACGATCTTCTCGAAATCCAGTACCAGGATAATCCGGTCATCCATCTTGACCAGGCCGGTGACCTGATCTGAATACAAGGATGATGCCGGAGCCTCAACGTTTTTCCAGGAGATGCGGTAGATGCGGGAGACGGAATGCACCAGTACTCCTACCATCACGTTGTTAAATTCCAGTACAATTACCCGGTCAGCCTGCAGCTCGCCGGTATACTTGTTCAGAATCTTGGCAAGATTAAGAACCGGGATAACCTTTTCCCGCAGTTTAATCATCCCTTCCACAGAATCGGACGTGTTCAATGCCTTGGTTAGCTGGGGCAGGCGGATAATTTCCCGCACCTTGGCCACGTTGACCCCGTAGTGGCAGGGAACCAGGTTGCCGTGGGAATCCAGTTCGTCTACACGGAACTCCACGATCTCCAGTTCGTTGGTGTCGCTTTCAAGAAGGATGTTGGTCTGTTTCATGGCGAACTCCTGCCGTGGATTTTGTCATGGCAGTATAGCACAACTCTTTACAATGAAAAGGGAATGGTGCAGCGTTGACACAAAATACCCCCTGTGTTAGCTTCCAGAACCCACTTCAAACTGCGGAGATACCATGGTGTTCCCTGATTTTAATGAATTTTGTCAGCTGGCCCAAAAAGGCAATCTGGTGCCGATCTATCGTGAAATTATGGCCGATATGGATACGCCGGTCACTGCGTTTCGCAAGATAGATGACGGCTGTTACTCATTTCTGCTGGAAAGTATCGAGGGGGGTGAAAAGTGGGCGCGCTACTCCTTTCTTGGCGCCAGTCCTGCGGTGATCCTCCGTTCAAAGGGTAACCGGGTTGAGATTGTACGTGGTGCGGTAATTGAGGCCCATGAAAGTGCTGATCCAACCCGCTTGCTGCGGGAACTGCTGGCGCAGTACCAACCGGTGGAGGTGGCTGGTCTGCCCCGTTTTGTGGGGGGTGCTGTCGGCTACCTTGGGTATGATATGGTGCGTCATTTTGAACAGCTGCCCACTGAACGGCCTGATACCATCGGCGCCTGGGATTCCTTTTCCATGATTACCGATACCCTGCTGATCTTTGATACGGTCAAGCAGAAGATCCAGGTGGTGGCAACTGCCCACCTGGATGGAACTATCTCCCGTGAAGATGCCTATAACGGGGCGGTCAGCCGGATTGATGCCCTGGTAACCCGCCTGCGGACACCACTGGCTGCCGGAACCACCACGGTTCCATCCCAGGGGGCGGTGGGGTTCTGTTCCAATACGACCCAGGCTGAATATGAGGCAGCGGTGGAAAAGGCCAAGGAGTATGTCCGGTCCGGCGATATTATTCAGGTGGTCTTGTCCCAGCGGATGTCCGGTGATCTTACGGTTGATCCGTTTGATATCTACCGGGTGCTGCGTACCCTGAATCCATCCCCCTACATGTTTTTCCTGCGCTGCGATGATACTGTGGTAACCGGTGCTTCACCAGAGGTTATGGTGCGTAAGGAGGGCAGCAGGGTGGAGCTGCGCCCCATTGCCGGTACCCGCCCCCGTGGCACGACGCCGGAGCAGGATGCGCTGATGGCAGAAGAGCTGATGGCTGATCCCAAGGAGCGGGCCGAGCATGTCATGCTGGTGGATCTGGGCCGCAATGACCTGGGCCGGGTCTGCAGGACCGGCACGGTTGAGGTCAGCGAGCTGATGGTGATCGAGCGGTATTCCCATGTCATGCATATTGTTTCAAACGTACGGGGAGAGCTGACAGAGGAGCGGGATGCCTTTGATCTGGTGCGGGCCACCTTTCCGGCCGGTACCCTGTCCGGTGCCCCCAAGATCCGGGCCATGGAGATCATTGACGAGCTGGAGCCGGTGCGGCGCGGGGTCTATGGCGGTGCCGTGGGGTATGTATCCTTTTCCGGCAATATGGATCTGGCCATTGCCATCCGTACCCTGGTGGTGAAGGATGGCAAGGTCCACCTGCAGGCTGGCGCCGGGATTGTGGCTGACTCTGATCCGGCCACTGAATGGCTGGAAACAGTTAACAAGGCGATGGCGGTGAGAAGGGCGATTGAGATAGCTGAAAAAGGCTTAAACTAAACTGGATAAGGAGCTTAATGGTATGGCAACTGCAACGGCACGACACATTCTGGTGGCAACTGAAGAAGAATGTCTGAAACTGAAGACAGAGATAGAGGGCGGCGCTGATTTTGGTGAGGTGGCCAAGCTCAACTCATCCTGTCCATCCCGGATGCGGGGCGGTGATCTGGGGGCGTTTGGTCCCGGTCAGATGGTCAAGGAGTTTGACGAGATGGTTTTTACCGGTGAGATCGGCAAGGTACTGGGGCCGGTCAAGACACAGTTCGGGTATCATCTGATCGAGGTAACCAAACGCTGGTAGTTAACGCGGTGTCCCGTCTGAATAGACTGCTGCTGCCTTTGGTTGCCTTGGCTTTTTAACGGCGGTACGGGTCTTTTCAGCCGGGGCACTTTCCGCTAAGGCCACAAAGTCTGCCGGATCACCGGGACGCAGGCTTGCATAATGGGAAGAGGCGATCTTTCTGATAATACCATCACTGAACTGAATGGTTGCCTTCAGGGCAGCCACTTCGGTTATTTTACCAACGCCCCATGCAGCTGCTCCGGGGTGGATGACGACGGCTCCTGTTTTGATAATCATGATTTCTCCTTGTCTGATCTACCCACAGTACGCCGTTGTCGCATGAATAGATAGGCTTATTACCTTTTCTGTCGTTCTCTTCTAACCAGTAGTAAGGAATTATCCAGCATGGCATTGAATCAGCAGCAGCTTGCGGCACTAGTAAAAATCATCACTGAAGAAACCGGTCTGAAGCTGGGCCAGGTCACCAATACCATCAACCTGTTGCAGGACGGAGCCACGGTCCCGTTCATTGCCCGTTATCGCAAGGAACAGACCGGCGAGCTGGATGAGGTGCAGATCCGTACGATTGAGGAACGGCTGGCCTATTTCACGGAGCTTGAGGCACGGCGTCAGACCATCCTGACATCCATCAGGGAACAGGGCAAGCTGACCCCGGAGTTACAGGCCCGCATTGAGACCACCCGCCAGAAGACCGAACTGGAAGACCTCTACCTGCCTTACAAACCCAAGCGTCGTACCAAGGCCACCATTGCCAAGGAACGGGGGCTGGAGCCATTGGCTGATCTGATGGCAGCCCAGGAGTTGACCAGTGGCAGCGCGCTGGAGGCAGCAGCCCCGTTTGTTGATCCTGAAAAGGAGGTGCCCACCCCTGAGGCTGCCCTGGAAGGGGCCGGGCATATTCTGGCCGAGCGGTTGGCTGATGATGCAGACTGCCGGGCCATGGTGCGCCGTTTGACCTGGGAACAGGGGGTGATGGCCACCAAGGTTGCATCGGACAAGAAGGAGCAGGTCACCAAGTTTGAGATGTACTACGATTATCAGGAGCCGCTGAAGGAGATCCCTTCCCACCGGATGCTGGCCATGCGGCGGGGGGAAAAGGAAGAGGTGCTGCGACTTTCTCTGCAGGTGCCCCAGGCCGAGATTCTGGCTGGTCTCAAGCATCGCTTGATCAAGGGAGAGAGCATCTTTAATCCCTGGCTGGAAACAGTGGCTGAAGATGCCTACAAACGTCTGATCGCCACCTCCATTGAAGTTGAACTGCGGCTACAGGCCAAGGATCTGGCTGATGAGGCGGCCATTGCCATCTTTGCAAAAAACCTGAAGAACCTGCTGCTGGCACCACCTGCCGGGGGCAGGCGGGTACTGGGGATCGATCCCGGTCTGCGGACCGGTTCAAAGCTGGCAGCGGTTGACCAGACCGGCAGGTTTCTGGAACATGTCACCATTTATCCCCACACCGGCGCTGGTCGGGTGGATCAGGCCAGAGCAGACCTGCTGCGGCTGGTGGAGGCCCATGGGATTGAGATGATCGCCATCGGCAACGGCACTGCCGGACGGGAGATGGAGCTGTTCACCAAAGAGACCCTGACCAAGGCGGGCAAACATCTGCCGGTGGTGATGGTCAGCGAGGCCGGTGCCAGTATCTATTCTGCCTCAGAGATCGCCCGGGAGGAATTTCCGGAGCTGGATCTGACGGTGCGGGGGGCGATCTCCATTGCCCGCCGTCTGCAGGACCCGCTGGCAGAGCTGGTCAAGGTTGACCCCAAGAGCATCGGCGTGGGGCAGTATCAGCACGATGTTAATCAGACCATGCTGAAGAAGAGTCTGGATGAGGTGGTGGAATCCGGGGTTAACTACGTGGGGGTTGATCTGAATACCGCTTCCTGGGCGCTGTTGTCCTATGTGGCCGGAGTTGGGCCGGCCCTGGGCAAGGCCATTGCCCGCCATCGTGATGAAAACGGTCCGTTCAGCTCCCGCAAAGGTCTGCTGAAGGTCTCCCGTTTTGGTGCCAAGGCCTTTGAACAGGCAGCCGGATTCCTGCGTATCCGTGGCGGAAAACATCCCCTGGATAACTCTGCCGTTCACCCGGAACGCTACCCGCTGGTGGAACAGATGGCAAAAGATCTGGGAGTCTCCCTTGAAGAGCTGACCAAGACCCCGGCCTTGGCAGAAAAGATCGACCTGAAGCAGTACGTCACTGATGGGGTAGGGCTGCCGACCCTGCGGGATATTCTGGAGGAGCTGAAAAAGCCGGGCCGCGACCCGCGCCAACAGTTCCAGACCGCTGACTTCAGGGATGATATCCGCGAGATCAGTGACCTGCAGGAAGGGATGATCCTGCAGGGGGTGGTGACCAACGTGACCGCCTTTGGTGCCTTTGTTGATATTGGCGTGCATCAGGATGGGCTGGTGCATGTCAGCCACCTGGCCAACCGCTTTATCAAGGACCCCAATGATGCGGTGCAGGTGGGGCAGGTGGTGAAGGTCAAGGTGCTGTCTGCTGATCCGCAGCGCAAGCGGATCGCCCTCTCCATCAAAGAAACTGAGGCTGGCGGGGCAGCACCAAGGAGACCGGTTCAATCGCAAGAGCGAAAAGCTGATTCCAGGCAGCCTTCGGGCGGGTTGGATCTGAGTGCCATGGAAAAAGCCGGGTTCAGGGTTAAAACAAAGCGATAGATGTTGTAGCGGTGCTGTTGAGTGGTTAGCCTGACAGAGGCTATGGATTAAGGATCCGTTATGAAAAAAATGTTTTGTATCGTGAGCATACTGTTGCTTATGTCCGTTATGCATGTCTGTCTGGCATCCTGTGACGCTAACAGTAAAAAGGTGAGTCCAATGACTGGAACAACAACCGTGTATCCCAAAGCCACATCTGATCAGTTGAAAAGCAAGCTTACCCCTGAACAGTTCAAGGTTACCCAGCAATGTGGTACCGAGCCTCCGTTTAACAACGCCTATTGGAACAACCATGCGCCTGGTATTTATGTGGATGTTGTTTCCGGTGAAGCGCTGTTCAGCTCTCTGCACAAGTTTGATTCCGGCACCGGCTGGCCCAGTTTTAGCAAACCTCTGGAGACGGACCATGTGGTCAATAAACCTGATACCAACCATGGCATGCAGCGTACCGAAGTCCGCTCCAGGCATGCAGATTCCCACCTGGGCCATGTTTTTGATGACGGCCCGGGGGAAACCCGGCAGCGCTACTGTATCAACTCTGCGGCTCTACGTTTTATCCCTGTGCAAAAGATCTGGAGTGAGGGCTACGGACGCTATGCCCCGCAATTTGAGGCAGCTGGGATCAAGACAGATGCACCGGAACAGGAAGTTGCCATACTGGCGGGCGGCTGTTTCTGGGGAATGCAGGATATACTGCGTAAGATACCGGGGGTGCTTGCAACCCAGGTGGGCTATACCGGCGGGCATCTGAAAAATCCTCGCTATGAAGACACCCATGATTCAAAGAGTGGTCATGCGGAAAGCGTTGAGGTGGTTTTTGATCCCCGGAAACTCAGCTATGAAGAACTGTTACAAAACTGGTTCTTCAGGATGCATGATCCAACAACAAAAAACAGTCAGGGAAATGATCGTGGCAGCCAGTACCGTTCTGCAATCTTTTATACAAACAGCGTGCAGCAGTCTGTTGCTGACCGGGTAAAGAAAGCGGTGGATCTGTCCGGTAAATGGAAGGCACCGGTTGTTACTGAAATTGTCAAGGCAAGCACCTTCTATCGTGCAGAAGAGAATCATCAGGATTACCTGGTTAAACATCCAGGCGGATACACCTGCCACTATCTCAGGTAACGGGGAATGCTCATTGAGCAGCGGACTGGTTTTGTGCTACACAAACAGTTCAAAGGTATGATAACCCCCTGAACATTATTCATGCTTACGTCAAATGAAACACGAGGTTTTTGCTGCCATGCTTTTGATGATCGATAATTATGACTCCTTTACCTTCAATATTGTCCAGTACCTGGCTCAGCTGGGGGAGGAGGTGAAGGTGGTACGCAATGATGAAATCAGCGTTGCTGATATTGCAGCCTTGCGTCCTGACCGGATTGTGGTCTCGCCCGGTCCCTGCTCACCAGAGGAGGCGGGTATCTCGGTGGCTGCCATTAAGGAGTATGCCGGTAAGATCCCACTCTTGGGGGTCTGTCTGGGACATCAGTCAATCGGTGCGGCCTTTGGTGGCAAGGTGGTGCGCAGTGTTTCCCTGATGCATGGCAAAACCTCACCGATCCACCACGACGGTAAGGAACTGTTTAGCGGTCTGCCCAACCCGTTCAATGCCACCCGTTACCATTCGCTGGTGGTTGAACGTGCAAGTCTGCCGGACTGTCTGGAAGTGACCGCCTGGGTGGATAATGGCGAGATCATGGGGCTGCGTCACCGTGAGCTGCCGGTCTGGGGGGTGCAGTTCCATCCGGAATCGATTCTGACTGAGGGCGGAATGGAGCTGCTGGATAACTTTATCACACTTTCAAAACAGTATCCGGTGTAGCTATGAACAGCCAGCAGCGTTGTGATTTTCTGATTATCGGGGCCGGTATCATCGGCCTGGCCATGGCCCGTGAGTTGAAATCCCGTCTGCCTGCCGCTGATATCCTGGTGATTGATAAGGAAGCAGACGTGGCTTACCACGGCAGCGGCCGCAACAGTGGCGTGCTGCATGCCGGTTTCTACTACTCGGCGGATTCGCTGAAGGCCCGATTTACCCGCGACGGCAACCGGCTGATGACTGCCTATGTCAAGGAACGCGGGCTGTCCATTAACCAGTGCCACAAGGTGGTGGTGGCCTCGGATGAGGGTGAGATTGAAGGGGTGCAGGAACTTCAGCGCCGGGGTGAGCGGAACGGCGTGGATGTGCGGATTATTGATGAGCAGGAACTGGCTGAGATTGATCCCAATGCAAAGACCACCGGGATCGCGCTCTATTCTCCCACCACTGCCACGGTTGATCCGGGCCAGGTCTGCCATGCCTTGAAAGAGGATCTTGAGGCGGTTGGTGTCCGTTTCCTGTTTGGTCAGGGCTATTACCGACGCGAGGGAAGAAACGCCATCGTGACCACCGGCGGCATGGTGCTGGAAGCTGGCCTGGTCATCAATGCAGCCGGGTTGTATGCTGATACCGTTGCCCGTGATTATGGTTTTTCGCAGAACTACACTATTATCCCGTTTAAGGGGATTTACCTGAAGTATACCGGTACGGACAAGCCGATCCGTACCAATATCTATCCGGTACCCAACCTGAAGAATCCGTTTCTGGGGGTCCATTATACGGTAACGGTGGATGGCACGATCAAGATCGGCCCCACCGCCATACCGGCATTCTGGCGCCAGAATTATGTTGGGCTGGAAAATTTCAGTCTTGGCGAGCTGTTTGAGATCATCGGCTGGGAATCGCGCCTGTTCCTGGGGGATAACTTCGGTTTCCGCTCTCTGGCTCTGTCCGAGTTGAAGAAGTATGACCGCAGCTATTTTACCGGTCTGGCAGTCAAGATGGTGAAGCAGATTGATACCAGCGGCTTCAACCAGTGGAGCAAGCCGGGCATCCGGGCCCAGCTGCTGAATACCACCACCAAAGAGCTGGTGCAGGATTTTGTGGTGGAGGGGGATAGCCGCAGCGTGCATCTGTTGAATGCGGTCTCACCTGCCTTTACCTGCAGCTTTCCCTTTGCAGCCTGGGTGGTGGATCATTATATCCTGAAGCAGTAAGGGTCTTTGCTGGTCAGGGGATCATGGCCAAAGCTGGCGGTTACGGCCAGGCAGCCACCACAGACCGGTTTCAGTTTACAGCCGCTGCAGGCGGTTGAGCCGTCGCGATAGCGCGCAGCTGTTTCCGAGTTGTAGACCTCCTCAAGGCTCTGATGCATGATATTACCAATGGGGGAGGGGAACTTGCGGCAGGCATGCACCTCGCCATCGGAGAGGATGGCCACGAAGTTGAAGGCGGCACCGCACCCGAATCCGGCACAACCGCCGAATAATGGTTCGCCCTGATCATCATAAATTGAGTTGAGCAGACTGTCTTTCAGGGCCAGTACCGGGTGGGTCGGCAGCGCTGCCACATACTGTTCAAGAAATGTTTTATATTCCTCACGGGTGGGCAGGGCCAGCCGCGCCCCTTCGCCAAACAGCGCCAGCCGGTTGAAGGTCAGTCCGCCGGTAATTCCTTCCAGAGCCTCAGCCAGCGGAATGACCTGATCAAGATTGTTTTTGGTCAGGGTCAGCATGACCATGTTGGGAACACCCATTTCAGTCAACATCTGCAGAAAATCAATCGTCCGCTTAAAGTTGCCGCTTCCCCTGATCTCGTCATTCTGTGCTTCAAGTCCCTCCAGGCTGACCTGGTAATAGACCGGACGCTGGATCGCCATGAGCCGTTCAATGTTGCTGCGTTCAGTGGCGTTCCCGAGGATGGCGGTCATCAGGCCGTGGTCAGCTGCCGCCTGATAGATCCGGTAGAAATCCGGATGCAGGAGTGGATTGCCGCCGCTGAACGAAACCTGGGGCCGTACAAACCGGCTCCAGCAGAAATCGCGCAGTTCCTGCATCAATGTGACGGCGCGGTCAAACGGGAAGGCTGCCCGCTGGCTGCGATCGTAACAATGCTTGCAGGACAGGTCGCAACTCTGGGTCAGATGCCATTGCAGGGTGAACACCTCGGCAGACATGAAGCGTTTGTCATTGGCCTGTGAAACGAAAGCCGGAGTTCGCCGCAGTTGTGATGCCGGTGCCAGCAGGATCCCTTTGCGCACAGCATCCCACAGTACGGCATCGAACAGTGCCATCGGCTGGTTCGCCTGTTGTGCCGCTTTTTCCGGGGTGATTCCTTCCGTGACCATCTTCAATGCCAGCAGGTGGTCCGGCAGGGCCGATTCAAATCGAAGATTCCTGTTTGTCGGATCAGACCAGATCAGCACCAGTTCTTCACCCGGCTCAACCCGTTTCATATCCTGCTTTTTGGCAAAGGTCAGCAGGGTCAGCAGATGTGTCCAGGGGACCGGCAGCAGTTGCAATGAGGGGTTGATGGTCAGGGCCTGCAGCTCTTCTGGCTGGGGTAGCGGAATATTCATGGCCCGGTGACAGCCCAGCTCCAGCCGGGCCAGATCCGGCAACCATTCCGGGTGGGTCAGGCCGGCCACCTTTTCCAGCTGGATGGGAACGGTTTCCGGATCAAGCTCATGCAAGGATTTGCCGATCAGACGATTCCAGGCATCCTGTCCCAGCAGTTTTCGGGTCGTGGGGAAAATGGCGTGCCTCCTGAAAAATAGGTGGTTGGTCTAAACAACGGGCGACAGAGATGAGTGTACCCTGCCGCCCGGTCATACAACTATAGTCATCTTTTACTTGGCGCTCCCGGCGCCGGTTGAGCCGCCTCAACCACTTGAACCTCAGCCGCTGCCGCCCGGCTTTGGAGCCGGTTTTTCTGCAGGCTTGCTCTCTGCAGGTTTCTTGTCATCCGGGGTCTGCTTGCCATCTTTGTCTTTGGGGGTCTCGGCGCTCCCGGCGCCGCTTTTACCGCCTCAGCCACTTGTGCCGGCTTCCTTCTTCGGGGTGCTCCCGGCACCCTCCTTGCCGCCTCAACCACTTGCACCCTGAGCGTTGAACGGAACAACCGCCATGCCTGCAACGAGGCTGGCGATGCCCATTCCTGCCAGGATGGACTTCAACCGGTCCTTCTCCATAGCAAACCTCCTGCGTGGATTTAAGGTGGTGACTTCACCGCCTGCAAGTGATTTTAGCAATAGTATTCAGGTTGTCAAATCGACCTAATCGATTTATTGCTTGGGAGGCGTGGCAGGTTTTGCTGCACCGCCGCAGCCGGATGCTCCGCCGCAGCCGCTGGAGCCTTTTACCGCGGCAGGTTGTTCAGCTTGCGGCTGCTTCATGGCCCCACCGCAGCCACTGGCACCATCGCTTGTATGTTTAGCACACTTGGGGCACTTTTTCATGCCGCCGCAGCCGCTGGGGCCCGACTCTGTGGCCGGCTTTGCGTTGTCTGCAGGAGCTGCCGGCGCCGTCTCGGCAGCTGAAACTGGTGCCATACCGGCAATGAGTGTGGTGATACTGAGACCGGCCAACAGGTTGCGCATGGAGTGATGCTGCATGGTAAAATCCTTTCTTTGTTGTTTTGCCAGATGCCGTGAAGTGTAATTACCAGCTTAATGGTCAAGATAACAATTTGCGGATTAGTTGGTCAATGGTAATTTTAATGAAAATTGCTTGGCGAGTCGTGCTTGAGCAGAACCTTGACCGGGGCAGCTGCATCGGTATATAAACACAATCCGCTGTAAAAACATGTAAAGGCAGGGAAGTCGTGATGTCCAACAAAGAACTGGCCAAGGGGTATGAGCCCCATGAAGTAGAAAAGAAATGGTATGGCGAATGGCTTGCTAAAGGCTACTTCCATGCCGATGAGTCGTCTCCACGTACCCCCTTCAGTATCGTGATCCCTCCTCCCAATGTTACCGGTGCCCTGCATATGGGGCATGCCCTCAATAATACCCTGCAGGATATCCTTTGCCGCTGGAAGCGGATGAACGGCCATAGTGTGCTCTGGATGCCCGGTACTGACCACGCCGGTATTGCCACCCAGAATGTGGTGGAACGGCAACTGGCAGCTGAAGGCAAGGATCGCCATGATCTGGGGCGTGAGGCCTTCATTGAGCGGGTCTGGCAGTGGAAGGCCGAGTCCGGCGGTCAGATCATCGGCCAACTGAAGCGTCTGGGGGCCTCCTGTGACTGGGACCGGGAACGCTTTACCATGGATGCCGGCCTGTCCAAGGCGGTGCGCACGGTCTTTGTCAAACTGTACGAGGACGGGCTGATCTACCGCGATAACCGCCTGATCAACTGGTGTCCCCGTTGCCATACCGCTCTTTCTGATATCGAGGTGGAGCACGAAGAGAAAAAGGGGCATCTCTGGCATATCCGCTATCCGGTGGTGGGACAACCGGGCCGATTTGTGACCGTGGCTACCACCCGGCCTGAGACCATGCTGGGCGATACTGCGGTGGCGGTCCATCCTGAAGATGAACGCTATGCTGATCTGCACGGCGCCAAGGTGCTGTTGCCGCTGGTGAACCGTGAGATTCCGGTGGTGGCGGATGACTACGTGGACCGCGAGTTCGGCACCGGTGTGGTCAAGATTACCCCTGCCCATGATTTCAATGACTTTGAAGTGGGGGCGCGTCACGGTCTGGACAAGATCAATGTCTTTGACGAGTCTGGCATCATCAATGCTGCCGGACATCAGTATGAAGGGATGGATCGTTTTGCCGCCCGCACAAAGATTGTAGAGGATCTGGAGGCAGCCGGGCTGCTGGAGAAGATCGACGACCACGGCCTGTCGGTTGGCGGCTGTTACCGTTGCAAGACCGTGGTGGAGCCGTATCTGTCGCTGCAGTGGTATGTTAAGGTTGGCCCGCTGGCCGAGCGCGCCCTGCAGGCGGTCAAGGATGGTCGTACCCGCATCCTGCCGAAACAGTGGGAAAATACCTATTACGACTGGATGGAGAACATCCGGGACTGGTGTATTTCCCGCCAGATCTGGTGGGGACACCGTATCCCGGCCTGGTTCTGCGACCATTGTGGTCATATCACTGTATCCATGGATGATCCAACTGCCTGTAGTCAGTGTGGCAGTGACGAGATACGTCAGGAAACCGACGTGCTGGATACCTGGTTCTCATCAGCGCTCTGGCCGTTTTCCACCATGGGCTGGCCGGACAAAACCCCTGAACTGAAGCAGTTCTATCCCACCGCCACCCTGGTAACCGGCTTCGATATTCTCTTCTTCTGGGTGGCCAGGATGATGATGATGGGGCTGCATTTCATGGATGAGGTGCCGTTCAAGGATGTCTATATCCATGCGTTGGTACGGGATGCCCATGGCCAGAAGATGTCCAAGTCAAAGGGGAACGTGATTGACCCGCTGACGGTGATTGACCAGTATGGCACTGATGCGTTCCGCTTTACCCTGGCTGCCTTTGCTGCCCAGGGCAGGGATATCAAGCTGGCTGAAGAACGGATCTCCGGCTACCGTAACTTCTGCAACAAGGTCTGGAATGCAGCCCGTTTTACCATGATGAACCTGGAAGGGTTTGAGCCTGATGCGCTGGTCTTTGAAGATCTGCGCCTGACCGAGTCAGATGAATGGATTCTGCACCGTCTGAACGAAACCTCCCGTGCAACCAACCAGGCACTTGACGAGTATCGCTTTAACGAAGCAGCCATGACCCTCTACCAGTTTACCTGGAGCGAGTTCTGTGACTGGTATCTGGAGCTGTCTAAACAGGAACTGTATGGTGATGACCCGATTCGCCGCCGCACCACCCAGTATGTGCTCTGGACCGTGCTGGAGCACCTGCTGCGGCTGCTGCACCCGATTATGCCGTTTATCACTGAAGAGATCTGGCAGACCCTGCCCAAGGGGGACCGTTGCAGCCTGCGTGGTTCCGGCGGTGACTGGCAGCCTTCCATCATGCTGGCCCCCTATCCGCAGGCCCGTGAAGACTGGCAGTTTGCAGAGGCTGCCAGCCGGATGGAACAGGTTATGGAGGTGATCTCAGCCATCCGTACCATCCGTGGAGAAATGGAAGTGCCTCCCTCCCGTGAAATAACGGTTATGCTCTCCACCGGTTCCCAGCAGGCACAGGATCTGGCCTGCCTGTTTGAGTCAAAGATCAAGAGCATAGCCCGCGTGGGGCAGCTGACCATCGGGCCTAATCTGCCCAAGCCGGAGGATGCCTCGGTACAGCCGGCAGGTGAGTTTCAGGTCTTTGTTCCCCTGAAAGGACTGGTGGACGTGGCCGAGGAGGAGAAACGGCTGCTGAAGGAGATCGCCAAGCTGGATAAAGAGATCGAACTGTTCTCGAAAAAGCTGGAAAATCCCAGTTTTGTTGATCGTGCTCCAGCGGATATTGTTGCCAAGGAAAAGGCAAAACTGGCCGACGTTACCGCAAAGAAGGCGGTGCTGGAAGAAAGCCTGGAGAAGATCAAAAAGCTGAAATAGCCAGAGGAAGACCAATGGGCGAGCTGGAAAGAATAATGCGTGAAGGCGCAGCGTTGCATGAGGCCGGCCGGTATGATGATGCCCTGGCCCTGTACGACGATGCGGTAGGACGCTGGCCCACTCTGGCACTGCTCTGGAACAACCGGGGCAATACCCTGCTTGAGCTTGGTTTTCTGGATCAGGCAACCAAAAGCTATCAGCATGCGTTGCAACTTGCCCCTTCACTGCATGACAGCCGGGTGGCGCTGGCCACCTGCCTGCAGATGCAGGGAGAGGTTCAACAAGCCCTGGTGGAGTGTGCAAAGGTCTTGAAGGTGGCGCCTGAGCATGCTGAAGCCCATTGGAACTACGCCTTGCTGCTGCTGTTGCAGGGCAATTATACGGCAGGGTTCAGGGAGTATGAGTGGCGCTGGAAGAAACGGCGCTTTACCTCGCCAATACGTGAATTTTCCCAGCCACGCTGGTCTGGTGGCGATCTTTCCGGTAAGAGGATTCTGATTTACGCAGAACAGGGATTTGGCGATACCCTGCAGTTCTGCCGCTACCTGCCGCTCCTGGTTGAGCGTGGGGCCCAGGTACTGTTTGAATGTCACCAGCCGCTGGTTTCCCTTATGCAGAGCCTTGGCTCCGGCATTACCGTGCTGCCGTTTGGCCAGGCATTGCCTGATTTTGATTGCCACCTGCCGCTGCTTTCGCTGCCGTACATGCTGGGCAGCTCTCTCGAGACGATTCCTGCTAACATCCCGTATCTTACCGCCTCTGAGCAGGTTTTGCCGTTCTGGCAGAGTGTTATGCCGACGGTGGCTGGCCAAAAGATCGGATTGTGCTGGGCAGGCAAGTCCTATCCTGATCCGGGCAGACGCTGCCCACCCGGTTTTCTTGCGCCGTTGTCAACCCTGCCGAACGTAACCTGGGTTTCACTGCAGATAGCTGAAAAAGAGTTCCGGCAACCGTTTCCCTTACTTGACCTGACCATGCTGGTGCAGGATTTTGCTGATACCGCTGCCCTGCTTGAGCAGCTTGATCTGGTGATAACCATTGATACGGCGGTGGCCCATCTGGCCGGTGCCCTGGGCAAACCGACCTGGCTGTTACTGCCGTTTGCGCCGGATTGGCGCTGGGGGCTGGAGCGGAGTGATTGCCCCTGGTATCCTACCATGCAGCTTTTCAGGCAGCAGGAAGCAGGTGACTGGGAGCCTGTGGTGCATCAGCTGCTTTCAGAGCTGCATAAGCCAGTTGCAGACGTTAGTCGAACCTAACCTGCGGATTCAGCTCCGCCGGTGTCTTCCAGCCAATACTGTATTTCTGCAGCAAGATCCGCTTTTTTGTCTCCCAAACCAGATGTACGAACCCCATGCTGCCCCGCTGTGGATGGTTGGCTAGTGCCTCTTTAACCTCAGCATCAATCTTCCTGAATACCTCGGCATAACGCGGGTCATCCTCAACCGGGTCATAGTACAGACCGGAAGCGCGCTTTTTCAGCGCGGGTTGTGCTGTTTCACACAGCTGTCGGCAGGCGTCCAGGCTGTCAAAAGGCACCACCGGGCCACAACCGTCGTAAAAATAGGCAACGCATTTCCCGCTGGCCTGATCAAACCTGAATTTTTCGATCATCGCCTTGCAACGGCCATTCACCGGTTGCAAACGGCACAGTTCCGGCAGTTCGACGGCGGCTGCCGGTCGGGACAGGCATGGTGCGGCCAGCATGATTGACAACAGGTAACAGGCATATCGGACAGGTTGCATGGGAATCCTCTTTTGTCATGGCGTGATAGTGCTGCTCCGACTATACCAGTAGCAGATATATCTGCAAGCCAACCCTGAAAGTCGCCAGGTTTGTGCTATTATTATGATCAGTTTGTGCGGTGTAGAGAAAGGGGAAGAACATGCGCATTGCCGTGCTGGTTGTCTTTGCATGCTGTACCCTGTTCAGTCTGGTGACTGCCGGTTTCGTGATTAACGCAGGGCAGTCGGGCGCTGCAACTATTTTTCTCGCCTTTGGGCTGTTGTTTGGCTGTCTGACGGTTGCATTGCTGCAGGGTATGCGACGAGAGAAACCTTATGCTGAGGTTGGTCCTGCAGATATGAGAGGAGCGCGGACAACCTTTGTCCCCCACTGGTTTCTGATGACTGCCCTGGCTATTACCACTATTGTCGTGGCAGGCAGCGTCCTCTGGCAATTGTTGCGGTAGGATCGTAGGGAGATTGGTTTTAGGAATTGAAAACGTTAGCGGGGTGGCGTGATGAGATATAGACCTTTTACGATTGTTTTGCTGTTACTGAGCCTTGTGGCAACTGTCGGCGTTGCCGCGCCTCCCTCCCCGAAAAACAGCGGCGACGAGCGTAGTCTGAAGGCGGTAACCAAGCTGTCCGGTGACGGGCGTCCCCGGATCGCTCTGGTTGTCGGCAACAGCAGCTATGTTTCGTCACCGCTGAAAAACCCTGCCAATGATGCCCGCACCATGACTATCAGCCTGCGGCGACTGGGATTTGTGGTGGATGAACGAACCAACCTGACCTACCAGGAGCTGAACAAGAGCATTGAGGCCTTTGGGAGGAAGCTGAAAAGTGGCGGTATTGGACTGTTCTATTATGCTGGCCACGGCATGCAGGTGCAGGGCAACAACTACCTGATCCCGGTGGATGCGCAGATCGAAGATGAGAATGAGGTTCGTTTCAAGGCGATTGATGCTGGCCTGGTGTTGGCCAAGATGGAGCAGGCCAGAAGTGATGTTAATATCGTCATCTTGGATGCCTGCCGCGACAATCCGTTCTCGCGCTCCTTCCGTTCAGCCAGCCGTGGTCTGGCCAGCATGGATGCCCCCGGTGGCACCTTCATCGCTTATGCCACCGCGCCGGGTAAGACCGCTGCGGATGGCGGCAGCAGAAATGGTCTGTACACGGCTGAACTGGTAAAGGTGCTGGAAACCCCGGGCCTTACGCTGGAGCAGGTCTTCAAGCGTACCCTTAAGGCGGTGCGAGAGAAATCGGGCAACAGACAGACCCCCTGGATGGCGTCGAACCTGGAGGGGGAGTTCTACTTCGTGCCGTCTGTTGTCGTAAGCGACCCTAAGCCGCCATCCCTGCAACCAGCGCCTCCTCAGGTGGCGCAGCAACCTCAGCCAGTGTCAGTTTCAAAGGCCGGTGTTGATCAGGCAACGGCACTGGACAAGGCGGAACTGGACCGACTGAAGGTGGCCCTTGCACAGGCTGAACGTGACGAGGCGCGCACCGTGCAGCTATGGGAGGTCCGTGCAGTTACCCAACAGGCTGTGGAGGAAAGCCGTGCCAAGACAGCACAGGCCAAGGCGCAAGTCAGGGTGGCTGAGGCGCGACTGCAGCAGAAGCAGGCATCGTTCCAGGGGGCGATAACCAGTCCTGGAGCCTTTACCGACCCTACCACCGGCATGGAGTTTGTCTCTGTGCCGGACGGCTGTTTCACGACAAATGGCAGCCAGGTCTGCGTTGATGCGTTTCGCATCGGTAAGTTTGAAATAACCCAAGGGCAGTGGAAAAAGGTGATGGGAAGCAACCCGAGCCGTTTTAGCAGTTGCGGCGATAGCTGTCCGGTGGAGAATGTTAGCTGGCATGATGCTCAGCAGTTTATACAAAAATTGAATGCCCTAAGCAGCGCTAACTATCGCCTACCCACTGAGGCAGAGTGGGAGTGTGCCTGCAGAGCTAGCGGTAACCATGAATACTGCGGTAGCAACAGCATTAACGCCGTGGCGTGGTATGGAGCCTACGCAGCCGATGGTAAAGGAACCAGCGGAAAATCAACTAATCCTGTTGGTCAGAAGCAAGCCAATGCCTGGGGGGTGTACGATATGTCTGGAAATGTATGGGAATGGGTATATGACTGGTATGGGGACAGGTATCCGATCGGCTCCCAAAATCCTCAAGGACCATCATCAGGTACACAGCGAGTGATTCGAGGAGGTAGCTGGTACTCGAATCTACCTTACCTGTCCATATCATTTCGTCAGTATGAGCCCCCCGATAGGCGATTGGACTTCCTTGGTGCGCGTTTAGTGGCACCACGTCCGTAGTCGAGTGTAGAGTTCTGCAAATATAAACATGAATCCTGTTACCCATCTGTTACTTGGCTGGACCGTTGCCAATGCGGATCGTCGTCTGGACCGCAGAGAACGGATAGCCATAACTCTGGCAGGTCTTGCGCCTGATCTGGATGGCCTCGGGCTGGCGGCTGAGGCGCTGACCCGTGGCTCCCGACATGAGCTGCTCTGGTGGTCCAACTATCACCATACCGCCTTGCATAATATTACCTTTGCCCTTGCCGTTGCCGCTGTCTGTTTTTTTACCGCAGGTCGGCGCTGGTTAGTAGGTTTTCTGGCGTTGATCAGTTTCCATATTCATCTGTTGGGCGATCTATTAGGAGCGCGGGGGCCGGACAATGATCACTGGCCGATACCGTATCTGATGCCGTTTTCGGATCGCTGGCAATGGATCTGGGATGGCCAGTGGGAACTGAACGCCTGGCCTAATTTTGTGGTTACCGGTGTATTGTTGGTGTGTATGTTCTATCTGGCCTGGAAACGGGGCTATTCGCCGCTGAAAATGGTTTCAGTGCGGGCCGATCAGGCCCTGGTACGGACGTTGCGCAACCGTTTTGGTGGAGGTCGCTGCTTTGAAAGGTAATGTTATGACCATATATCTGTTTGGTTTGCTTGCCAGGGTTCCTCGTATTGTGCTGCAGTGCTGTCTGATGCTGCTGTTTGTGGGTACGGCCTGGGCTGTGCCCGAACTGAAACTGTTCCAGAATGTGGTGGAGCAGGTTGAGAAGCAGTATGTTGATCCGCCTGACTTTTCTTTGATGCTGCGTGGTGCCATGCGTGGCATTGATGAGCAGACCATACCGCCGACAGTCGGTAGCGCCAAGGAGTTGGTGAATGCCGTGGCGGAGCTTGTCGAGCGCCGGACAGCGCGTGGGACTGAATCACTGAATGTTTTGGAAGTGAAAGCAGCTTGTCAGATGCTGACGGCACTCGATCCCCACAGCAGCCTGCTGACGCCGGAGGAGTACCAGGAACTCTCAGTCAGTACGCAGGGGACGTTTGTGGGCATTGGTGCTGAAATCAAGGCGGTGCAGGGGGGGATCCTGGTAGTAAGCCCGATTGAGGGGAGTCCGGCATTTGAAGCAGGTGTCAAGCCTGGTGATCTGATAGAGAGCATCGACGGCACACCAATGGCTGGCGTGGAGGTGGTCAAGGCGGTCAGGATGCTGCGCGGCAAGGCGGGGACCAGTGTTGTGCTGCGTATAAAACGTGATAAGACCGAGCGAACTGTTACCTTGGTACGGAGGGCCATCACTGTCCAGAGCGTGAAGTATCGGGAGCTTGGCGATGGTGTCGGGTATCTGAAAATCACTCAGTTTCAGGAGCGTACCCCCCAATTGGTCGAGGACGCCCTGTACCGTCTGGGCAGTAAAGGGATTGCCAAGGGACTGGTGCTCGACCTGCGCAATAACCCCGGCGGGCTGCTCAATGCAGCGGTCGGTGTTGCCGATATCTTTGTTGATACCGGCACGCTGTTGGTGATGAAAGGTCGCACCAGCGGCGAACAGACTTTTACCGGAAAGACGATCGGGACGCACTATGTGCCCAGTATTGTGGTGCTGCAGAACAAAGGTTCGGCCAGTGCCTCCGAGATTGTGTCCGGTACCCTGCGTGACCGCAAAGGTGCGCTGGTGGTTGGAGAAAAGAGCTTCGGCAAAGGGTCGGTGCAGACCATCCAGCCGCTCGTTAACGGTTATGCCATGCGTTTGACCACTGCCCATTACTATCTGCCGTCGGGCCAGATGGTGCAGGCCGGTATTGAGCCGCAGGTTGCCATTGATGAACAGGAAGGGAACGACCGTGCGCTGGCCTATGCCCGGATGGCACTGCAGACCGGCAAGCTGGACGCGGGCAAACGGGACGAGGTGCTGGCCTTGCAGGCTCAGCCAGCGTCAACCGGTGTTGTTGTGGCATCGACAGCGTCTTCGGCTAAAGCACCGGTAATTGAAATTACCGCACCAGCTGTTCAGCGTGGTCTGACTGTGAAGGTTCGTGCGGATTCGATCATGGTGAGCGGTACAGCTCGTTCAGGTCAGGGGATTGCTCGGGTGACGATTAACGGGCTGTCTGCAGCCCTCGACAATCAGGGTAATTTTTCAGCAGAGCTATTGTTGAAACCTGGTGAGAATGAGGTGGTGGTGACGGCACTGGATGTTCAGCGTGGCGCTACGACCGAACAGTTTAGGGTACTGCGTGAGGCTGGCAAACCCGTACTACAGAGTATCTATCCGCCCAAGGAACAGGGTGTCGGCAGCGGCACCTACCATGCCTTGCTCATTGCGGTGCAGGACTATCGTAGCAGCGAGATCACCAAACTGGATCATCCGCTGCTGGATGCCGAGCGGCTTAAAGATGTTCTGGTTTCCGGCTACACCTTCCAGTCGGCACATGTCACGTTGTTGAAGAATCCTGATCGCAAGACTATCTTCAAGGCCTTTGAGTCGCTGCGCAGGACCGTAAAACCTCAGGACAGTCTGCTGGTCTTTTTTGCCGGACATGGCGTCTGGCTGGAGGATATGCAGCAGGGGTTCTGGCTACCCCGTGACGCTGCCGGCATGAGCGACCCTTCTGATTGGATTTCCAACAGTACGCTGCGTGATTACATCAAGGCGATTAAGGCCCGCCACGTATTGCTGGTGGCGGATGCCTGTTTTGCGGGCGGCATCTTTAAGGTGCGGGATGCCTTCAGCAGGCCCACTGCTGCGGTTGAGAAGGTCTTTGAGATGCCCAGCAGAAAGGCGCTTACCAGCGGCAGCCTGAAGACGGTCCCGGATCGTAGCGTATTTGTAGACTATCTGATAAAGCGTCTCAAAGAAAACCGGGATCAGTATCTGGATGCCCAGAAGCTATACACACGTTTCCGTGAAGCGGTGATCAATAACAGTCCGGTGGCTCAGACGCCACTTTATGGCGCCATTTCAGAGACCGGAGACGAGGGCGGTGATTTTATCTTTGTGCGGCGGGGCCAGCGGTGAGCGTACGAGTCTGTGGGAGTGGGGGTACTATGATATATCGCAACATTACCTTGATTGTAGCGCTGCTCCAGTTTGTTCTTTCTGTGTCGGTGGCCTTTGCCGGCAAGAACGAGGCTGAGAACCTTTGGGAGGCGGGGAGCAAGGCCACTGAGGCCAAGCGTTATCCGGATGCGATCAGGCTGTTTGAGCGTTCTCTTACCCTGTGCGGTAATGATATTGACTGTCGCTGGGCCAATCTGAACGGCCTGGGGGTGGTGTACGATGCCCTTGACCAGAATGATCGGGCGCGCAGCTATTACGAACAGACCCTGCAGCTGAGCCGGCAGCGCAACAATCCCGATGATCTGTGCAATGACCTGCTGAATATGGGGACACTGCTGTACAAGGGGTTGGAGCGCCATCAACAGGCCTTGCCGCTGCTGGAAGAATCGCTGACCCTGGCACGCAGGTCAGGCAAGCAGGAAGATACGGCGTTACTGCTGTTTCATATCGGTACCGTCAAGACAACGTTGGGGCGCTACTCTGAGGCGATCCGTGATCTGCAGGAGTCGCTTGGCATCAACCGTCGTCTGAAAAATGATGTAGGCATTTCAAATGCTCTGGCTACTCTGGGGCAAGCGTACAATATGTCCGGCAATTACCGTCAGGCTGCAGGGCACTATGATGAGGCCGTTGCTATCCAGCGTCGCAGCAGGCTGGACGAGGATCTTTGCTCCAGTTTGAACCGTAAAGGCCTGAATGAGTTTGACCTGCGCAGAATTCCCAGCGCCCTGACAACGTTTGATGAGGCGTTGAAGATTGCCAGACGTCTGGGAGATAAACGCCAAGAGGCAAATATCCTCAATAACATCGGGGTTGTTTTGAAAGATGCCGGTCAGTATGAACAGGCTCGAAACCACTACCAGCAGGCCTTGGCTCTGGCACAACAGCTGGGACGCAAAGGGATGCAGGCGGTGGCAAGCAACAATATCGGGGATGTCTATGCGGCGCTGGGACAGCAGGACAAGGCGCTGTCTTTTTATCAGGAGTCATTACGGATTAATCGAGAGATCGGCGCCCGGCAGGATATGGCAACCAATCTGAACAACATTGCCATGGTGTATTATCAAACCAAACGCTATGACGAGGCGATCAGTTGGCATCAACAGGCCCTTGAGCTGAAACGCAGTATCGGTAACAAACTGAATATAGCCCTGGGCTTGAGTAACATTGCCGCAGCCTACCTGTTTAAAGGTGATCTTGCTACGGCAGAGCGATTGCTGGATGAGCGCAGGCAGTTACAAATAAATAAGAGTGGGGTCCATCTGCGTCATCCCGGTCTGGTGGAGATCTATCTGCAGACCGGCCGGTATAATCAGGCGCTGTCATTACTGCAACAGCAACTACCAGCAGCATTGGCTGGGGACCAGGTGGTTGCTGAACATGAGATGCAGACCGGCCGGGCCTTGATGGGGCGTGGTGAGTATGGCTTGGCAAGCAGGCATCTGCTGAAGTCCTACCAGTTACTGGAGGAGATGCGTTCTTCTGTGGCTGAGCGTGGCTCATTCCTTGCTGCTGGCGGTGGTGGTGGACGGTTTCGCACGTACCGGGCCCTGACAGCCAGCGTTGCAGAGCAGGCCCTGCAGAATGATCCGCTTGTGCCGGAGCTGCGGAACTATGGCGGTAGTAATGCCGCTGCAGCCTTTTATTTTGCCGAGGCAAGCAAGGCCAGGACTCTGGTTGAGCGGGTGGCTGAGGGTGGGCGCAGTTCTGTGGCCGCCAGCAGTCTGCCTGCTGCCTTACATGAGGAAGAGCAGCAGCTCCGCCAGCAGCTGACTGCCCTGGATGCCGGTCGTGAGCAGGCAGTGCGTGGTGGATCTGTGTCGTATAGTCAGTACCAGCAGCAGCGCCAAGTCCTGCATCGGCAGCTTGATCAACTGGTTGCACGGCTTCAGCGGGAGTATCCAGTATACGCGGCCATCAACTATCCCCGCCCAATTGCAGCCGAACAACTACCTCTGGCTGCCGATGAACTGCTGCTGGCCTATGCCTTGGGCGAGGATGCCAGCTACCTGTTTGTGGTCAGAAAAAGCGGTGTGCAGCGGGTGGTGCGGATACTGCTGAAGCGGACGGTATTGGAAGAAAAGGTCAAAAACTTCCTTGAACCACTTACCAATCGCCATCAGCAGGACTTTTCTCAACAGCAGGCGGCTGAACTGTATCGGTTGCTGCTGGCCGAAGGTCTGTCCGATGTCCGCTCAACAGATCGGCTGATCATTGTACCGGATGGTATCCTGGGCACCTTGCCGTTTGAGATCCTGGCGCTGCCTGCCCATGCTGCGACCAAAGAGACCAGCTATCTGGGAGATCGCTATGCCGTCTCCTACTACCAGTCTGCCAGCCTGCTGGCCTTGAAACGTACCCTGGCAGTTGGGCATCCGACCCGTACCCTGTTTGCCCTTGGTAATCCTGATTTTGGGACAGCAGCAGGAAACCAGCAGGGATTCCGTGGTCTGTCTGTTGTGCCGAAGCAGTACGGGCAGCCGGTTCTGTTTCCCCCGCTGCCGGAGACTGAGGCTGAGGTGCGCCGGATTGCAGCTTTGCTGGGAACAGCGATTCAGCCACCTGACATTCTGCTGGGATCACAGGCCACAGAAGCAATGCTGAGAAAATCTCCGCTGGGGGAGTATCGTTATCTGCACTTTGCCACCCATGCCTCCCTGCCGGGTATGATTCAGGAGGTAAACGAGCCGTTTATCCTGCTGAGCCAGAGGGACAAGCAGGGGGGAAATGATGGCTTCCTGACGCTGAGTGAGGTGCTTGATCTGAAGTTGCATGCAGAACTGGTGATGCTCTCTGCCTGTGTAACCGGTGTGGGCAAGGAGGTTGAAGGGGAGGGGGTGGCCAACTTTGCCCGGGCCTTCCAGTCTGCCGGTGCGGGCAGTGTGGTGGTCAGCCTGTGGGAAGTTGCCTCAGAACCGGCGGTGGAGTACGTAACGCTTTTGTATGGCTATCTCAAACAGGGTAAACCCCACGCCCTGGCCTTGAAGCTGGCCCGTGAGCAGATGCGCAAAAAATATCCCAACCCGTTCTACTGGGGGGTGTTTGTGCTGCACGGAGAAGGGTGACGAGTTACGGTTAGCTTAGTCTGAGTACCTTTTTCATCTCTTTGATCAGCGTATCAACCTCCATAGGTTTGGGAACATAGCCATCAAAGCCTGAGCGGAGTAGCTGTTTCTTTTCCTCCTGCAGGGCATGGGCAGTCAGGGCGATAACCGGTATATGCCCCCCTGTGTTGCTTTCTTCTTTTCTCATAGTTTCAGTTGCAGCAATGCCATTCAGTAACGGCATCTGGATATCCATCAGGACCAGATCAAAACTCTTTTCCCGCCAAAGTTGCAGCGCTTCTTTACCGTTGTTGGTGCAGGTTACCTGATGCCCCATCCGCTCCAGGATGGTTACTGCAAATTTCTGGTTGATGGCATTGTCCTCTGCCAGAAGGATTTGTAAGGAGGGACCTTCCCATTGTGATGAGAGGCTGTCCCGTTCTTCTTCTACGTCAGATGCTGCGGTTCTGCGAGCAACAATAAAGGGGAGTGTCAGGTGAAAGGTGCTGCCAATACCCACGGTACTTTCGGCCCAGATCCTGCCACCCATCAGCTCAACCAAGCGTCTGCTGATGGAAATTCCCAGCCCTTTTGCCCCGAGTGGCCTGTTTATGTTTTTTTTCTTCTGCTGGAATGGTGTAAAGAGTTTGGCCAGTTCTTCAGGGTCAATGCCTGTACCGGTATCGCTAATGCTGAGTTGCAGCAGGATCTGATCGTCATGTTGCTCTGTTACGCCAACGGTAATTCGGACGGTTCCTTTTGCTGTATATTTAATAGCATTACCCAGCAGGTTAAGGATGACCTGTTTGGTGTGTAACTGATCACCTCTGAGGGAGTCGGGAACCGTGTGGGGGATGTCGATCAGCAGATCCAGGCCTTTGAGGTGAAGGTCTGAATGTTGGGTCTTGATGATGTTGTTGATGGTGCCGCGCAGGCTGAAGTCAACTTCTTCCAGTTCAACCTGACCGTCTTCAATCTTGGAGAAGTCAATAATGTCGTTAATCAGATACATTAGGCTCTTGGCAGAGGTCTCAAGGCAGTCCAGGTATTCTTTTTGCGTAGTGTCCAGCGGTGTGGTCCGTAGTAGTTGAGCCATACCGATTACCCCGTTCATCGGGGTACGGATTTCGTGGCTCATATTGGTTAAAAATTCGTTTCGCGCCACCCGGGCCTGTTCCAAGGAAATGGCGGTCAAACGGGCAGGTTTTTTGTTGCTTCTACGGACAGGTGCCATAATTAATATCCAATGTGTTACAAGTTGTGCCTACGGATTTAAGCATACCACGCTCTTCACCATAGGCAAGTGGTCTGAACGGGAATAGCCTGAAAACAGAAATGGGGATACCAGCATGGTATCCCCATTTCTATTGAGTCGGATCCGAACAGTTTATCCCTGCAGACCGAATTCCTCATGCAGGACCCGTACGGCCAGTTCGGTGTATTTTTCGTCAATCACCACTGAAACCTTGATTTCAGAGGTGGAGATCATGCCGATGTTGATGTTGTTCTTGGCCAGCACGGCAAACATGCGGGTGGCAACACCGGCATGACTGCGCATACCCAGGCCAACGATGGAGATTTTGCTGATGTTTTCATCAGACTGAACCTCCTGGGCCTGAATCTCTTTGGCAGCCTCGTTGGTGATCAGCAGCGCCTTCTTCAGGTCTGCCTTGGTGACGGTGAAGGTGAAATCGGTCAGTCCGTCATGGCTGACGTTCTGTACGATCATGTCAACTGAAATAGCCGCATCAGAGAGCGGGGTAAGAATTTTTGCTGCAATACCTGGCTTGTCAGGTACTCCCAGTACGGCAATCTTGGCTTCATTCTTGTCGTACGCAACTCCGGAAACGAGAATCCCTTCCATATCCTTATCCTCCCTGGTAACCATGGTACCGGTGTTTTCATTCAGGCTAGAGCGGACATGAATGTCCACATTAAATTTTTTGGCAAACTCAACCGAGCGGATCTGCAGTACTTTTGCGCCAAGGCTGGCCAGTTCCAACATCTCGTCGTAGGAAACCTTTTCTACCTTGCGGGCCTCTTTGCAGACGTTGGGGTCAGTGGTGTAGACGCCGTCAACATCGGTGTAGATCTCGCAGACATCAGCCTTGAGGGCTGCTGCAAGGGCAACGGCAGAGGTGTCTGAGCCGCCACGGCCAAGGGTGGTCAGACTGCCTTCCTTGTCCATGCCCTGGAAACCGGCCACCACCACAATGTTGCCGGCCTTCAGGTCGGCGCGCACTTTGGTGTCATCAATGCTTTCAATCCGGGCCTTGGCAAAGGTGCTGTCGGTGATGATTGGTACCTGCCAGCCCATGTACGACTTAGCTTTGTACCCCAAGGATTTCAGGTACATTGACAACAGGCCGATGGTTACCTGCTCACCGGTTGCAACCACCACGTCGTATTCGCGGTTGTCAGGGATATCCATCATCTCATTGGCCAGGGCCACCAGCTTGTTAGTCTCACCTGACATAGCTGAAACAACTACCACAACCTCATTACCCGCCTCGTAGGTCTTGATGATCCGCTTGGCGACGTTCTTGATTCGGTCTGTGGTGCCGACCGAGGTACCTCCATATTTCTGGACTACCAGTGCCATACTGTTACTCCTTCACAGGACAGATCAAAGATGAAAGGATTATTAAATATCAGAACGCTGTTCCTCAGACAAGGATTTTTTGCAACAATCACCAGTGTCTGCCAGCTGTTCAACTAATTTTATTCCACGGTAACCATGGGGTAAAATGGTGATGGTGCGTTGGGTTTCACCGGAATATTCAAACAACACTTCAAGCCGCTCATCCGGCAGAATTGCTGCTATCCGTTCCGGCCACTCAATCAGGCAGACTGCATTCCCGGATAGCTGCTCTTCAAACCCCAGCTCTATGGCATCGTCACTGCCACGCAGGCGATAACAGTCATAGTGCAGCACCGCTGGCTGTCCGGGATACTCATTGAGGATGGCAAAGGTGGGGGAGGCCACCAGCTCTTTACTGGCTGGGGCCAGCGAGGTGACCACGCCACGCACAAAACAGGTCTTGCCGCCACCCAGCTCACCGGACAAGGTCACTACGTCACCTGATTCAAGTAACCTGCCCAGCCTGTTTCCCACTGCCTCGGTCTGTTCAGGAGAGCTGGTTTCAATCACCAGCTTCGTGTTCAGTTGGGGCATGGTTGCCTCTACACCAGCAGGGTGCGGATGATGTCGATACGGGCCACGATACCCACCAGTTTGCTGTTGTCCAGCACCGGCACGGCATTGGTGTGATGAGCGCTCATCAGGTCAGCCGCCTCACTGAGGGATGCTGTTGGAGCAATGGAGACCGCTTCCGGTTGATAGATGTCGGCAACGGTCCTGCCTCCCATCTTCTTCAGTTCTTTTTCCAGGGTCTTTTCTGATTCCAGGTAGATCACCCAGTCAAACAGGCTGATTACCGTTGGGAGATGCACACTTTTGCTTTGTTCAACCAGATCAGATTCCGTCACAATACCGATCAGTGCGCCAGAGGGGTCAATCACCGGCAACGAGCTGATCCGGTGGGTGACGAACAGCTCGGCAAGGTCACGGATGGTTGTTTCGGTGCCTACGGTAAGCACTTCTTTGGTCATGATCTCGGCAACAGTTTTCATGGGTCGCTCCTTGGATTAAGCTGGTTGATGATAGTTTGCAGGAAGATTCAGGAGCCGGTTTAATGCCAGCGGAATACGTGCCAACAGGTCAGTGGCGGTCATGCCGATTTCGCCCTGTTCCATGGCCACCAGATCACCGGCCAGTCCATGGATGAACACCCCCAGACGGCAGGCGTTCCAGGTTGAGTAGCCCTGACCTAAGAGCGATACAATGATGCCGGTCAGCACATCCCCCATGCCGCCGCTTGCCATGCCGGGATTACCGCTGCCGTTGATGGCAGCCATGCCGTTTGGAGCGGCAATAATGGTACGGGCCCCTTTCAGGACGACATAGACCCCGAAGGTGCGGGCAAACTCCTGGGCAACCGAGATCCGTATGGCTGCCACATCAGGGATGGCAGAACCCAGCAGGCGGGACATCTCACCGGGGTGAGGGGTCAGGACGATATTTTGTGAACGGCGACGATGCAGGATTGAGGTGTCCTCAGCCAGGGCGTTCAGGCCATCGGCATCGATCACCATCGGAAGTGAGACCGTTTCAATCAAGGTCTGTACCACCGTGACACTGGCAGGGCGTCGATCAATACCAGGGCCGATGGCAAGGGCATTCTTGCCGGACAGGTGTTTTTCAAGGGCCACAAGGGAGTGAATGGTCAGGTGTCCACTACCGGCATCAGGCAACGGCAGTGTCATCGCCTCGGTGGTCTTCAGTTCAAGGATCTGGTTGAGGCTTTCCGGTACCGCCAGGGTAACCAGACCGGAACCGGTCCGTACGGCACTGTTGGCAGCCAAGGCTGCTGCTCCGGTCTTGCCGGTTGATCCGGCAACAATCAGGCAATGTCCATAGGTCCCTTTGTGGGCCTGACGGTCACGTCGCTTGACCAGCGGGGCCATCAGCTTTTCATTCAGAAAGTCGTAGCCAACCGCCTCATCCATCAGTTGTGGCGGGATGCCGATATCCACAATAACCAGTCTGCCCACATACTCGGCAGCGGGGTAGAGGACGTGACCCAGCTTGGCCACGCCAAAGGTCACGGTCATGTTGGCATGGACGGTTTGGCCCAGAATCCGGCCTGTGGTGCCGTGAATGCCGGTGGGGATATCCACCGCCACCACTTTGCCCGGTGCGGTGTTGATCAGTTCTACCGCTTCCAGGTAGACCCCGGTCAGATCACTGCGCAGACCGGTCCCCAACAGGGCATCCACCAGCACGTCGGCCTGCTGGAGGTCATCGGCATGCTTTTCGGTCAGTTCACCTTCGCCGGGACAGAAACTTATGTTCTCCTCTGGCAGACGCACCAGGTTGGTTTCGGCATCGCCACTGATGCTGTCCCGGTCAGCCAGTACAATCACCAGTACCTGCCACTCTTTTTCCAGCAGGTAGCGGGCGATTACATAACCGTCGCCGCCGTTGTTGCCTTTGCCGGCCAGAATTACGACCCGCTTGCTTCGCCGGGTACCATAGGCTGCCAGGATATGGTCGGCACAACCACGACCGGCCTGTTCCATCAGGTCGCGACCAGGTATGCCGTATTCGTTAATGGCGCGGCGATCCAGTTCCTGCATGGTATGGGCGGTGACGATCTTCATGGCGACTCCAGTATGACCTGTGCAACGGCATGGCCACCATCATGGGACAGTGACAGGTGTGCTGTTGCAGTACCGCGTTCCAAAAACAGCTGAAGGGCACGTCCTGACAGTTTCAGGGACGGCTTGCCTAACGGGTCATTGATGACTTCAATTTCGGTCCAGCAGATTCCGTCCCGCAGGCCGGTTCCCAGTGCCTTTACAAATGCCTCTTTAGCTGCAAAACGGCCAGCAAGGCAGGAGGCTGCCTGCTTCTTGGGACGGCAGTACTCCTGCTCGGCAGGAGCAAAGAGACGGTTCAGTAAGGCCTGATTGCCTTCATCCAGAAAGCGCTGGAAGCGTGCGATCTCCACCGTATCTATGCCGATGCCCAGAATCATGGCTGACGGATCAGTGCCACCATTTCACGCACAGCCCGGTCAAGGCCCACCAGCATGGCGCGTGAGATGATACTGTGGCCGATATTAAATTCTTCAATACCGTTTAACTTGGTCAGGGGCAGGATGTTGACGTAATTCAGGCCATGTCCGGCATGCACGGTCAACCCCAGTTCATTGCCCTGTCTGATCGCCTCGCGGATTGCAGCCAGTTCATGGTGTCGGGACTGTTCATCATGGGCATCGGCATACCGGCCGGTATGGATCTCAATCGCGTCAGCACCGCTTTCCTTTGAGGCTCTGATCTGTTCTGCGGTCGGATCAACAAACAGGCTGACAATGATCCCTGCCTCGCGCAGACTGGCGGTAGCCTTGGTGATGGCAGCCAGGTTGCCCAGCACATCCAGACCGCCTTCGGTGGTCAGCTCCTGGCGCTTTTCCGGCACCAGGGTGCATTGTTCCGGCTTTATCCGGCAGGCGATCCTCACCATTTCATCGGTGGCGGCCATTTCCAGGTTCAGTTTGGTTTTGACGGTCTTACGCAGGATCTCAAGGTCACGATCCTGTATATGGCGACGGTCCTCCCGTAGATGGATGGTGATTCCTTCGGCTCCGGCCAACTCACCCATGGCTGCAGCGGTAACGGGGTCCGGTTCTGTGCCTCCCCGTGCCTGCCGAACCGTGGCAATATGATCAACATTCAGGCCCAGCTTTGCCATGCTACTTCTCTCCTATCTGTTGCTTGACCAGATCAGCAATCTCGTTGGCCCATCCGGTAATTTCGTATTTGTCCTGGCCTTCCAGCATGATCCGCAGCAGTGGCTCAGTGCCGGAATAGCGGATCAAGACCCTGCCTTCGTTACCCAGTTTTTCTTCAACACCCTTGATGGCCGCGGCAACAGTGGGGATGGTCATGATATCCTGGCGTTCCCTGACCCGCACATTGACCAGCACCTGGGGCAGGGGAATCATCACCTCTGCCAGTTCCGAGAGAGGCTTTTCCTGACGGCGCATCACGGCCAGCAGTTGCAGGGCAGCTAGCACGCCGTCACCGGTGGTGTTGTTGTCCAGGAAGATCAGGTGCCCGGACTGTTCACCCCCAAGATTATACCCCCCTTTACGCATTTCCTCCACCACATAGCGATCACCCACGGCGGTCTTGATGATCTTGCCACCAACCTTGCGCAGGGCAATATCCAACCCCATGTTACTCATCACCGTGGCCACCAGGGTCTTCTTTTTCAGCTGCTTGCGGGCGATCATGTCGGTGGCGCAGATCGCCATGATCTGATCACCATTAACTTCGTTGCCAAACTCATCACAGACAATCACCCGGTCAGCATCACCGTCCAGGGCAATGCCGATATCAGCCCGGTGCTGTTTAACCGCCTCACTGATCACTTCAGGGTGCAATGAGCCGCAACCTGCATTAATATTGGTGCCGTTGGGCTTGACTCCCAGTGGAATAACTTCAGCACCCAGTTCTTCAAATACTGCCGGGGCCACCTTGTAGGCAGCGCCATTACCGCAGTCCAGCACGATCTTGAGTCCGGCCAGATCCAGCTCAGGGGGGAAGCTGTTTTTCAGGAACACAATGTAGCGCCCGGCCGCATCATCAATCCTGAACGCCTTGCCCACTTCTGTAGCGGTGGGGCGAAGCGCCTCAATTTTTTTGGAATCAAGCAGTTTTTCCATCTTCAGTTCAATTTCATCCGGCAGTTTGTAGCCATCTGCAGAAAAGAACTTGATTCCGTTGTCCTGAAACGGGTTGTGGGAGGCAGAGATCACCACACCGGCGTCAGCCCGCATGGATTTGGTGATGTTAGCAATCCCAGGGGTTGGCAGCGGCCCCACCAGCAGTACGTCCACTCCCATGGAGCAGATCCCTGCCACCAGGGCACTTTCCAACATGTAGCCGGAAAGGCGGGTGTCTTTGCCGATTACGATTCTATGGCGACGTTTGCTGCTGCTTTTGAAGATATAGGCAGCGGCCCGTCCCAGCTGCATGGCGGTTTCTGTGGTCATGGGATGGATATTGGCAACGCCGCGAACGCCGTCGGTGCCGAACAGTTTTTTCATGGGGGATACGCTCCTTTTAGGGTGCCTCAGCCATGGTGTGCCATGGCCTTTTTTAACAGTTTTTTCAGGTCTGTCATGTCGATGTCATAGGTGATCTTGCTGTCATGGACCGCCGAGATCTTTCCGGTCTCTTCGGAGACAACCAGTATCAGGGCATCAGATAATTCTGAGAGCCCCAGGGCTGCCCGGTGGCGGGTGCCAAAGCTCTTGGAAATATCAGGGTTGTGGGAGAGGGGTAGCAGGCAGCCAGCCCTGGTGATCTTGCTCTGGTGCAGGATTACCGCGCCATCGTGGATCGGCGAGTAGGGCAGAAATATTGAGTTGAGCAGTTCACTGGTTACCTTGGCATCAATGTCGGTTCCCACCTGAATCAGGTGCTCAATCGGCTGCAGTCTGACCACCACAATCAGGGCGCCGATCTGGCGGCTGGCCATATCGGATAAAGCCCTTAACACCTCATCCACCGCTCCATCATCTGCTGGTTGGTCAGCTACCTGATGCTGGCGCTTGCCCAGCATCAGCAGGGCGCGGCGCAGGTCATTCTGGAAGATGATCGCCAGGACAACCGGCATGGAGAGGACAATCACGTCAATGACACGGATCAGCGGTGCAAAGCGGCTCAGGCGGGCAATCAGCGAAAAAGAAACCAGTATCCCCATCACCCCCAGCAGGCGCAGGGCAACATCACGCCGGATCAGCAGTGCAAAGAGATAGATCAGGGCAGCCAGAATGATGCTGTCACTGATGCCGGTCAGGTCGATGGGGCAGCTCATAAGTCGTCTCGGACTAAAGGGTTAGCGGGTGTTGATGGCGTGGGCCATCAAGGCGACATCTTTCATGGCCTGTACATCGTGTACCCGTACAATCCGGGCACCGGATGTTACGGCATGGGCTACGGTGGCTGCGGTACCGAACAGCCGGTCTGCTGTTGCTTCCCGTTGCAGGGTTTTGCCGATAAAGGACTTGCGTGAGGTTCCCACCAACAGCGGGTACCCCAGGCAGCATAGTTCCGGCAGACGGCGCAGCAGTTCCAGATTTCCGCTTAGATCCTTGGCAAAACCGATGCCGGGGTCCAGGGCAATCTGCTTATGCGCTATACCAGCAGACCGGGCGGTTGCAGCAGACTGTAACAGGCTGGTCGTGACCTCACCCATCAGGTCCGCGTAGCCGGTATTCTGTTGCATCTGCTGGGGTGTGCCTCTGGTGTGCATCAAGACCAGTCCGGCCTGATGTCGGGCAACCACTTCTGCCAGAGCCGGATCAAAGTGAAGGCCGCTGATGTCGTTGATGATCTCTGCTCCTGCTGTCAGACAGGCATCAGCAACGCTGCTTTTCCAGGTGTCAACCGAGATCGGGATGGTGAGCCTGTTGGCAAGCGCCTCAATCACCGGCAGTACCCGTGCGCGCTCCTCCTCTGCTGAAACGGCAACTGCTCCTGGCCGGGTGCTTTCACCGCCAATATCAAGCAGATCAGCCCCTTCTGCCTCCAGCTGCATGGCCCGCTCAACGCTTTGTTTAACGGTAGAATAGCAACCGCCATCGGAAAAAGAATCAGGGGTGACATTCAGGATACCCATGATCAACGGGCGCTCCAGAGAAAGCTGCCGTCTGGAGGTCTGCCAGATGGTCGGTGGTTGCTGAACAGTTTTTAAAAACAGGGCAAGCTGTGAGGCCAGGGGTCTAAGGCCAAATGGTTGTCCTGCCAGTTTGGTACAGAGGGCCAGCAGTTGCTTGCGGGTGCCGATCAGTAGCACATCGGTGCTGGCTACGGAACAGGCCACGGTACCCCGTGCCACTGCAGCATCGCCCCCCAGTGAAAGCATCTCCTGCTTCAGGATATTGGCTGCAGCTGCCCGTACCTGCGGTACCAGCAAGGCATGCTGTTCCAGTTTGGGCAGCATGTGACTGATTCCGGCCGGATCAACCCCGATCCGTTCCAGTTCTTTTTGTGCAGCTGCAGGGGAGGTGAGAGAGAGGGCACGAATGTGAGATTCGTGCCCTCTATTGGTTGCTCTCAGGTCCTGCTGTTTGGTCACGCCTGAATATCCACCGGTTTCGGGGCTTCTTCGGTGGTGTCGCTAGCAGTCTCTGCCGGTTCTTCGGCTTTTTTGCCGCTACAGATCGGACCGTTACCGGCAATGATGTCGTCAACCTCAGCACCACTCAGGTTTTCTTTCTCAATCAGGCAGAGCGAGAGTTGATGCAGGTGATCTTCATGCTCCCGCAGGATCGTGATGGCGCGGGTGTAACTTTCATCCACAATCCTTTTGATCTCTTCATCAATCTTGATGGCGGTCTCTTCACTGAAGTTCTTGTGCATGGCCATGTCGCGGCCCAGGAAGATTGATTCATCCTTCTTGCCCAGTGAAACCGGTCCCATCAGATCGCTCATGCCCCACTCGCAGACCATCTTACGGGCCATCTCGGTTGCCCGCTCAATATCGTTGCCCGCGCCGGTGGTAAAGGTGTTGAAGATTAACTCCTCGGCAGCACGACCGCCCATCAGCACGGCAATCCGGCCCAACAGGGATTCACGGTTGTAGCTGTGTTTGTCCTCAATCGGCAGCTGCATGGTAACGCCGAGGGCACGACCACGGGGGATGATGGAGACCTTGTGAACCGGATCGCTGCCCGGCACCATCTTGGCCACTAGGGTATGACCGGCCTCATGGTAGGCGGTGCTTTTCTTCTCTTCGTCAGAGATGACCATGCTGCGGCGCTCGGCACCCATCAGTACCTTGTCCTTGGCAGCATCAAAGTCCTGCATATCCACGGAGGTCTTGTTGTTACGGGCTGCCAACAGGGCTGCCTCATTGACCAGATTGGCCAGATCAGCACCAGAGAAACCAGGTGTTCCACGGGCAATCACCCCAAGGTCAACCTCGGGGGTCAGCGGAACCTTTTTGGCATGCACGGTCAGGATCTGTTCACGTCCCTTGACATCCGGGCGGGGTACTACTACCTGACGGTCAAAACGGCCGGGGCGCAGCAGGGCCGGGTCAAGCACATCAGGACGGTTGGTGGCGGCGATCAGGATCACCCCTTCGTTGGACTCAAAACCATCCATCTCCACCAGCAACTGGTTCAGGGTCTGCTCACGCTCATCGTGTCCACCGCCCAGTCCGGCACCACGATGACGTCCCACCGCATCGATCTCATCAATAAAGATGATGCAGGGGGCATTTTTCTTGCCCTGCAGGAACAGGTCGCGTACCCGGCTAGCGCCAACGCCAACGAACATCTCCACAAAGTCGGAACCGGAGATGGAGAAGAACGGCACCCCGGCCTCACCGGCCACGGCACGGGCCAGCAGGGTCTTACCGGTGCCGGGAGGCCCCACCAGCAGCACCCCTTTAGGGATTTTGCCGCCCAGGGCGGTGAATTTTTTGGGTTCTTTCAGGAAGGCGATGATTTCTTCCAGCTCTTCCTTGGCCTCTTCAATGCCAGCCACATCCTCAAAGGTTATTTTACCCTGGGCCTCGGTTAGCAGCTTGGCGCGGCTCTTGCCAAAGGACATGGCCTTGCCGCCCCCCATCTGCATCTGGCGCATGAAGAAGATCCAGATCCCCACCAGCAGCAGCAGCGGGAACCAGGAGATGAAGATTGAAAACCAGGAGACCCGCTCCTCTTCCGGTTTGGCCTGGATAGTGATCTTCTTTTCCAGCAGTTTTTCAGTCAGGTCAGCATCAAAGGTAGGCTTGTAGCTGCGGAACGCCTTTTCCTTGTTGTCCTTGTCCAGATATTTACCGGTTAGATCATTGCCTTGCAGGACGACCGATTTGATCCTGTTGTCATCAATCTGGGTCATGAGTTCGCTGAAGCTGAGTTTGTCTTCAACAACGCGTGGCTTCTGGAACATGTTGAACAGCATGATCATCATCAGGCTGATGACAAGCCACAGGGCGAGATTTTTGTAGAACTGGTTCAAGAGTTAATCCTCCAATAGCGAAACTGCAGTGTATTTCAGTGTCTGGCGAAATTGAGGAAAATTAACATACTTTATGCTTCAACGACAAGGCTTTTAAGAATTGAGGGCTTGGGGAATCAGGGGAACAGAGGGAGCTGTTCCTGTCCGGAGAGGGTGATGCGGATTACCTGCTGCTGTTCTGGATTAACCAGGGCATGGCGGCTGCGGCGGATACCGGCCAGCCAGAGTGGCCGATTATCCTGGCAGATCAGCGGCAGACATGGGCGCAGGTAACGGGGGATCTTCAGGTCAGTCAGGAGATCCTGAACAGAGCGGCTGCCTGTGCTTCCCAGCAGTTCCAGACGGTCGCCGGGGGCAACCGGGCGTACCTGCCAGGGAAAGGGGGCCTGTGTCTCATCAATATAGCTGGTTGTTCCGCTCAGTCCTTGCCAGGATAGCGGTGGTTGAGCCTGCTCAACCGTCAGGGACAGGCCGTTGCCAAGCTCATACCTGCCGGGGCTGTCAATGGTGCAGCTGCAAGGTGGGGCAGGCTGCAGCAGTTCTTTAGGGGCAAACAACAGCTGGTCAGCGGTCAGCATGGCGATCAGTCTGCAGGGCAGGTTCAGGCTGGCACCGGTACTGCCTTCCAACAGCAGACTGTCCAAAAGCTGATAATGGTGCCGTTCAAAACGCTGCAGATTGCCGAGAATATCTTGAATGGCCTTGCGGTACAGCCGCAGCCTGAGTGGCCGTGGCTGCTGTCTCAGATCTGTCAACGACAGGGAATTCCAGGTGGTTCCGGTGCGGGCCAGCTGTTTGAAGGCCGTCTCAGTACAGTGGAGCAGCAGTGTCTCGTCTTCCCCCAGCAGGCTGGCGGTGGCTGACAACCGCTCTGCAATGGCAGGGTTGTACCCCTGCAAAAGCGGCAGCAGTTCATGGCGAATCCGGTTGCGCAGGTAGGCCTGGTCACTGTTACTGCTGTCCTCCCGGAAGGTCAGCAGGCGATCTGTCAGGTGATCCCGCAGTTCCTGACGGCTGATCCCAAGCAGCGGACGGATAATCCCGGCCTGGTTGACTGGTGCCATGGCAGACAGCCCGGTGGTGCCTGCACCCCGCAGCAGTCGCAGCAGCAGGGTCTCAGCCTGATCATCGCTATGGTGGGCAACCGCGATGGCATTGGCATGATGCTTGGTCCGCAGCTCATCGAAAAAAGCATAGCGCGCCTTGCGCCCGGCTTCCTCCAGAGAGATGCGCTGCTGATCAGCATACTGTCTGACATCAACGCGGTGCAGCTCGCAGGGTACCTGGTAACGGGCCGCCAATGCCTGTACAAATTGCTCATCTCCATCACTTTCATCGCCCCGCAGGCAATGGTTCAGATGGGCCACAATAAGGGTAAGCGGGAAGTCGGGCAGGGTGGCCAGCAGGTCCAGCAGCGCCACTGAGTCAGCACCACCGGATACCCCGACAATCAGGCAGTCACCGGGCTGGCAAAGCTTAAACTGATGGATGGCATCCAGTATCTTTTGGTGGATCGTTACGGACATCTGTGCAGGACTACAGCCACTTTCTGTGTTTAAAATAGAAGATCATCCCCACGGTCATCGCCACCATCAGGCCCAGCACGGCAAAGTAGCCGTAGTGCCATTCAAGCTCCGGCATATACTTGAAGTTCATACCGTACAGGCCAACCACAAAGGTCAGCGGGATAAAGATGGTGCCGATGATGGTCAGAAATTTCATGATTTCATTGGTGCGGTTGCTGAGGCTGGAGAGGTAGAGATCCAGCATGCCGGAAAGCAGGTCCCGGTAGGTCTCAACCGTGTCAATGGTCTGCACCGCATGGTCATGGACATCTCGCAGAAACAGACGGGTGGCGTCGTTGATCAGCTCAGTGTCGTCCCGTTCCAGAAACGACAGCACCTCACGCAGCGGCCAGGTTGACTTGCGCAGGTAGATCGCCTCTTTTTTTAGGTCATTTAACTGTACCAGGGTGCGGGGATGGGGGTGCAGGGCAACTTCTTCCTCAATGTTGACCAGCCGTTCACCGAACCCTTCCAGTACCGTAAAATAGCGGTCAACCACCGCATCCAGCAGGGTGTACAGCAGGTAGTCAGCCCCCAGGGTGCGGAACTTGCCCTTGGCAGAACGGATCCGATCCCGGACCGATCCAAAGGCATCCCCCCGGATCCCTTCCTGAAAGGTCAGTACATAGCCCTTACCCAGAATCAGACTTAATTGCTCAGCCGCAAAATCACCATCCGGTAGCGGCAGTAGCATCTTGACCACCACAAACAGATAGTCGTCATAATCTTCAACCTTGGGGCGCTGGAGCGTACTGACAATATCCTCCAATACCAAGGGATGCAGGTTATAGGCTTCACCCAGGCTGCGGATGGTTTCAACCTGATGCACCCCTTCCACATCCACCCAGACCACGCCTGATGACCTGGGCTGAAGAAGCCTGAGGTCAAGGGATTCAGAGCAGGTCTCCTGTAACTCCAGCTCATTATAGGAAAAGACCGAGATGCTGACCGCATCTGCCGGTGCTTCACCAATATGGATCAGGCTGCCAGGAGGTAACCCTTCTTTGGCAGAGCGTGTTCTGAAAAGTCTTTTGGGGCGTTTCATGGTCTTAAATTCCCAGGATATCGGCCATGCGCAGCAGGTCTTCATTCAGCTTTTTCTGGCCGCCTTTTACCACCATTTCCAGTAGGGTGGTGGTCAAAGAGTTGGCTGACAGGCCAACCATCACCCCTTTGGTGCCGGATAGGAGCAGTTCAACTGATTTTCTGCCAAAACGGCTGCCCAGCAGGCGGTCAAATACCGTGGGAGCGCCGCCCCGCTGATAGTGGCCCAGCACGGTCACGCGGGTCTCAAACCCCACTGCATCCTTGATCCCATCGGCAATGGACTGGGCATGACCGGCCCCTTCTGCCATGATGATCAGGGCATTGGTGCGCCCCTCTTCGTAACGCCGCCGCAACTGGTGGCACATCTCGGTCAGGTCCAGTTCCACTTCTGGCACAATGGCAAACTCAGCCCCGGTGGCAATGGCGGCGGTGGAGGCCAGATAGCCGGAGTTGCGGCCCATTACCTCAACAATAAAGGCCCGGTCATGGGATGAGGCGGTATCCTTGATGCAGTCCACGGCATAGATGATGTTGTTCAGGGCCGTATCCACCCCCAACGCCATGTCCGTATAGGCGATGTCATTGTCGATGCTGGCCGGGATGCCGATTACCGGAAAGCCCATCTTGTCCAGGGCCAGGGCGCCGGACAAGGAACCATCACCCCCCACCACAATCAGCCCTTCAACCCGTTCCTTCATCAGGTTATCCAGCGCCTTCTTGCGCCCTTCTTCAGTGCGGAATTCCTGTGATCTGGCTGATTGCAGAAACGTGCCACCCCGCTGCAGGGTGCCTGAGACCGCCATGCTGTCCAGCACGATAAACTCGTTCTTCAGTAGACCAGCATAGCCCTTGCGGTAGCCGATCATCTCAACCTCATTGGCAATGGCGGTGCGGGCTGCGGCACGGATGGTGGCGTTCATACCGGAACAGTCACCGCCGCTGGTTAGAATGGCAAGTCGTTTCATGGTGCCTCCTCAGGGGCTATAGCGTCAGTTTTTTCAATGCTTATTCGCAGAAAATCATCTGAAACTGCTTCAAACGCACTAACAATTTCAGGATCAAACTGGGTCCCACTGCCTTCAAGGATCATGTTACAGGCTTCTTCGTGGGATATACCTTTACGATAGCAGCGATCAGATCGCAGGGCATCATACACATCGGCAATGGACATGATGCGAGCATAAAGTGTGATTTCCAACCCTTTGGCATTGTCAGGATACCCGGTTCCGTCCCAACGTTCGTGGTGTGATCTGGCAATGGTCAGGCCTGTTCGGATAAAACAGTTGCGGGGGTATTTGGCTAGAATAGAGGCCAGTGTTTTAGCTCCTGTCAGGGTGTGCGTTTTCATTGTTTCAAACTCTTCCGGTGTATGCTTGCCCGGTTTAAGCAGTATTTCATCCGGTATGGTAACCTTTCCGATATCATGGAGTGGGCTGGCAAGAAAGATGTTTTCCAAAAAAGATGGCGTAACTTCCTGCTTATATCTGGAATCCTTGGCCAACTGTGTTGCCAGGGAAAGACAGTATGCCTGGATTCTTTCCAGATGATTTCCCGTGTCATCATCGCGTGATTCAGTGAGTTTTGCCATTGCAAAAATAGTTGCCATCTGTGAGGAGCTTATTTCGTGTACCTTTGCTTTAACCTGCTCCTCAAGGGAATGGTTATGCTTATTCAGTTGCCAAAGCATCCGGTGGACCTTCAGGTGGGTTTCCACCCGTGCATGCACCTCTTCAATCTGGAACGGCTTGGTTATGTAGTCCACGCCACCCATGTTAAACGCCTTGACCCTGTCTTCTGTGTCATTGTAACCGCTGATAAAGATTATGGGGACGTTATGTAGTTTACTGTCTTCCTTGAAGCGCCTGCAGACTTCGTAACCATCCATCTCCGGCATATTGATATCCAGTAACAATAAGTCTGGAAGATTGTTCTGCGCCGTCTTTAGTGCCAGATCGCCACGGGGGAAAGACAGCACCCGATAGTTTTTTTCAAGCAGCATACCTTCCAAAAGCTGTAGATTGGCCGGAGTGTCGTCAACGGCCATGATGGTCGTTACCGGTTCTATTTGGTCAGGCATCTTGTTTCTCCTCTACAAAAAGGGTTGTAAGCTGATCATAGCGATAGGAATCTACAAGGCGACGCAGGGCAATGGCAGCCTGCGGATCATGGGTGGATACCTGCTCGATCAGCCCCCTTAGCGTGATCATATCCCCGGATTCAACAGCAGCCCGCATTGCGGCAAGCAGATGGCCGGGCAGCTGAGTAAGTTGCTCCGGGGCAAGATTGGATTCAAAATCAGGGACGGCAGTTTCAGGTAGCTGTTTATCTGCGTACAGGTAGGTGATGTTGGTGAGCTGGCGGATTTCCTCGTAAAGCTCATGCAGATTCACCGGTTTTCTGATGAAGCCATCGAACCCTAGTGCAAGTGCCTTTTCACGGCTTTCCGCCATGACATTTGCCGTGACTGCTATGATGAACGGCTGCCGGTCTTTGTCTGATATCGTCCGGATCTGTCCCATGGTGTCATAACCGTTCATGTTCGGCATCATGATATCCAGCAGGATAATGTCAGGTTGCCATGATTGGCAGAGAGCAACTCCTGTTTCCCCACCCGATGCCTCGCTAACTATGAAGCCTGCCACAGATAGGGCCCTTGATAGGAGTGTGCGGTTGGTTTGCTGATCATCAATCACCAACACGCGCCATTCTTTTTCATCCGATGCCAGCTTCAGAATACTCTTTTTGACAATCTGTAACGCGCTGTTTTCGGCATCACAGACCTCTGCCGGAAACGTAAATCTGAAAAGTGATCCTTCATTCGGCTTGCTGCGGACAAGGAGAAGGTCTCCCTCCATGGCCCTGGCCAGATGACGGCTGATGGACATGCCAAGCCCGGTGCCTCCGGCCATCTCTTTTCCGCTTGTTGTCTGCTCAAACATGGCAAATACCTGTTCAAACTCAGCCTCTGCAATACCTCTTCCGGTATCTGACACATCAATAGTGATCATCGCCGTATGGTTTGTATCTGTTCCCGTGTCAGTAGTTTTCAAGCATGAGGCATGTACGGTAATACCGCCCTGTTGCGTAAATTTCAGCGCGTTGCTAATCAGATTTATCATGATTTGACGGATTTTTTCTTCATCGCCCCGTATGCCTGAAGGCAGATCGTCAGTTACCTCTATCCTGAATGTAAGTCCCTTTTCACGGCAGCGGATTTCAAACAGAACCTCAAGCTCCTGCAACAGATTAGCCAGGCTGAACTCTTCTCTGGACAGCGTAATTCTGCCTGCCTCTATCTTGGATAGCTCCAGAATATCATTTATCAGGCGCAGCAGGTGTTCTCCGCTCCTGTTGATGATCTCCAGATACTCTGCCTGATGGGGCAGCAATTGCTGTCCGCGCTGCAGCAGTTGCGAGTAGCCAAGTATGGCGTTCATGGGGGTGCGGATCTCATGACTCATACTGGCAAGGAAGACGCTTTTTGCACGATTCGCTGATTCTGCAGCCAGCTTGGCCTGCGCAAGCTCCTTATTGGTAAGCTCCAGGCTAAGGGTCCGCTCTTGGACCATCTTTTCAAGATTGTTCTGGTGGTGGATAAAGGCCTGTTCGGTTTTATAGAGTTCTTTTGAAGCAGTGTTCAGTGATTCGCATAACTGTCTGGTTTCTTTGCAACTGCCATCAACCTGAATGGTCTCGCCTTTTTTGTCGTTAAGGGATTCAGCAAATGCAGCAATTATCTGAATTGACCTGGCAGGTTTTCTGATAAAGAAGACCATCGGGATAATACTGATAAACATCCCGATAACGCTTACCCAGAAGGTATTTGCCAGAACACTCTTTCTGGCATATAGCAATTCAGCTGAACTCAGCTCCAGTTTAACCCATCCAATGACATTGCCTGCGGTTATGGGGTGGAATACAACGGTCTTGCCATTAATCGAAACAAGGGATGGTTGTGTCGTGGGGGGAGGGGGTTCAATCTTGTCCTCGTATTTGACTGAAACGTTTCCTTTTCGGTCAAGATAGGCATCACATATGATGTGGCCTGATCTGTTTGAAATCTGGATGTTCTGAATGCCCTTTAAAAATATGAACCTTTTGATAAATGACTCAATGGTTGCAAAATCATTAACCACCAGATGATCGGCACAGGATGTGGCAATAACCCGGGCAAGTATTATGGCGTCGTTACTGACAGTTGCCTGCAGCCGTTTGCTGCTCTGCACATAGGTAATAACTCCCAAGCAGCAGGTTGCTGAAATCAGTATTACGCACATAAGTGAGACAAGCTTGAAATAGATGCTCATAGGCTATTCGCCGGTACCCCAGTATTTTTCAAGGCCAAGCTTCTCAAGAGGCAGAAAATCTCTGGTGTAGGTTGTGCTGACCGGTTCTTTCATCAGAATGGCAGCGAACATATCCTTATACTTGCTGTTTTTAGAGAGTCGGATGATCGTTTGGGTAAAGGTGTCGCCAAAAGATTTAGGTATGCGTGGATGGGCGGCTATTGGATGCGATGTTAACGGTGGCGTTCGGTAAATGATTTTCAGATGTTCTTTCAGGCTTTGGGGTTCAGCACCCAGCGTTGAGCTTGCAGCGCCTCCTGCGAGTACGGTGCCCTGAACAACATTCCGATACACATTGGCATGGGTCTTCAGGTAGCGGGGGATAAAATGGATCTTCTCTTTTTCAGTTAGCAGTTGTCTCAGGTAAAGAGAGGCAAAAAGTGCGTTTGGTGCGGGAAATCCTATCTCCTGGTGCTGAAGGTCCTTTATGGAGTTAATTCTTTCGCTTTTACTGTTAGCCACAATATAGCCGTACACATCTGCTTTATCTTTAACCAGTGGCCGGTATCCCTGTTTCCGTTTGGCCATGACCGCCTGATAGGGGTTCATGAATGAAAAATCAGGATTACCTGCCATCACGTCAACTTCAAATTGCGGGATAGTCCCGTAGGTAACAAGTTTGATATCGCAGTTCAGTTCCTTTGAAAGCAGCTCCACAAAGGGGCCCCAACGCTTGTGGACTTCAACCGGCGGCACCTGGGGAATGACCGCAAGGGTGTAGGTTTTTCTCGTTTGCGCCTGTACATCGCTGCAAAAAAAGAGGGCCAGAAGCACACTTATCAAGCTTGCTGCCAGCCTCATCTGTAACATCATCCCCCCGGTCGTCTGCATCACATTATTTGGCATATATTCAAGAGCTAAAGCATATCTCTAAAACTCTCGCTGTCAAGACGTGGGGCATCTGATCTAGTGCGTTTTTCTCGGGAGAAAAACGCCCCAGCCGGTGACGCCATTGATTATCAGTATGAGTGTGGAGTTAGTCCTCTAATCAACAACGTCCCCTATTTTGCTCCATAGGATGTTCCTCTCCTTGACCATTTAAGTGTTTTTTAATAACCGCCCTTGACCCAGCAAGGTACTCTATCAAGGGTTGTCGGGAGGGAGAAGTAGTCACCTTGAAAAATAATTTGGCATGAAGAATACTGATCGAGTTGAGATGATAAAACAAATCGTCCATTGTATTTGGCTTCCCCATGTTTTTCAGTCATTAAATTAGCAATTTGTTTTCCTTTTGACGTTATGATTACACTTCTTTGCGCAAGGCCCTGGCAACTCGTTGGGTAACCATCATAGGTGAGGCATAAGGTATTCTTGTCAATAGTTATGATCTTGGTTACTCCTTTTAGGATTGAGAAGGTTCCTGTGGCCTTGCCAGACATGTATTTATTGGTGTCGGCTGCAGTTTTACCGATAAATTCAGCTTCTATAGTGTTTACACCCATACGGATGGTGTTATCTTGATCTGGCCTTGGGACTATAGGAATGGATAAAATTCCGTTATCATCAGTAGGAATGGGAAGTGTCATTACCCCACCCGCAATCATTACAGGACCGAGAGTCCCGGCAGCAAAAAATTGCAGAGGAAAACCGTTTATCTTGATCATCACATCTCCCCGCTTAACCGGGAGGCCATCAGTCGATTTTACCGTAACAATGATTTTCATTTGCTTACCGACTATGCCTACAGCCTTATTTACCTCAACGACAACCGGTTTTACTTGGATGAATTGTGAGGCGGCCGGGGGTAACTGTCTAAGCTTCTGAATATTTAATGGTAACTGAGACCCTACAGGTTTTTCAACGGCAAAGGCAGTAACGACAAACACTAACGAACCGACTACAGCTAACGTTGACATGAGTTTCTTGGACATCTCTTTCTCTCCTTTAAATGTTGAGTTTAGCTGCCAAGGCTTCGATTAGAATTTGCTTTCTCACCAACATGTTATTGAGCGGTTCACGTGCGCGTGAACCGCTCATCCCACCTCAGAAGGTGGTTTATCAATCCCCGAAACAGATGCCAATGTCTCTCGCGGTCAGTACGGTGTCGCCATTGATATCGACCCGTTTCTGGATGCCCAATGCCTCGGCCAGCGGCACCAGGGCGATATCCGGTGATTTAAGCGCCACCATATGGTCAAATTTGCCAGCTTCAATGGCTCTAACTGCTGCTGCGCCGAAACGCAGGGAGAGCAGCCGGTCAAAGGTAGTGGGTGAACCACCCCGCTGCAGGTGCCCCAGTACCATGGAGCGAGAGTCCTTGCCGGTGTGTTTGCTGATTTCTTTGGCCACATACTCGGCAATCCCGCCCAGCACCACATGTTGACGGCCAGCCTCGCCGTCTCCCTTGCTGATCGCCTCGCCATCCTTGGGCACTGCTCCCTCGGCCACCACGACAATGGCATATTTACGCCCGTTCAACTCATTCTCCATCAGCTTGTCGCAGACTTTTTCCAGATCAAAGGGGATTTCAGGGATCAAAATCACATCGGCATTACCGGAGATACCGCTGTTTAAGGCGATGAAACCGGCATTGCGGCCCATTACCTCCACCACCATGACCCGGTCGTGGGACTTGGCTGTGGAGTGCAGGCGATCAATCGCCTCGGTGGCAATACTGACCGCTGTATCAAAACCAAAGGTGATCACGGTGCCGCCCATGTCATTATCAATGGTCTTGGGTACCCCCACCACCGGCATCCCTTTTTCAGCAAACCGGTGGGCTATTTCCAGGCTGCCGTCTCCTCCAACCGCCACCAGAGCATCAAAACGAAGCCGCCGGAAGTTGTCCATAACCCGATCCGATAGGTCACGTTGGACCGAGTCTCCGGCCTCATTACAGACCGGCATCATAAAGGGGTTGCCCTTGTTGGTGGTACCCAGGATGGTGCCGCCGACACTGGCAATGCCGTCTACTTTTTCTGGGGTCAGACGGATGATCTCGTCGGTGTTCAGCAGACCGGTATAGCCGGACTTGATGCCGTAGACTTCCCACTGGCGGTTGTAGGCAGCCATGGTGACCGCTTCTATCACCGCATTCAGACCCGGTGCGTCGCCGCCGCCGGTGTTGATGCATATCTTCATCCGTTTTGACATGCGTGACTCCCTCTAATAGAAGTTGTGTGAGAGGAAAAGCTATTCGCCTAAAATAGTTGGAGAGCCTGTAATAACCTGGTTGCCGCTAACCATAGAACCCATGGTTGCAACCGGCTTGATACCTTTGTTAAGCCTAAGCAGGCCACCTTTTAGCAGAAGATCGGATGCAGCGGAAATGTCGCCTCGTGCGCCCTGCAGTCTGAAAAGAGAACCGGCGTAGATGTCGGTGCTTGCGCCTGATTTTATAGTGGTGTTTAAGCCAGACTTGATGTCAATACTCATTCCTGATTTTATGTCAGTATTCATTCCTGAGCTGAGGACGGTATTCATACCAGAGTTGATGTCGATGGTACCACCGGCTTTGATCTTAAGATCACGGTTTGAACTGATCTCAACAGTAGTGCCGTTGATCCTGATTATACTTTGCAGTAGCGCAACCTGCTGTTGAAGCGACGCCACGACCTGCTCAAGCCGTGCAACCTGAGCCGAAAGATCTCCTTGCCGTTGATAGGTAGGGAATTCTGCACCGACAGTTGGCCTAGGTAATAACAATGTTGCACAGAGAAGACAAATTACAGGCATGATGGATTTCATAGTGAATTCCCTTTCAATACTGCCCATTGAAATGTGGAACCGAAAATGGTCGTTGCACTTTATTTGCTTGTTACAGCTACCCAGCTGTTTATTCGTCTTCGGTACCGTTCCAGAGCTGCTCGTTAAACCCGAGGCCGCGGGCGGCAAACTGCTCCTGCTGGTTCAGGTCGCTCCACTCCTTGTCAGAGCTTGCCGGTGCATTGTTGTCATCCCAGCGATCCTGATCCCAGCCCAGTGCGCTCCAAAGCTGCTGTTCAGTCGCGCTCATATCCTCCCAGCCCAACTGCTCCCAGATGCGTGGATTGTCCTGCATGTTTCGGACACTCATAATGGTCTCCTGTGTAGATTAGATGGGGGATGCATATATGATTGATTCGTGCAGAGAATGCCACGCTAGAAACGTAACAGAAACAAGTTGTTTGTCAATTGAGTGTAATGTCCTCGAGAGTCCCCAAACATAGTAAGCTGGGCTAGCCATATTTTTATCTTCTAATTCTTAATTTGTCATTTTTTTTTACATTGGTAACCGAATGACTGTTTGGATAGTTGCTGGATCTGTAATATTTATAATTATATTAGGTATTTATTCGTTTTGGCCCGTGTTTTGCTTGTGTTTGTTTATAGAAACTTTTTTATATTTAATAACGGGTAACTAACGACACAAAGCGGAGGCGTCAAATGAAACGGAAAATTGCAGTAGTATCTCTTTTGGCAGCATTAGGTATCAGCACTACAGCTTTTGCAGATACCTTTGTACTTGAGGGTAATTATCTGAAGGTTGGCGTTGGAAGTTCCGGTGCACTGATTGATGACAATTTCAATGTTGGCATTGATTATGACAAGACAGGAAAGAAGAATTGGACAACCTATGATGTTCTGAAGCCGGGTTCACCATGGCAATTTTACTCAATCGGTATTAATGGTTCTTCTAAGGCTGCTGGCTACGATTTGGGTGGCAATATTTTTGGCGCCACAACCAGTAACACAAGTGCTGGAGATATGTTGTCTGCCCTGACTACCGGAAGATATGGTGACTTGGGTTTTTCTCAATCCATCAGTTTTAGTAAGAATTCTGGTGTTATCCATTATGCTGTAACCCTTACCAATAATGGTAGATCTGCTATAAATAATGTGGCTTATGCCTCCGGCTTTGACCCTGATCAGGATGTCTATGCTGGCGGAAACTATGAAACCACCAATACCATCGGCACGGACCGTGTTGTAGCCTATGCTCCGGTTACCGGATGGGGTACTGCCATTGTTGGAGATGGAACTAAATCAATTACTGGCTGGTCGAGTAATCCATACTATCTGTATAATAATGGCACTGACTTTAACGCTGTAGGTACTGACTATAGTGACGATACAATTGCAATGGCTTGGATGTGGGACGAGTTGGGAGCAGGTGCGTCTAAGACCATTTTCTATGACTACGCTTTGGGTACTGACGACTCTGGTCATACCGATCCCGTTCCAGAACCTTCTACCTTGCTGCTACTAGGTGGTGGTCTGCTTGGTCTTGGTTTTGCCCGTAAGCGGTTTGCTAAAAAGTAAGTGTTTGTTTTCCGATTTGTCGCATGAAAAGGGGAGGTCACTTGACCTCCCTTTCTTGTCAGATAAATTTACACTTGTCAGAATTATTTGCATTCAAACTGAAGATGCCTGCTGTTTACTCTGCCTTTTTCCCTAACCCTTTCATCCACGCCATCCGCTCCAGAATGTTCTTCTCATAGCCGTGCCCTTTGGGATCATAGAACTTCCGGCCCTGCAGCTTTTCCGGCAGGTATTCCTGCTGCACATAGCCGCCGCTAAAGTCATGGGCATACTGGTAGCCCCCGTGGTAGCCCATCTCTTTCATCAGCTTGGTGGGGGCGTTACGGATATGCAGCGGTACTTCCAGTGCACCGGATTTCCTAACTTCAGACAGGGCTTCATTAATCCCCATGTATGAGGCATTAGATTTGGGGGCAGTGGCCAGGTAGGTGACCGCCTGGCCCAGGATAATCCGGCCTTCAGGCATGCCCACCATCTGAAAGGCCTGCAGGGCTGATACCGCCATTTGCAGAGCTCGGGGGTCGGCATTGCCGATATCTTCCGAGGCCAGGATGATCATTCGGCGCAGGATAAAGAGCGGGTCCTCCCCGGCCTCCAGCATCCGGGCCAGCCAGTAGAGGGAGGCATCGGGATCGCTGCCCCGTATGGATTTGATAAAGGCGGAGATAACGTTGTAATGCTCTTCACCACCTTTGTCATACAGCAACGCCTTCTGCTGCATCGCTTCCTGAGCGATTTCAAGGGTGATCACGCTATCCAGCGCCAATCCTGCTGCCACTTCAAGGGTGTTTAACGCCTTGCGGCCATCTCCCTGTGCTGCTTCAGCCAGAAAGGCAACAGCATCATCTTCTATGGCAAGTTGCAGGTTTCCCAGTCCTTTGTCTGTGTCTTGCAGGGTCTTGCGGAGCAGGGCTGCAAGCTCGTCTGCCTCAAGCTGTTTCAGGCGCAGGACCCGGCAGCGGGAGAGCAGGGGGGCGATCACTTCAAAGGAGGGGTTTTCCGTGGTGGCACCGATGATGGTGACCAGCCCTTTTTCCACGGCAGGCAGAAAGGCGTCCTGTTGGGCTTTGTTGAAACGGTGGATCTCATCCACAAACAGGATGGTGCGGATGCCTTGACGGGCCTGCTCTTCAGCATCTTTGAAGATTTCACGGATCTCTTTGACCCCGGCCATGATGGCAGAGAAGAAGACAAAGCGCGAGCTGGTCTCATGGGCAATGATATGGGCCAGGGTGGTCTTGCCGCAGCCCGGCGGCCCCCAGAAGATCATGGAAGGCAACCGGTCTGCCTCAATCATGGTGCGCAGGGACTTGCCCGGACCAAGCAGGTGTTCCTGGCCGCAAAACTCACCCAGGCTGCGTGGGCGCATCCGTTCTGCCAGAGGGGGCGTTAGAGACTGATCAAAAAGAGCGGATTGACTGTTCATTACCAGTGGCGGATCCCTTTTAGCTCAACCGGTTGCGGTTTGATTCCCCAGATATCACGGGCATACTCGCCAATGGTGCGGTCGCTGGAGAATTTACCCATACCGGCGGTGTTCAGAATCGATTTTCTGGCCCATTCATCCGGTATCATATAGAGCCGGTCAACATCGGCCTGGGCATCCATGTAGGCGTCAAAGTCGGCCAGCAGCAGGTAGTAGTCGCTGTTGAGCAGGTTGTCCACCAAGGGGCGGAACAGGCCGGTGTTGCCAGGTGAAAACATGCCGGATGAGATCTGGTCCAGCACGGTCTTCAGTTCTGGCAGTTGATAGTAGTAATCCTGTGGGCGGTAGCCGGAGGAACGCAGCCCCACTGCCTGCGGGGTGGTCAGGCCAAAGATGAAGATGTTGTCGTTGCCCACCTCTTCCATGATTTCAATGTTGGCGCCATCCAGGGTGCCGATGGTCAGGGCACCGTTTAAGGCGTACTTCATGTTGCCGGTGCCGGAGGCTTCAGTGCCGGCGGTGGAAATCTGCTCGGAAAGATCAGCTGCAGGGAAGATCTTTTCTGCCAGTGAAACACTGTAGTTGGCCAGAAAGACCACCTTCAGCTGCTGGTTAACTGCGGGATCATTGTTGATCACGTTGCCAACAGAGTTAATCAGCTTGATGATCAGTTTGGCCGTGGTGTAGGAAGGGGCCGCCTTGCCGCCGAAGATTACGGTGCGGGGTGGCAGTTCAAGCCCCGGATATTCCTTGAGCCGGTTGTAGCGGGCAACTACCTGCAGGATGTTCAGCAGTTGACGCTTGTATTCATGAATACGCTTGGTCTGGCAGTCAAACAGTGAATCCGGCGAGACCTGTATGCAGTTGCGCTGGTAGATATGATCTGCCAGCTTCTGCTTGTTCATCCGCTTGATATCCATCCAGCGTTTGCGGAATTCACTGTCTTCAGCCAGAGGCTTCAGGTTCTGCAGTTCATCCAGATCAGTGGTCCACTTGTCACCGATCGCCTCGCTGATCAGATCAGACAGGTGCGGGTTACAATGGCGCAACCAGCGTCGCTGGGTGATACCGTTGGTCTTGTTGTTGAAACGCTCCGGCCAGACCTCATAGAAGTCGTGGAACAGGTCATCCTTCAGAATTTCACTGTGCAGGGCGGAAACGCCATTGACTGAGTGGCTGGCAACAATGGCCAGATAGGCCATCCGTACCTGCTTTTCGCCACTGTCATCAATAATTGACATCCGTTGCAGACGTGCGGTATCGCCGGGGAAACGACGTGCAACCTCTTCCAGAAAGCGGCGGTTAATCTCGTAAATGATCAGCAGGTGTCGTGGTAGCAGGCGACCGATCATCGGCACCGGCCATTTTTCCAGCGCCTCCTGCAGGATGGTGTGGTTGGTGTAGGCAAAGGTCTTGGTGGTGATCTCCCATGCAGCCTCCCAACTGAGTTTACGCTCATCAATCAGGATTCTCATCAGCTCCGGGATGGCCAGCACCGGGTGGGTATCATTCAGCTGAATCGCCACCTGATCCGGCAGTTCTGCCAGGTTGTCATGCTTCTTGGCAAAGCGGTAGAGGATATCCTGCACCGTGGCAGATGCCAGGAAATATTCCTGACGCAGACGCAGCTCCTTGCCCTCCAGCATATGGTCAGCCGGGTAGAGTACCTTGGAAATGTTCTCGGTCTTCATCTTTGATTCAACCGAGCCGATGTAGTTACCCTGGTTGAAGAAGTTCAGGTCAAAGTCCCGGCTGGCCTTGGCGCTCCAGAGTCGCATGGTGTTGACGGTGTTGTTCTTGTAGCCCGGCACCGGGAAGTCATAGGCCAGCGCCATGACCTCATAATAGTCCACCCAGGAGCAGCGCTTGGAACCGTCCCGGTCGGTAAACTCCACCACCCGCCCTTCAAAACGGATCGGGTGCAGGTGTTCCTGACGGTCAAACTCCCAGGGGTTCTGGTAGCGCAGCCAGTTGTCCGGCACCTCATGTTGGCCACCATCCTCAATCTTCTGGTAGAACATGCCGTATTCATAGCGGATGCCGTAGCCGTAGGCCGGTAGTTGCATGGTGGCCATGGAATCAAGAAAACAGGCTGCCAGCCGTCCGAGACCGCCGTTGCCCAGACCGGCATCCCATTCCACCTCCTGCAGATCCTCAATCTTCAGGCCAAGTTCGGTCAGGGCCTCATCCCATTCCTCCATCACCCCCAGGTTGATCAGGGCATTACCCAGGGTGCGCCCCATCAGGAATTCCATTGAGATGTAATACACCCGCTTGGAATCCTTGATGTAGTAGGACTGCTGGGTGTCTATCCAGCGGGTAGCCAGCAGGTCCCGCACGGCATAGGCCAGGGCCAGGTACATATCAGCCTTGGTGGCTGAGTATTTGTCCTTAACCAGGGTGTGCTGCAGATGATAGATGAATGATTTCTGCAGGTCCTTGACGGTTGGTTGTGTGGCCTGATCCATGGGGTATCCTCACTGTCTCGGAATGTAATGGGGAAGTATACCGTTCAAAGGGCTATTGTTCAAGGCGGGCAGTGAAAAAAGAGGGGGAACCTGATTGGTCCCCCCTCTTTTTTGCTGCCTGATAGTTGGAGTAGTCGCTACAGTTTGAACCAGCCCACCATCTGTTGCAGTTCATGGGCCAGCTGATCAAAGGCCTCAGAGGTCTGTTTGATCTGCTCAACCGAGTTTGAGAGCTTGCCGGTAATCTGGTGGATGGCAAGCATGGAGCGGTTGACATCCTCGGCTGTGGCCGACTGTTCTTCGGTGGCGGTGGCAATGGTCTGCACCATTTCAAAGACCTGTTCCACGTTGCCTACAATCTGATCCATGGCAATCTGGGTACTGTCAACGGCAGCCACGATCTTGTCAATCGCCTCCCGCTCATGCTGCATACTGGTTATGGATGAGGTTACTTCAACCTGCATCCCTTTGACCGTGGCAGCGATTTCATCGGCAGATTCAGTGGTACGCTGTGACAGCTGGCGCACACTATCGGCAACAACGGCAAAACCGCGTCCGCTATCGCCTGCTCTGGCTGCCTCAATGGCTGCATTCAGCGCCAGCAGGTTGGTCTGATCAGCAATATCCTTGATCATGTTCACGATCTCATTGATGGCGGAAGACCGTTCTCCCAGTGCCTCAACCCTGGCAACCGACTGCTTGACAATTTCAGCAAAGGCACACAGCTCGTGTGAGGTAAGGTCAAGGGACTGTTTGCCTTCTGTGGCCAGGTTTTTCATTCTACCTGCTGCATCAGAGGTTGCCAGGGCGTTTTGGGAAACATCCTGAATGGTCTGGACCATTTCTGTCATGGCGGTGACCGACTGTTCAATCTGGCAGGTCTGGCTGGTGGAGTCGTTTTCAAGCTCTCCGGCGGTGTTGGCCAGCTCATCGGCACTGTTGGCAACCGTTGCGGTAGAACGGGTGATCTTGCCTGCCATCTCACGCAGGTTGGCAACCATGGTCCCCATGGATGACAGCACCTTGCCGAACTCATCCTTGGTTGAGCGCAGTTGCACCTCTTTCAGGTCGCCTCCGGCAACATGGTCGGAAACAGTGATCAGCTGGGCCAGGGGAGATGATACAGATTTAAAGACCCAGGCGCCAATCACGATACCGGCAACCGCAGCAGCGATACTGATGATCACCAGCAGGGTGATGCTGGTCTTGACAATCTTGTTGACCGAGGCGATCGCCTTTTCCTGCTCGCCCCGGGCCGTTGAAACCGACTCTTTGCCTTTTTCTGCCTGCTTGATGACGATATCACGCAGCTTCAGTGCTGACTGGACCGCCTTCTGCTCCATCTCAAACCGCTTTTTCAGGGTGGCCACAATACCACTTTCACTCAACAGCATCCCCTGGATGCCTTTCAGTGCGCCTGCTGCACTGCGCAGCATCTGCAGTTCACCCTTAACCCCCAGTTTGATCAGGTCTTTCTCCAGCTGTGCAACTGATTTGCTTGATTTGGCAAACTCTGCCCGGATGGTCGGTGTTGCCGCATCAATCTCCTGAATGGATTTCAGGGTGAACAGTCTGGCTGAGTTAGCCTCAATGGCCAAGCCCTGGCTCATCAGTTCAGAGTTGGCGATCAGGATACTGTTGGCCTGATTTGATTGGCCAAACATGGTGCCCTGGCGGGCTGATTCTGCCGTGTATTTTTCTCCGGCCAGGATGGCATCCTGTTCAATGGACAGGGAGAGCGCGCTCAGCTTTTCGCTGATCTCTCGGCTGGCTGTGTCAACCTTGCCTTTGGTGGCATCATCTTTCTGGGTCAGCCAGCTGCCCTGCAGCTTTTGCAGTTCATCCAGACGCTCAGCCAGCTGTTTGATCTCGGCAGCAGTGCTCTTGGTGGTTTTCAGGTGGTCGTTCTGGTTCAGCTTGTTGATGGCAGCATTGACCTTGCCCCGTGCAATCAGCAGGGTGGGGCGTTTCTGGGCATGTTGTACCTCATAAAAGGCCAGTTGCAGGTCTTTCAGCTGCAGGCGCGCCGCCTCCACACCACGCAGACGACTGGAAATCCTGCCTGATTCATCCAGGGCATTGCTGAATGCGCCGGTGCGGTTGCCCTGCAGCGCCCGGATCTTGGTGTCCAGCTGGCGCAGTTTTGCGGTTGCCTCGGCCATCCGTTTATTCAGGTCAACAGATGCCTTGGCAGCATCATCCTGCGCCTTCAGCTTGCCCTCAGAAATGTCAAACAACTCAGACGCAACTGTGCGTAATGATTCGTGGGTATCCAGCTTTGCGCCGCTTGCTGCAAGATTTTGCAGCTGTTCCTGTGCTGTTTTGACATCAGACAGAGCCTTTTCTGCCTCTGCCTTGAAGCTCTGCAGCTCCTGGGGGGTTGCTGCAGCGTTTATTTTAAACAGGGTGGCGGTGGCTCCCTGAATCTCACGCTGGAACTCCAGGGTCCGCATCTGGTACGGCGTACTTTTCTGGGTCAGGTAGGAGAGTTTACCGCTGATAAAGCGCATCCCAAAAATACTGGTCACCACCACCGTCGCCACGATGCCCAGCACAATGACAATATTAAGCGTAAGTTTGGTTTTAATGGTCATAAAATGAGATGCCCTTTTAGTCTGGGAGCCGTAGAAAATGGTTACTTGATCAGCCTGGCGCCGTCACCCTTGATGAATCCCAACAGCTTCTGAATCTTGGCTGATGGGGCACCCTTGGTAAGCAGGGTGATGTCGCGGGCAACTTCCGGTGATTTTGGCGACCAGATGCTGTCGTCAACAATCGCTGCCGGACCGATGCCGACCGCTTCAGGGTTGCTCTTGACCTTGTCTTTCACATCTTCAGCAGTGGTTGCATCAAGCACCTCTTTGGTGACCGCAGTGCCGCCAAGGGCAACCTTGGTAAACATGCTGTTGGTGCCGGGAATCAGGCTGCCCCAGACCAGCAGGATCGGCATATCCTTGCCACCGACATCCTTCCAGTTCTGAGTTTTGCCACTGAAGATCCCCTGTAGCTGTTCTTTGGAAAGAGCAGGGATCTTATTATCTTTGTGGGTAATCACCACCACGCGGTCCTTGCCGATTACCTGCCCCTGATAGGCACCGGGGTTTGTCACTGCTACCCCTTCTTTTTTGAGCAGTGCCCACCAGTCATCCAGGGCCAGCCCTGCAGCAGCTGCGTCAACCGTCCCCTTTTCAAGCTCGATAAAGGCCTGTTTGGGACCGTTGGAGATGGTGTTAAGGGTAATGCCACTGGCCTTTTCAAAGGCGGCCCGGATTGGTTTCAGGATATTCTCTGTCGGGGCAGCGCCAGCTCCGATACGGATATCTTCAGCAAAGGCGGTGCCGGTGACAAGGGTGAGTACCAGGGTGGTAACAATTCGTTTCATAAGAGAAAAATGCATGGTGTGTGACTCCTTTCTGGGGAAATGTGAGATTGTTGATTGTTTGAATTGTCTAATAAAAAGTAAGTAAAACAGCGTGTTGTATTCAAGATTAGCATACCTGTGTCGATTTTGAATAGTAAATTGCTGATGAACATGGTTGTGAATCATCGGTTGACACCGGAAGCATGAATATATTAGTGTTCATGCTTCTTCCAACCGCTTGATTTGACGATAACAAACAAAGTTTTTGCAGGAGGCTGTGCATGCGTAGTGATATGATTAAGAAAGGTCTGGAGCGGACTCCGCACCGGGCATTGCTGAAGGCAACAGGAATACCGCAGAGTCAGATGGATCGCCCCTTTATCGGGGTTGCCACCAGCTTTACCGACCTGATCCCCGGCCATGTGGGGATGCGAGATCTGGAGCGTTTTATTGAGAAAGGCATTCATACCGGCGGCGGTTATGCCCAGTTTTTTGGCATTCCTGGTGTCTGTGACGGTATTGCCATGGGGCACAAGGGGATGCACTACTCCCTGCCGACCCGCGAGCTGATCGCTGATATGGTTGAGTCAGTGGCAGAGGCACATCGTCTGGATGGTCTGGTGCTGCTGACCAACTGCGACAAGATTACCCCCGGTATGCTGATGGCTGCTGCCCGTCTGAACATCCCCTGTATCATTGTAACTGCCGGTCCGATGATGAGCGGCAGGGGTGTTGAGGGACGTGCTTACTCATTCGTAACAGATACCTTTGAGGCCATGGCCCGTTACAAGGCCGGTGTGATTGATGCCAAGGAACTGCAGGTCTGCGAAGACAATGCCTGTCCCGGCATGGGTTCCTGCCAGGGGTTGTTCACTGCCAACACCATGGCGATCCTGACCGAGACCCTGGGCATGTCTTTGCCCCGTTGCGGAACTGCTCTGGCTGTCTCTGCCATGAAGCGGAGGATCGCCTTTGCCTCAGGTGAGAAGATCGTTGATCTGGTACACAATGACGTGAAGCCACGGGATATCATGACCCGGGCTGCCTTTGAAAACGCCATCCGGGTTGATCTGGCCCTGGGTGGTTCATCCAATACCGTGCTGCATCTGCTGGCCATAGCCCGCGAGGCAGGAGTGGATCTGCCGCTGGAGACCTTTGATGTCCTGGCCAAGCAGACCCCGCAGCTGGCCTCCATGAACCCGGCTGGTAAGCACTTTATGGAAGATCTGGATATTGCCGGTGGTGTCTGTGGCGTACTGAAGCAACTGGGTGACAAGATCATTGATACCCAGACCCTGTTCGGCCTGACCACCCGCCAACTGGCGGCAAGTATTGAAAATGTTGATGAAGAGGTGATTCGTCCCCTATCGGCGCCGGTTAAGAAGGAGGGCGGCATTGCGGTGCTGTTCGGCTCCATCGCGCCGAAGGGGGCGGTAGTCAAGCAGTCCGGTGTATCGGACAAGATGATGCTGTTTGAAGGCACAGCCCGCTGCTTTGATTCAGAAGAACTGGCCATGGCAGCCCTGATGGAAGGGGTGGTCAAGACAGGGGATGTGGTGGTTATCCGCTATGAAGGCCCCAAAGGCGGGCCAGGTATGCGTGAAATGCTGGCTCCTACCGCAGCCCTGATGGGGCTGGGGCTGGGTGATTCAGTTGCCTTGATCACTGATGGCCGTTTCTCCGGCGGTACCCGTGGCCCCTGTATCGGCCATGTATCACCTGAAGCGGCAGAAGGCGGTCCGATCGCCTTGATTCAGGATGGTGACCGGATTCTGCTGGATATCCCGAATCGCAAGCTGGATCTGCTGGTTGATGGAGCAATTGTTGAGGCACGCCGTGCCCAGTGGACTGCGCCGGAACCAAAGATCAAGACCGGCTGGCTGGCCCGTTACGCAAAAGTGGTTACCTCTGCCTATACCGGCGCGGTGACCACTGCTGACTAGGAAACGCCATCCGTTTCCCTACTAACCATTGATTGAAGGAGGAACCTGCCATGAAACGTCTGCTCTCTCTCGCTGCTGCCGCTGTTCTGGCTCTAAGTGTCACCGCTTGCAAGACCGATGAATCGGCCCTGCGTGATTCCAGCTCAACCCTGCTGGGTGCCAGAGAGGTCAAGGAGATTCTGGTCGGTAACACAGTTACTGCAGCAAACGGTGATACCTATTATTTTGACCGTGGCGGCGTGGTGATCGGCAAGGGTTCCTATGGTGAGAAAAACAAAGGCAACTGGAACATCACCCAGGAAGGGCAGCTTTGCTTCAGTAACTGGAACGCCAATTTTGCCCCCAGTGCTTGTTACAAGGTGTTTTTTGACAATGCCAGTCAGCAGCGCAAGCTGGTTGATGGTAACGGTGATGTGAAATATACGGTTATTAATATTTTAACCGGAAATCCAAATAATTTTTAGATTTTACGAGGTTTTGCATGAAAATGAATGGAGCACGTATCCTGCTTGAGAGCCTGAAGCGTGAAGGGGTAGATCTGGTATTCGGCTACCCCGGCGGAACGGTGATCAATCTGTATGATGAACTGATGAATGTGCGGGAGATCCGCCATATTCTGCCCCGCCATGAGCAGGGCGGTACCCACGCGGCTGACGGTTATGCCCGTGCCACCGGCAAGGTCGGTGTGGCGATTGCCACTTCCGGTCCAGGCGCCACCAACACCATTACCGGTATTGCCAACGCCTACATGGATTCAATCCCGATGGTGATTATCACCGGCCAGGTCCCCACTCCGCTGATCGGCAATGATGCCTTTCAGGAGGTGGATATCATCGGCATTACCCGCCCGATCACCAAGCACAGCTTCCTGATCCGGCATGCCAAGGATATCCCGACCATTGTGCGCAAGGCGTTTTATATCGCCCGTTCAGGTCGTCCTGGCCCGGTGCTGATCGACTTTCCCAAGGATGTCCAGATCAGCCAGGCCGAGTTTAAATGGCCAGAAACAATTGAAATCCGCGGCTACAAACCGAACCTGGAAGGTCACCAAAAACAGGTGGAAAAAGCGGTTGATATGCTGCTGGTTGCCCGTCGTCCGGTTATGTATGTGGGCGGTGGTGTCATCCTTGCCAATGCAGCTGAAGAGCTGACTGAGCTGGCCCGTACCCTGCAGTTCCCGGTTACCACCACCCTGATGGGACTTGGTGCCTTCCCGGAGAGCGACCCGCTGGCCCTGAAGATGTTGGGGATGCACGGTGCCTATGCCGCCAACATGGCCATGACTCACTCAGACCTGATCCTGGCAATCGGTGCCCGTTTTGATGACCGGGTAACCGGCAAAATCGCTACCTTTGCACCCCACGCCAAGATTATTCATATTGACGTGGATCCTACCTCAATCCGTAAGAACGTGCGGGTCGACCTGCCGATTGTGGGTGATACCAAGGATGTTCTGGTCAAGATGATTGAATGTCTGAAAGGGCAGACCGAGAAAGTATCTGCGCAGCACAGTGCCATGGAAGCGTGGCATGAGGATATCAGTGGCTGGAAGGAAAAGCACCCGATCTCCTATAAGCAGAGCACCAGCGTGATCAAGCCCCAGTATGTAATCCAGAAGCTGCGTGAGCTGTCTGAGGATGATGCCATCATGGCCACCGACGTGGGTCAGCATCAGATGTGGACTGCCCAGTTCTTTGAGTTTAATCAGCCCCGTACCCTGCTGACTTCCGGCGGTCTGGGCACCATGGGTTTTGGTCTGCCAGCTGCCATGGGGGCACAGGCAGCCTATCCCAAGCGTCAGGTGATCTGTGTCTGCGGTGATGGCGGTGTGCAGATGAATATGCAGGAACTGGCCACCATGGTGCAGCATCGCCTGCCAGTCAAGATTGTGGTGTTGAACAACAACTTCCTGGGAATGGTGCGTCAATGGCAGGAGCTGTTCTTTGACAAGCGCTACTCACAGACCTGTCTTGAACTGCCGATGGACTTTGCCAAGATTGCCGAGGCCTACGGTGCCAAAGGATTCAAGGCGGACAAACCGTCCGAGGTTGAGCAGGTGATTAAAGAGGGCTTTGCCCATGACGGTCCGGTGATCATGGAGTTCAAGATCGCCCGTGAGGAAAAGGTGTTACCGATGGTCCCTGCAGGGGCGTCGCTGAATGAAATGGTGTTAAACGCCTAGGGACTTGGAGGAAACGAGCTAATGCAACATACCATATCGGTTGTGGTTGAAAATGAATTCGGCGTTCTGGCCCGGGTTTCGGGCCTGTTTTCCGGCAGGGGATTTAATATTGACTCGCTTTCGGTTGCGCCAACCAGCGATGAATCCCTTTCCCGTATAACGATTGTCACCAGAGGTGATGATGCTGTTCTTGAACAGATCACCAAGCAGCTGAACAAGCTGGTGGATGTTATCAAGGTGCTTGATTTCAGTGAGGACAACGCCATTGAGCGTGAGCTGGCACTGATCAAGGTGGCGGCTGAGGACGAAAGTCGTGCTGAAGTCTTGAGGATTGTTGATATCTTCAGGGCAAAAATCATTGATGTTACCCCCAAATCCTACACCATTGAGGCCACCGGTGCCCCGGCCAAGATCAATGCGATCCTGGACCTGTTGCGTCCTTTAGGCCTGAAGGAACTGGTGCGCACCGGCTCGGTTGCCATTGGTCGTGGTGCCAAGGGCTGGAAAGGGTAGCAGCGGGCAGGCGTCGATTGACAGTAGCAGGCACCTGTAGTATTGTGCGCTGTATTTTTAACAAGAATACCTGTTAAATTAGATTTTTATACATAACGAGGAGGAAGTAATGAACGTGTATTACGATCGTGATTGCGATCTCGCATTGATCAAGTCGAAAAAAGTTACCATTGTTGGTTACGGTTCACAGGGCCATGCCCATGCCTGCAATCTCAAGGATTCCGGTGTTGATGTGACGGTAGCGCTGCGTGTAGGCTCCAGTTCTGCAGTCAAGGCACAAAACGCCGGTCTTAAGGTGGCAACCGTTGCCGAGGCAGTGGCCAGCGCTGACGTGATCATGATCCTGACCCCGGACGAATTTCAGTCACAGCTGTATCGTGACGAGATTGAACCAATGCTGAAGCAGGGCGCAACCCTGGCCTTTGCACACGGCTTTGCCATTCACTATAATCAGGTTGTGCCCCGTGCTGACCTGGACGTGATTATGATTGCCCCTAAGGCGCCTGGTCACACCGTTCGTTCAGAATTCGTCAAGGGGGGCGGTATCCCTGACCTGATCGCCATATTCCAGGATGCATCCGGCAAGGCTCGTGAGGTTGCTCTTTCCTATGCCAGCGCCATTGGTGGCGGTCGTACTGGCATCATTGAGACCACCTTCAAGGATGAGACCGAGACCGATCTGTTCGGCGAGCAGGCCGTGCTGTGCGGTGGTGCAGTGGAGTTGGTCAAGGCCGGTTTCGAGACCCTGGTTGAGGCCGGGTATGCACCTGAGATGGCCTACTTTGAATGTCTGCATGAACTGAAGCTGATCGTTGATCTGATGTTTGAGGGTGGTATTGCCAACATGAACTACTCCATCTCAAATAATGCCGAGTATGGTGAGTATGTCACCGGCCCCAAGGTAATCAACGACGAGAGCCGTGCCGCCATGAAGGAGTGTCTGAACAACATCCAGAACGGCGAGTATGCCAAGCGTTTCATCCTGGAAGGGATGTCCAACTATCCTGAGATGACCGCACGTCGTCGCCTGAATGCTGCTCACCCGATTGAGGTGGTTGGTGGTAATCTGCGCGCCATGATGCCCTGGATCGGCAAGAACAAGATTGTTGACAAGGCCAAGAACTAACCTGCTGTTGTGATTGTACTTTAGACCCCGCTCTTACTGGGAGCGGGGTTTTCTACGTTATGTATAATGGAATATTCATGCGCCCATCCAATGCCCTGATAACCCCCGAAGGATACCCGTTTATCGCTTACAGCGTCGGCCTGTTTCTGTTTCTTGCTGCAGGCACGCTCCTGCTAAACTCAGCTATTTTGGCGTTTCCTGCTGGGATTGCGTTCCTGTTGGTCTTGTTTGTTATTTCCTTTTTTCGTAATCCAGAACGGACACCGCCTGTTGATGCAAACCTGCTGGTGGCCCCTGCTGACGGAACGATTGTCTATGTTGGACCGGCAACCCAGGAACATCTGGGGGCCTGTCAGAAGATCAGCATCTTCATGTCGGTCTTTAACGTCCATGTCAATCGTGCCCCCATAACCGGTAAGGTGGTGGAGCGTTTTTACAAACAGGGTAAGTTCTATGATGCCCGCCATGCCGATGCCTCCTGTGAAAATGAGCAGTGTGGTCTGGTCATGGAGCAGGAAAACGGTGTGCGGGTGGCATTTGTGCAGATTGCCGGGCTGATAGCCCGCCGTATCCTCTGCTATGTGGAAGTGGGTGACCAGCTTGAGCGGGGACAACGCTACGGTATGATCCGCTTTGGATCGCGGGTTGATGTCTATCTGCCGGAAGGTCTGGAATCCCTGGTTGCAGTGGGGCAGACGACTGTTGCAGGTGAAACCGCCTTGGTCAGGCTGGGGTAGTACCAACAAGGAGCCGACAGCTATGGAGACACCTGAGCAGATAGAGGCGCAGCCTGCAGAAAAGTCTGAAAATATCAGGCGGGGTATCTATATCCTGCCTAACCTGATCACTGCCGGTAGCCTGTTTGCCGGATTTTACAGCATGGTCGCCACCCTGAACGGTAACTACAGTTCAGCGGCGATCTGGATTTTTATCTCGGCTATTTGTGATGGTCTGGACGGTAAGGTCGCCCGGATGACCAATAGTACCAGCCAGTTCGGGGTAGAGTTTGATTCTCTGGCCGATCTGGTGGCCTTTGGTGTGACACCGGGGCTGATGATGTACGCCTGGGCCCTGAAGCCGTTTGGTCGTCTGGGCTGGTTGGCTGCATTCCTGTTTGTGGTTTGCGGTGCCTTGCGGCTGGCCCGTTTTAACGTACAGGTTAATACGGTTGAGAGTAAGCGGTTTGTTGGTCTGCCGATCCCTGCTGCAGCCAGTATGGTGGCCTCCACCGTACTCCTGTTTAACCATTTCGGCTGGCCCAGTTCCTACAAGAAGCTGGCTATTCTGGCCTTGATTTATCTGCTGGCCTTCCTGATGGTCTCCAGTGTCAAATATTACTCCTTTAAAGATCCTGAGCTGATTAAAAGGCAGCCGTTTGGCTTTCTGGTGCTGGCTGTGGTGTTACTGATTATCATTGTTGCTGAACCAGCCGTGATGATGTTTGTCATCATGCTCAGCTATGTGCTTTCCGGGCCAATAGGGCTGTTACTTTCCCTGCCCCGGCGTAGGAGGCTTGAAAAGGCGATTCACAAAGGGCATGAGGGGTTGTTGCATGAACCGGTGGTTAAAACAGGGGATGAATCGTAGCGTTAATGCCTGTTTCTGTTATCTCCAGGATCGCATAGGATTGAAAGGTAGCCGGAGCTGCCAGAGTGCCGGGGTTGACCAGCAACAGTCCTTCCAGCTCAACTGATTGGGCAAGATGGGTGTGGCCGTACAGAACGACATCAACTGCTGCAGCGTGCCCCCGATCTATCAGGCGCGACAGCCCTGTTTTAACACCGTAACGGTCTCCATGGCAAAGGAGCAGGCGTGCCTTGCCAAATTCACAAACCAGTTCCCGCGGCATTGTTGAGCCAAGGTCGCAGTTGCCGGCAACCTGAATCAGCTGGATCTGATCATCAACTGCCTCCAGCAGCAGGGTGTCCTGCTCTCCATCACCAAGATGTATGACTGCGTCACAGCTGCTGGCTGCTTCGTGGGCCTTTAGTAAGGCAGGTTGATTGCCGTGGGTATCAGAAACAAGTAGAATTCGCATTGTGTTGATCTACCTCGGAAGGCGGCAACTGCCGCAGGAGTTTGTATGTCTACGAAAAAGGTTCTGTTGATTGTAGGCGGTTGTTTCCTTGGTCTGGTGCTGCTTTTTGCAGGCAGTATGCTTTTTGCCAAGCTGCTTTTCAGTGACAAGGAAAAGAGTTTTGTCAGCGGCCCTGGGATCGGACTGGTTGAGGTCAAGGGAATGATCGTTGACTCCAGTGAACCGATCAGACAGCTGCGCCATTTTGCTAAAAAAGATTCAGTCAAGGCGGTGGTGCTGCGGATCGACTCTCCTGGTGGGGTGGTTGGTCCTTCCCAGGAAATTTATGAAGAGGTCCGCAAGCTGGCTGCCAAGAAGAAAGTTGTTGTTTCCATGGGCAGCCTGGCTGCCTCAGGTGGTTACTACATTGCAGCACCAGCCTCGGTGATCTACGCCAATCCTGGTACCATTACCGCCAGTATCGGGGTGCTGATCAAATTTTCCAATCTTGAAGGGCTGTTTGGAAAACTGGGGGTCAGCTCCACTACCATTAAAACCGGTTCCTTTAAGGATGCCGGTGCGCCTGATCGTCCGCTTTCACCAGAAGACCGGGCCATGTTCCAGTCTTTGATCGACAGTACCCACGAACAGTTTGTCAAGGCAGTGGCTGAAGGCCGTAAACTGCCGGTTGACGAGGTACGCAGAATTGCCGATGGTCGTGTCCTGTCAGGTGAGCAGGCCAAGGCACTCAAACTGGTGGATAAGCTGGGTAATCTGCCTGATGCCGTTGAAGAGGCTGGCCGACTGGCCGGCATTTCCGGTGAACCGTCAATTATCCTGGCGCCCAAGAAAAAGGTTGATTTCTTTGAAATGCTGGCTGAAGGGGCAGAGGGAAAATTCAACGGGGTGCTGAATAAAGCCGCAGTCGGACGGGGTCTCCAAGTCACCTACGAGTAGGTGTGGAGGGAACGGTCTTTTTCCTCCCCAGGCCTGCTGCTATTATCATGACTTGTGCGGCGTACTGGTGGTACGCCTCCGCGCCATGACTCAAGCATCAAACCTGAAAAGAAAAAATCCTCGTTCCGGCAGGTCCGTTCCTACTTCCGCTTCTGCAGCCGCGCATGGGCTTCAAGCAGGATCTTTTCCGTGGTGTCCCAGTTGATGCAGGCATCGGTGATGGATACCCCGTACTTCAGCTGCGAATGGTCAGCCGGAACCTTCTGGTTGCCCTCCTCCAGGTTGCTTTCGATCATCAGACCGGAGATTGACTGATTACCGGCCACTACCTGATCAATGATCTGCTCCAGCACCTCTGGTTGTTTGCGATAGTCCTTGTTGGAGTTACCATGGCTGCAGTCCACCATAATGGTTGGGTTAAGGCCGCTTTTTTTCAGGCTCTCTTCGGTATGGGTGATGTCTTCAGGCATATAGTTGGGCTTGCGTGAACCACCCCGAAGGACGATATGTACATCAGGGTTGCCAGTGGTCTGTACAATGGATGCACGTCCTTCACGGTTGATACCGAGGAAGCTGTGGGGCGCACGGGAGGAAATCATGGCATCAATGGCGATCTGCAGGTTACCGTCGGTGCCGTTTTTGAAGCCGATCGGGAAGGAGAGGCCGCTGGCCAGTTCCCGGTGGGTCTGTGATTCAGTGGTACGGGCACCGATGGCCCCCCAGGAGATCAGGTCTGCCACGTACTCCGGGGTAATCGGGTCAAGCATCTCGTTGGCAACCGGTACTTCCAGGTCAGTCAGACGGCAGAGCAGGCCACGGGCGATCCCTAGGCCTTTTGAAATATTATGAGAGCCATCCATGCCAGGGTCATTGATCAGCCCTTTCCAACCAACCGTGGTCCGGGGCTTTTCAAAATAGACCCGCATCACCAGCATTAACTGGTCATCAACCTTACGGGAGAGGGCGGATAGCCGCTTGGCATACTCTACCGCTGCTTCGGTGTCATGGATTGAGCAGGGCCCAACCACCACCATCAGACGACGGTCGCGGCGCTGCAGGATCTCTTTGATTTTTTCGCGGCTGCGAGAGACAAACTCCCGGCCGGTGTCTGACATGGGGAATACCTGGCGCAGGTCAGCCGGGGCAATAATAGGGGTAATGCCTGAAACTTTCAGGTTGTTGGTCTTGATCATGACAACGCCTCACAGCAGGGAAAATGATAAACAAGTACTCTTTCTACTGGATTGGAGTAAAGCTTGTCAAATTCAAACAGGTTTCATGGTACTAAACCGGCAGTATTTCTTGATCGGGACGGCACCATAAATGTTGAAAAAGACTATCTCTACCGTGTGGAGGAGTTTGAGTTTACTCCCGGTGCGGTGGAGGCGATCAGACTGCTGAATCAGGCTGGCTATCTGGTGGTGGTGGTCACCAACCAGTCCGGTGTGGCGCGGGGTTACTATACCGAGGCTGATGTTAAAACGTTGCACAGCCATATTGATCAGGTATTGATTGCGCAAGGGGCGCGGGTGGATGCCTGGTATTACTGCCCCCACCACGAACAGGGTAAGCCACCCTATAACCAGGCGTGTGACTGTCGCAAGCCGATGCCGGGCATGCTACGACAGGCTGCGCTTGACCATGCAATTGACCTGAACCGTTCCTGGATGGTGGGTGACAAACCGGCTGACGTCGAGGCCGGGCAGGCAGCCGGATGCAGGCCGGTACTGGTAATGACCGGCTATGGCGCTGAGACGGCTGAAAAATTGTCATTAAAGGTGCCCTGCTATCCCGATTTGCTGACAGCCGCACAATTTATTGTGGCTGTTTGACAGGGGGTTCGACCCTGTGTTAATGCTACCAAATTACTAAATTTGAACTAAAACCTGCATGCTCCTGATCTGCTTGGCAGAAGAAATGGGCAGAAGGGTACTCCTACATTTATGCTTGATTTTTTTCGTAAATATTCATTGCCCATTCTGGTTGTTGCGGGGCTACTGGTCGCACTGATCACCTATTCTCTGAACCTCTCACGGACACGTCAGGCCAACCTGCTTGAACGGGGGGTTAATGGTTCGCTTGCTCCGATTCAAAGCCAGGCGACCTACAGCGGTGGTTTGTTTGGCCGACTCTGGCATGACTATATTGACTTGATGGACGTGAAACAGGAAAACAATCGGCTTAAAGGAGAGTTAAAGCAGCTGAACAGTGCTTTGGCTGCTGCTGGTGAAGCACTGCGTGAAAATGAGCGCCTGACGCATCTGCTAGATCTGCGCAAGACGGTTAAGGAGCCGACCGTTGCTGCCATGGTAATTGGTGAGGATGTCACCCCTTGGTTCCGTTCGCTGACGATTGATCGTGGTTCCGAGGGCGGGATCAAAGAGGGGATGCCGGTCCTGGCAGCTAACGGAGTGGTGGGGCAGACCGTCAAGGTAACGGCCAACTCCAGTCGAGTGCTGTTGCTGACCGATCATGCCAGCGGCATTGCTGCTATGATACAGCGCTCCCGGGCTCGCGGCGTGGTCAAGGGACGTGGTGATAACCTCTGCTCGCTTGAATTTACCATGCGTGGCGAAGATGTGCAGGTGGGGGATCAGGTGGTCAGCTCCGGCATCGGCGGTATCTTTACCAAGGGGTTGCCGATTGGCGAGGTGGCCATGGTAAAGAAGGGTGAGTACGGCATCTTTCAAACGGTAACCATCCGCCCAGCGGTCAGTACTGCCCATCTTGAAGAGGTGCTGGTGGTCCTGCGAGTGCCACGTGATTAAGGGTATATCGTTATGACCGGTTTTTTGAAGGGAGCGGCGCTGGTGCTGGCGTTGGTGCTGCTGCAGACATCGGTACTTCCCCTGTATCTGACCACACTCTATAAACCGGATCTGCTACTGATTCTGATGGTCTTTCTTGCTTTGCGGGCACCTGTCAGTACCAGCCTACCGGCAGCGTATGGTCTTGGTCTCTTGAAAGATTGTTTAAGCGGTCTCTACCTGGGTTTGAACGCCTTTTCTTTTTTAATTGTCTATCTGGTATTAAAAGCCCTTTCCGACCGTCTCTATGTTCAGAATGCATTGCTACTGGTCTTAACGGTTTCTCTCTCCACCCTTGCCACCATGCTGATTAATACCATCCTGCTGACGATTTTTTCAGAGGCCAACGGCATATTTTCATCAATGTTGACCGCTATGCTCCCACATCTGTTGATGAATGCCTTTGTGGCATCTCTGGTAGCGGTATTTCCTGAACTTGGCCGGATCAGGGCCGCCAAATGATCAAAGGACAACGCTACGTCAGAGAGCTTGCCCAGCCACGGCGGCGTACCATACCACTGGCAATTGTGGTGACGGTGCTCTTTTTTCTGCTCTTGCTGCGTCTCTGGTATCTGCAAATCATCAAGGTTGATGACTATCGCGCCATGTCAGAGAACAACCGTCTGCGTTTTCTGCCGGTGGCTGCCTCCCGCGGTGCCTTGATGGACCGTAATGGGACGGTGATGGTCAACAACAGGCCATCCTTCAGTCTGTCGATCATTCCCCAGGAGGTTAAGGATGTCGAGGGGATGCTGGATCGGTTGGCCACGCTTCTGAAACTGGACCGGGCTGAACTACAGGAGCGCTGGGAGAAAACAAAGGGGCGAGCCCGTTACTACCCGGTCGTGATTGCGGTGAATATAACGCAAGACCAGGTTGAGATAGTGGAAGAAAACCGGCTGCGCCTGCCAGGGGTAGAGGTCAGTGTCAAGCCGATCCGGGAATACGCCTTTCAGAATTCAGCGGCTCATCTACTTGGGTACATTGGTGAAGTCTCTGATAAAGAGTTGGATGCTCCCACCTACAGCGACTATAACCCTGGTGACTATATTGGCAAAAATGGCATTGAAAAAGCCTGGGAAAATGAATTGCATGGCAGCGATGGTGGCCGACAGCTTGAGGTGGATTCACGGGGGCGCGTACTGCGGGTGCTGAGCGAGAGTAGCCCGACCGTTGGTAACAGCCTGGTTCTGACGGTTGACAGCAGGTTGCAGCGGACAGCAGAGCAGGCGTTCGGAGGACAGGCCGGTGCAGCGGTGGTGATGAACGTAAATAATGGTGAAGTGCTGGCCTTTGTCAGCAGTCCCACCTTTGACCCCTCGCTATTTGCCGGGCGTATTCCGGCTGATATCTGGAAGGGATATTTAGAGGATAAACGTCATCCTCTTGAGAACAAAGCCTTGTCGGGCCAGTATCCACCCGGTTCAACCTTCAAGATGCTGACTGCCCTGGCAGGCCTTGAGGCTGGCGTCATCAATGAAAATACATCAGTACACTGTGATGGCGCCTATGAAATGGGCGGCAGTAAATTCCGCTGTTGGAGCAAGTCCGGTCATGGCAGCGTGAACCTGCGCAAGTCATTGAAGGAGTCCTGTGATGTCTATTATTACCAGCTGGGTGAAAAGCTGGGGGTTGACCGGATTGCCGCTATGGCGGAGCGTTTTATGCTGGGGCGTGAGCTTGGCATAGGGCTGCAGAATGAAAAAAAAGGGCTGATTCCCACTTCCGCCTGGAAGCTGAAACGATTTGGCAAGAAGTGGTTCCCCGGAGAGACTCTGCCGGTGGCCATTGGCCAGGGCTATGTCCTGATGACACCTATTCAGTTGGCCTCCATGGTGGCAACTGTTGCCAATGAAGGAACTATTTACCGACCACATCTGGTCAAGAAAGTGGTCGACCCCGATGGTAAAACCCTCAAGGAATTTGTGCCTGAAGTGCTTGGTACCACCGGTATATCTCCGGCTTCATTCAAAAAAGTGAAGCAGGGCCTCTACGCTGTTGTCAATGACCCTGGTGGTACCGGTGCCAATGCCCGTTTGTGGGATCTGAAGGTGGCTGGCAAGACCGGTACTTCACAAGTGGTGAAGCTGGGGGAAGATCGTAAAAAAGCCCGCAAGTATGAGCATATGGATCATGGCCTGTTTGTGGCCTTTGCCCCCTACGATAAACCTGAGGTGGCGGTGGCGGTGGTGGTGGAACATGGTGGTGGCGGCGGTGCGGTGGCGGCTCCGATTGCAGGCAAGATTCTGCGCAGCTACTTTGATCTGCAGAAGCCACCGCCTGCACCGAAACCGAAATCTGCAGAAGAACCGCAGGATGATGTCCAGGTAGAGGCTCCTGTCAGGAAACAGGAAAATCAGGAAAAACAGGGGGCTGACGAGTGATTGATCGACGTCTCGTAACCAACTTTGACTGGACCCTGATCGGCCTGGTCAGTGCCATCTGCCTGATGGGGGTGTTGAATATCTACAGCGCCTCGGCTGCCTACAAACTGGGAGGGGCGCCCTACTACATCAAACAGCTGAACTGGATGGCCTTTGGTCTGCTGCTGTCGTTGGTGGTGGCAAGTCTTGACTACCATATCCTTGAAGACTTCTCCTACTGGTTCTACGGTTTTCTGCTGCTGCTGCTGATAGCGGTACTTCTGGTGGGCAAACGCTCATTGGGGGCCACCCGCTGGCTTAACCTCGGTTTTTTTACTATTCAACCTTCAGAGCTGATGAAGATCGTCATTGTGATCACCTTTGCACGTTTCTTTAACAATTTTCATTCGGTAGGGGGGTTGACGGTCAAGGAAATGCTGGTTCCGTTGGGGCTGCTGGCTCTGCCTGCCCTGTTGATCATGAAACAGCCTGATCTTGGCACTGCCACCCTGGTGGTGATGATTGCCGCTTCCATGGCTTTTTACATCGGGTTTCGCTGGGCCACCATCGTAACCTTTGCCTTGGTCACGGTGCCGCTCTTCTGGTTTACCTGGGCGGTCTACATGAAGCCGTATCAGAAAAACCGGGTGCTTGATTTTATCAACCCGGAGCGTTCCCGGCTGGGCAGTGGGTATCATATCATCCAGAGCAAGATTGCGGTTGGTTCCGGCGGGTTCTGGGGCAAAGGCTATGTCAAAGGTACCCAGGCGCAACTGCGTTTTCTGCCAGAACAGCACACTGACTTCGCCTTTTCTGTTTTTGCCGAGGAATGGGGCTTTTTCGGCACCTTGATCCTGATTGTGCTGTATCTCTGTCTGATCCTCTGGGGGCTGAATATTGCCCGGCGCTGCAATGATCGTCTTGGCGGCCTGCTGGCTGTGGGGGTCACGGCCATGCTGTTCTGGCACTCGGTAATCAACATAGGCATGGTGATCGGCCTCTTTCCGGTGGTAGGGGTGCCGCTGCCGTTCTTCTCCTATGGCGGCACCTCCATGATTACTTCCATGGTCGGTGTCGGGATTTTACAAAGCATCAGCATGCGACGGTTTATGTTTTAATATTTTTGTGTTAAAGTTCATCGGTTTCACCATTCTTACGTCATTAAAACCTGGAGATACACAATGATCAGCAGTCTGATTCGCAAGGTTATCGGCAGTAAAAACGAACGTGAACTGAAACGGCTCTGGCCGGTTGTAGCCAAGATTAACAGCCTTGAACCACAGATGCAGGCTCTGTCCGACGAAGCACTGCGGGGCAAAACCGCAGAATTCAAAGAACGTTACAGTAAGGGTGAGTCCCTCGACTCCATGTTACCTGAGGCGTTTGCGGTCTGTCGTGAAGGTGGCCGCCGTGAGCTGGGGATGCGCCACTTTGATGTGCAGCTGATCGGTGGCATGACCCTGCATAATGGCAAGATTGCCGAGATGAAGACCGGTGAAGGTAAAACCCTGGTGGCAACACTGGCGGCCTACCTGAATGCCCTCTCAGGCAAGGGGGTGCACGTGGTTACGGTCAACGACTACCTGGCACGGCGTGACTCTGAATGGATGGGCCGTCTTTACGGTTTTCTGGGGCTTACCACCGGTGTCATTCTGCATGGCCTGACCGATGAAGAACGACGTGATAACTACGCTGCAGATATCACCTACGGTACCAATAACGAATTCGGTTTTGACTACCTGCGTGACAATATGAAGTTCTCACTGGAGGATTATGTTCAGCGTGGCTTTAACTTCGCCGTTGTTGACGAAGTTGACTCGATCCTGATCGACGAAGCCCGTACTCCGCTGATTATCTCCGGTCCCACGGAAGAGTCCACTGACAAATACTACATCATCAACCAGATTATTCCCCGCCTGGTACAGGGCGAGGTCAAAGAGGTTGAGGCCAACACCATCTCCGGTAAGAAAAAGACCTACACCGGTGACTACACCATTGATGAAAAGGCCAAGAGTGCCACCCTGACTGAACAGGGTGTTTCCAATGTTGAAAAGCTGCTAAAGATTGAAAACCTGTACGACCCACGCAATATCGAGACCCTGCACCATGTCAACCAGGCCCTGCGTGCTCATGCCATGTACCGTCGTGATGTTGATTATGTGGTTAAAGATGGCGAAGTGCTGATCGTAGACGAGTTTACCGGTCGTCTGATGCCTGGACGGCGCTGGTCTGATGGTCTGCATCAGGCTGTTGAGGCCAAGGAAGGGGTACGGATCGAGAGTGAAAACCAGACCCTGGCCACCATTACCTTCCAGAACTACTTCCGCATGTATGCCAAGCTATCCGGTATGACCGGTACGGCTGATACTGAAGCAGAGGAATTTCACAAGATCTATAAGCTGGATGTGACGGTGATCCCCACCAACCGGGTGCTGCTGCGTCCTGACTATCCTGATGTGATCTACAAGACCGAGAAGGAAAAGTTTGACGCGGTTATCAAGGATATCAAGGAACATTATGAAAAAGGGCAGCCTTGTCTGGTAGGTACCATTTCGATTGAAAAATCAGAAGTGCTCTCTGAACTGCTACGCAAGCAGGCGGTGCCGCACTTTGTACTGAACGCCAAGCAGCATGAGAAAGAGGCAGAGATCGTTTCCCAGGCCGGTCGCAAACAGGCGATTACCATCGCCACCAACATGGCGGGCCGTGGTACTGATATCGTGCTGGGTGGTAACCCGGATAGTCTGTTGAAACAGTGGAAACTGGCCAATCCTGAGGCCACTGATGAGCAGACAACGGCCATGCTGGCACAGTTCAAACAACAGTGCGCCACTGAGCATGATGAGGTGGTGGCCCTGGGTGGACTGCATATCATCGGTACCGAGCGCCATGAATCCCGCCGGATCGATAACCAGTTGCGGGGGCGTTCCGGCCGTCAGGGGGACCCCGGTTCATCACGCTTTTATCTCTCGCTGCAGGATGACCTGCTGCGGATCTTCGGTTCCGAGCGGGTGGCCAAGATCATGGACTTCCTCAAGATTGAAGAGGGCGAAGCGATCACCCACAGCATGATCAACAAGTCGATTGAAAATGCCCAGAAAAAGGTGGAAGCCCACAACTTTGAGATCCGTAAGCACCTGATCGATTACGATGACGTCATGAACAAGCAGCGTGAGGTGATCTACACCCAGCGTCGTGAAATCCTGGCTGGTGAGGATATCCGCGAGAGCTTCCTTGAGATGCTGGATGACACCATCGGCGATATTGTCAAGGCCTATGCCTTTGAAAAGGATGCACCGCTTGAGTGGGACTGGGAGACGTTGTCCGAGACTGTCTTCCGTTGTTTCTCGCTGCAGCTGGAACTGACCCGTGAGATGATCGCCCGCCTGAATGCCGATGGCCTGCAGGCCATGCTGAAAGAACAGGTCCATGGCATTGTCAACCGCAAGGCTGAAGACCTTGGTGATGAACTGATGGATCACCTGATCCGGGTGGTGATGCTGCAGGCTATTGACGTGCACTGGAAAGACCACCTGCTGAATATTGACCATCTTAAAGAAGGGATCGGCCTGCGCAGCTATGGCCAGAAGGATCCCAAGCAGGAGTACAAGAAAGAGGCCTTCCACCTCTTTATGGAGATGATCATCCGTATCCGTGAGGAAACGGTTGAGAAGGTCTTCTGGGTCCAGATTGAGAAAGAAGAAGATATTGATGAGCTGGAAGAGGAACAGGTGGAGCGTAGCCGCAAGATGTTTCAGGCAATCACGATTAATGATGATGAGCATCCTGCCGAGCCTGCCAAGAGCAAGAAAAATGCGGGGCGTAATGAGGCTTGCCCCTGTGGTAGTGGCAAAAAATACAAAAAGTGCTGCGGCAAGTGATGGAGCGATCTTTTTCCGCAATATCGGCGTAAGTCGTCGGTCGTGTTTGTGCAGCGTACTGTAGTTGTACGCCTCCGCACACTCCCTCGACAGCCTTGATCTTGCGAAAAAATCTTCGCTCCTGGAATTGTGGAGAGGGATTATTCCATGTCCTTAAAAGGCTATACATTTTCAGTTGTTGAAGCGGCTATCAAAAAGCCGGGGCGTAAGGATTTGGCCCTGATTTTATCCGAGACACCGGCAACGGCTGCAGCGGTCTTTACCACCAATGCGGTCAAGGCAGCTCCGGTGCTGCTGTCAGCCGAGCGGATTGCCGCTGGTAAGGCCCAGGTTCTGGTAGTCAATAGTGGTAATGCCAATGCCTGTACCGGTAGTCAGGGGATGCTGGATGCCCGTGAAACTAGCCGTTTGCTGGCAGCAGGGTTGGGTATTGCTGAAGAGCTGGTACAGGTTTCATCCACCGGAGTGATCGGTGTGCCGTTGCCGATGGATCGTCTGACTGCTGCCATTCCTGCTCTGGTGGCTGGTTGCGGCAGTGCAGATATCGATGCCCTGGCTGCAGCCATCATGACCACTGATACCTTTCCTAAGGTTGCCAAGCGGAGCGGCAGTGCAGGTGGTGTCAGCTATACCGTGGCCGGAGTTGCCAAAGGGGCTGGCATGATTATGCCCAACATGGCTACCATGCTTTCTTTTGTGTTGACTGACGCAGCAATTGATCCAGCCCTGATCGACAGTATCTTCCGTCGTGGTGTTGATCGTTCCTTTAATGCCATTACCATTGACGGTGATACCTCCACTAATGATACCTGTCTGTTGATGGCCAACGGCGCAGCCGGAACGCCGGTCATTACTGCCGGGACACCTGAGGCTGAATTGTTTGCAGGGTTGCTTGATGAAGTTCTGCTGGATCTGGCCAAGCTGATTGTCAAGGATGGTGAGGGTGCTACCAAGTTTGTGGAGATCCGTATCACCGGCGCTGATTCTGATGCCGATGCCAAGCGGGCTGCCATGGCAGTTGCCAACTCCTCTTTGGTCAAGACCGCCTTTTTTGGGCAGGATGCAAACTGGGGCAGGATCTTTGCGGCAGTGGGCTATTCAGGTGCCAAGGTCAACCCTGATCTGCTGGCACTCTGGTTTGATGATGTCTGTATGGCCAAGGCTGGTGTCTTCAGTGGCGGCGATGCCGAGGCACAGGGTACTGAAGTGTTGCGTAAAAAAGAGTTTAGTGTACAGGTTGATCTTGGATTGGGGCAGGGGAGCGCAACGGTCTACACCTCTGACCTGTCCCACGAATATGTCAGTATCAACGCAGATTATCGTACCTGATTCTTTGGCGGGAGGTAGCACGATGAAAAAGCTGCTATCGGTTCTGTTTGCACTGCTTGTGGTTGTTATGGCTATCCCTGTCCCGCTCTGGGCCGGGTCGCTCACCATTACCGAGCTGGCAGTTACCACCAAGGTCTCAAAGGGCAAGCCGATTGATGCGGTTCATCGTATTTCCCACCACACGGTCAAGGCTCTGTACTGCTTTACCCGGACGGTATCCGATGACGCTGGCGAAACAACCATCAAGCATGTTTGGCTGCGTAGCGGTAAAGTGGTCAAGGAGACCGAGCTGCCGGTCAAAGGAAAACGCTGGAGAACGTACAGCTCTCTGCCCGTTAACGCAACAACTGTTGGCAACTGGCGGGTTGAGGTGCAAGACGCAACAGGTGTTGTTATGAAAACAGTGGAGTTCAGGATACAGTAAATGATGACCTTAAGAGTAACCTCAAGCCGCCTGCTGGGCGGCTTTTTTCTGCGCCTGATCAGGAGTGTTGTGGTTGTGCTTATCTGTAGCTTGATTGGCGTTGCTGTTGAAACGGCCCACGCAGAGCAGGATCTGCTGCAGGAACTGGGGCGTACCGCAGTGCTTGATACCATGCTGCAAAATGCAGTCAGACAAGGGCTGATCAGTGGCGCTGTGGTGCTGGTGGGCAACCGGAATGGCACGCTCTATTCCCATGCCGCAGGACGAGCCGGTTTTGGATCTGCTTCCCGTCCGCTTACGGTCGGTACGGTGTTTGACATTGCCTCACTAACCAAGGTATTTGCCACAACACCAGCAGTTATCAGGCTGATGGACCAGGGATCGATTTCGTTGCTTGATCCGCTTTCCCGCTGGTTTCCGGAGTTTAAGGGCAAGGAGATAACGGTATTACACCTGCTGACCCATACCTCAGGGCTGCATGATGGCATGTTGGATCCGTCTGCACCACTGGAAAGTGCCATCAGCCGAGCTGCCTCCCAGTCATCTGATAAGCCGGGTACCCGTTTCCAGTATGCTGATATCAATTTTATTTTGTTGGGGAATCTGGTGCGCAGGATCAGCGCCTTTGGGCTTGACGGTTACTGCCAGGATGCCTTTTATCGACCTTTAGGTATGTTGCACACCAGCTTTAATCCGGCTGCAGATGGAGACACCGCAGCAACCCTGGGGGGGCGAAACGGTGTCTTGAAAGGGGTCGTACAGGACCCGAATGCACGTTTATTAGGAGGTGTTGCTGGTCATGCCGGTCTGTTCAGCACTGCTGAAGATCTGGGACGATTTTCCAGGATGCTGTTGCATGGCGGTGTTCTGGATGGCCAGCGGGTACTTTCAGCGCGGGCCGTTGCCCAGATGACCGCCCCTTATTTCTTTAAAAATGGAAAGATTGTACGAGGGCTTGGGTGGGATAGAGAATCACCTTTTTCTGCACCAAAAGGTGCACTTTTCTCTGAAGTCTCCTATGGCCATACCGGTTACAGTGGCTCTTCGGTCTGGATTGATCCGGAAGCAAATCTGTATGTCGTGTTGCTGACCACCAGGCTTGATTACCGCAACAGGCGTGGTTTTAACCGGTTGCGTAGTGATATCTCAACCCTTGCAGCAACCCTGTTTACAGGTCGTGGAGAGGTGGCTGCCTCACAAATGCCTCAAAATACTGGGCCTTGACACTCGCTGGGCCGTATGTTAGTGTCTGCCACGTTTTGTGCCAATTCTTCTGTAGCGCATCATCAGAAATCCTTGCGGGGAGGGACCGATGGGCAGCATCTCAATACTTCTGGCCGATGACAGTATTACTATCCAGAAAGTCGTCGGAATCATTTTTGGATCTGACGACTATACCCTTACCGTGGTTGATAACGGCAAGGCAGCCGTGCAGAAAGCACAGGAACTTCAGCCGGACGTACTGCTGATAGATGCCCTGATGCCGGGCATGAGCGGCTATGAAGTCTGCGAGGCGATCCGTAAGGACACCTCACTTGCAGCCAAGCCGGTTCTTCTGTTAACCGGTTCTTTTGAGCCGTTTGATGAGGATAAGGCCCGTCAGTGTGGTGCTGATGACCATATTGTGAAGCCGTTTGAATCCCAGCAGATTGTCGCCAAGGTACAGGAACTGTACCAGCTTGGGCTGAATCGTGCCGGTAGCGCACCTGCTGCTGCTCCGGAAGTTGTACCGGTTGTAACTGCCCCGGAACCTGAGCTTACCCCTGAATCAACAATCTCCTTTGAGCCAGCCCCTGAGCCGTTGGTTGCATTTGAACCACCTATGGCAGAGCCGGCACCTGCACGTTCAGCTGATGACCCCTGGGGTGCCTTTACCCAGCAGCCTGCTGCAACTCCTGTTGTTGAGACTCCGTTTGCTGCTCCCTTTGAGCCAAATCAGCCTGCCGAAGTAACCTTTGCAGCACCTGCAGTGCCGCCTCAAGATGATAATATCGGGGCTTCATGGGTGCCGGTTGAGGAACAGACCTTTGAGTTCCGTGAAGAAGAGGTCGTCCCGGCACCAAGCATGGCTTTTGAAGAAGCTGCAGCAGCTGTTACGCTGTCTGAAGCAGCACCATCCTTCAGCCCTGATGCCTATGAGCCGGTAACCGCAGTTGAACCGGCCGTTGAACCGGTTGCTGAGCCGCCTGCCCCTGCCGTTGCTCCTGAGATCGCTCCAGAACTTCCGGTTGCTGTTCCTGCCGCCGGTGCTGTTACTCTGACTGATGACCAGTTGAAGGAGGCCCTCATGGCTGCCTCAAAAGAGACCATTGAGCGCATCGTCTGGGAAGTGGTACCTGATCTGGCAGAAGCCATGATCAAAGAGGCCATCAAGCGGATTACTGAAGCCAAATAGGCTTTACCACATAGTGATTGAGATGGGGATGGCAACATCCCCATTTCTGTTTTACGCGGAGGAAACTAATGATCAGACAGGCGATTGCCAAAGTGGTTGAGCTGCATGATCTGGGTGAAGGAGAGATGATCGAGGTGATGAACCAGATCATGTCCGGTGAATGCACCCCGGCCCAGATCGGTTCATTTATCACAGCCCTACGGATAAAGGGTGAAACCATTGAAGAGATCAGCGGTGCTGCACGGGTCATGCGGGAACGGGCCACCCCGATCCGGGTTGGACGCAATGTCCTGGACATTGACCGCGACGACATCAACCTGGATCAGGAAACCATTCTGGATGTGGTTGGTACCGGCGGTGATGGTACCAATACCTTTAATATCTCCACCACTGTCTCCTTTGTGGTCTCAGCCTGCGGGGTCAAGGTGGCCAAGCATGGTAACCGTTCTGTCTCATCTGCCTGTGGCAGCGCTGATGTCCTTGAGAAGCTGGGCGTCAATCTGGACGTCACGCCGGAGCAGGTTGAGCGTTGTATCAATGAGATCGGCATCGGCTTCCTGTTTGCCCCGGCCCTGCACGGCGCCATGAAACATGCCATCGGTCCCCGTCGTGAAATCGGCATCCGCACCATCTTTAACATTCTGGGGCCATTGACCAACCCGGCCAATGCTGATTGCCAGGTGATGGGGGTCTACCGGGAGGAGCTGGTTGATAAAATGGCTGGTGTGCTCCATCGCCTGGGCTGCAAGCGCGGTTTTGTCGTACATGGTAGAGATGGTATGGATGAGATCACCCTGACCGGTGAAACTGCTGCGGCGGAAGTCAGTGCTGAAGGGGTCCGCCTGTTTACCATCACCCCGGAAGAGTTTGGTTTCAGCCGCTGCAGCATGCAGGACCTGAAGGGGGGCGATGCCGCTGCCAATGCCGCCATAGTCCGCGCTGTTCTTACAGGTGAACAGGGGCCGCGGCGTGAGATTGTCCTGATGAACGCTGCTTATGCCCTGCTGGCTGCTGGACGTTGTGCAACGGTAGCTGAAGGGGTTACCCTGGCTGCGCAGGCCATTGATTCCGGTGCTGCCCTCAAGCAGATTGAAAAGCTGGCCACACTCACCAACTAAGAGGACAGAGATGAGCTCTACCCCTGATATCCTTAAAACCATTGTTGCCCACAAGCGGGAAGAAGTAGCTGCGGCACGTCTGGCAGCTTCAATAGATGAGCTGAAGGTCAGGATCTCTGACCTTGAAGACACCCCACGTGGTTTTGAACGCCATCTGCGTGAGGCGGTTGCCTCCGACTGGACCGCTATTATTGCCGAGGTCAAGAAAGGCTCCCCCAGCAAAGGGGTGATTCGGGAGGATTTTGATCCGCTGGAGATCGCAGAGATCTATCAGAACAACGGCGCCACCTGCCTTTCCGTTCTGACCGATGAAAAGTTCTTTCTGGGCCATCTGCGCTTTCTGGCCCTGATCCGTGAACAGGTCGGCCTGCCGATGCTGCGTAAAGACTTCATCATTGATCCGTTTCAGGTCTATGAAGCACGCGCTGCCGGTGCCGATGCCATCCTGCTGATCGCCTCCATTCTGGAACCGCAGCAGATTATTGATCTGGCCGGTATCGCTCGTTCAGTCCATCTGGACATCCTGTTGGAAGTGCATGATGAAGCAGAGATGGAAGTCGCCTGTAAAACTGACATCGGCCTGATCGGTGTCAATAACCGTAACCTGCGCACCTTTGTTACTGATCTGGGCACTACCGAGCGTTTGGCAAAAATGCTGCCTGTTGGACGTCTGTTGGTTGCTGAAAGCGGTATCAACAACCGGGCCGACATTGAGCGGCTGCAGGCAGGCGGTGCCGGTGCCTTCCTGATTGGCGAAGCCATGATGCGGGAAGAAGATATCGGCGCAAAATTACAAGAGCTGCTCTCCTAGTAGCTGCACCATGTCGATTGTTCACGTTGTCTTCAATCCAACCTCTGGTAGCTACTCTTCCCGTAAAGCAGAACAGATCCTCACCCAACTCATGGCTGTCGGACTTGACCCGCAGCCCTTGCTTCCCCAAACCCTTGCAGAATCCATGCAGGCAGTCGCAGATCTCTGTAAACAGGCCACACCTCCCACCATCATCGCTGTCGGCGGTGACGGCACCATCAACACCGTCATCAACAGCATGCAGCAAGGTCGCGCCACCCTGGGGGTCATTCCCCTTGGCACTGCCAATGTCATGGCCCGCGAACTGGGCATCTCCTCCCAGCAGGATGCCATCCAGCGGATAGCCCGTGGCACGGTGCGCCCTTTTTCAGTAGGAGAAGCCAGCTCTGCTGCAGGTACCAGGCGTTTTGTCTTGATGGCTGGCATTGGTGCTGATGCCGCAGCCGTGGCAGATGTCCGGCCCTCTGAAAAACGGTTGTTAGGGAAGGGAGCCTACGTACTGGCAGGCCTGCGTCGCTGCCTTAACTGGGACAACCGACTGATAACCATCAGCTGTGCCGGCCAAACACGCCACTGCAACAGTCTGATCGTCGCCAATGCCGCCCATTATGCCGGCCCCTATTGTCTGGTCCCCCAGGCCAACCTGTTTGATGCACAACTGGTGGTTGCACCTCTGCCCTTTGCCAGCCCGCTGGGTATGCTTCGTTTTACTGCCGCCATCTTTCTACGGGGCAGGTATGAAGCACCTGATGCCGTAACCAGCGGGGAAGACCTGATCAGTATCACCGGAGACAAACCGGTTCAGCTGGATGGTGACTCCTTTGGTACCGCGCCACTCACCATCCGATTGATACCGGACTTTAATAGTTTAATCATTTAATACCAATAAACTTTTGGCGGCCTAGAGGTCTACCCCATGTTTAATAAGCAACTTCTTATCAACCGTCCCCGTTTGATGCTGATCATCCTGGTCTGTATCTCAAGCCTGATCTATCTGGTTGATTATCTGGTGGATGGCAGCCTGAAGGAGGTAACCACCAGCTTCCTTGGTAATCTGGCCTTTCTGCCGATCTACATTATTGTGGTGACGTTGACCATGGAGCAGTTGTTAAAGGAACGTGAGCGCCAGACCCTGCGCCGAAAGCTGAATATGGTGATCGGTGTCTTTTTTAGTGAGGTGGGGACACGGCTGTTTCGTGAACTGGCAACTGCGGCGGTGCATCATGAACAGTTGCGGGCTTCTTTGCTGGTCACGCCGCAGTGGAAGGAAGCTGATTTTAATGCTGCTCTTGCATTTCTTGGTTCGCACGACATCAAGATTGATGCTGCTGGTTCCGGTCTTGATTTTGAGGAGCTGAAGCACTTTCTGGTGGGGAAACGCAGTTTTCTGGTGGGGCTTTTGGAGAACCAGAACCTGCTTGAGCATGAGGCGTTTACCGATCTGCTCTGGGCGGTATTTCACCTGGTTGAGGAACTGGATGCCCGTGAGTCTCTGGCAGGGATTCCTGCGACGGATGTTGAACATTTAAATGGTGATATCAAGCGTGTCTTTGGCTATCTTTCCCGTGAATGGGTGTTGTATATGCAACATTTGAAGCTGGATTACCCCTACCTGTTTTCTCTGGCCGTGCGGATGAATCCGATGGCAGAACAGGTTTCGCCTCATCTTTATTGACCTGTATCAGGTTACTGAAAATCGTTTTCAAAAAGCCTTGACCCTTATGTGCCACTTCTGTTATTGATAATAAAAATCAGATGGGGTGGTGCCATGATCCTGGAAAAGAAAAAGACCTTCAATGCCTTTGCCGCCCGGCAGGGGTTGCGTTCTACCCGCCAGCGTGATGTTATTCTTGATATTTTCCTTTCTACCCATGAACATTTAAGTGTTGAAGAGTTGTACCTGAAGGTGAAGGCATCCCATCCCGGTGTTGGGCAGGCCACGGTTTATCGTACCCTGAAGCTGTTTGTGGAGGCTGGCCTGGCCCGAGAGATGATGCTGCCGGACGGGCAGACCCGCTATGAGCATCAGTTGGTGGGAGAACACCATGATCACCTGATCTGTACCGGCTGTAACGCCATTATTGAGTTTGAGGATGAGACGATTGAACAGTTGCAACGTGAAATTGCCAAGCGCCACGGGTTTAGCCTTACGGCCCATAAGATGCAGTTATACGGGCTCTGTCCAGCCTGTTTACGTGCAAAGGCATAGAGTTTTATCGGCTTGGTGAAAATGGCTTTCAATACAAGGAATACACGATGTCAGCTTCTGCAGTAACTCCAGATAGTATTCAGCATCTTCGCCGGGTTGCCCTGGTGGGTAATCCAAACGTGGGTAAAAGTGTGTTGTTTAATGCCCTTACCGGCAGTTATGTCACGGTTTCCAACTATCCCGGCACCTCGGTTGAGGTGTCGCGGGGAAGCGCCACCATAGCGGACGAGACCTGGCAGGTGATTGATACCCCCGGTATGTATGCCGTGCATACCATTACCGAAGAGGAGCGGGTTGCCCGCGAGATCCTGTTGAATGAAAAGCCGGATGTGGTGCTGCATGTGCTGGATGCCCGCAATCTGGAGCGGATGCTGGCCATGACCATCCAGCTGATTGAGGCTGGTCTGCCAGTGGTGCTGGTGGTTAATATCATGGATGAGGCCGAGCGGATGGGGCTTTCCTTTGATCTGTCCCTGTTGCAGCAACGGCTGGGGATACCGGTTATTGCTGCAGCAACAGCCCGCAAACGGGGGATTGAGGAGATCAAGACAGCGGTTGCCGGGCTTGGTACCAGCTGTGGACTGCCGATCAGTTACAGCCGTCTGCTGGAACGGGATATTGCTGAAGTGTCCCGTCTGCTGCAGGGGCAGTATGTGCTGTCCCGTCGGGCAATGGCGTTGTTGCTGTTACAGGGGGATGAAGAGGTTACCGGCCTTGCAGGGCAGCAGGAGGGGGAACAATATCCGATCCTGGCAGAAAAGGTACGTGAGATCGCCTTTGAACGGCGCGAATCGTTTCATCTGGATCTTTCAATGGAACGCAAGGAGATCGTCAACCGTCTGGTGCGGGGGGTAATTACCTTGCCGGACAAGCGGCGTGAAACCTGGGGTAGTCGGCTTTCCACGCTGGCTGTCCAGCCGCTGACCGGTATCCCGTTGTTGTTTATCACGCTCTATTTTGGTCTGTACAAGTTTGTGGGTGATTTTGGCGCCGGTACCCTGGTGGATTTTCTGGAAGGGGAGCTGTTTGAAAAGCTGTTTAACCCCTGGATCACGAACCTGGTAACCGGCTGGATTCCCTGGTGGTGGTTGCAGGAGCTGCTGGTGGGGGAATACGGCATCATCACCCTGGGGCTGCGCTATGCGGTGGGGATTATTCTGCCGATTGTGACCACCTTTTTTATCTTCTTTTCGATTCTGGAGGATGCGGGCTACCTGCCCCGTCTTGCCCTGTTGGTGGATCGCGGCTTCAAATGGTTCGGTCTGTCAGGTCGTTCCGTAATACCGATGGTGCTTGGTTTCGGCTGCAGCACCATGGCTACCATGGTGACCCGTACCCTGGAGACGGTGCGGGAACGGGTGATTGCCACATTGCTGCTGGCATTGGCTATCCCCTGTTCTGCCCAGTTGGGGGTGATTCTGGCCCTGTTGGCCCGTACACCGGGTGGCCTGCTGGTCTGGATCGTTTGCATGACCCTGCTGTTTGTACTGGTGGGAGTGCTGGCCGGGAAGCTGCTGCCGGGTGAGGCGCCGATGTTTTATATGGAGCTGCCGCCGATGCGGTTGCCACAACTCTCCAACGTTCTGACCAAAACCTATACCCGGATGCAGTGGTATTTTCTGGAGATCCTGCCGTTGTTCGTGCTGGCCTCAGTACTGATGTGGCTGGGTAAGATCACCCATGGCATGGAGAAGCTGGTCAATGCCATGACTCCGCTGATGCAGGGGATCGGCCTGCCCAAGGAGGCAGCGATTGCCTTTATCTTTGGCTTTTTCCGGCGGGATTACGGGGCAGCCGGCCTGTATGACCTGCAGAGCAAGGGGCTGCTGGATGGCCGTCAGCTGACCGTTGCGGCGGTGACGCTGACCCTGTTTATCCCCTGTGTGGCGCAGTTTCTAATGATGTTGAAGGAGCGGGGCTGGAAGGTCTCGCTGGCAATTTTTGTCTTTGTCAGCCTGTTGGCCTTTGGTAGCGGTTATCTGTTGAATCAGCTGCTGGTTACCACCCGGTTGCTTGGGTAGGAGTAAACCATGATACGGTGCGGATTCTGTGGAGATGAGTTTGATGAATCAGAAGGGACGCAACCGGGCTGCGGCGCCTGTGTTGGTGGCTGCCACGGCATTCACTGCCCCCGTTGCGGATACAAGAATATCCCGGAACCGGCCTTCTTGAAACGATTGAAAAGTATGGTAACAAGGAACGATAAGGAGCATGACCAATGAAACTCTCTGAACATGCGGAAGAGATCCTTGAGGCGATGTGGATTGCCATTGAAGAGGAAGGGGCGGCCTTTTATGACCCTGCCAAAATGCAGCTTCCTGAAGATGATGCTGCCTGCCGTGAGCTGACCGCGAAGTCTCTGGTAGAGCTGCGCCACGGTATGCTTTACTTCCGTCAGGAAGGCCGCGAAGAGGGAAAAAAGACCATTCGTCGCCATCGTCTGGCAGAACGGCTGATGATGGATGTCTTCAACATTAAGGGGGAAGAGGGGGATAGCAAGGCCTGCCAGTTTGAGCATCTGCTGAACGAAGGGGTGGATACCAAGCTCTGCACCATGCTGAATCATCCCGCCACCTGTCCCCACGGCAAACCGATCCCGCCCGGTGACTGCTGTACCGAGGCCCGCCAGCAGGGGGACCTGGGGGTGGTAGCGCTGACCGAATTCAGGTCTGGTCAGGAAGGGGAGATCGCCTATATCCAGACCGATGACAGCAAAAAGATGCAAAAGCTGATGGCCATGGGGGTGCTGCCGGGCAACCGGATCATGCTGGCGCAGTCATTTCCGTCCTACATCTTTCGGGTTGGTTTCTCTGAGTTTGCCATTGATACTGCATTGGCGAGGGAAATCTTTGTCAGAAGGGTTGAGCGGTAATTGACAAAAAGACTATTGAACAGCTAGTATCAAAGCCTATTTCACCGGTATGGAAAGGTTCGTATGAAGATCATTGTTCTACTGGGCGACGGCATGTCCGATGAGCCCTGTGCAGAATTAGATGGCAAGACCCCGCTGCAGGCAGCACAGACCCCTAATATGGATGCAATGGCCCGAGCCGGACAGGTGGGGCTGGCGCACACCGTGCCGGATGGTCTACCTCCGGGCAGCGATGTGGCTAACCTGTCGGTGTTTGGCTATGACCCCCGTAGCTGTTATACCGGCCGTTCCCCCCTGGAGGCGATCAGTATGGGGGTGCAGCTTGGTCCCCACGATGTGGCCTTCAGGATGAATCTGGTGACCCTGAGCCCCCACAACGGCAAGATCTACATGGAGGATTTCTCGGCTGGTCATATCGGCAGTGAAGAATCCCACCAGTTGATCGCCACCCTGCAGGCTGAACTGGGGGATGAACGTTTTGAGTTCCACCCCGGCGTGGGCTACCGCCATCTGCTGGTCTGGCGTCATGGCAAGGATGCCATGACCGCCACCCCTCCCCATGATATCAGCGGTAAAAAGGTGCTGGAGTACCTGCCCAAGGGGGATGGTGCGGATGAGCTGATCAACCTGATGAACTCGTCCCAGATGGTACTGCATAACCATCCGGTCAACAAACAGCGCATAGAACGGGATGAGCTGCCTGCCACCTCAATCTGGCTCTGGGGCCATGGCAAATCACCGGTGCTGCAACCGTATCAGGAAAAGTTTGGTCTGTCCGGCGCGGTTATTTCCGCAGTGGACCTGATGAAGGGGATCGGTCTCTGTGCCGGTCTGGAAGTAATTAATGTGCCGGGTGCCACCGGTTATATTGATACCAACTATAAAGGTAAGGCCGAGGCTGCCCTGGCTGCGCTGGAACGGCTTGATTTCGTGTATGTGCATGTGGAGGCCCCGGACGAGGCATCCCACAGCGGTAATCTGCAACACAAGATCAAGGCGATTGAGGACTTTGACCAGCTGGTGGTGGGGACGGTGCTGGCCGGTGCGGACCGTTTTGATGATCTGCGTATCCTCTGCTGTCCTGATCACCCCACACCGGTACAGAAGATGACCCATACCAGCGACCCGGTACCGTTTATTGTGTACCGTCCGGGACAGGAAAACGGTAATGGAGCAAGCGGGTATGACGAGATCCAGGCCAAGGCAACCGGGCTGGTTCTGGCTGAGGGATATGGCTTGATGGAGCTGCTTACCCGCTGATGCAGTCTCATACTGACAGGAGGGAAACCCGGTGAAGCGCTCAGGCCTGCTGGTGGGTATCCTGTTTGTACTGGTGCTGGAGCTGCTGGCGCTGGCAACCATCCGGTATCAGTATCAAGAACGTCGTGCAGCATTTCTCCGTTCCGGCTACAATGAGATGGTACGTAGTTACAAATCTGTGTTGGAAACCTACGAGCTCTTTTCACGGGCAGTCTTTAATGAAACCATCAACAAGCCTGCTGTCATCAATCTGATGCAGCAGGCTGCCAGTGCCGATCGGCAGCAACAGTCCCAACTGCGCTATAAGCTGCACACCATGATGCAGCCATCCTATCAGGGGTTGCTGCAGAATCATCTGAACCAGATCCACTTTCATCTGCCTGATTTAACCAGCTTTCTCAGGATGCACCGCCCTGCGGTTTTTGGTGATAATCTTGCGCCTGTCAGACCGTCCCTGGTGGTTGCCAATAAGCGGCGGGCCTATGTCAGCGGCTTTGAAGTGGGGCGTCACGAGGGAGGATTCCGCTTTATCTTTCCGCTTTTTAGCGGAGAGAAGCTTACTGGTACCGTTGAGACCAGTATCTCTTTTGACAGCTTCACCACTCAGCTGCGGCGTCGTTTTGCCGGTGAGTACATGCTGTTGATCAAGTCCGACCTGACAACAAAGAGACTGTTTAACAACGTGCAATCACGTATGGTCCCCAGTCCGTTTGGCAGCAGTTTTTTACAGGCTCCGATAGCGGATGATTTCCATCCTGACCATCTTTCTCCCTCTGAGATTTACCAGGTTGCAGTTGCTCTCAGGCCAGAACTTGAGCAGGCCCAGGTGTCTAAACAGCCTATTGCACTGGCTGCTCCGCTACAAAACAGTACGGTGTCGGTTTATGTGCTGCCTCTTTCCAATATCGAAGGGACGCCAGAGGCTTTTCTGGTTCAGTTAAACCGGGATAACAATCTGCAGTCGTTGAAGGAAGGCTATGTCATTGCAGCGTGGTCTGCTTCGTTCGTAGCACTTTTAGGCGGGATTTTGATTGTCAATCTCTATCAGCGAGCCAGGACAGTGACTGCCTTGAATCGGTTGTTTCACCAGGCGATTGACGCATTGCCCTATCCGTTTCATATCATTGATACCCAGACCTATCAGATCAAGGTGGCTAATCGTCAGGCCAGCCATGGTCTGGAAAAAGTAGGAGATATGACCTGTCATGCCTTAAGTCATGGCTCGCCATCTCCTTGCGGCAGTAACGAGCATCCTTGTCCTGTCACATTAGTGATGGAAACAGGGGCACCGGCGGTGGTTGAGCATAAACATACCTCTGCAAGCGGCGATGAAATAATTGTAGAAGTACATGGCTATCCGATACCTGATGAGTCCGGGAAAATAACCCGGTGTATTGAGTATATGATCGACGTAACCGAACGCAGGAAGATGGAATCGCAACTGCAGCGTCTGGCTGATACTGATCCGTTGACCGGGACAGCCAACCGGCGTCGTTTTTATGGCATGTTGACGGTGGAGATCAACCGCGCTTTGCGTCATGGCCGGATGCTGTCAGTGTTGATGCTTGATCTGGACCATTTTAAAGAGATTAATGATAACAATGGACATGATGCCGGTGATCGGGTGCTGTCCCGTCTGGTGACGCTGTTGGAGGGAGTGTTACGTGTCAGTGATCTGCTGGGTCGATCCGGCGGGGATGAGTTTCTGATTCTTGCACCGGAAACAGGTCTGGATGAGGCCCGGGTACTGGCAGAGAAACTACTGATTACCGTTCGTGAAGGCCTGTATGATGCTCAGGCTGGTCAGGTTACCATTAGCCTCGGCATTGCAGCCTATCAGCCGGGGGATTCGGCTGATGAGCTGGTTAAGCAGGCTGACCTGGCATTGTATCGGGCCAAACAGCTGGGTCGAAACCGGTTTGAGGTGAGTGATCAGTAGGGAACTGATCTGGTTAAGCAGTTTCGTTGCTGCAGCTGTCGATCAGAAACCGTGCAATGCTACGGCTGGCAGGCAGTGACGGCAGTGAGCCGATGGTGAACCAGCGGGCATCATCAATTTCTTTACCATCAACTTTGATGTCACCATGGGCGTAGTCAGCTATAAATCCCACCATTTGCTGAGACGGGAACGGCCAGGACTGGCTGGCAACATAGCGCACGTTTTTTATGGTAACACCGGTCTCTTCCATTGCCTCCCGTATGGCACACTCCTCCAGAGACTCACCAACATCAAGAAAACCTGCCACCAGGCTGTAGCGCCCAACCGGCCATTCAGGCTTGTGGATCAGCAGAACTTGATCATCACGACGGATTAAAACGATTGCACAGGGATGAATATGGGGGAAATGTTCATTTCCGCAGCCCACGCACTTCTTGCCCCAGGTTTCCGGCAGCTGTTCCAAAGGCTGACCGCAGCAGGAACAGAAGCGGCTCATCCGTTGCCAGTGCAGTAACTGTTTGCCGGTTCCGGCGATGGTCATCAGCTGGGGAGTGATCCGCTCGCGAAAGGCGTTGAATGGCTCTGCCACCAATTCTGCAGGAATCTGCAGGCCGGAAGGAACAGAGGCCACCCGTACCGGCTTTCCTTGCAGTGAGCCAAATAACAGTGGCGGGTGCTTGAGTTCCAGCCAATCAGGGCAGGCCCCCTCTGGCAGAAACAGTTCGCCATCAACCTCACGCATGATAACGGTAGCACCTTGCAGCAGCACCCAGATCCCTTCGGTATCGGTGGCCGGTTGTGGGGTGGGGTGCAGCACAAAACCATCCGGCAGGGCTTGACGGTTAAAAGGAAGATTGATGGTTTCAGGGTAGGGGCTCTGTGGTTTTGTTCCTGCTGGTGACAGCTGGCGCTTTAATGCCGCAACGGTAGCAGGGCTTTTGCAAGAGGCGCCTAACAGGGGATTAGACATGGTGGTTCCTTCCAAGCAGGTGTCTGGCAGTGATAGCAGGCTAGTGGATGGATTTTGACGAAAAATCTACATAGGTTACAAAGGCATCACTACCCAGCGGACGGCTGAAAAAGTAACCCTGTAGCTGGTGACACTGGCGTGCCGTTAGAAAAGCTGCCTGCTGCGGCGTCTCGACCCCTTCAGCAACAACGGTCAGGTGCAGGCTATTGGCAAGATTCAGTACTGAATCAACAATGGCAATGGCATTTTCATCATGGGGAAGGTTCATGATGAATGATCGATCGATCTTCAGCTCGGTCAGCGGCATTCGTTGCAGGTAGTTCAGTGAGGAGTAGCCGGTGCCGAAGTCATCAATGGAGAGTTTGACCCCCAGTTCCCTTAGCTGATGCAGCGTGGCGATGGCCTGCTCAATATCCTGCATGACAATACTTTCAGTCAGCTCCAGACAGAGGCAGCCAGGATTAATGCCGGTCTGATGAATGGTTTTTGTAACGGTTTCAGGCAGATTTCCGGCATGGAACTGTACTGCCGAGATATTCACTGATAACACAAGATCAGCCATACCGGCCTGTTGCCAGAGCAGGTGCTGTCTGCAGGCGGTTTCCAGTACCCAGCTGCCCACCTCAACAATCATGCCGGTTTCTTCCAGAATCGGTATGAACTCGTTTGGAGATATCAGATTTCCATGGGCAATGGGACGCCAACGCAGGAGAGCTTCCATACCGCAGGTTACACCGCTTTGCGTGTCAATCTTTGGCTGATACTCCAGAAAAAATTCATTTCGTTCCAATGCACGATGCAAACCCGATTCCCGTGTCATCCGTTCACGCAGCTGAGCACCCAGCTCCTTTGAATAAAAGGAATATTTGTTTGTACCCATCAGTTTGGCCTGGGAAAGTGCAGCATTGGCATTTTGCAGCAGGCTGTCCATAGATTCGCCATCGTGGGGAAACACGGAAATACCGATACAGCCGGTTATAAACAGTTCGCCAGAGCTGACTAAAAAAGGGCTGCTGAGCAGCTGGCGGAGTGCGGCTATACAGACATGTACCTCATGGCAGTCAATCACCATGATCACAAACTGATCTGCTCCCAATCTGCCTACAATCCGCTTTTCTGTCTGAAGTTGCTGCAGGCGGTTAGCGGTTTCCATCAGTACAAGGTCACCGGTTTCATGCCCAAGGGTCTTATTAACGGATTTCAGATTGTCAAGATCCAGCAGCATGACAAACAAATTGCCCGGAAAATCAGGTTTAAGAAGAATGGTTGAAAAGATCTCATGCAGGTATTTCCTGGTGGGAAGTCCGGTCAGTGGATCCCGTAAGCCGACATCCTGGAGTTGTGCAGCATGTTCATCAGCAGTCCGCTCAAGCTCCTGCATCCGTTTGCGGGCGGCCTGAGCCTCGTCAGACCGGGTTGTGACCATGTTAATTGTCCGTTCAAGTACGGAAAAATCATGGATCGGTTTGGTGATATAATCCCAGGCTCCCTGTCGCATGGTTTCAATGGCGTAGCCAACTGACCCGTTGCCCGAGATAACCACTACCGGTGTGTCAGGCGAGTGCTGTTTGATGGCGTTAACCACCCCCAGGCCATCCAGCTCTGGCATCATCAGATCGGTCAGCACCAGATCCGGGTTTTGTTCAGTAAATATCCTGATCCCGTCTTGACCGCTACAGGCCTGGTGTACTTCAAAGCCGGTATCTTCAAGAAAACCAACAATGCTGCGGCGCAGTGCGTCATCATCATCAATGATCAAAATTGAACGGGAACAGTGCGTGTTGTACATGACTGGTCAGTCCTTAGTGCTATGAAATAGGGATTGAGATGGTAAAGCAACTACCCTTGCCTGGAGATGCCGAGACTGTCAAGAGGCCATTATGATTTTTGGTAATGATGGCGTGGGAGACCGCCAGGCCGAGTCCGGTTCCCCGTCCAATCTCTTTAGTGGTGAAAAAGGGCTCAAAGACGCGCCGCCTGATCTCTTCAGTCATACCAGGGCCGTTGTCTTCCACGGTAATGACAATATTTGTGTCTTTGGGGCAGGCACTGATTCTAATCTCCTTTGGAGTTTCTCCCCTACAGGTATGCAGCGCCTGAGCTGCGTTCTTCAGCAGATTGATCAACACCTGTTCAATTTCGGTTACGTTCATGGCAACCATCGGAAGCTCTCTGGAATAGTTGCGAACCAGATTAATGGAGCTGAAATGATAGGTTCTGCGCAGATCATAGTCAGTGGCAGCCAGTTCAAGGGCATGCTCAAGCACATCAAAAAGCGGTGCCGGATGGCGATCAGTCCCACTGCTCCGGCTGAACTGCAACATGTTGTCCATAATCCGGGAGGCGCGTCGTGCAGCCTCCTGCATGCTGCACAGGTAACCGGGAATTTCCCGCTGTTCAAGATACTGTTGCAGGGCAGCGAGGTCCAGCCCTAACTCTTCAGCCACCTGTCTGTTTTTCGGTAGTTCAGAGGAAAGGCGACGCTGAAGGTTCTGCAGATCCTGGGCAATTATGCCCAGTGGATTGTTGATTTCATGGGCCATACCGGCAGCAAGGCCGCTGATCATCAACATTTTTTCATGCTGTAGCATGATTTCAAGTGTCTTCCGATGCTCGGTGGTGTCAACCACAAAGCCGTCAAGCTGTGTTATTTCGCCGCTATTGCTGTCATACATTCCCTTCATATACATGGTTGCATAGAAGCGTGTTCCATCTTTCCGCAGAAACTGGATGTCATCAACAACCAGGGTTTCTTTCTCATGAAGTCTTGAAATAATCTCATTTCGTTGTTCTTTACTGGCATAGATCTGATTGGGGATATCCTGTACCAGTTCCATTATCTCTTCAGGGCTGGTATAGCCAAAGATCCTGGCAAAAACTGTATTGACGCTGATAAACTGCCCGGCTGTGACTGATTGAAAAATACCGATCGGGGCGTTGTTAAAAATTGCCTTATAGGTTGCTTCAGAGCTTTCCAGCTGTTCTTCAATCCGCTTTTGATCGGTAATATCCTGATAGAGTGAGATGGCGTGAGCACGTTTGTCAATCATGATGATTCTGACATACAGGATACCGGTGCGCTGTTCTCCGGTAGCGGTACGGGTTTGTATCTCTTCCCCGTTAATAATCCCGTTATCAGCCAGTTTCTGGTAAAGGCGAGTGTTGTCATCGGGATTCCAGGCGAGCCCAAGTTCCATGGCAGTTTTGCCAATAATCGCTTCTCTGCTGTAGCCGCTTAGTATGCAAAAACTGCGATTGACGTTTACATAGCGTCGGTTTGTCAACTCAGTAATGGCAATGGCAATCGGGCTCTCCTCAAAGATCGCCTTGAACCGTTTTTCGCTGCTGCGCAAGGCCTCCATTGCCGTAAAACGGTCAGTAACGTCAATATGCAAGCCGAAAATGGCGGTTATCTGATTGTCGTACCTGATAGGAGCAACGATAGTACGGTAGATTTTGTCATTTTCACGCAGTTCCAAATCCAGTGTGTAACCCTCTAAAGCCTGCTCTTGTGAAATTCTCCAGAGACGGCACAGTTCTGGTGATACCAGATCTTCCTCTGCCGTATTGCCAATACAGACGTTATAGTGCCGCGCATGGAGATCGTTTTGCAGCAACAGGCACCCCTTGGTATCACGGATCCAGATGTCAAAAGGGATGCTTTCAAAAAGGGTTTCCAGCAGGATGTTTTTTTCCTGGAGTTGTGATTCAGCAGTTTTCAGGTCAGTGATGTCACGGCCTTCAGGTATGAGGTAAATAACGGTTCCGCTCTCATCTTTAAGTGGTTTCAGGGTGGCATCAATAGTGCGTAGTCTGCCCGCGCCATCCCGGTGGGTGGCCTCAAAACGGATGAATTCTCCTGCTGCACAGCGTGTAATGTAGGTTTGCAGCTGTCTCTGGAGTGCCTGATCATGATACCACCAGGGAGTCGTCCAGAATTTTTTGCCAACGACGGCTGATTTATCTATACCGGCAAACTCAAGGGCGGTCTGGTTTGCATCAAGCAGGGTGCCGTCTGGCGCAAGCAACCCCTGCAGTTGAAAGGTGTTGTTGAAAATGGCTGATTGAAGCAGGAGAGAGGGTGTGTTGCCATGTGTGGATTTCTTTCGGTAAACCAGCAGAAGCATGGTGATACTGCAGATCAACAGTATCACCATGCCGATAACCAGTACTGAGGGAAGGTACATGAAGTTGGTCCGTCCTAGAGCTTGAACTGTCCTACCAGGCGTTGCAGTTCTTCCGCCTGTCGGGAGACGTTGTCTGCAGCCCGGCCAGTTTCACCAATGCCGGTGTTGTTCTGATGCGCCAGTTCGTTCAGGCTCATAACGTTATTGCTAATCTCACGAGTGGTGCAGGTTTGCTCTTCAGCTGCAGTGGCAATCTGGCTGATCTGGTCGGTCACGGCATTGACCTGGGCTAGGATTGTCTGCAGAGAGTTTTCCAGTTGTGCCGCTTGGGAGACGCCTTCCTCAGTTCCACGTACCCCTTCTTCCATAGAGCTGATGGCAACTCTGGTTTCCTGTTGTATCCCGCGGATCATATCACTGATCTCTTTGGTGGCGCGGGTGGTGCGTTCAGCCAAAGCGCGTACTTCATCGGCCACCACGGCAAAGCCACGGCCCTGCTCGCCGGCCCTGGCGGCTTCAATGGCAGCATTCAAGGCCAGCAGATTGGTTTGATCGGCAATATCTTCAATGGTGGCCACAATGGCGCCAATCTGATCAGAACGTTGCCCAAGAGATTCAACCAGCAAGGCATTTCTTTTGGTCGCCTCACCTCTGTTGCGAATGCCATCAACGGTTCGTGTTACAACATTAAAACCCTGCTGGGTGGTGTTGGCAGCCAGTTGAGCGCCATCTGCCGCCATGTGACAGTTGTTGGCGATATCTCCTGCAGTGGCGGACATCTCCTCACCGGCAGTGGCCAGGTTGGTGGACTGTGAAGAAAGTTGGTTGACACTCTCCCGCATCCCGCTTGAGGTTGATTGCAGTTGGGTTGCCGCAGATGCTAACTGGAGGGCCGTATCGGAAAGTTGAGAAATAATGCCGTGCAGTTTGCCAATAAAGGTATTGAACCATTCACTGAGTTCGCCTACCTCATTTTTACCGTGGATCGGCAGGCGTTTGGTAAGGTCGCCTTCGCCCTTGGCAATATCTTTAATAGTTTCAACCACCTCTTTAATCGGCCTAGTTACGGTACGGGCAACCAGCCAGCTCAACAGAAACGTGATACCCAGAATAGCCAGTAGTCCGCTGCCGATGCTGATCTGGATTTTACGCATGGCAGTGTCAACATCATCGATATAGATGCCGGTGCCGATGATCCATCCCCAGGGCTGAAAAAGCTCCACATAGGACAGTTTGGGTACCGGTTTACTGCTACCGGCTTTGGGCCAGGCGTAATTGACAAACCCTTTTCCCTTCTCTTTACAGACAGCTACCATCTCAACAAACAGTGCCTTGCCGTTAGGATCTTTATTCTCTGTCAGATCCTTGCCGTTTAATTCAGGTTTCAGGGGGTGCATGACCATGTTGGGGCCAAGGTCGTTGATCCAGAGGTAGTTGGTGCCGTTATCGTAGCGAATACTTGCAATTCGCTCGGAGGCGTGCTTCATTGCCTCCTCTTTGGTGAGTGCACCGGATGCGATCTGTTTCTGGTAGGAGGTAAGCATGCTGGTTGCCTGCTGCACCAGAGCACTGACAGCAGCCTGCTTTTCCTGCATGATCAACCCGCGCATATACGGTATCAGCAGGGTAAATGATGCCAGCACCAGCACCAGCCAGGTTGACAATGAAAGACCGATGATTTTCCCAAAGATGCCCCAATCGCGATAACTTTTCATGTCAGATCTCCTTTTCCAGTTGTATAAGACAGACCTGTAGAGAGTATTCTAGTGATCAGCTGCAGGATGTTCGGAAGTATAATACAGTTTTATCCGAATGGTAGTATTGTTACAAATTATATTTGTCAGGCACACTTTTTCTTGACCTCAGGGGCAAAGCCCGTACAATTAAACCATGTCTCTTCGCTTACCACCGATCTCAACTATTTCAGCACGTCGTACTATTCCCTGGCTGTTTCGTGGCTGTTCCCTGCTTTTTGTAGGGTGGTACCTGCTGCTCCTGTATCTGCCCGCCGGTGAGGCGACACAGGTCTATGGCCTTACGGTGCCTAAAGGTGCTGGTTTTGCAACTGTTGCCAGTGAGTTGAAACAGGCCGGAGTAATTCGTAGCAGTCTGCATCTGCGTTTGGTTGCCCGGCTACGCGGGCTGGACCGCAGGATGCAGACCGGTGATTATCGAATCTCCAGCGCCATGTTGCCTGCTCAGATTCTTGAAAAACTGGCCAGTGGTCAGACCGATGCCTGCAAGTTTACCCTACCGGAAGGGTATTCCATATATCAGGCTGCTGAATTGCTACAGAAACAAGGCGTTTTTGACCGGGCCGTATTTCTGGATGCCTGTTCCAACCGTGCCTTACTTGATGAACTGGGTATCAGTGCAAAGAGTGTTGAAGGCTACCTGTTTCCCGGTACCTATCAAATTGGTTTTCAGATGGATGAGGCAGGTCTGGTAACAGAGATGGTACGTGCATTCAGACATAAGACCGAAGGGCTTAAACCGTTGCTTGAGGCACGTCATACAACAATTGAGCAGGTGGTGGTCCTTGCCTCCATTATTGAGAGGGAAGCGGTTTCTGCAGAAGAAAAACCGTTGATTGCATCTGTTTTTTTGAATCGTCTTCGGATTGGCATGCCGCTGCAGAGTGACCCGACTGCCATTTATGGTGTTAAGGTTTTTGGTGGTACCGTAACAAAACAGGATCTGCAGCGAAATAGTCTCTACAATACCTATAAAGTGAAGGGGTTGCCGGTTGGACCGATTGGTAACCCTGGTCTTGAAGCGATGCAGGCAGTGCTGCAACCAGCCAACACAGATTATTTATATTTTGTTGCCCGCAAGAATGGAACTCACCAGTTTTCCAGAACATTAACCGAACATAATCAGGGTGTTGAGCGTTTTTTGAAGAAGGGGCGCAAAAAGTAGATAATCAGGTCATACTGATGCCGTCTGCATCCTCGATAATAATTTCCAGCTCAGCCAGCGCAATCTCTTTTAATCCCAGAAAATGTGCTTCAGGTGCCGAGAAGATTGAAATATTTGGATCTGCAGGATAGAGGGACCGCCCCAGCTTTTTACAGGCCAGGTTTGATAGTCGGACAGAGACCAGTAGAATGTTAGATTGATCAAATTCTGCTGCATGGTGGTTTTTAGCAATATCACAATAGAAGTCAGGGAAGTTCCAGGCCTTCATCAGATTGAAACCCACCTCTTCGTGCATCGCCTCAATAATTTCACTGATCAGCTGATCAGAAAAAAGAACTGAGCTTTCTTTGCTTTTTTGAATGTCATCAAGGACCTTCAAAAGGGCCAGGCTGCCAATATCATGCATCAGCCCCCCCATGAATGCCTCAGAGGCCATGCCGGGGTAGCCTGCCTTGCGGGTCAGCCATTTTGCACCAACAGCACAGGCAAGCGCATGGCCCCAGAGACCTTGCATCAAACGATTCAAGGTCTCGTTTGGCGAGTTATAAAATTCAAACTGTGATGCCAGCATGGCCATGTTGGCAATTTCCTGCGCACCCAGACGGATAATGGCATCCTTGATGGTGGCAATCTTGTTCAAGCCGGCGTAGTAGGAGGAGTTCGCTACTTTAAGTACTCGGCCTGACAGGGATTGATCCTCACTGATCAGTTCAATCACATCATCAATTTCAAAACTGCGGGAGGAAAGCAGTTGCTGCAGTTTCACTGCAACAGTATGAAAGACCGGCAGTTCCTGCAGGTTGCCCTCCAGGCGTTCCTGAATCAGCCGGACTAATGGTTTTTCTGTTGTCATCGTTGTACCCCCAGAATTCTACGCAATTCATGCAGTGGCCGTGGCTTGCCAAGGCGTGGCAGATCAGTAATAATTTCCTGCATAGAAATAAGCCCGCGGGCCCCTTTGACCAGGCCATCCTCCATCAAGGTAACCATACCAGAGGTGTCAACACTGATCTTACGGATCTCGTAGGAACTCTTGTGGTCAAGAATGGCATTTTTAACCATTTCGTTCATCACCAGCAGTTCAAATATTGCCACTCTGCCTCGATAACCGCTGAAACGGCAATTTTTGCAGCCTCTTCCAAGCTTGAATTCAGCCCCTTGCATGTCATTGGCAGAAATTCCCAAACGGGTCAGGTCCAATGGGGTCGGGGTGTATGCTTCAGCACATTCCGGGCAGACCTTGCGCAACAGACGTTGTGCCACAATGCAGACCACGGTGGAGGAGATCAGGAATGCCTCAATGTTCATATTCATCAAGCGGATCAGACCGCCGATTGAGTCTTCTGTGTGGAAGGTGGTTAGCACTTTATGGCCGGTCAGTGCGGCCTGAATAGCTACTTCTGCCGAGAACTGGTCTCTAATCTCACCAAGCACGATTACGTCCGGATCCTGACGTACGATGTGACGCAGGGTTTCTTCAAAGGTAACCCCGATTTTAGGGTTGATTGAACACTGGGAAATGCCATCAATCACATACTCAACCGGGTCTTCAGCGGTGATAATACTGGTATTGATGTCGTTCAGGTGGTTAACGCAGCCATAAAGGGTAGTGGTTTTGCCTGAACCGGTTGGGCCGGTCACAATCATGACCCCGGTAGGCACTTCCAGAGCATCATAGATAAAGTGTTCCAGCATGCGGGGTGCCATGCCTACTTCTTTGATGTCCAGCAAGGTGCCTTTGTTGTTCAGAAGCCGTAGTACCACCTTTTCACCGTAGATGGTGATGAAGAACGAGACCCGCATATCAAGATTAATACCGTGCTTGCGGCTTGCAAAGAGTATTCGCCCATCCTGATGACGTCGTTTCTCTGCAATATCCGCCGAGGCCATGACCTTGATCCGGGTGGTAAGCTGCGGGGCAATCTCTTTGGGGAAATCCTTGTAATGTCCCATCACGCCGTCTCGCCTGAATCTGACCCGCAGCCGATCTTTTTGCGGTTCTATATGAATATCGCTGGCCTGTTCCTCTATTGCATCTTCAAATAGCAGATTGATCATGCCGATGATGGTGTTGTCATCGGCGGCAACTGTCTGTCCGGCATGTTCAAGTGCAGCCAGTGCTTCTTTAAGAGCGTTTTTTGAACAGATGGCCGGAATGAAATTGCCAAGATGGGCAGCGACAATGTCTCTGGCCCGCTGATCAAGGGGGTCGGCAAAGGTAACCACCAGTTGTTCTCCCTGGCGGTAGAGCGGCAGAACGTTGAACTGGCGGCAGATGTTTAAAGGTAGTCGTGATAGTAAGGTTTTGTCAATCTTGACGAAATCAGGATCTATCAGCGGATAGCCAAGCTGGTAGGAAAGGGTTTCAAGTAGTTTTCGCTCTTCAATGAAGCCGTTATCAACCAGTACATCACCTAGTCTGCGCTGGCCTTGCGCATCTTTCTGTATGGCCAGAGCCTGTTGCAGATCAATCTCACGTAGGTAGCCAAGTTCAAGCAGGATATCACCCAGCCTAAGGTTAAGTTGATGTTTGCGCAGGGTAGTTTGTAATTGTTCCTGAGAGATCAGTCCCAGCTCAAGTAAGGTGTCCAGCATGGTCTGCGGTGTGGTGAGCTTGCTATGCACCCGTACCGCATAGGCCAACTGATCATGGGTAATAATAGCGTCCTTGATCAAAAGGGTAGGCACTATGCCAATTTTGATTTCTTTACTATTTATGGGGGTGGGGCCAGTCATAGTGCGGAAGTTTACAAGCTTTTATTGAAAATGCAAATAGAGTTTCATTTGAATCTAACTCTTGACCCTGGCAAAGGTCATGCGATGGATCGGGCAGGGGCCATATTTTTGCAATGCAGCAAGGTGCATTGCACTACCATAGCCCTTGTGTCTGGCAAAGCCGTAGGCTGGATAAAGCTGGTCATAGTCCTGCATTAATCGGTCACGGGTGACTTTTGCAATGATGGAGGCTGCGGCAATGGAGGCTGAGCGGCTGTCCCCCTGCTTAATGGTCTGCTGGGATAGGGGCGAGGCGATGGTGGTAATGCCGTCAATCAAAAGGTAGTCAGGGGCGCATGGGAGTGTATGTACCGCCTCCAGCATGGCCTGTCTGGTTGCCTGCAGAATATTGATCCGGTCAATGGTTTGTGCATCGGCCAAGCCAATACCAACGGCGGCAGCGTGTGCCATAATTAACTCAAAAAGCTGCTCCCGCCGTCTTTCAGAGAGTTTCTTTGAGTCATTAACGCCTTCAATCGGATGATCTGGATGCAGGATAACTGCAGCAGCTACCACCGGACCGGCCAAAGGACCTCGGCCAGCTTCATCAATACCGGCGATCTGCTTAAAACCACGAGACAGGGCCTGCAGCTCAAAATGATAGAGACTCAGGGAGGGGGAGTCAAAAAGTGATGTTTGCATAGTGATGAAAAAAGCCCCGCCAAACGGCGGGGCTTTTTAATAAATCATGCTTGTCCGGGAACGTACTTGCGCTCGCGAATCCGTGCAGCTTTACCCTTGAGTTTGCGCAGGTAGTACAGCTTGGCACGACGAACATGGCCACGGGTTACTATTTCTATCTTTTCTACGATGGGTGAATGCAGCGGGAATACCCGCTCAACACCAATGCCGTTTGATATTTTACGGACGGTGAAGGACTCACGGATACCACCGTTCTGGCGAGCAATAACGACACCCTGATAAGCCTGGATCCGCTGCTTGTCACCTTCCACGATCTTGACGTGTACTTTGACCGTATCACCGGTCTTGAAAACCGGTGTATTCTTCTTCATCTGTTCGAATTCAATGATGTCGATGGTATTCATGATGCTGTTCCTCCTCAGATATAACCTTTTGCAGGTTTCGTTGTTGTTAGCGTTCTCCCAGCAGTCGATCCAGCATAATGGCCAGAGCCGAGCGAACTGGTAAGTGATTGTAGCTGCCACAACCCTGGATCGGTTCCAGAATGGTAGTAGCCTGTTCAAAGATCTCGTCAGCCAGTCCCCAGCCAGTGCCAAGCAAAAGCAGGTGCTGCTGGTCATTGTCTTGCAGTTGCTGGCGAAGCCTCTCAAATGAAGTGGCGTCTGACCGTCTGGCTGCTCCGGTTGCGATAATGTTTACCGGTTGCGGGTATGTCTGCTGCAGATCTTTTAGCGCATCCTGCAGGCTTTGAACTGGTCTGACTATTGAGAGCGCTTCGCGCCGGTCAGGGTTGTAATCTGCTCCCCAGCCTGAATCCCAGTGGGTCACGATCCGCTGGATCAGCTGTTGCTGTTCATCGGACGGGCTGACCAGATAGTAGCGGGACAGGCCAAAGGTTCGCGCGGTCCGGGCAATGTCATGGATATCCAGGTTTGTAAAAGCCGTGGTCACCAGCTGCCGATGCTTGTTATAGACCGGGTAATGCAGCAACGCAACGGACAGATTAGCTGACATCAGAAACCCCGAGTGATTTTAAAAAGAGCCTGTCTTTATCTGTTAGAACAGCATGGGGGAGCAGATCAGGTCGTCGCTCTGCTGTCCGCTTCAATGACTGTTCCCGTCTCCAGCGTATGATCTCTGCATGGTTACCCGAAAGAAGCGGAGCTGGTACCGGCAAACCGTTAAACTCAGGCGGACGCGTGTACTGCGGATACTCAAGCAATCCATCACCAAACGAATCAGTCTGTGCAGACTCGTCAGATCCAAGCACCCCTGGAATCAGGCGGGTCACGCTGTCAACAAGCACCATGGCTGCCAGTTCACCACCGGAAAGAACATAGTCTCCGATTGAGATTTCCTGATCAACATAGTGCTGGTGGATCCGTTCATCAACCCCTTCATAGCGGCCACAGATGATAATTAATCCCGGCTTAAGGGATAACTCCTGAGCCAACTTCTGGGTGAGTGGTCTACCCTGTGGTGTTGTCAAAAGAACAGTGGCGTCTCTGTTCAGCTTTTTAACGGATTCAATGGCTGCTGAAAGTGGTTCCGGCTTCATCAGCATACCGGCTCCACCGCCGTAAGGTGCATCATCAACAGTACGGTGGCGGTCAACGGTATAATCTCGAATCTGGTGCAGGCCGATCTGAATCAGCCCTTTGTCCTGCCCCCTGCGAATGATGCTTTCGTCAAACGGTCCCCCGAACATGTCAGGGAAGAGGGTCAGAATATCAAATCTCATAGATCAAGCAACCCCTCCAACGGGGTAATGGTCATGCAACCGGTCTGCAGGTTGACGCTGGTTATTACGCTGGCAATGGCTGGAATCAGATATTCGCGCCGGGTTGCTTCATCACGTACCAGGTAGACATCATTGGCTCCGGTTTCCAGAATCTCCTTGATGCAACCCAGTTCCTGACCTTCCGTTGTAACAACAGAAAGGCCAAGCAGGTCCTGCCAGTAGTATTCGTCAGCATCTGGTGCCGGTAACTGGTCGCGTTGCAAAAGCAGTTCACAACCAGCCAGCTCCTGAGCCTTTTCAATAGTGTCAACCCCGTCCAGAGTCAGTAGAAACTTGCCACTATGATAAGCGGCACGCTTGAGCTGAATCTGTCGAGTAACACCTGCAGGAAAACGAAGCAATACGCTTTTAGCTGCCTGCAGACTCTCAAGGTTACCGGAGTAGGAGTGGAGCCTCAACTGGCCTTTAATGCCATGGGTGCCACTGATTCGACCGACGGCAATCAGGTTGTTGTTGGAAACATCCATTACTCAATAATCTTAAGAATCGCCTTCTTGTTATCCCGGGTGGCAACGGCATTCAGGAGTGTCCGGACCGCCTTGGCGGTACGCCCCTCCTTGCCGATGATCCGTCCCATGTCTTCTTTAGCCACGGACAGTTTGATAACCAGAGTGTCCTCCTCCATCTCTTCGGAGGTGACCACTTTGGAGGGGTCGTCGACAAGAGCCTGCGCGATGGTTTCGACAAGTGCTTTCATCTGGCGTACCTCTGCTTCGTAGTGTCCGGGCTAGCCGGGATAGAGCAAGAAGCGTTCTACTAGGCTGCCTGGGCTGCCTTCTCCAGGATGCCTTCTTTTTTCAAAATCTGATTAACGGTGTCAGTAGGCTGCGCACCTTTATCAAGCCATGCAATTACTTTTTCCACATTCAGCTTCAAAATAGCCGGATTTTTGGTCGGGTCATAGTAACCGACGTTTTCAATGAAGCGGCCATCACGGCGTGAACGCTCATCGGCAATCACTACCTGATAAAAAGGGCGCTTCTTGGCGCCGTGACGCTGCAGTCTGATTTTTGTAGCCATTGTGTGTTTCCTCCTGCGTTGTGTCTCGATTTTATGAAAATGCGAGTTGGTTAGAGTATCAGTTTATTAACGGCCAAAAGGGAACATCCCTTTGCCCAGTCCACCCAGGTTGCCAAGCCCTGGCAAGCCCCCCATCCCCTTCATCAGGTTTTTGGGGCCCATTTTTGTCAGTTGCTTCATCATCTTCTGCGCTTCAGTAAACCGCTTCAGCAACAGATTTATTTCCTGCACGGTTGTGCCACTACCTTTGGCTATCCGCAGGCGGCGGCTACCGTTTATAATGCCATGATCTGCCCGTTCGGCAGGTGTCATGGAGCGGATAATCGCCTCAATCCGCTTCATTTCCTTTTCACTGGGCTGGGCACCCTGCATCTGCTTCATCATCTTGCCCATACCGGGAATCATCCCCATGATGGACTCAAGTGAACCGAGTTTTTTAAGCTGCTGCAGCTGGGCCAGAAAATCTTCAAGATCAAACTGGTTTTTCTTCAGCTTTTGGGTGAGGCGCTCAGTCTCTTTTTCATCAAGGGCAGACTGGGCCTTCTCCACCAGCGTCAGTACATCACCCATACCCAGAATGCGCGAAACCAGCCGGTCCGGGTGGAATACCTCAAGGGCATCCAGTTTTTCGCCCAGGCCGACAAACTTGACCGGTGCTCCGGTAACTGCCTTGATTGAAAGGGCTGCGCCACCTTTGGCATCGCCATCCAACTTACTGAGTATAACACCGGTAATGCCAAGGCGGTCATTAAAGCCGCTGGCAACCGTGACCGCTTCCTGGCCGGTCATGGCGTCAGCCACAAACAGGATTTCACGGGGTTGCGCTACAGCTTTAATCCGCTCCAGCTCACTCATCAGGTAGTCATCAATCTGATGGCGGCCGGCGGTGTCTAACAGTACGGTGTCAAAACCATTTAATTCTGCAAAACGGACCGCAGCAGAGCAGATGTCAACCGGCTCCTGGCCTGCCTGTGAATCAAAAACATCAATATTCAGTTGTCGTCCAACGGTTTTCAGCTGCTCGATAGCTGCCGGACGGTAGACGTCAGCAGGAACCAGCAGAGGACGGCGTTTTTGTTTGCGAAGCCAGCTCCCCAATTTACCGCAGGTAGTTGTTTTACCCGCGCCCTGCAGACCGACCAGCATAAGTACAACAGGCGGTTTTGCTGCAAGATCAAGGCTGTTGTCCTGATCACCGCCCATCAGGCTGATCAGTTCATCATGGACAATTCTGACTACCTGTTGACCAGGTGCCAAGCTCTGCATGACTTCGGTGCCGACCGCCTTCAGACGGACATTTTCAACAAAGTCTTTAACAACCTTGAAATTAACGTCAGCCTCAAGCAGCGCCAGGCGAACTTCACGCAGGGCGTCCTTGATGTTGTCCTCAGTCATTACTCCCTGACCGCGGAGCTTTTTAAAGACTGATTCCAGTTTATCCGAAAGGTTATCAAACATTTAGTGCCAATATACTCAGGGTATCCTAAAAGGAGCAAACTATAGAGGTGTCAGTATACTCTTGTCAAGAATTATCTGGTAACTAGAGTTTGATGACTGAGCTTGCTGTCAGCAGATGTTCCGCTGTGCTGAACATGTTGGTGACCTGTCCAACTGCCAGTTGGTCTTTTTTCTTGAAATAATCCAGGCAGACACCGCAGGCAAGCAGCTCAACTCCCCGCTCTTCAAGCCGCTTGAGTGCCTCGACCGTCTCGGCACCTTCAGTAGCAAGCAGTACACCACTGTTCAAAAAAAGTATCCGGTCTGGTTGCTGTGGGGTTTCAAGCAGGGTGAAAATGAAATTTTTGATGAGGAGGTAGCCCAGTTCTTCCGGCCCATCACCCAGCCGGTCTGAGGTAACCAGTAGAACTTTATCTCCTGATGCTGAAGCAGGTACATTGCTCTGAGCTGTTTCTTCAGCTGCTACTGATCCGGTTACTTGCAGTGACCAACCATCTGCTTCTGCTGTTTCAATAACCTGATACCCGCGGTTTCTGACAAAGCGCCCTACATTTTCCCGTGGCGCGCCATCATCCACCAGAACACGTATTGATGAGCCTGACTCTTCCAATGCTTTCTTGGTTGCAATAACCGGGGTCGGGCAGGCCTGTCCACGGCAATCAATGGTTTTCATGCTGATACTCCCTGATGGTGACGAAATTGTTGTTTATAAACTGGCACAAAAAGGCCGGCAATAGATTCTGCACAGTCAGTAACTCCATAATGACATCCTGATGCTCTTCATCAAAACGGATCGCAAGGCCGCAGTTTGCCTGCACCGCACGTGGTGCAGGAATAAGCATGATAGGTAGCCCGCTGCTTTTCAGAAGACTTTCTGCCTTTAGAACCCGATGGGTAGAATTGAATACTGCAAGGTACTGCCCTTCACGTACAACCTGCTGCCCCATGGGGTTGCTCCTGATGCGACCTGATTGACAATGCTAACCGAACTTCATACTATGCCGAAAAGGGGATCTGCATGCAAGATTCATTTAGCTTTGCTGGACTGGTGATTGGTGCCTTTCTGGTAAGTATACCCTGCGGTTATCTGCGGGAATCATTTAATAAATTTTCACTACCCTGGCTATTTCTGGCACACCTGCCGATTCCGTTGGTGGTCCATTTCCGGCATCTGGCAGGATTTGGCTGGCGTGTAATTCCTTTTACCCTGGCCGCAGCAATCGGTGGACAGGTAGTGGGCGGCTGGTACAGGCGGAGGATGGCACATGGCAGGAAAGCGTCCCAAAGGCAGCCCTGAGCGGATCAGTAAGCTGCTCACCGGTTCCGGCCTTAACCCGGAGCTGGGAGCTCGCCTGAAAGATCTGGTGATCTGGGAAAGTTGGGATCAAGCGGTAGGGCCTGCTATCGCCGCCCGGACCAGACCACTGCGTCTGGTTGGCGGGGTGCTGACGGTTGTTGTGGCCAGTGGCCCCTGGATGCAGCAGTTAAGCTTTATGAAAACGGAACTACGTGACCGGATTAATACCATGCTGGGTGATGACAGGGTCCGGGAGATTGTCCTCAAGGCAGGCAGGATTCAGCAGGATATAGGCACTACAGAAACGGTACGTCCGGCGCCAAAACCGCTTTCAAGTCAACAACAGGACCAGATTGCGCAGCAACTGGGAGAGCTGGATGATGCGGAACTGCGACAATCACTGCAGGCCTTAATGGAACAGTACTATCGACGCAAATAATCTCAACCTTTTTCAACAACCTGCTGCTATGGTTCCATTCTGTCGGTAAGCTCACGCTGCCTGGTCCCGGATGTACGCCCACCAGCCACCTTTTCCACCAGCGCCGCTATCCGCTCCTGATCCTCCTTCAAGATATCAACAAAGCGGTGTCCGCAAGCGGTCAATTGCTGTTCATGGTGCTGCTTGCGCCAGATCAGCTCTGCCACGGCGCAGACCGGCCTCTTTTCATCCTGTAGATCAATCACCACAAGCGTCAGGTGCGTTGGTTCAGTGGCAAGATTAACCCCAAAACCGCCTGCACTCAGGTTCATGGCTGTGTTGGTAAGTTTAAGCCGCGGCGGGGCAGGTTTCTGAAGATCCTGAATGACCCGTTTCCATTCCCGTTGAAAAGCTGCCAGAGAGGATTTTTGAGGAACCAGCAGTAGCGGAAGGGAAAGATCAATACGGGATGATTGCCGACGTTGATAGACGGATAACTCACCCAACGGACGAAGTTTCAGCTCTTCTGGTGAAATCAGCTCAATAAGCTCTGCCCTGATCTGAACTCCCATCCCCATCGCTTCTGTGGTCAGCTTGAACTGCATGCCAGGCTTCAGCCCCGACATTTCTCCTGCATAAAGGCGATATGAGGTTTTGAGGAGGAGTTGGTCGTCACTGCAAAACACAACCCTGCCGGTAAATGAATCAAAGACAGACGCATCCCGCTCTTCCGAGATGTTGATCAGGAAGACGTTCTGGCCACGGGTAAAGTAACGGTCATAGCTCATAATCGAATAGTGCGCGTCTGTTCAGTCAGCAGGTTATTCATGAAACATCCGGTCAAGCAGCTCCCAGTTGTTTTTCTGCCGGATCGTCTTTTTGCTCTGTTTTTTCTGGCGATGTTGAATGCTGGCCTGGATTCGTTCCTGGTCAGCCTTTCGGATTAGGATAAACCGCTGTCCAATGGCAATTTTGTCCTCATCCGGCAGGCTGCGTCGCCAAAGCAGTTCTGCAACGGCGCAGATCGGCGGAGTTCCCTGCTCAAGATCGATAAAGACCATCGCAAGGTCTGAGTACGGTTCTGATTTGTCAATTATGTGGCGAAATCCTCCTGCACCTAGGTTGATCTCAGCGGATGTCAGCTCAAGCTTCTCTGTGCTGCTGGCAGATAACTTGCCCTGGTAACGTTCCCATTCCTGCCGGAAAAAAGTCAACGGGGCAGAGCGGGTAAAGGTCCTGAAGTTGAGAATCAGGTCCATACGGGGAACCTGGCTGCGCTGGTACATTTCAAGCTGGCCTGTTGGGTGAATGACAAAATCCCTGCCATTAACGGAATGCACATCCCCTACAAGCTGTACCCCTGATCCATAACTTTCAGCGGTTATTTTGAAGCGCATCCCTGGCTTCAGTAGATGCAGCTCTCCGTGGTGTAACGGATAGCGGGTGCGAAGCACGAACTGCTTGTTGTCTGCTGCCACAACGGTTGCAGAAAAAGCTTCAAAAAGGTTGCTGTCACGGTCAGGTGAGGTGTTGATAAGAAACACTTTTTGTCCGCGAGCAAAGTAGGTGGTGTAGTTCATGGGCACGCTCCTTACTGAGTTACCGTTTTCAAGACGTTTCTGTTACATACTTGAACCTACAACCCGGTTCCGTCCGGATGCTTTGGCCTGATAGAGACATTGATCCGCCTGATGAAGCATGGTGTCGGCAGATACCGCATTGGGGGTGTCGCTTGCAGACCTGCTAACCGTGCCGAAACTGGCGGTTATACTCAGACTTTCGCCCCGATACAAACAGGACGTCGTTGCGACCAGGTTCCGCAGACGCTCAGCAACCACCTGGCAACCGGTTTGGTCCGTCTCTGGCAGTATCAGGACAAACTCCTCACCGCCATAGCGGGCTACCCAGTCAACTTCACGACGGATCGTACCGGCAATGATGCGGGTGCAGTGCTGCAAGACCGCATCCCCTGCCTGATGTCCCCAGGTGTCGTTAATCTTCTTGAAGTGATCCAGGTCCATCATAATCAGGGAAAAGTCCCGCACATAGCGGTCAGCCCGGCGGATTTCATTGGGGAGGTGCTGGTCCAGATAGCCACGGTTGAACATGCCGGTCAACGGGTCTCTGATTGAAAGCTGCTTGATCTCTTCCAGGCTTTTCTGCAGGGAACTTTCCAGGTCCAGAATCCGGCGGGCTGTCTTGAGGCGTACCATCAACTCTGCCTCATTGACCGGTTTGAGCAGATACTCGTCCGCCCCGGCTTCAAGCCCCTCAATCAGCTTATCTTTTCCCTCTTGTGAGGTTAGCAGGATCAGGTAGGTGTAACATTCAGCAGTTTTTTCCCGAAAAGCCCGACAAAATGCGATGCCATCCATTTCCGGCATGACCCAGTCGGTTAAAATTATGGGGAAATAGTTGGTACGGCAAAGTTCCAGCGCTTCTTTTCCATTGGTGGCCTGGCTGACCAGATATCCCGCATCCTGCAGAGTTTGTGACAGGATTGCCCGCATAAAGCGGTCATCATCAATCAGCAGGATCGGGATACCGATGTCAGCCATGCTTCCTCCAAAGTGCTAGCGAGTCAGTTTGCGATAGGTAATCCGGTGCGGCCGGTCAGCCTCGCTGCCCAGACGTTTGCGCCGGTCTTCCTCATATTCTGAATAGTTACCTTCAAACCAGGTTACCTTTGAATCCCCCTCAAAGGCAAGAATATGGGTGGCGATCCGGTCCAGGAACCAGCGGTCGTGGGAAATAACCACGGCACAGCCGCCAAAGTTCTCCAGGCCTTCCTCCAGCGCCCGCATGGTGTTAACATCCAGATCGTTGGTCGGCTCATCCAAGAGTAACACGTTGGCACCACTTTTCAAGACCTTGGCCAGATGAACCCGGTTGCGCTCACCACCGGACAGCATCCCCACCTTTTTCTGCTGATCACCACCGGTAAAGTTAAAGCGGGCAACATAGTTGCGGGCATTGACGGTCTGCCTGCCCAGCTGGATCATCTCCTGGCCGTCGCTGATCTCTTCCCACAACAGGCGGTCAGGGTTCAGGCTGTCGCGACTCTGGTCAACATAGGCAACCTGTACGGTATCACCAATTTTGAAGCTGCCGCTGTCCGGTGTTTCTGAGCCGGTGATCATTCTGAAGAGGGTGGTCTTACCGGCGCCGTTCGGGCCGATCACGCCGACAATCCCGCCGCGGGGCAGCTTGAAGGTCATCCCTTCGTACAGCAGTCGGTCGCCGAAGCCTTTGCTGACATTATCCGCCTCAATCACGATATCACCCAGCCGTGGGCCGGCAGGGATGTACAGTTCAAGGTCCTTGCCCCGTGTTTCGCCTTCCTGGGCTGCCAGATCCTCGTATTTGCTAATCCGTGCCTGGGCTTTGGTATGGCGTCCCTTGGGTGACATCCTGATCCATTCAAGCTCTCGTTTCAGGGTTTTGCGACGTTCACTTTCCTGTTTTTCCTCGGTTGCCAGACGATCCTGCTTCTGCTCCAGCCAGGAGGAATAATTGCCTTTCCAGGGGATTCCTTCGCCCCGGTCCAGCTCAAGAATCCAGCCAGCCACGTTATCCAGGAAATACCGGTCGTGGGTAACCGCGATAACCGTACCGCTGTAGCTGTGCAGATGTTTTTCCAGCCAGGCCACGGTCTCGGCATCAAGGTGGTTGGTCGGTTCATCCAACAGCAGGATGTCCGGTTTTTTCAGCAGCAGGCGACAGAGGGCAACCCGTCTTCTTTCACCGCCGGAAAGCACGTTAACCGGTGTGTCGCCATCAGGGCAGCGCAGGGCATCCATGGCCAGCTCCAGACGGGAATCCAGATCCCAGGCATCCATATGGTCCAGCTTCTCCTGCAGTACTGCCTGGCGGTCGCACAGCTTTTCAAAATCAGCATCCGGCTCGGAAAATTTGTCGGTAATGCCGTTAAACTCGGCCAGCAGATCAACGGTCTCCTGGCAGCCTTCTTCAACCACCTGGCGGACGGTTTTGCTTTCGTCCAGCTTGGGCTCCTGCTCAAGGTAGCCTACGGTATAGCCGGGGGAGAGCGCCACCTGGCCGTTAAACTCGGTGTCGACCCCGGCCATAATCTTTAACAGGGTGGATTTACCAGAGCCGTTCAGGCCCAGTACGCCGATCTTGGCGCCATAAAAATAGGAAAGGGAAATGTCCTTGATGATCGGCTTCTTATCGTAGAACTTTGATACCCTCATCATGCTATAAATAACTTTTTTGTCGTCAACGCTCACGAACGTTCACCTCCACTTGTTTATAAAAGGGGTTTTTTATTGCATGGAGCGGTATGGATGTCAATTGTTAAGCTATGTTGCGAAAAAGACAAAACAAGTTCCCATTGTTGTGAGTCTGATCTCTATTTAAAAAACTGTTGCAGCCTGTTGACAGGGGCTTTTTAGTACCTGAATCTTTGTTTTATGCTATACAGCTTTTTATCCTAATGCGGTTGCCAACAGGCTAAAGACAGGTATACTGACCATTAAGCTACTTTGGGAGTGTTGCCAACATGGCATCTTATGAACAGACATTTCTTGAACAATTAACCAATATTCACGGGGTTGATTTTACAACCTGGCAGGGCTGGGAACAGCTTATGAACTGGGTCAAGCGCCAGCCGTGGCGTGAAGAATTTTTTGGCGGAGAAAAAATTCCTGCTCGTCTACTTTATCCTCAAACACTGTGTGAAGAGCTTAGCCGCTATCTTGGGGGGTAGCACGACAAGTATGGTCACTCTCTGGACATTATACTGTTGAAGGAGTCAACAGCAGCTATGGCGCTCATCGAATGGAACCAGGCACTCAGTGTTGCTATCAAGCAGTTTGATGACCAGCATCAACAGCTTGTGGCCATGGTCAATCAACTGCATCAGGCAATAAAAGAGGGGCAGGGGGCTGATACTCTTCATCTTATTCTGGCTGGTCTTGTGCAGTATACGCAAAGTCATTTTGCGGCTGAAGAGGCCCTGATGGAACAGTATGACTATCCCGAGTACCCCCGGCATAAGCAGGCGCATGCTGATCTGGTGCGTCAGGTGGAAGAGATTAGTGTGCAGCTTGAAAAAGGCAACAGGTTGCAGCCGATCAATGTCATGCAGTTTCTGGTGAACTGGCTGACTAATCATATCAAGGGTGAAGATAAAAAATATACCGTGTTTTTCCAGAGTAAAGGCGTTGTTTAAAGCAGTTTAATTGATGCATGAAGGGGATACTGAGGATGAAACAGCTGGTGCGTAGTCTGGTCGTGGTGGCATTGATGATTCCGTTGGCTGTCTTTGCAGCTGAAGACAAACTTTTTACAAAGCTTGATGCTGACAAGAGCGGCTCCATCAGCAAAGATGAATTGCTGAAAGCAGATCTGCATGTCGTAGCCACGCCTAAAGGGCAAAAACAGGTCGTGCATCGCGACATGCTTAAGGATGGAGTTGCTGCTGTCATGACAGAAGAACAGAAGCAGCGTCTGCTTGATCAGGTTGATACCGATAAAAGTGGCCATATCAGTAAAAAGGAATGGAGCCGCGCTTCCCGCGACGGCCTGATTCTCTTGAAATTCTGAAACCGTCTCGTTGCCAAAGGAGGGTGTAGCCATGCAGATAACCGTCACTACACAAGGTGGAGTCACCATCGCCGCTCTTATGGGCAGGATGGATGCCATGACCACGGTTGAATTTGACCGTTGGTTCTCAGAACAGCTAACCAGTGGCGAAACCCGACTTGTTCTTGATATGCAGGGGCTTGAGTATATCAGTAGCGCCGGTCTTCGCTCCTTGCTTGCTGCTGCAAAACAGATAAAGGCCAAAAATGGCTCATTACTGCTCTGTCAGCTGGTGGGCACCGTTGAAGAGGTTTTCAGAATATCCGGTTTTCTGGCTATTTTCCCCTCGTTTCCCAGTGTGGAAGAGGCCTGTGCCTCACTCAAGTAACCCAACTTAAAATCGTTATGTCACTCGTTGAGAATAGTTGGCCGCCTGATAGATCTATCAGGCGGTTTTGTATTCAGATAGTCCACTTTCCACTGAACGCCATGGCTACAAACAGGCCATGCTGCTACCAGTCAGACGAGAAATCATCCCCTTGAATACATCTATATTAGAAATCGGTACGTCCCATCCCCGCGGCGATGCCGCTGCCAAGGCAGCCGGCACAGAACGGTACGCAGCTGATCTGTACCCGCAAGACTGCCTCTGGGCCGGTGCGGTCCGCTCCAGTCTGCCCTGCGGGCGGATCATCAGCATTGATACCACGGCTGCAGCAGCACTGCCCGGTGTGGTCAAGGTACTGACCGCTGCTGATGTTATTGCCAGCAACCGCCAGGGCATTATCCACAAAGATATGCCGGTGCTGTGCGATGAGATGGTGCGCTACTGCGGTGATCCGCTGGCCCTGGTGCTGGCAGAATCCAAAGAAGCGCTGCAGCGTGGCATTGCTGCAGTACAGCTGCAGATTGAACCGCTGCCCGGTCTCTTTGATCTGGATAGCGCCCTGGCACCGGATGCACCGTTGATCCATGAAGACAAGCCCAATAACCTGCTGGCCCAGGCCAGCATCTGCAAAGGTACTGGTCTGGATGGCTTTGCAGGTTGTAGCGTGGTGGTTGAAGGCAGCTTCAGCACTCCGGTACAGGCCCACGCCTTTCTGGAAACGGAAAGTGGTCTGGCCCGCATGGAGGAGGACGGCGGCCTGCTGATGGAGGTCTCCACCCAATCCCCGTTCCGTGACCGCTTTGAGATCAGCCATGCCCTGGGTATCCCCTGGGGCAAGATCCGGATTGTGGCCCCGTCGCTGGGGGGCGGTTTTGGCGGCAAGGATGGCGCCACCGTACAGTGCCTGCTGGGGCTGGCAGCCCAACACGCAGGCGGTCGCTGGGTGCGGATGCAGTGGGATCGGGAAGAGAGCTTCAAGGCTGGCTACAAACGCCATGCCTGCAGGATGGAGTATAAACTGGGCGCCGCAGCAGACGGCACCCTGCAGGCGCTGCATGCCAGGCTCTGGTATGACACCGGCGCCTATGCCCACCTGGGGGCCGAGGTGATGGAACTGGGCATGGAACATGCCGGTGGTCCCTACCGCATCCCCCACACCCTGATAGAAGGCTGGTGCGTCTACACCAACAACCCGACTGCCGGGGCCATGCGGGCCTTTGGGGTCTGTCAGGCCACCTTTGGTTTTGAATCCATGATGGATCTGCTGGCAACTAAATTGGGCATGGACCCGCTGGAGCTGCGCCTGAAAAATGCCCTGATCAGGGGGGATGAGAACTGCGCCGGTGTCTGTCTCACAACTTCAACCGGTATCAAGACCTGCCTGGAACAGTTACAACAGCATCCCTTCTGGCAGGAGCGGGAAGCCTGGAAGGCAGCAGCACCACTATACAAAAAGCGCGGCATTGGTCTGGCCTCGGTCTTTAATGCTGCCGGATACGGCGGTGGGGTGCGGGATGCTGCCACTGCCAAGATAGAGCTGACCCAGGAAGGCTTCTTTCTGATCCATAATGCGGTCACTGACATGGGCCAGGGCAACTCCTCTGCTTTTCTGCAAATAGCCGGACATATCCTGTCACAGGATGCTCCCCGTGTCCTACTGAAACAGCCTGATACCCGCACTGCCTATCCCTCTGGTTCATCTTCCGCCGGGCGTACCACCTACACCTTTGGCAAGGCATTGATCACCGCAACAGAAGAGCTGCGTAGCCGTCTGCTCAACTGGGCCGGTATGATCCTGTTTCTGCAGGATAATGATGGTCTGGAACTGCAGCCCGGCAAGGTGGTTCATTTGCCCAGCCAGAAAGAGGTCAGTCTTGTTGCACTGGCTGGGTATATGCAGCCGGAAGAACGGGTCTGCCTGGGCCAGTACGTGGCCCCCACCTGTAAAGAGGTTCCTGCCACTGCCAAAGGTTTCTTTATCGGTTTTCCCCATGTCATCTTTGGGTATGGCGCCCATCTGGTACGGTTAGAGGTGGACAGCCTGACCGGCCAGATAACGGTCTGTGATTACCTGGCTGTGACTGATGGCGGCAGGGTGCTGAACCCCGGCATGTTTGATCAACAGGTACAGGGCGGGGTGGCACAGGGGTTGGGCTATGCCCTGATGGAGGATTTTTCGGTACAGGACGGCGTGGTAAAGACCCCTGACTTTGCGACCTACCTGATCCCCGGCAGTCTGGATGTGCCGGAGATTATCTCCATTGCTGCCCAGGGTGAACCGGAAGAAACCGGTCCCTTTGGCATGAAAGGGATCGGCGAAGTTGCCATGAACGGCCCTTTGCCTGCGGTTGCCAATGCCGTGGCTGATGCCTGCGGCGTGCGGCTTTGTCACGGGCCGCTTACGCCGGATCGGGTGCTGGCAGGGGTGAAGGGGCAAGGATAAGCGGTTGAGGTTTATACTGGTATAACCATAAAGGCTTCAACGTTGTCCGGTCTGGTTTTGCATTTTATCCCCCTCCTTCCTTTCAAGGAGGGGTTAGGGGTGGTTGTCTTTGATTTTCATAAATATTAAGGATAATAAAGAAGTTAAAAGCCAAAATCTGACCACCCCCAGCCCCTCCTTAACTACAGGAGGGGGGCTCAAAACATACGTCTCATGGCTTGCAAGTATCTAACCGGGCAACGCTGAACTGGTTTATGTTATTAGAAATTTGTTTGTGAATGTATAAAAACCTACTTATAGATCTATAAACCATGCCTAAGCTGGTGATTAAATAGTTAAACGCGAGGAATTTCAAACTTGCATCTAATTAAATAGGAGTGTCAAACATGGATTATGCATACGAAAACTTAACCGATGAAAGATTCCAAGAATTTTGCCACTGTTTAATTAGTCGTCCCTGAAAAAGTCGTCTTTTTCCTCAGACCGCATTTAATTGTAGGGGGAGTTGCCTTCCCCACCCGAAAATAGCCCGTTCTTTTACAAGCCAAAATAAGAGGAGCTTG